>Ga0207428_10000129_pt1 | contig 104467 bp, 91 predicted proteins | sample RhiMethybrSRZTD1_FD_187600 | JGI IMG/M metagenome (GOLD analysis project Ga0207428, IMG submission 187600) | Populus rhizosphere microbial communities from Tennessee, USA - Rhizosphere MetaG P. TD hybrid SRZTD1 (SPAdes) (version 3) | ecosystem: Host-associated > Plants > Roots > Rhizosphere >... | reverse complement strand
AGGGAACGAATGGCACGGGTCAGGGACGGCTGGGCGACGTTGCAGCGCTCCGCTGCCTTGGTGAAACTGAGCGTTTCGCTGAGTGCCAAGAAATAGCGGATCTGGTACATTTCCATGGCGTCGGCCTTACTTGCGGGACTGGTCCCTGCTGGGGATCTGTTGCCGAAGATCATTCATTTTGACTCACTCGGACTGGGCAGTGTTGCATTTGAAGACTTCGTGTGAGCCGATGACACGCGCAATTAGTCATTTCCGATGGGTTAGTTCGGCAGGACCGAAGGAAAAGAATTGCGCTTCGATTTGACGGATATGCGGTTGTTCCTGACCGTGGTGGAGCAAGGCAGCCTCACCAAGGGCGCCGAGATCATGAATCTAGCTCTCGCATCCGTGAGCGAGCGCATTTCCGGAATGGAAGCTTCGCTTGGCGCACAGCTCCTGGAACGAAATAGGCGGGGGGTCACTATGACTGCGGCGGGTGATGCCCTGATCCGCCATGCCCGTTTTGATCTTGGACCAGGTGGAGCAGATGCGTGGAGAACTGCGTACCTACGGCACTGGCCTGAAGGGGCGCATCAGGCTCTTGTCCAACACGGCTGGGTTGGCTGCTTTTCTGCCGAACCAACTCGGCCGATTCTTGGTGGCTTATCCAGATCTTTCCATTGACCCAGACGAGCTGGTGTGTGGAGCCATATGAAGCGCACTGGCGTGGCCAGGACGCCGCTGCGCACGGGTGAGCGGTTGCAGGACAAGATCGAGGCGCAGTTCGCTCGTCTCAAGGCTGCGCTCCGGCTCATCCAGTCATTCTTCAGAGCGCGAGTGTCGCCTATATTACCGACTGATGAGTAATAAAGCTGTATGCTCTGGTGGACGCGATGAGCGCGGCGGCGCCCAAGAACACCGAGATCGGATACCAAAAGGTGGGATGGACGATGACGAACGGTATCAAACCAACGGCGAGGGCGGGCGGCATATGGACTTTAAACATCCGTAAAATAGCAATCGAGCAAAGCATGGTAACCGTCACGCCCAAAAATTCTGTGTGAAACGCCGTGCTCAAGAGTAAGCCGACGGACGCGGTCAGGAAACATACGAGAGGAAACAATACCGGCCGTGACATCCAGCCAGGAAGGTCCGGGTGGCCGAATAATTCATAGGCTACGACGATCAGCGGAGGGAATAACAGGAAGCGCAATCCCGTTGCTTGAGCCACCACTCCCAGCGTGAAGACGAATGCCGTCAGTGCGAAGATCCAGAACCGATCTCTCGGCGGAATTTCGGCGGTCTCCATAATCCGGCTCTCCTTGCTCCCCTCAGATAGGTAACTATTGGGATCAAGGCGCTTCCAGAGCGTCAACGCAATGGCGAGTACAGCGAGTCCCGCGAGAATGGCGGCGGGGTAACCCCAACTCATCACGCCGAGGGCCATTGGAAGCACACCGGCAGAGATCGCTGCTCCGATGTTCGATCGGAGCAGTTTAATAACAAATAGGCTCAGGAGGGCAACAACAGTTACCGCGAGGGCGCTGTATTCCCAGTGGCGGGTAATCATCACCCCTAGGATCGCGGTGATCGTAGGGGTAGCAATTAGTCTGATTGGTTGGCTTGCCCATTTTCCGCGGGGGCGCGTGAATACATCATACGATAATGCGGCAATCTCAGGAAACAAGATAAGGGATGTGCCCGTGGTATCGACCGCAAGGCCAATTCCTCCCACTAAGGCAACCGCAAGGAATTCGGCAAATAATCTCGTTGTGCATTTCATGATAGTCTAAGCCGACATTCCACGGCATTCGCGAGCCATGTAGTCTCTGGTTATTGGCCTTAGACAGAGGGCTTGCGGCGTAAGTGTCTGGCCGGTCCTGGTCCGATATGTAAGCGATCGCGGCGAATTTCAGATTTCGAAGGATTCGTTGTCGGTTAACCATTCTCTCGATTTGGCCAGTGAGCATCCTGGCGTTGCCAAGATACGCATCCCATTGGTGAGACTTAGGACGGACCTCGAAAATCACGGAAAACATGACTTCCTCCTCTGCCTCATGGAGACCTGTTTGCCTTCGGAAAGGCACCCCGACGTTGTCGAGACCAGCGTCATGCGGCGGCGATGCAATCCATCTCGACATCGAATCCGCCGCTCCCGGCTGGCGCGTTGATGAAGGTCCGCGCCGGTGGGTCTTTGGGGAAGTATCGTCTATAGACCTCATTGACAGCGGGAAACATGTCCACGGATGTGACGTAAACGTTGACCTTCAGAACATTGTCCAGAGAAGACCCCGCCGCCTCCACGCAGCGTTTCATCTGCTCCAGCACAAGTTCCGTCTGCCGTTCAATCGAACCGGCAAAGATTTCTCCGGTGTCCGGATCGAAGGGCGGGGCCCCGGTAACGTAGATCGTGTCACCGTGTTTCGTGACGGTCGATGTCGGCGCCTTGTATTTCTCCAGATACGTAGCCAGGGGTTCGACGCGGATGATCTCGCGCTTCATAGATGCTCTCCTTTGCGGATACGCCGCACCGTGTTGGCTGGCAGTTTCCAGCGTGTTTCGGGCCTTCTGATAGGGTCCGGAGCAGACCGGCGCTGATCTGCCGTCGTCTATGCCTACGCCGCACACTTCCCGTTCTCGATCGCGAACAGCCGTTCCTTCGTCCCGGAGCCGCCGGTGAACCCGACCATCGCTGTGCTCCTGCTGCTCTGTGTTCGAGGCGTCGCACATGCCTCGTTTGGCCTCTCAGAAGCAACCTAGTCGTTTCAGACCGCGCGCTGCAGTAAACGCTGGTGAGTTCCGGTCAAGCGCGGTGAAGTTCTTCAGCTGCGGTCGTTCTGTTCGCATCGATGAAACCACGGAGGTTGATTGGCATTGGCGGCTCCGCGGCATAGGCGCGTGCCGCCGACTGCAGCTGCAGACTGGTTTCCGACCCGTTGTGCTGCAGCCAGGCAAAAGCGAAGGATCCGATTGCAAGCAACAGGACGCCGAGGATGAAGCGGAGTAACCGGTTTCACGGGCGGCGGCGGTCGGCGCGAGAAGAACTATCTTCCGCTCATCTTCGGTCCTAACCGACGAGGCTCATGTCACCCTTGTGATCCAGATTACAGTCTCTGTCACGGTTTGCGAGAGCGGGACAAGCATGTTGACCGAAATTCCCGACACAGATATCGAGATCTAAGCGCTACTACCCTATTTCCAAGGTTCCAGGGGCCGGTCCATCCAGTGAGCTCGCGCGGATAGAGGAGGCTCATTTGTCATTCTGCCGTTATTGCGTGGATTGAAGCGGGAACTTGTCGTGAGGAGCATCAGTGCTAAGACCAAACATGACGCTACGCGATTGCTGTCCCGGTCCCGCTGCCGATTTTGAGGCGCAGGCGGCCTTGGCGGCTGATGTGCTACGTCAATCGTGACGCCTCGGGCAGCCCCATCGTGTCCGCAAGATGGTGATATGGTGCCAGCACGAGAAGCCGTGACGTTTCCTCGGCGGTCGTCGCGTCGCCGCGCGTGATCGCATCGGAAAGGTCGCGATGCTGGCGGACGCCGGCCTCGAGCTCGGCCCGGTTCTGGGACGTTGCCACGACCTGGATCTTGGTGAGCGAGGCTACCAGAGATCCCAGATGAATCAGGACCTCATTGTGCGAGGCGCGCAGGATTCCTCGGTGAAATCGCAGGTCGATTTCCGACATGAGCTCAAGCGACCCGCCGACGCAGGCTTCCAAAGCGCGGCAATCGTCCTGGATCGTTTGACGCTCTTCGGGCGTGGCGCGGATCGCCGCGAGGTAGGACGCGCGTGGTTCGAAAATTAGCCTGAATTCCACGATCCCCATCGCGTGACGGAGCGCCTGGCCCGATTGAGTCATCCATCCGAGCACTTCCTTGTCGAGGAGATTCCAATCCTCGCGCGGCAGGACCTTCGTGCCGGTCCGCTGTCGGACTTCCACCAGGCCTTTGCTGACCAAAACCCGGATGGCTTCGCGCAACGCGTTGCGACTGACGCCCAGCTCCGCCGCGAGTGTCGGTTCATTCGGGAGGACTGCCCCTTCACCGAAATCTCCACGCACGATCCGCACACCAAGTGCGTCCACAATGTGGTCGTGCAGATTTGCGCGTCGCATGGAGGCACGCACTGACTGCAGTTGGCCGTCCGCTATTGCGCTCACATAGCTCTCCGGTCGCGCGTCACCTTGAATTGTCCGATCATTGTATGATACTTTTTCATCATACGAAAGTCGCAACTTCAGTCGCGCCGGCGGAGCCAATGGCATGGAGCGATTTCTATCTTATCTGCTGGAGGGCGCCTGGATCAGTGTTCAGGCAGCCGCTGGCGCGCTGGTAGTCGCGACGATGTTGGGACTCATGCTGGCGATGTTTTCGCTGAGCGGAAATCGCCTGCTGTTCTGGTTTGCACGATCCTGGATCGAGTTCATACGCGGCACCCCGGCACTAACCCAGCTCTTCATTCTCTATTTCGGTCTGGCAGATTTCGGTCTGCAAATGCCACCGCTTCTCGCCGCCATCGTTGGACTCGGAATCAACGGCTCCGCCTACCTCGCCGAAATCTTTCGATCCGGCATCCAGGCTGTTCCACGAGGCCATACGGAGGCGGCGCTTTCGCTGGGCCTCACTCCGTTCTGGACGGCGCGCGACGTCGTGCTGCCGCAGGCCGCCCGCATGATGGTGCCGCCATTCGTCAATTACGGTGTCCAGTTGCTCAAGGATACCTCGCTCATCTCTTCAATCGCCGCGCCGGAGATCATGTTCCGCGCTCGCAATCTGGTCATGGAAACCTATGAGAGCATGACGATTTATCTGCTTGTCGCGGCAATCTATCTCGCCATCAGCATTCCGTTGTCGCGCCTCGCGTCGCACCTTCAGGCTCGGGCAACGGTGACAGCATGAACAAGTTCTGGGAGCCGCTGATCGAGGGCCTGCCGGGCTGGCTGCCTGAATTGCTGTGGGCCTGCCTGCAGACGATCCAGCTGACGACGCTGAGTTTCCTGGTCGCCGTGCCGCTCGGCATGATCATCGTTGCGATGCGTCTCTCGAAGTTGAAATCGCTGCGCTGGGTCGCAGTCGCTTTGATCGAGGTCGCGCGCGGCACGCCTGCTTTGGTCATCCTCTTCATCATTTACTTCGGGCTGCCAAGCGTCGTGCCATGGCTCAGCATCAATTCGCTCGGCGCCGCTGTCTTGGGTCTCGGGTTGCAGGGTGGGGCTATTCTCGCGGAGATCTTCCGTGCCGGCATTGAAGCGATCGACCGCGGCCAGCGCGAGGCATCGCTGACCCTCGGCATGACGCCGCGCCAGACCATGATGGACGTGATCGGCCCGCAGGCCTGGCGCATTGCGCTGCCGCCGGTCGGCAACTACGCGGTGGGACTGCTCAAGGATACCTCGATCGCTTCGATCATTGCCGCGCCCGAGCTGATGCTGCGCGCCAAGGATCTGGCCTCGTCCAGCTTCATGCCTATGCAGCTCTATGTGCTCGCGGCCGTCCTTTACTTCGCAATGAGCTTTCCACTCGCGCTGTTCATCCGGCGCCTGGAGCGACGTATCACCCTGGTCCGGCGTACCTGAGAAGAACGATTGAAACGAAGACTAAAAACAGAGGAGGAGACGATGCACACAAGAATACTCAAGTCAGCTCTGGCGGTCCTCGCCATGCTTGCGCTGCCGATGGCGGCGAATGCCGAACCGCCGAAGACCATCACGCCTGGCAAGCTCACTGTTGGTTTCAACGGCGACATGCCGATGACCGGCCTCAAGGATGGCAAGCTGATCGGCACAGACGGCGAGCTCCTCGCCAAGATCGCCGAGCGCCTGGGGCTCGAGATCGAGCCGCGTCAGATGGAATGGTCCGGCGCCATCCAGGCAACCAAGCAGGGTCAGGTCGACCTGATGTTGGGCAGCATGGGCTGGACCGAGGAGCGGACCAAGGTCTTCACCATGACCGATCCGATCTACTACTTCGCCACGACCCTGCTGCAGAAGAAGGAGAATAATTTCACCACCTTCGCGGACATGAAGGGCCACACGATCGGAACCGTCACCGGTTTCACGCCGATTCCGGAAATGAAGACCATTCCCGGCATCACCGAGGTGAAGCTCTATGACACGTCCGACGCGGTGATCCGCGACATCGTCGCCGGCCGCCTCGACATCGGTGTGCTCGATCCGACGCTGGTCGAATATGCCCTGCTGCAGAATCCGGATTGGGGGCTGCACCAACTGCCCCTGACGCCGGAACCCGACACCTATCCGATCATGTCGACCAAATACTACTCCATCATCAGTGTGTGGCCGGAGAACAAGGAGCTGTACGAAGCGGTGAACGCCGAGGTGCAGAAGGCCTGGGGCGACTGCACCAACGTAGAGGTCATGAAGAAGTACGGCCTCGGCGCCAAGTACTGGTTCCAGGGCCCGCAGAAGGACTATCGCAACGGCGTTGATCGGCCCGCGGACTGGAAGAGCCCATCCTCGCCCGACAGCTGCTTCAAGTAAGCAATCGGCGCGGCGGATTCTTCCCGCCGCGCCCACTTTTTTGCCATGTCAGATCTCGTCACCATCCGTGGCCTTTGGAAGAGCTATTCCGGCCTTGACGTGCTTAAGGGCGTCGATCTCGACGTCAAGCGCGGCGAGCGGGTCGCCCTGATCGGTCCGAGCGGTTCGGGCAAGACGACGCTTCTCCGTTGCATCAACCACCTGGAGCGGCCGACAAAGGGCGAAATTCTGATCGACGGCGTTCCCTTCGGCATCGTCGAACGAAATGGCCGCAAGATCATGCTCAGCGACCGGCAGATGGCCCGAGACCGCGCGGGCATCGGCTTCGTTTTTCAACGGTTCAACCTGTTTCCGCATCTTTCAGCGCGCGACAATGTGGCACTCGCATTGCGCCGCGTGCGCAAGATGGGGCGGGGCGAGGCTAATGAGCTGGCTGACAAGGCGTTGGCTGAAGTCGGGCTTTCGGACAAGATCCAGGAGTTCCCGGATCGGCTGAGCGGCGGCCAGCAGCAACGCGTGGCGATTGCCCGGGTCCTGGCTATGGATCCGAAACTGATCCTGTTCGACGAGCCAACGTCTGCTCTCGATCCGGAACTGGTAGGAGAGGTGCTGAGCGTCATGCGCCGCTTGGCCGAGCAGGGCCGCACCATGATCATCGTCACCCACGAGATCGCCTTTGCCGGCGAGGTCGCCGATCGCGTCGTCTTCATGTCCGACGGCAACATTGTCGAGCAGGGACCTCCTTCGGAGATTCTCCGCAATCCGCAGCACAAGCGCACCACCGCGTTCCTACAGAAGCTTCTTCACCGCAACTGACGACGGATTCCATGAAGATCACCAAAATCGAAACTTTTCCGCTGTCCATCCCTTACACGCACAAGGAGCTGAGCGCGCTCATCGCCCGGGAAGGCGTTTCCGACGTCATCGTCAAGCTTACGGCCGATAACGGCCTGATCGGCTGGGGCGAAGCCTGCATGAATTGCGAGACGGTCGGCATCCAGAAGGCAGTCGAAGCGGCGGCGCCTTTCGTCCTCGGCCGCGATCCCTGGGACAGCGAAGCCATCGCTCGCGATTTTTTCATTGGCGGCGGCTGGCAATTCCAGCCGATGACCGGCAATTTCGCGTTTGCGGGCATCGACATGGCGCTGTGGGATCTGATGGGCAAGGAGGCGGGACAGCCGATCTATCGCATGTTCGGCGGAGCGCAGCGCGAGAACGTGCGCTATTTCTATTACCTGCATTGGGGCACCCCGGAAGAGGTCGCCGCGCAATGTGACGATGGACAGAGCCGCGGCTACGACACCTACTATTTCAAGGTCGGCGTCGATACCGAGCGCGAGGAGCGCCTGCTGGAGGTCATCCGCGACCGCATCGGCCCGAGCGGAAAGCTGCGCGTGGACGCCAATCAGGCCTGGACCGTGCCGCAGGCGATCAAGACGATCAACCGGTGGCATCAGCTGTTCGACCTAGATTTTGTCGAAGGCCCGGTGCCGATCGAGCCGATTGACCTGACGCTGGAGGTGAAAGCCAAGGTCTCGGCGCCGATCTGTGTCAATGAGGGGCTGTGGAAAGAATCCGACGCCCTGCGCGTGATCAAGGCGCGCGCCGGCAACTACCTTTGCTTCAGTTCATATTGGGTCGGATCCCTCCGCCGCTTCTCGACCGTTGCTCAGATCGCCCATCACGAAGGCCAGATCGTCTGCAAGCATACCCATGGCGAGTTCGGCATCGCCGCCGCCGCGGGTCAGCACATGATGCTGTCGACCCCGAACTCCGACTGCGGCAACCAGCAAACCGCCCAGATGATGGCGGACGATATCTTGACGGAACGTATCCCGATCGCCGATGGCCCTGATTGGGGGCGGATCGAGAAGCCGGGCCTCGGCATTGAGGTCGATGAGGACAAGCTCAAGAAATACCACGAGGCCTATCTGCGGAACGGAGAGTTTCCGCCTTACGGCGATCGATTCTCACACCGCAAATAAAACCAGACGGGTGCATCGGAGCGGACCAGCAGCTCGACGGCGGTTGGTCCGGGGCGGTCCTGGCAGAGCGACTCCTGCCCTCCTTTCAACCGCCGCCGTCACTGGAAGACAACTGTTATTTACAACGCTTAACGCGACTAGGCCGGTAAGTGGCGTAGACTGCATTCGCTGCCTTGAGGGCGCGCTAGCCCGACATTCAGCGGAGAGGCGTTCATGTCACACTCAGCGTCGCTGTTGTTTTTCTCGGTCGCATTGCTCCTGGTATCTCCGGTTACAACGTCTCGCGAAGCGGCTCACGGCGACCTATATGTGATCGCCATGAAGGAAAACGCGCTGTCTGATGCAGGTGCACCGGATCTGACCTATGCGCCAAGCTATAGGGTCGACACACGGTCGCTCCGCTGAACCTGCCGCCGTGCTTCAGATCGGCGGCGCTCTGCAAAATCGGCCGCATGCGGCCAGCGCAAACCATCAGCTTCTATCGGCATTCCCGCGACAAATCGCGCGGCGGACATCCGTGTCATTGAGGGCTGTTCGAACTTCGCCAGCGGGGCACTCACGACTAGACAAGTCGACGACGCAAAAACACTAAGCCGCCTTGCAATTCTCCGGATGACGAGGTGCCAGGCTCACTTGACCATAGTAAGGAGCGGCTTCCCTTTCTCGACGATATAGGTGGAGAGCTCCGCCCCCTTGCCGGTGCCGACGTTCGTCGCCGAGTGAATCACGCAGGTCTGTGCGCTTGATCCCCGGCTGCTGCGCCAGCGCGACGTGCGGCGCCATACCACTTCCGACGATCAGCGCCACGACTGCCGTGATTCGTGCCATTTTCATGGGGAACCCTTTGTTGATCGCCGCTCAGGTTCGGCCAGCAATCTGGAGGTGGCCAGAGCTGGGCGAACGAACTTCCGATGGCGCGACGATCTGCCGCTTTGTCGAAGGCGGAAGCATCAACGATGTCGAGTTGTATGGATCAATTTTTGGCGGGCTTGCAGTGGTGAAGCCACAGCACCTGTCCCTGCTGCTTCACCGCTTGCGGCGTGATCCTGCACGGCAGAGGCGATCTGATGAGAGGCGAGTCAGCGAAGAGCACCCATCGTGACGGTGGCGCCGATCTTACGAGGATTAACTCCGTTTTGCGGGTTCTTACTCTGCTCCGACGTCGCGTTGGAGTACTAAGAGAGCGGTGAAATGGATGACTTGGCTCACTACGCCTCAGCGGAGCTGGCACATAATGACCGCTAAGCGTCACTACCGTAATCCATTCGGTCGCCGTGCTTTCCTGCTTGGCAGCGCGGCACTGCTGGTAGCGAATCCCGGCCTGGCCTATGCCAGAATCATCAAAGGCGAACTGCCGTGGTGGCCGGGTGCCGGCTCGCCGCCCGATCAGGTGATCGCAGGCGATTGGGTCTTCTTCACGCCGGAAGAGGGCGCTTTGGTCGAGGCGATGGTTGATCGCCTCATTCCCGCGGACGACCGCACCCCCGGCGGCAAGGACATGGGCTGCGCCGTTTTCATCGATCATCAGTTGGCAGGGTCGTACGGTCGGTCGGAATGGCTGTACATGAAGCCGCCGTTCGCCAAAGGCAGCCCGCAGCAGGGACAGCAGTCTTCGCTGACCCCGGCGGCGCGTTACCGCCAGTTCCTGCCAGCGTTCGACATCTATGTCAGGAAGGCATACGGCGGACGATCGTTCGTCGCGCTGTCCGACAAGGACAAGGACGCAATCCTTTCGAATCTGGAAGGCGGCAAGATTGCTCTGGGCTCTGTCGACGCGGTTGCGTTCTTCGAATTGCTGCTCAAGGACACGAAGGAGGGCTTCTTCTCCGATCCGGTCTATGGCGGCAACCGAAACATGGCGGCTTGGAAAATGATCGGATTCCCCGGCGCGCGATATGACTACAGCGATTGGGTCGATCGGCACAACGAGCGCTATCCGCTGCCGCCCATCGGCATCGCGATCAACTGACCTCATTTTTCGTTACGCTCGATCGTGAAAGTGAACTTATGTCGCGAAAACTCAGATCGACCAACGTCGTCATCGTCGGATTGGGGTGGACCGGATCGATCATGGCGGAGGAGTTGACGACCGCCGGTCTTGACGTCGTGGCAATCGAGCGCGGCCCCTGGCGGGATACCGCGCGGGATTTCCCCACCACCTTCGCGCCGGACGAACTTCGCAACCATATACGGCACGACCTCTTCCTGCGTCCCGCTCAGGAAACCCAGACTTTTCGTAATTCCGTGAACGAGACCGCGCTGCCGATCCGCGATTGGGGTGCATTCATGCCCCCGAATGGCGTCGGCGGGGGCGGGGTCCACTGGAACGCACAGACCTGGCGATTCCTGGAGTCGGATTTCGTTATGAAATCTCATCTGAGCGAGCGCTATGGCGCGGGTTTCCTGCCAGACGACATGACTATTCAGGATTGGGGTGTCACTTATGCGGATCTTGAGCCTCACTATGACCGCTTCGAGTATCTCTGTGGCACATCCGGGAAGGCCGGCAACGTCAACGGGGTGAAGGAGGAGGGCGGCAACCCATTCGAAGGTCCACGCTCCAGAGAGTATCCAACGCCGCCACAGCGTCAGCCCTATGGCCCGACCCTTTTCGTCCAGGCGGCCAAGGAGCTTGGTTATAAGCCATTCCCCCAGCCGTCCAGTAACCTCTCGACTTCGTACACAAATCCGCTCGGCGTCACTCTGGCGCCCTGCACCTATTGTGGATTCTGCGAATGGTTCGGGTGCGGCAATTATTCAAAAGCCAGCCCCCAGACCACCATACTCCCCGCTCTTGTGCGACGTCCGAATTTCGAGGCACGGACCGAATGCGAAGTGATCCGGATCAACCTCGATGCGTCGGGCAAGCGCGCAACGGGCGTCACCTATGTGGACTCCAGTGGCGAGGAATGGGAGCAGCCAGCCGACATCGTATTGCTCTGCGCATTTCAATTGTTCAACGTTCGAATGATGCTGCTGTCCGGCATCGGCACTCCCTACGATCCCCGCACCGGTACCGGCGTCATCGGGCGAAACTTCTCCCATCAGGTCACGTCAGCCGTCGAACTCTTCTTCGAAGATAAGATCTTCAACCCCTTCATTTCCTCGGGCTCCATTGGCATGTGCATCGACGAGTTCAATGGAGACAATTTCGACCATGGCCCGCTCGGCTTCGTCGGCGGCGGCTATATGGGCGCCGTGATGACCAACGGGCGTCCCGTGCAGACGATGACGCGCGTACCGCACGGCACGCCCAAATGGGGCTCGAACTGGAAGCGGGCTGTCGCAGAGAACTATCTCACCAGCTACGAGCTGGTGACGCACGCAAGCTGCTACAGCTACAAGGATTGTTATCTCGACCTGGACCCGACCTATACGGATCGGTTCGGGCGCAAGCTGATGCGCATCACGTTCGATTTCCACGACAATGAGCGCAAGATGTCGGCCTACCTGACCGATCGCCTCGGCGAAATCGGTCAGAAGATGGGGCCAAAGCAAATGGAGAAGTATCCGCGGGCTGGCAAATACAACATCACGGTCTATCAGACCACGCACACGTGTGGTGGTGTTGTCATGGGAGACGATCCCAATACCAGCGCCATCAATCGTTATCTGCAGAGCTGGGACGTTCCAAACCTGTTCGTCACAGGAGCCTCAGCCTTCCCACAGAACTCGGGATACAATCCGACCGGGACTGTCTGCGCCCTGACGTACTGGTCGGCGAAAGCCATCCGGGAGCAATACCTGAAGAATCCGGGCCCCTTGGTGTCCGCATGAAAGTGATCGTCACGACTTCTCTCGGGGTCGCAGGCGTGCTGCTGGTCGCGGGCATCGCGGCGGCTGACGAACAATCGTTCCAGCAGATCGAGCGTGGACGTTACCTTGCGACCGTCGGCGATTGTGTTTCCTGCCACACCGCGCCGGGAGGAAAATCCTTTGCCGGCGGTTTGGCGCTCGAGACGCCCTTTGGCTCCATCGTGACGCCCAATATCACACCGGATCGCAAGACCGGCATAGGCGCATGGAGCGACGATGACTTCTTGCGCGCCATGCACGAGGGTATTGGCGCTGACGGCCGGCATCTCTATCCGGCGTTTCCATATCCCAGCTACACGAAAGTATCGCGTGACGACGTCATCGCGATACGCGCCTATCTCGCCACGCTCGAGCCGGTCAATCACCACGTGGAAAGCAATACGCTCCCGTTTCCGTTCGACATCCGAGCGGGCATGATCGGCTGGAATGCGATGTTCTTCGACGAAGGGCGATTCCAGAAAGACGAAAGCAAGTCCGACGAATGGAATCGCGGGGCGTATCTTGTTGAAGGCCTGGGTCATTGCAGCGCATGCCACACGCCCAAGAACGCCTTGGGCGGCGACAAGACCAGCGTTTCCTATAGTGGTGGTTTGCTTCAAGGATGGTTTGCGCCGGACATAACCGCGAATCCGCGCTACGGGATCGGCGGATGGAACGAGAACGATATCGTGGCCTATCTGCAAACCGGTCACAATCGAAACGCTGCAGCGACCGGGCCTATGCTGGAGGTCGTGGAAAACTCGACATCCAGGATGACCCAGAGCGATCTGCGCGCGATGGCGGTCTACCTCAAGACCCTTAGCAACCAACCGGAATCGTTGCCTGCCTCACCGGATCAAACCATGATGGCAAGCGGCCGCATGCTCTATGAGGGCAATTGCAGCGCCTGTCACAAGGCATCAGGTGCCGGCGTCGCTGGGCTGTTCCCCGCCTTGGCTGGCGCGCCGAACGTTCAGTCTGCAGATGCTACGACGATTATTCGGGTCTTGCTGCAGGGCGCCAGGAGTGCCGCGACCGACGCAGCGCCGACGGGCCCTGCCATGCCAGCCTTTGGATGGAAGCTGTCTGATGATCAGATCGCGGCCGTTGCGACCTACATTCGCAATGCCTGGGGCAATCGTGGAGCAAGCGTAGCTGCCTCGAGTGTAAGCACCGTCAGATCCGATTTGGCCGAACCGGCGAACTAGGCGACGAATCGATCGTTCAGTCCCGAGAAATGGCGCGTTCAGGTGACATCTGCATCGGCATCATGTTGACCTTCGCGTTGTCTATCACCCACAGGGACCCCGCCACGATCGTTGCGATGAGCAGGACGGTGAGCAGGAAAACCACCGTATTGTTGCGCTGTTCAGGTGCGGCACCCAAGTGCAGGAAGAACACCAGCTGCACCAGCAATTGCGCGATGGCAAGTATGACGATGGCGGCCAGGACCATGGGTTTCGGCACGACTCCGCTCATGACTGCACCGAAGGAAAGAATCGTGAGCAGGAGCGAGAGCCCAAAACCGATGACATAGGATCTCAGGCTACTGTGGGATGGATTGCCCGGGCCATGGGAAGAGGTATGAACCTTGGACATCACAGCACGCCGCGCAGATACACGAAGGAAAACACGCAAATCCAGACAAGGTCGAGGAAATGCCAGAACAGGCTGAGGCATGCCACGCGACGGCGCACCACGTCGTCAAGGCCGAACCGCGCCGTTTGGTGCATCATGGTCAGAATCCATAGCAGCCCTGCAGTCACATGCAGGCCGTGGGTGCCGACCAGCGTGAAGTAGGCGGACAGAAAGGCGCTGCGGTCGGGGCCGGCCCCCTCGGCGACCAGTTGTGCGAACTCCCGCAGTTCCATGCCGATGAATCCAGCGCCCAACAGGAAGGTGACTATCAGCCACGCGACCACCGGATTCCTCCTGTCGGCTTGCATGTTGAGCATGGCTAAGCCAAAGGTGAAGCTGCTGATCAGCAGCAGCATTGTTTCAGCGGCAACGTAGGGTAGATCAAAAATATCGCTGCCGCTTGGGCCACCCGCAGTATTTTCAGCAAGCACCCCAAAGGTCGCGAACAGAGTCGCGAAGATAAGGCAGTCGCTCATCAGGTAGAGCCAGAAACCGAACACGGTCTTGGTGCCGTCGTCATGCTCATGGTCATGCCGCGAGCGGCCGCGGGCGTTAGGCAGAGAGTTCACCAGGATATTCATCGGTCACATGCCCTCATGCATCAGCGCGTAGCGCTCGTTTTCTATACGTCTGACCTCGGCGGCCGGTACGTAGTAGTCGACGTTTCGATCATAAGTCCGCGATATGAAGGTCACGATCATCCCAAGAAGTCCGACCACCGCGATTGCCCACATGTGCCAGACCAAGGCGAAGCACATGAGAAAACTGAATGCCGCAATCACGAATCCCGCCGCGGTATTCCTCGGCATGTGGATATCCTCGTAGTTCGACGCCTGCACATATGCGCGGTCTGTCTGCTTGTCGTCCCAGTGCTGTTCCAGCGAATCGATATATGGGACATGGGCGAAGTTGTAGAAGGGCGCAGGCGACGAGGTGGACCATTCCAGGCTGCGCGCATCCCAAGGGTCGCCGGTGATGTCCCGGTTTTTCTCGCGATCCCGGATGCTAACAGCGAGCTGGACGATCGACGCGGTAATGCCGACACCGATAATGACTGCACCGATCAACGCTACGACGAGGTAGGGATGCCACGCGGGGTTGTCGTAGTGATTCATGCGTCGGGTCATGCCCATCAGCCCGAGGATGTAGAGGGGCGTGAACGCCATGTGATAGCCGACCAGCCAGCACCAGAACGACACCTTGCCCCAGAACTCATTCAACGTGAATCCAAATACCTTCGGGAACCAGAAAGTCATGGCAGCGAGGCAACCGAATACGACACCGCCGATGAGCACGTTGTGGAAGTGGGCAACCAGGAAGAGGCTGTTGTGCAGCACGAAGTCCGCACCCGGCACGGCGAGCAGCACGCCTGTCATGCCCCCGACAACGAACGTAACCATGAAGCCGATCGTCCAAAGGGCAGCCGAGTGGTACCGGATCCGCCCCCGGAACATAGTGAACAACCAGTTGAACAGCTTCACGCCAGTCGGGATGGCGATGATTGTTGTCATGACGCCGAAGAACGCGTTGACGTCAGCACCTGAACCCATGGTGAAGAAGTGGTGAATCCAGACGAAGAACGAGAGGACGCCGATAGCTACCGTCGCGTAGACCATGGACTTGTAGCCGAAGAGGGGCTTGCCTGAGAACGTCGGTATGATCTCGGAGAAGGCGCCGAAGCATGGCAGGACCAGGATGTACACCTCCGGATGACCCCATACCCAGATGAGGTTGATGTACATCATCGCATCGCCGCCACGCGCGTTGGTGAAGAAGTGCATGCCGAGATAGCGGTCGGCGGCGAGCAACGCGAGAGTCGCCGTAAGAACCGGGAAAGCCGCGACGATCAGGATGCTGGTGATCAGTGCGGTCCAAACGAACACCGGCATCTTCATCAGGGTCATGCCCGGAGCACGCATGCGCAGGATGGTGACGATGAAGTTGATACCGGTCACGGTGGTACCCACGCCGGACACCTGCAGAGCCCAGATGTAATAGTCGACACCGACTGTGGGACTGTGACTCAGCTCGGATAGCGGTGGGTATGCCACCCAGCCGGTCGCGGCGAAGTCGCCGACGAACAAGGACATCATGATGAGCGTCGCGCCCATCACCGACAGCCACAAACCGAGCGAATTGAGGAACGGATAGGCGACGTCGCGCGCACCGATCTGAAGCGGTACCACCACGTTCATCAGGCCGATGATGAATGGCGTAGCCATGAAGAAGATCATGATCACGCCGTGCGCGGTGAAGATCTGATCGTAATGGTGCGGAGGCAGATAGCCGGCGGCATCATTGGATGCGATCGCCTGCTGGGTTCGCATCATGAACGCGTCGGTGAAGCCGCGGAGCAGCATGACAAGCGCCAGGATGATATACATGACGCCGATCCGCTTATGGTCGACGGATGTGATCCATTCGTTCCAGAGATATCTCCATTGGCGAAAGTAGGTGATCAGGCCGAGGATCGTGATCGCGCCGGCCGCAACGACCGCCAAGGTGCCCATGATGATCGGATCGGTGTACGGGATGGCGCCGAGGGTCAACTTTCCGAGCATCACCGCTTGCCCTCCGGCTTCGGCGCCTGCGCCATGCCCATCTCATGCCGATTCGCGGGAGACATGGAGGCCTGGGCGGACATGTATTGGTTCACGACATCCTCGAACAAACCGGGCTCTACCCCTGCATAGACGCGCACCGGGGCCTTGATGCTCGGCAGTGCCAGCGACCTGTACGCAGGTCTGTCCAGAATGAGTCGCGATTGCCTCGCTTGCCTGATCCACGCATCAAACTCCTGGCTGCCGGTTACGACAGTGTCGAAATGCATGTCCGAGAAGCCCGGACCGCTGAAGGCGGAAGACAGGCCGGAGTAGGTTCCGGAGCGGCTGGCGATGAGGTGCAGCTGGGTCTGCATCCCCGCCATGGCATAAACCTGGCTACCGAGCTGGGGGATGAAAAAGGAATTCATGATCGAGTCAGACGTGATCTTGAAGTTGACCGGCGTGTTGACCGGAATCGTGAGCCTGTTGACTGCGGCCACGCCGTAATCAGGGTAGATGAAGAGCCACTTCCAATTGAGCGCAACGACCTCGACGCGAACCGGCGCGGCATCTGCCTTGAGAGGCTTGTAAGGATCCAGCGAGTGGGTGGTCCGCCAAACGATGACTGCCAAGATCGCGACAATGATGCATGGAATTGTCCAGACGACCACTTCGATGGCGGTCGAATGCGCCCACGTGGGTGCGTATATCGCCTTTGAGTTGGACGCTCGATAGCGCCAGGCAAAGAACAGTGTCAGCACGATCACCGGGATGACGACAAGCAGCATCAGCCCGAGCGAGACGAGAATCAGGGTCTTCTCCTGCGCTCCGATATCGCCCTCGGGATTGAGAAGCTGGATGTGGCTGCAGCCGCCGAGCATCAGGAAAACGAGGGGCCATAGCGCTCGGGCCACAGCTGTCAGTAATGAAAATGTCCGCGGCACTGGATAAAAATCTTCTTTGCTTCCCCGAAATGGGCAGCGGTGATCCGTAACGTCAACAAAGCACTTCTTTCAAATCACTGTACCGGCGATGCCGGTGGGAGACCGCCCCATACAGCAGCGTCGTCGCTTCAATATTGGGGCGCTGGCCTCCTCGATCTGGCCATCGCGATCTGGTCATCCGCTTCCCCTGCGGCATTCGGTCCGAGCCAGACGACACAATCGGTCAAATGATTGGCTGTGATGATCTTGGTGCATCGTCGGCCTCGCTGGAGTTGCTTGTGTTCAAGCCGCTTCCGTGCGACCGACCACGCTCTAGGGCGAGGAAACTTGCCTACTCGCTCAAAGCAGGCTCGCGCTAGAACATGGAGGATACTTATATTGGGAGATTGAAGGATCAATGGACAATACTGTCACTGCGGCGCAGTGGATGCCGGCCATCACTAATGTCGCAGGGCCGGTGTATCTGCCTTGCCCTCGCTGCCTACCCAGTCCTTCCATTGGTGGTGCCGATACACCAGACCGTCTCGGAAACTGATCCATTTGTGGGTGGAGCGGACATACTGCACGGGCTTCTTTATATGCAGTTTCGCTGCGTCATCTCCGCGCAGAACCCTAATTGCGGGCTGAATGCTCCACGCTCGAACCCAGTTTATGTTTAGATACGTGGGGATCAGGCACGCGCTCTAACGGCGCACATTTCATGGGTCATTGACGGCCCTTCTCTTCGGGCGACCTTCCATGCATGGACGAATGACAGGAACGCAGCTGCCTCCGGGCGAGCCGCTGTTTCCGACGGAGCGCGATCCGCGTCTGCGGCTGTTGATTCCGATGATCGTGGCCTTCGCATTCCTGATGGAGCAGCTGGATTCGACCATAATCACGACCGCCATCCCGACGATGGCACGCGATCTGGACACGACACTTCTCAGGATGAACCTCGCCGTCACGGCTTATGTCCTGACGCTGGCCGTGTTCATTCCGGTGAGCGGGTGGCTTGCAGACCGCTTCGGGGCGCGCCGGATCTTCGTCTTGGCGTTGCTGCTGTTCTCGGCGAGCTCGGCACTCTGCGGCCTCGTGACCGACCTTCCAGAACTCGTTGCCGCGCGCTGCCTGCAGGGCGTCGGGGGCGCGATGATGACACCTGTGGGTCGGTTGATCCTGCTCAGGAGTTTCCCGCGCAGCCAGCTGGTGACCGCGATGCTCTATATGAGCTTGCCGGCGCTGATCGGCCCTGTGATCGGTCCATTGCTGGGTGGGTTCCTGACCAGCTATGCCTCGTGGCGCTGGATTTTCTATATCAACATTCCATTCGGCCTCCTGGGCACCTTTCTAGCGCCGCGCTACATCGGGCAGGCTCCGGCGGGCAAGCCCGGCCGCTTCGATTTCCTCGGCTTCATGATGGTGGGTACAGGTCTCGGCCTTCTCCAGTTCGGCATCGAAAGTCTGGGCCGGCCGATACTGGGGCCTGCCATGATCGCTGCCATCCTTGCCGTGGCGTTGATTCTCCTCCTCGGATTCGTCCGTCATGCACGGCGTCAGCCGGCGCCAGCGGTCGATCTGACCTTGTTCCGGATTCGGACGTTCCAGATCGGCACCCTGGTCGGTGGCCTTTGCCGCGTCGGCATCAACGGCGTGCCTTTCCTGCTGCCGCTCATGCTGCAGGTCGGCGTGGGCTTGAGTCCGGTTCAATCGGGGTCGCTGACCTTCGCACTCGCCTTGGGTGCCGTCGCCATCCGGCCGATCTCGACGCACGCGCTGCGGTGGCTCGGCTTTGACCGTGTGCTGCTGTGGAGCGCGGTCGCCAGCGCCCTCCTGATCGCCGGCTTCGCGCTGATGGAGCCCGGGATGCCGTCCTGGGTCATCGTCGGCTACATTGTTCTTTTTGGATTCGTGAGATCCGCTCAGTTCATGAGCTCCAACACGCTGTCTTATGCCGACACGCCGGCGGAGAAGCTCAGCCGCGCAACGAGTCTCGGCGGCGTATTGCAGCAGCTCAGCGTCAGCTTCGGCGTATCGGCGAGCGCTCTGTTGCTTGGCCTGGTCAAGGGGTCCAAGGATCATTTGACGCTGGCAGATTTCCACGAGGTCTTTCTGCTGGTGGCGGTCATTCCGCTGATCGCGGCAGTCGGTTTCCTTCAATTGCGGCCGGGGGATGGCGCGGCAGTTAGTGGTCACCGGGCGGCGGCACCGCGGTCCGATGGGGGTGTCAGATGATCTGAGCTCAGCGGCTCAGAGAGTGGCACGCCTTGGCCACTGAAGGCGATCGACAATATCTCAACACCTGAGTCCCGCACCCTTGAAGCGGCCGCACGGGACTTCTATACTTCCACCTCGAGAGGACGACCTCTCCTTGGAAGATCAACGTCCAGGACGGCCTGGCCCCAATGAGGAGCCATGTCGTGGCACTTTCCGATCTCGCCTCCCAAAGAACGATTTCTCAGAAAATCCTCTGCGGCATCGACGGCAGCGACCGCTCGGTGAAAGCCGCCGGCGTCGCTACAGAGCTTGCTCGAAGACTCGGCGCTGAGCTCACCTTCGCAATGGTCAACCCGCGGCTCGCGGCCCGCGCCACCATCCTTTATGTCTGGCCCGACACGCATATCTCTGGCGTCCTCGAAAAGGCCGTCCGGAAGGCTCTCTGGCGCAGCGTCGCTTCGGTCAAAAGCGATACTTGGCGCGCCGAGTCCGTCTCCGATGCGCTCGCGGATTATGCGGACCAGAACGAATTCGATTACATTGTGATCGGCGCCAGCGATCGCTCGGGTTGGCCAAGGTTCTTGAACGATTCCGTTGCGCGCGAGCTGTCGGCCAAAGCCAATTGCCCGGTCCTGATCGTCAACCATCTGCGCGACGATGCGCCGACGGAGCGTAGCGGCGGACTTCGCAACCCATTTGAGATCCGGCCGCTGGCGCCGGAGCGCATTTCCGTTGGGTCACGATAATCGATCAAGCGATCGCAGGTCCGTCGCGCCACTACGTTTATGAGTTGACACCCTGGTCCAATTCCCTAATGAGCCGCGTCGCTGTCAACAGATCCACCGTCTCGAATCCCTCCGTGAAGCGGTCATAGGTAGAGGCAAGGAGATCATGCGCCTCCCGCGTCTGCCCCTGGCTGCGCCGCAAGCGAGCCAGGCTGATCGAAGTCCGCAGCTCCCATGACAACGCTCCTTGTCGGCGAGCCCAGGCAAGCGACTCCGCAAAAAGGCTCTCAGCCGTAGGAACCGCCATGCCGGAGCTTTCGAGGAGCACGAGGTCGCCCTTAATCCGAAGCAACTCGGCCGTGCACCAACCCGCCTCGATGCGACCGCATTGATCGATCGCTTCGTCGATGGCCACAAGACCGCGGGCAGCATGTCCGAGGCGATCTAAGGACTGCGCCAGCTCGGCAAGGAGTATGACGTAAGACATGGCATATGGAATCTCGCGAAAATCGTCCCGTGCCGTCTCGAAAAGCTGCAGTCCAATGGCGACATCGCCGCGCCGCATGGCAAGAGCCGCCTTGAAGCTCCGACCGCGGGCTTGCCAATAGGTCAGTCCGTGCCGCATCGAATGTTCGAGCAGCATTGCCACCGATTGTTCCATCGTCGCGAGGTCGCCCTCGAAAAGCGCGACGGGACAGGACCCCAGGGCGAGCGCGTAGCACAGCGACAATGGGTGATCGAGCGCGCGAGCGTCCTCGACGGTGCTCTTGGCAGTGCTTGCAGCCTGCTCCGGGAATCCCTGAAGCCACAGGATTCGCGCGAGCGAGGTGCGGGCGGCGACGCGCTGGTCAAGTTGAAAACGGACAATATGGGATCTGGAAATGTCGGCATCGTAGTTATTGAGCATGTCTTCAAGGTGGCGACGCGCCTCAAATTGGTTTCCCATATAGTGCTGGATGGCGCCGACCAGCCGATTCCCGATGGCAATCTCAGGTGCGCCGGCCTCGCCTGCGGCAATGCCGAGAAATCTCTGGGCCAGCGCCAGCGCGTCGCGATAGTCACCACGGGTGATTCGATAAACCCAGAGTCCCCAAAGCGCACGTAGCTGGTACTCGGCGTCAGCAAGGGCATCCGCGAGTTCAAGAGCCTTCGTCCAGGCCCCAATGACCCCCGATTCACCCTTGGTATATAGCAACGAAGCGCCGAGTGCCGCCTGGAGCTGCATTTCACGTCGCTGGTCTTGGCTCGGCTCAATGCTTGAGAGCGCCCGTCCGACGCGTCCGCGAGCTTCTGCCATCAGCGACAGCTGAAACCACAGGGGCGCCGCCGCGATCGTCAGGGCCACGCCGACCGACACGTCACCGGATGACGAGAACGCCCAGTCCAGCGCGACGCGCACCTCATCGATGAGGCGGCGACAATCGGAGAGGCTTTCTGCTATTGGCCTCGCCGACCACTCGGCCGCTGCGAGATCGCAGAGATCGTGGCAGTGTTCCGCATGACGTCGGGAAAACTGCTGGAGGTTGCCTCTTGCCGCCAGCTTCTCGCGGGCATAAGCGCGTGTCGTCTCGAGCAGTCGGTAGAGCACGACCGAGCCACCGACATCCGCGGTGACCAGTGACTTCGCAACCAGGTTCGCAATACAGTCGGCGACCTCCGATTCTGGGACCTCATCGCTTTTCACCACCGCGGTCGCCGCCTCAAGCGAAAATGCACCGGCGAATATCCCCAGACGATGCAGGACCAGGCGCTCGAGCTCAGGCAGCACGTCGTAGCTCCAGTCGAGGGTCGCCTTCATGGTCTGATGGCGGGGCAGCGCGGTACGACGCCCGAACGTCAGCAGCCGCAGGCGATCGTCCAGGCGGGAGGCCAAGTCACGGACCCCGAACGCGTCGACACGCGCCGCGGCAAACTCGATCGCGAGCGGAACTCCGTCCAGCTTCGTGCAGATATCGACTACAAATGGAACGTCTTCGTCGCTGAGCTCGAACTCGCCCAGGCTCGCGCCAGCGCGCTCAACAAATAGCTGAACCGCCGGGAAGGCCAGCGCCTCCGCCGCCGTAAGCCGGATCCCGGTTGGAGGGCTCACAAGCGGTTGCAGCCGGTGTACATGCTCGCCCCGGGCACGCAGGGGTTCACGGCTGGTAGCAAGAATGTCTACCCCCGGCGCATCCCGCCGGATCGCCACGGCCAAGTCCGCCGCCGAACCGATGACATGCTCGCAATTGTCGAGAACCAGCAGCATTTGCCTCTCTCTGATTGCGGCAAGCAACGCCGGCAGCAGATCGTCGGCACGGAGCTCAAGTTCAAGCGCGGTCGCAAGCGCAGTCAGCACGAGGCCAGGGTCGGCGAGCGGCGCGAGGTCGATTAGCCAGACCCCGTCCTTATAGGCAGTAAGCAGCGCCTCTGCGACCGCCAGCGCGACGCTGGTGGTGCCAACGCCTCCTGTGCCCACGATCGTTACGAAGCGCTGCTGCGGCAATAATCGTGTGAGTTTGCGGATGTTATCTGCGCGTCCGACCAGCCGCGTCACCATGACCGGCAGGTTGTGCGGGCGCGTGACTGATGGTGGCGGCACAGCGCTCGTGCTCCGCATTGTGGTGAGCGGCGCACTGAATCGATACCCTCGTCCTGGAACCGTGAGGATATACCGGTTGCCGTCCTGCCCATCCGCGAGCGCCCGGCGCAGCGCACTGATATGAACCTTAAGGTTGGACTCTTCGACGGTCGTGTTTGGCCACGCGCGCGTCATGAGCTCGTCTTTGCTGACCAGCTCGCCGGCATGCTCGACCAGAGCGATCAGAATATCGAGAGCGCGGCTGCCGAGACGCAATGGCCGGTTGCCCTCCAGCAGCAGCCGTCGCTCCGGGTGCAAGCGGAAGGGGCCAAAGGAAATCACGCGCTCGACCGAAGCGACGGACACGTCATTCCTCCCTCATCTCACTTCGATACAGAACTTGCTGCTACAACATGAGTTTGGTGTTTCCGTTGCGCAATACTATTGATTATATAAGCGACCATCCAGGACCGCGCTCAACGGCAGCGCCGGAATGCAAAACTTCTTGCGGAGCCGCACCTACCGAGTTTCGTGCATATGCCAATTTATGGACCGTCGGTTTGTGCAGGCTTGAATTCACACTTCTCTGCAGCTCTGGCTGGGACGCGGATAGGCGCTTTCGCCTTTGTTTCGTGTGTAGGGTCATAGCCTTTTGCTAAATCGCTCAATACGAGGTGTAGGAATAGCGGAGCGACTGTCGTTCAGCAGAAACACATTTGTCATATTCGCGTCTGGATGGCGAGAATTCAGCGGCAAAGACCGTCTTCTAGCGTCACGCATCGTGATCCGCAGGCGTCTTGCTGCACGCCTTCCGCATCGATGCTTGGTCGTTCGAATCGCGCGAGATCAGCTTGCACGCCTTTTGCGATTCAGAATTTCCTCCGCCGCCGCGAGCTTGGCTTTCATCCGCTCACTCGCGACTGGCCCCGGTGCAAGACCATATTCCGGCCAAGTCACGTCGCGGCCGATTTTGCGATCGACGATCTGCAGGTCTGCCGGTTGCCGATCACGATAGCACGACCTTCCGGCGCAAAGTGTTCGCTGCCGAAGGCATGTAAATACAACAGTACCGGTTGAAAGGCCCGGCCCTTGGGACTGAGAACATAGTAGATTTGAGCCCCGCCGCCGGTGGCCGGGCGTTCGGGCGGAGCGTGGCGCGGTGACGGGCTGTCAAAATCTATACGTTCTCCCGAGGATATTGATGGGCTCAGATTGCCCGTCGCGATGGTCACTTCCCGTAATGTGGCTCGGGGTCCGCTCATACTGTCTCGATCCATTGGAGCTTGCACAACCTGCGAGCGCAGCCGGAAAGACCAGCGCGGCGGCTCCCGCCCAACGCAATAGCCTGCGACGTTCGAGGGAGTGGCCTTGATCATTCATTGCGCTGCCTCCAGCAATTTAGGTCGGTTATTCTTAACATTCCCCACAACCTTATTCATCAGCGCCGCAGCTGTGTCGGGATCGCCCTGCAACCTCGACTCTCAAACAGATAGTCGCCGAGCTGCTTTTGTTTGGTCATGATGTAGGCATCCACTGCTTCCCGCGTCTGTTCTGTCATTTCGAACTTCACCGGATGTCCGGTCTTGCGCTGACGGACCCTGGCCCGGTCGGCCGTCAACCCCCGAGGAGCAACGTCTTCGACCTTTAGGCATGCAACGTCGCATCCTCTAAGCTTGCTGTCGATCGCGAGATTGTCTGGGAGTGAGCGTCGTTTGATGGTTGCAGCATGGTATACCTCCTATGTCTGGGAGGTCAGCCAGCTTGCGCCGCGTCTCCTTTTAGACCAAACCGGCCATTCCGACAGCGAATTCGTGGAGGATAACGGCGCCCTTTGACCCACAGCAGTCATTGGGCGTTCTGCCGCTACAATCACGTTGGCAGTCCCGCTTCGCGCAATCCCTCGGTCAACCTGGCGAAATCTTCCGATCTCCGGAGGGGGGTCAGGTCCTTAAGATTGGCGAGATGCAGCGCGGGCTCAAGCTGAAGAAGGCGTGCCTTCGCTTTCTGCGCTTCCACAAATCGTCGGTCGAGTGCGCTGCTCGCCGTGCCGATGCATGCCGCGATGAGATGGTTCGGCTGCCCCCCTGCTGCCACTTCCGCCCAGTGCGATGCGTCGGCATAGCGGCCGGCAAAAAAATGGGCCGACGCAATGCCGGCCTGGATGTTGAACATATGCGGATCCTGCGGGCTTAGCCGCATTGCACGAGCAAAGTGCTCAATCGCGGCCTCGTGTTCGCCGAGCCAGATTCTTATCCAGCCGCCGAAGGACCAAGCCATTGCCGAGTTCGGATCGAGCAGGAGAGCCCGATCGATCAGGGCGACACCACGATCGAGGTCGCCGACGACATACGCAAATGCAAACCCAGCCGTTCCGAGTGCTACCGCGTCATCCTTGCCCAATTCCATCGCCATGGAGGCCAGTCGTGCAGCCTCGGCGACCTCGTGCACGCGATCGATCGTCCAGCGGCTGCCCTTGCGTTGGCAATAGCAACGGGCCGCCATGCCATAGGCCGAGGCAAAGTCGGGATCGAGTTCGATGGCCCGATAGAATAGCTGCAGCGCCTCGGCGTTCGCCTCTCTGTTCCAGCGATGGACGCAGGCCATGCCGCGCAGGAAAAAGTCGTAAGCATCGAGGCTCTCGGTCGGTTTGCACCTAGTTCGTTCTATCTCTGCCTGCTCCAGCTTGGGTGCGATCGCGCCGACTACGCTGGCCGTGACTCGATCCTGCAGATCGAACACGCTTTCCAGTCCGCCTTCGAAGCGATCAGCCCAGAGACTCGCACCGTTTGCTGTATCGACTAGATGACCAGTGATGCGCAGGCGGTCGGCCGCCTTGCGCACGCTGCCCTCGAGCACATAGCGCACGCCCAACTCGTGACCAATTTGCCTCACATCGACCGCGCGACCCCTGTAGGTAAAGCTCGAATTGCGGGCGATGACGAACAGCCAGTGCAGCCGCGACAACGCAGTGATGATTTCCTCAACTATGCCGTCCGCGAAATACTCCTGTTCCGGGTCGGCACTCAGGTTCTGAAATGGGAGGACAGCAATCGACGGCCTGTCCGGGCGAACCAGAGGTGGATGGGAACCCCCGGCGGTGGTGACAGCGGGCGTCATGGCGACGAACTTCGCCTCTTCCTTCACGATCCCAATGAACCGGATACCCTTGCGGGGCAATGTCTTAATTAAGTGCTGTGCGTCGCCGCTGTCGCCAATTGCCGTGCGTGCCGCATTGATGCAGGTGGTCAGTGCCGACTCCGAGACGATGCGCCCATTCCAAATGGCGGCGACGAGGTCATCCTTGCTGACCACGCGCTCGCGGTTGCGGATGAGATAAGCAAGAAGGTCGAAGACTCGCGGTTCGACCGGTATCAAGTTCGTCGTGCGAGATAACTCGCGACGATCCGTGTCCAACCGATAATCTTCGAACAAATACAGCAAGTTGTCGCTCTCTGCCTACTGCTGTGCGTTGATCTTAGCACACCGCGGGCGGAGCAAAAATGAAGCTGATGCTAAGGGATAGCTGAGGTATCCCAAAAGTTCGCTTGGCGGCGTTTCGGTATCCTCTCGTCACCGGACAAGGGAGGAAGCCATGTTCGCTGTCAATCAAGAGAATGCTGACAGGCTTGTCGGCGGTGTATCGAAGGAACTTGGAGCCCCACTATTAGAGCGGTTCCTTTTCGTCGGCAACCGGCTCGGTCTTTGTAGGATTTTCCGCCGGCTCAAAGATGAGGCAGGGCGCGATGCGATGATCCGCGAACTCGGCGATTACTACCTTCGCGACATAGGGATCGAGCACCGCTCCGTCGATTTGCGAACCGACGACCTGGTAAAGCGTTTGCGCGCGGGCGGATAGGTCGGGTGACACTCTGAACCCAGTTACAATCGTCAGGAGCTATCGACAACGGGGCTCAATGGAAGCGGCACAGCGGTTGCGCGCGCGACCCTGCCACCCGAAGCCGTGCGCGAATGGTTTCGGACCTATGGCGAGATTCCGAATTGGCCGGCTTACTACAACGCTGCGCCGACGAACGCGCTGCCCGTCGTCCGCCAGGCCAGCGAGAGCCGCGAGATTGCGCTTATGCAGTGGGGCCTGATCCACTACTTCAGCAAGCACGGCAAGCCTTCGCATTCGACCATTATTGCAATCGCGGATTGAACGCAGTATCATTAAAGGCAGACCGTAATTGCTGCCGAATGAAATTCGGCAGGGAGCTTTAGAACGCTTTGATTTCTCAAAGCGCGGGCGGCGGTCCGGTTACCGCTTCACGGGGACGATCGAATCGAAGCTGGCGCAGGCTAGCACTCCAAGATCGGCGATCTGGGACTCCACAATAGAGCCATGTCGCCAAGCGCCGAACGACGCATATGATCTGCGGACGTGCGTTCGCTCGGGGGAGGTGCGCGCATGTCTTTGGGAGCTATCGCCTCGGTCGCGCTGGGCCTGATTCTGGTCTATTCGCTGCTCGGGGTTCTGGTATCGGCCACACAGGAAATCACCGACGCGTTCGGCGGCTTCAGCGGATTCATGAAGCGGGATCGCGGCCTGATGGCGGCCGAGCCGAAATCGGACGCCCCGGAATCCGCTCCAGCCAGAAGGAGTAACAACAAATGACATATCGCGCCCGCAGTGCGCTTTCACTCAGCGTGTGCGTCACGGCAATGCTCCTGATCCTCGGAGCCTGCTCGACAGCTTCCGATCATACGGCCGCGATCAAGAGATTCGCGGACGCGACTGGGTCGGCCAAGGACGCCATGGTGGCCTATGACGCGGCGGCATCCCAGAGAATGACCGCGATAACGCGCTCGGCCGCAGTCGCCCAGATGAAGGCAAACAAGGGTCCAGGGTATTTCATCGACCCAAATGACTGCGGCACGAAGTCGACGAAGTGCCAAGTGTTCTACAAGAAATCCCCCGACGATCAAAACCCGAGGCCGCTTACCTACGAGACGATCATTCCGGAGCACATCCGCGCCGCGAAAGCGATAGCCACCTATGCCGACGCCCTGAAAGCGGTCACGGAGGCAGATGCCACGACGCAAGTGAAGGGCGCGCTGGATCAGGCAGCCGCCGCCACGAGCGCTCTCGCCAATGTGGTGCAGCCCGGCAGCGGCGATGCAGTCAAGCCATTCGTCGGCGCGACCACCAACGCGCTCGCTTGGGTCTATGGCAAATACCAGGAGCAGGTCAAAATCAACGCCTTGCGCGAGGCCACACAGAAAATGGATCCGCACATGCAGGCCGCTGCCGACAAGTTTGGCAAGGTGGCGTTTCTCGCCGATCTGGCGGGGCGCACCGCGCAGGCGCAAGCGGTCGAGGAGGCCAAGGCTTCCGTCGACGCGAGCAAGTCGATCTCGGACATGAGCAACCTTGCGGTGGTCGCCAATCAGTTCGACAGAGAGCTCAAGACGCCGCCAGCCTCTGTATTCGCTGACATGGCCGACGCGCACCACCGGCTAACGGAGGCCCTGGAGAAAGGCCCGGAATCTCTCAAGGACATATTCGAGGCCATCGATCGTTTGGCGACGGACGCAGAAACGCTTTCCGGCATCGCCAACGCATTCAAGGAAGCCGCTGCGGCCAAAACAGCTTCGTCTCAATGATCGAGCTATCGGAGGGGTGTTATGCCACAATCCCATCAAGAGATATTCGACGGCGCGCAGGCTCAAATCTCCGGCCTGCAAACGATCGAGCTGAAACTCAACATCGCCATAAACGCGATCAAGGACAAAGAGTGGAACGGCCCGCTAAGCGCCAAGGATCGCGAGCGTCTCGCCGATCTGAGGTTGGACAAGGGTTCCATTCTCGGCGCCATCGAAGAGCTGGCGTTCGTGACGATGGTGGCCCTAGACAAGACCGACGAACTCAAGCGCATCAACAACGCCATCGCCGGAGTCGTGAAGGACTTGAGGAGCACGGCGCAACGCATCGAGCGCATCGGCGAGATCGCCGATACAATCAAGGAGGTCCTGAGCGGCGTAGTGACGTTGAGCAAGAAGATCAAGGATATCGCTCCCGCATAGCGCGCCTATTCAAACTCCTGTTGAGCTCGATTGAATGGATGAGGGCCGTCAGTTCTCAGCCGAAGCTGCGCTGCGCTCGATTCCGCGCGAACGGCGTGTGAGCGGATCCTGGCAAACAGCTTTGCGGGAAATGTTTCCTGCGCTGGCACGCCCATCTGGAAGATTGCCGGGCCGGCGGTGAACTCGTGATACATTTCCATGAAGGAGCCGCGATCGGGCGGTTAGTCCAGCCGAACGGTCATGGTGCGTCGATTCGCGACATGGGTTCCGGTCGCGCGCGACGCAACGATGAGCTGGGCGGCGGACAGCTTCTCGTACGCCGCGCGCACCGTGCCCGCGGGCAACGCCCAATTGCCGCAAGGTCCTGCCAGGATGGCAGACGCGCTCCAGAAGCGAGCACGCCGTTCTCGATGGCGGCGCTGATGCCGCCGCGGATCTGCTCAGCCAGCGGCGTTTTCGCAAGTCGATCGAGCTTCGACTGCAGCAGCTTGGATCATGCCGATGGTATACGAGTTTTGTCGGTTCTTGGTGCTTTTTTCTGGACCAGAGAAACGTCATTTGGACAGGCGAAAGGAGAACCACGCCATGAACATCAAATCCATCTTCGGCGCAGCATGCGCCGCCATCGCCATCGCCGTCGCGACGCCTGCTGCTGCTCACGATCCCGGCGAAAAAGTCACGCCGACCTTCGAGCACGCGATCCCCAACATCCCCGGCAAGTCGCTGGTCGCCCTGGTTGTCGACTATGCGCCCGGGGGAGCCTCGCCCTCGCACACGCACGCCAAGTCGGCCTTCATCTTCGCCTATGTGCTGTCGGGCGCAATCGAGTCGCAGGTCAATGACGAGCCTAAGCGGGTCTACCGCGCCGGCGAGAGTTGGTACGAAAATCCCGGTTCCAGCCATCGCGTCAGCCGCAACGCGAGCAAGACCGAGCCCGCAAAGCTGCTCGCGGTATTCGTCGTCGGTACCGACGACAAGGTCCTGACCACTCCTGTCAAGTAAAACGGACCTTCAAGGAGTACCACCATGAGCAAGCGTCTCGACTACAACCAGATCGCACCGGCCGGCGCGAAAGCGCTCGGCGGCGTCTACGGCTACGTCATGCAGAGCAGCCTTCCCGCGGTGCTGATCGACCTGGTCTACCTGCGCGTCTCCCAGATCAACAACTGTGCCTACTGCCTCGACATGCACACGCGCGACCTGCTGAAGAAAGGCCAGAAGATAGAAAAGCTCGCGCTGGTACAGGCCTGGGCGGAAGCCGGCAATCTTTTCGATGCGCGCGAGCGTGCCGCCCTTGCCTGGGCCGAAACGGTGACGCGCGTCGCCGAGACCGGCGTGCCGGATGAAGCGTACCAGGCAGTGCGCGCGGTGTTCGACGAGCGCGAACTCGTCGACCTCACCATCACGATCAGTCTGATGAATGCGTACAACCGCATGGCCATCAGCTTCCGCAATACGCCGCAGGCTGCACTCGAGAAGTAAGACGGGCGCTTGCGTCGAAGCGCCAAGGAGTTGGTCATGAAGATATTTGTTGCGGGCGCTACGGGCGCCGTGGGTTTGCCCCTCGTGCGCGCGCTGTGCACACTCGGCCATCAGGTGACGGGCATGACGCGCGCTGGCCCGGGTGTAGATCGTCTCCGCGAACTGGGGGCCACGGCCTCCAGCGCCGATGCCTTCGATCCGAAGGCAGTACGGACCGCGATCGAGGCGGCCTCGCCGGACGTGGTGATCGACCAGCTCACTTGGCTTCCCGCCAACCCCGCTGACATCATCAAGTCCATGCCCAACGACACCCGCCTCCATCGCGAGGGAGGCGGCAATCTGCTCGCAGCAGCCCGGGAGTTGGGCGTCGGCCGCTACATCATGCAATCGCGCGGCTTCTACCTTGATGCGCCGGCCGGACAGCTTGGCGATGAGACCGCAAAGCTCAGATACGATGCGCCTGGCGAGATCGGTGAGAGTGCCCGCACCATCGGCGAATATGAGGACCGGGTCCTCGCATCGCCCGCGCTGGACGGGGTCGTGCTGCGCTACGGCTTCTTCTACGGTCCCGGCACCTGGTATAAGCCGGACGGGGCCGTTGCGGAGCAGGTGCGCAAGCGCGAGGCGGCGATCATCGGTGAAGGAAATGCCGTCTGGTCGTTCGTGCACATCGATGACGCGATCGCGGCGACTGTCGCCTCGCTGACGACCGAACCAGGCGTCTACAATGTCGTCGACGACGATCCGCTCCCCGTCGTCGAATGGCTGCCGGCCTTCGCCCGATGGGTCGATGCCCCCGAGCCGCCGCGCGTGAGCGTCAAAGACGCGCTGAAGACGGCCGGCGAGGAAGCCGTCTACTACCACACGAAGCTGACCGGAGCCTCGAACAGCCGGGCGAAGGCGCTACTCGGGTTCGCGCCACGGCCGCTCCTGTGGAAGGGCGGTGCGGTTTAAACGCATTGCCGCGCATGGACATCCCAGTCTCGTTGGCGTCATCCTACTCGGCGAGAAAAGTGACAAAACGATTGACAGGAAACTTTGATGATTGACCTTTCTGCCTTTCCGATCACCCAACGCTGGCCGGCGCAGCATCCGGATCGACTTCAGCTCTATTCCCTGCCGACGCCAAACGGCGTCAAAGTGTCGATAATGCTGGAAGAGATCCAGCTCCCCTACGAGGTGCACCTGGTCAATATCCTCGAAAACGAGAACTTGACGCACGAATTTCTTTCTTTGAACCCTAACGGCAAAATTCCCGCGATCATCGATCCGGACGGCCCCGGCGGTACACCGCTCGCTCTGTTCGAGTCGGGAGCCATCCTCGTCTATCTCGCAGAGAAGACCGGCAAGTTTCTGCCGAGCAACCCTGCGGGCCGGTATGAGACGCTCCAGTGGGTGTTCTTCCAGATGGCGGCGATCGGTCCCATGTTCGGTCAGCTCGGCTTCTTCCACAAGTTCGCTGGGCGGGAGATCGCCGACAAGCGGCCACTCGAGCGATACCGCGACGAATCAAAGCGTCTGCTGGACGTGCTCGAGACGCGGCTTGCCGGTCGCGACTGGATCATGGGAGACATCTATACCATCGCTGACATTTCGATGCTCGGGTGGGTACGGAATCTCATCGGCTTCTATGGCGCGCGCGAGCTCGTCGGCTATGACAGCCTGAAGGAGGTTCCATCCTGGCTGGAGCGAGGCTTGGCCCGCCCCGCCGTTCAGCGCGGCCTCGATATACCCGCCCGACCATAAAAGCCGGGTGAACAGGCTTGAGCTTTCACGGTCCTCGGACTGCAGCCACGGTGAGTGCGCGGCGTGCTTCACCCACCAGCGTGGCGGTCTAGCCCGACCGCGCCCTCCTGCAGACTGCGGTGTTCGCCGAGGGCATCAACCTCGGCCTGATGTGCTGTTGCCGCTGGCCAGCACCGCCAGCAGCGCGGTCAAGCTGAACCCCGCCGCCATCCAGCCGCGCCGCGCCGTTGCACCGTCGGCAATGACCAGCGCGCCCCTTGCCGCGCCCGTCGCGCTATCCCAGCTGACCAGGCCCCACAGCGGGATGGGTGGGGCATAGAAAGGGCACCTGTCCGGTACGCTCGCAAGGTCTTCGAGTGCGGACATCGTCTATTTTGCGCTCAAGCGCGCGAGCAGTTGCATTCTCGGGCAAGCTCGATCACTGCATCACCCGGGTTCTTCATACCATCGACACGTCGTGTACTGAGGGGGGCAGCGCCATCGGCCTTTGCGAGGATGATTTTCACTTGCGTCCTTTGCGGCTTGTTTGGTGACGCCCGCCACGGCCCCTCCGGCTTGTTCGCCGTCATGCTGGCTGCCTTGGCTGCGCAGGCGGGCAGGGGGGACATATGCGGCGGGGACAAATCCTGCGCCCTGGGTACAACCAGCGATGGCAGCGCTGAGCGAGCCGATGAGCGCAAGCTGAAGCAATTGCCGTCGGTCGAAAGTGATTTCGGTCATTCAAAACCTTTCAGATCAAACAACAGGCATCCTTCCCGGGTGGCGCGTCCAGGACGGCGGAAAGATCGAGCTGCTCCGGCTGGATGCTGCGAGCGCCACTCGCCGCAACGGCTCAGCTATGCCAGGGAGTGTTGCGGATGCGATCGCAAACATTTGGCTTTCGGAATGTCGGATCACAGCATTCGATGTATTCGACGTTGACTGTACCGAACGTCGTCCGAGGCTTCTTCATGGCCGAGCGGGTCTGAACCTGAATGAACTGATTCTTGAAATCATCACCGCGCGGAAAGGCGGCGATGACCTCGGCGCGTTGCTCTGGTGTATATTCATCGTATCCAATTCCGACGATGTCCACTAGAACGCCCGCGTTTGTGAGAGCGATTTCGGGCCGCATGTATGCGGGGATGCCGGGCGTGGTATGTAGGGCGATCGCTTCCCAAACCAGATCCGCTTTCGGCTCGGGGATGCCATGGCTTCTGAGAAATTCGCGGGCGGCGTCAGCGCCATCGACTTCAAACCGCTTCGTGTCAGTGTGGTAAGCATCGACAAGGCCCATGTCGTGAAACAGCGCTGCGACATAGAGCAGTTCAGAGTCGAATTTGCGATTCAGACGAATTCCCTTCATGGCACCGAACACATAGACGCGAACCGAGTGGTTGAATAACATCTCGCTCTCGTGTTGCCGCACGAGTTCGGCGGCTTCGCGCGCGATCTTGCTGTCCGGGATCTTAACGCCAGAAATTACGTTGGCCATTGTCGAACTCCTATCTCCGTATTTGCGATCTTGCCATTGCGATGCTGAGTTTCATGCAGGCTCGCGCCGAGGTAGCGTAGCTGCCAGGCCGCTCTGCATGACGTAGCCGTAGACGCCGCCGAGCGCTTTCACATCGGCCGGCGTCGCTGCGTTGTAATCCATGCGTTGCGTCATATCTCCTATGCAGCATCGAGCGCTCGACCGAGCGACAGCACGGACTGCGCGGCTGCGCTAATCGGACCTTCTGCTTTGAAAAGATGAGTCCGCCCTCGTCAAAAAAAAGCACCGAGATTGGCAAGTTTGACTGTACCATCGCGCATGGCCTATGAACGTCTGATAGCCGAGCAATTTGCGGTTGGCCTGGGGGCGGCAGGCACGCGCGTGGCCGAACGCCCGTCCCAATCTTCGACATTCGATCGGTCGCCGGACGTGCTACCTCTGCCGGATCTCTTCCGTGACTTCGGAACCGCACCCCTGGCTTTTCAGATGGGCGTGCCCTCTCAGGACGCCTTTCCGTTCAAGCTCTGGTCACGGGTGCTCACTCGCACCGCGCTCGGCTTGGCTGGCTGCTGCAGACCATTGGTGATGCCGAAGATGACTGCGCTCCCGCTGTCGCCCGAACCTGCCTAGAAGCGGCCGTCCTGCAGCTGCACTTGGTGAACCGGCAGGTTCTGGAGGTCGATCGGCGGGTTCTTGCCTGGCACCGGTCTAACGAGGCCAGTCGCAGGCTCGATCATCTCGTGACCCGAAGCGGCCCGCATTGAAACGGTCGAATGCCCACTTGGCCTATTCAATGCCTTCGAACAGCAAGTCCATATTGGCGGCTCCGGTCACATCCCAACCCGGCACGCCCTTCATGTCGGGCAGCTGGTGGGCGATACCCTTGTGGCAATCGATGCAGGTCTTTTCACCGCTCGCCAGATAGGTCGAATGAGCCTGCGCCGCCCGCGAACTCTGCCGCGTGAAGTCCATGTATTCGAAATCATGGCAATTGCGGCATTCCAGCGAGTTGTTCGCCTTCAGCCGCGCCCACTCATGCTCGGCCAGCTCGCGGCGCATCGCGAGGAACTTCTCCCGCGTATTTATGGTGCCGAAGATCTTGCCCCAGACTTCCTTGGAGGCCTGCATCTTGCGCGCGATCTTGACGGTCCATTCGTGCGGCACGTGGCAATCGGGACAGGTTGCCCTGACGCCGGATCGGTTGGTGAAATGGATCGTTGTCTGCAGTTCCTGGTAGACGTTGTCGTTCATCTCATGGCACGAGATGCAGAATTTTTCGGTGTTTGTCAGCTCGAGCGCGGTGTTGAATCCGCCCCAGAACACGATGCCGGCGATGAAGCCGCCGATTGTGAGGAACCCCAGGCTGAAGTGAATGCTGGGCCGACTGAGGATGAACCAGACCTGACGGATCAGGTTCCAGCCCCAGGCAATCAGCCGCTTCATGGCGTCTCTCCGGCGCCCGCGCGCTGCTCATCGATGAGCGTGTCGATGTCCTTGAAGGTGTTCTCGACCAGCGGATCGACGTCCGATTGGGTCACGTGGCATTGCGTGCAGAAATAGCGCCGCGGCGTTATCGAGGCGAGGAACTGGCCGTCCCGATCCATGAAATGCGTGATGCTGATCATCGGAGCCTGCGACTGGCTGGTGAATTGCCGGCTATGGCAGGTCAGGCACTTGTTGGCGTTCAGGGTGATCGGGTAGTTGCGGATCTGGTGCGGGATGATCGGCGGTTGTTCCGGATAATTGCGCGCCTGCCGCTGGTCGTCATTGATCTCGTCGGCGATCGAAGGCGCGGCGATCTCTTCTTCTATACCAACCGCGCCGCGCAGGCTGGTGAGATCGGCCGCGAGCGCAGTCGAAAGGGTGATGAGTGTCCCGGCGACCGCAATCGCGATGGCGAAACGTCGCTGATCCTGGCGCATGGCTGTTCTCCCGCTCAGGCTTTCACGACCTTGACGGCGCACTTCTTGTAATCGGTCTGCTTCGAGATTGGATCGGTGGCGTCGAGGGTCACCTTGTTGATCAGCCGGCCCTCGTCGAACCAAGGCACGAAAATGAGACCCTTCGGCGGTTTGTTGCGGCCGCGGGTCTCCACGCGCACGCGGATTTCGCCGCGTCGCGAGATCACCCGCACGTCATCACCCCGGCGCAAGTTGCGTGAGCGGGCATCCTCCGGGTGCATGTAGCAGACCGCATTCGGCATGGCGCGATAGAGCTCAGGCACGCGCCGCGTCATCGAGCCGGAATGCCAATGCTCGAGAACCCGGCCGGTCGACAGCCACATGTCAAATTCGTCATCCGGGACTTCCGGTGCCGGCTCGTACGGCAAAGCAAAGATGACCGCCTTCTTATCCGGGTAGCCGTAGAACTGCACGTTGGAGCCCGCCTCGACGTAAGGGTCGAGACCTTCGCGATAGCGCCATCTGGTTTCCTTGCCGTCGACCACCGGCCAACGCAGGCCGCGCGCTACGTGATACATCTCGAACGGCGCCAGATCGTGGCCGTGGCCGCGCCCGAAAGACGCATATTCCTCGAACAGGCCCTTCTGCAGGTAGAAGCCAAAGGCATCGGATTCGGCATTCTCGTATTCCGGGTCGATCTCGTCCTTGGCAAACTTGTCGACCGAGCCATTCGCGTAAAGGACGTCGTAAAGCGTCTTGCCCTTCAGGTCCGGCGCGGCATTCAGAAGCTCCGCCGGCCAGACTTCATCGGTGGTGAAGCGCTTGGAGAATTCGACCAGCTGCCAGAGATCCGAACGCGCTTCGCCCGGGGCGTGGACCAGCTGATGCCAGAAATGCGTCCGCCGCTCGGCATTGCCATAAGCGCCCTCCTTTTCGACCCACATCGCACTGGGCAGGATGAGATCGGCCGAGAGACCCGTCACCGTCGGATAGACATCGGAGACGACTATGAAGTTCTCCGAATTGCGATAGCCTGGATAGGTCTCTTCGTTGAGGTTGGCGGCCGCCTGCATGTTGTTGTTGACCTGCACCCAATAGGCATTGAGCTTGCCGTCGCGCAGCATGCGGTTCTGCTGGACGGCGTGATATCCGACGGTTTCCGGGATCGTGCCGGGCGGCAGCTTCCAGATTTCCTCAGCATGCTTGCGGTGCTCCGGATTGGCGACCAGCATGTCGGCCGGCAGGCGATGCGAGAAGGTGCCGACCTCGCGCGCCGTGCCGCAGGCGGACGGCTGCCCGGTCAGTGAGAACGGGCTGTTGCCGGGCTCCGAGATCTTTCCGGTCAGCAGATGCAGATTGTAGACCATGTTGTTGGCCCACACGCCGCGGGTATGCTGGTTGAAGCCCATGGTCCAGAGCGACATGACCTTGATCTTGGGATCTGCATAGAGCTCCGCCAGTTGCTCCAGGCGGCCCTCCGGCACGCCGCTCAGCTTGGCGGTGCTGGCGAGATCATAGGGCTCAACGAACTTAGCAAATTCCTCGATCGTCATCGGCTTCGCATCGCCGGGCTTCTTGGCGTTCGCCGCCTTCATTTCCAGTTCGTGCTCCGGCCGCAAGCCGTAGCCGATGTCCGGCACACCGAGCTTGAAATTCACATGCTTGGCGACGAAATCCTGGTTCACTTTGCCGCTCTTGATGATGTGGTTGGCGATGAAGTTGAGGATCGCCAGGTCGCTTTGCGGCGTGAAGACGATAGGAATGTCGGCAAGGTCGAAGCTGCGATGCTCGAAGGTCGACATCACCGCGACCTTCACCCCCGGATTGCTGAGCCGCCGATCGGCGATTCGGGTCCAAAGGATGGGATGCATCTCCGCCATGTTCGACCCCCAGAGCACGAAGGCATCGGCGGCTTCGATGTCGTCGTAGCAGCCCATAGGCTCGTCCATGCCGAAACTGCGCATGAACCCATACGCCGCTGAGGCCATGCAGTGGCGCGCATTGGGGTCGATATTGTTGGTACGGAAGCCGGCCTTCATCAACTTCAGCGCGGCATACCCTTCCCAGACCGTCCATTGGCCGGAGCCGAACATGCCGACGGCCGTTGGCCCTTTGTCCTTGAGCACGCGCTTGAACTGGGATGCCATCTCATCGAAGGCCTGGTCCCAGCTCACCGGCTGAAAGTCGCCGTCCTTGGCATACTTGCCATCCTTCATGCGCAGCATCGGCTGCGTCAGTCGGTCGGCGCCATACATGATCTTGGAGAGAAAGTAGCCTTTGACGCAGTTGAGGCCGCGATTGACTTCGGCAAGGGTGTCGCCGTGAGTCGCGACCACCTGGTTGTCGCGCACCGCGACCATGACGCCGCAACCGGTGCCACAGAACCGGCATGGCGCCTTGGACCATTTCAGCCGCGCTTCGTCGCCCGGCAGAATGACGTTTGCCGCTTCGGCCGGCAGCGACACACCGGCCGCGGCCGCCGCGATGGCGGCGGCTTTGGCCTTAAGATACCTGCGCCGTGATAGGTCCATGATCAGCCTCGCTTTCGGCTTCGGCTTGGGGGTCGCTGGCGTCTTCCCAATGGTGGTAGACCAAAGTCGCGGAGATGACGCCGGCGAGGTCATGAATGACGTCGAGGCGGTCCACGATCTCCGCTGTCGTCGCGGTCTCTAGGGTCACGATCAGTTTGCCGGCCACCCCGCTTGGCTGAACCTCGGCGCCCGGTAGCTGCCCGATCCGCATGGCGATCACATCTGCACGTTCGGGCCGGGCATGAATCAGCAGGCTGGAAATGTGGCACTCGTCAGCCATGGGATAGGCCATTCGTGACTGTGATCGCGCGGGCCGGACAGACGGATTGGCAGGCGCCGCAGCCGGTGCAGTCGTCCAGTGAAATCACCGGAATCGGAGCGCGCCCGGCCGCGCGAGCAAAGCCGATCGCGTCGTCGAGGCAGACGTCCCGGCAGCTTTCGCAGAGGATCCCGCGTTTTGGGAGACATCGGTCGGATACGAAGGCCTTGACCGGCCAGGCGGGAGAGCGCGTGCGGTCGAAGACAGGGACCGCGCAGCTTTCCGCGCAACCGCCGCAGAGGGTGCAGGCGCCGGCGGTGAAGTCCACTTCCGGCAGACCGCCGGTATCGAGGCGAAGGATCCGTTCGGGGCAGGCGGTGATGCAGGCGCCACAACCTGTGCAATGCGCGGAGAGCGATGCGTCGTCAGACCAGGGCGGCCGGATCGCATGGGTTGGCGGCTGCGAGCGCAGACCGAGAAAGGCACGTCGCGTGTGATCGACTGGTTGGTTCATGAGCTCAGCCCGTCGGCGGGCCGTTGATGAGCTGATACATCCAGATCGCAAACCCATATGAGCCGACAATGGCGATGGCGAGCGCCGGCGCCACGAACACCGTGAACAGGATGAAGACGATCAGTTCCTGTCGACGACGCGACATCGGTTGCGCAGACATCAATGCGCTCCCGCGGCTTGCACATGCACAGGCCAAACTCCTCGGGCGAAGCAGACATGGTCCGGCCCACCCAATCGTTGCGTCTGTCGAATGATGACGCAATTGGACCATGGTCCAACTACCGAGCCAAGCGGGCCAATTTGATGCCGATCAGCTCCTTCGCGTCGGCGATCGCAATCATCTGAGTGCCATGACGTGAACGCCGGCCAGCCAAGGTCGCGGCCGTGGTGCACACGGCACAAAGCGGACGTTGCTCAGCTGTATTCCTACCCTGCGGCGGTATAAGTCGTGGCTCTATTGTGCTGCGGAGGCGAGCGGGCGGCCGAGAGACGAAAGGGCGCTCCTCAGCTCAGCTAGGTCCGACTCGGGCAGCGGCAGTGCCGGCTTACGACAGATCCCGACATCTCCTCCCAGCAGATTGGTCGCTGCCTTGACAGACGAGTTGTAGTCGTGGGTCCAGAAGAATAGCTGGGCAGGAAGCAGCGACTTCCACACCGTTGCCGCCGCATTGAGATCACCTTTCACGACCAGATCATAGAGCCGCACGGCTTCATTTGGCGTTACGTTGGCGCCACCCCAGATCAGGCCCGGACACCCCGCGAGCAGCGCCGGGAAAGCCAGCGTATCGCCGCCGTTCAAGACCCTGCCGCCGGTTGCGATCAGTTGCTGGATCCGGGTGAAATCGCCGGTGCTGTCCTTGATGTACTGAATGTTTTCGATCTGCAGGAGACGGCTGAACAGATCGGGCGTGATGTCGCGGTTGGTATTCTGAGGAATGTTGTAGACGATGATCGGGCTCTTGACCGCGCGCGCCACGGCCTCAAAGTGCCACATCACGCCGTCCATGGTTGGGCCTTCGAAATACGGCGGCAGGATCATGATCGCGTCCGCGCCGAGACCTTCCGCAAACTTCGCATTCTCGATGGTATCTCGCGTGCTGACTGCGGAGGATTGCGCGACGAATTTGGATCTGCCGCGGACTCGTTTTGCCACGATCTGATGGATCTGACGGCGTTCTGCCTCGCTGAGATAGGCGAACTCTCCGGTGCCGCCGCAGGAGACCGTCGCATGAATACCGGCCTCGAGCAGCCGCTCGATATGCGCGGACAGCGCTTTCTCGTTTAGGCTGTCGCCGGCCTTGTCAAATGGCGTGCAGGTCGGAACGCAGATCCCCTTGAGTTCGGACATGATACTTTGCTCCTTGTAGCGCGTATTGACGAACAATGCTGTCGCTTATCTAGCCTCGCCGCAACGATACGATCTTCTGATCAGATGCCGTATCGGCCGGATAGAGGCTGCGTGACGCCTGCGGCAACGTCGATTCCCAGGCCCGGAAATCGGCAATCACCCGCTGCTCTTCCAGCAAGGGCAGCTCGGACATCGGCGGCAGAACGCGGCGCCAGCGGGCGATGCCCGAACTGTCTGCCACCAGCGCTTTGACCGACGCAATGAACGGCCGGCGCGACAGCACCATGTCGGCGCCCAGGATCTGCTGGATGTGGCGGCGCCGCTCGAACAGGTTCGGCGCATCGAACATGGCGCGCATCAGGCGCGGCATCACGTTGGCGAGCCCGCAGATCGTGCCGCGGCCGCCGCTGGCAAGAAGCTGCGGCACATGCATCTCGCTGCCGGTGAAAATGGAGAGGTGCGAAAACCGCCTCAGCAGCGCCTCGGTGAAATCCATGTCGCCGCCGCTGTCCTTGATCCCGGCGATCTGGCCGGGATACCGCTCGTCCAGCCGCCGGACGACGTTGGGCGTGACCGGCACACCGCAGATGTCGGGGAAATGATAGAGATAGAGGCGCAGATCCGGCCGCGCGATGGCGTCGATCACGGATGCGTAAAAGCGGAAAGCGCCATCGTCGGTCACGCCGCCGCGATAGACGCAGGGCGGCATCAGCAGCAGGCCGTCGACCTTCTGGTCGATCGCATGGCGCGACAGCGTGACGATGTCGGGAATCGACAGCGCGCCGACCGATACGATGATCCGATTCGCCGGCACGCCCGCTGCGATCACCTGCTCCAGAGTTGCCGTCCGACCCGCCACCGGGAATTCGGCACCTTCGCCGGTGGTGCCGAACAGGGTCACGCCGTCGCAACCGTCCTGCATCAGGTCGCGGCAGCGATCCACCAGCAGAGCGACATCGGGACCGAATGAGTCCGTGATGGGCGTGGCGATCGCCACGACCAGGCAATCGCGCGCAGGAAGACCACTCAAAGCCGGCATACTCCTCTATTGATCGCCGTCCCCGCGCTCACCCAGTGCGCGCTCTCTAGGAGCGGCTTCCCGGCTGGGCGGCACGCGCGATCATGATCCGAGATTGTTGATTGTCAACAATTGACTTGACGACGACCCGCGGCGATGGGAGCATTTCCGCAACAAGGGGAGATGGTCGAAGCGACCATCGAAAAACACCGCGAGGCGCGCGGTCACAGGGCGGGAAACAGGGGTGAAGTCAGCGCGATCCGTGAAGGTCGACCGACGGTCGCTCGATTGGCGGGCCGCCGATGTCTTGCGCGAACAGATCCTGAGCGGCAAGCTGGTGCCCGGCCAGCGCATCACCGAAACCGCCTTGGCGGCACAGCTGGAAGTCAGCCGGGGGACCTTGCGCGCGGCGCTGCGCGCCCTGGCGCATGAAGGGCTGATCCAGCAGGTTGCCTACACCAAGTGGATGCTGCCGGAATTTTCCAACAGCGATGCGTGGGAACTCTACACGCTGCGCGGCACGCTGGAGGGCATGGCGGCGCGCCTGGCGGCCCAGCACCGCACCGAAAATTGCGTCCTGACGCTGAAGGGCGCGTTCGACCGCTTGGTTGCCGCGGTCGCGTCCAAGCGGCACGCCCGGGTGGCCGACGCCGACCTCGCGTTGCATAAGACAATCGTGTCGGTTACCGGCCATCAACGGCTGATCGACCAGTATCACCTGCTCGAGCAGCAGGTGCGGCACTATATCGTCTGCTCCAACGCCCTGATCATGGACCTCAACCAGATCGTCTCAGAGCACGAGCCTATCGTGCAGGCCATCATCGCCGGCAATGCGGAAGCAGCCGAGACGCTGGCGCGCGACCACAATGTGCCCGAGGTCGAGCGCGCTGCCGCGGCCATGGCGCAGGAGCAGGCCGGCCACGCGGCGGAACCGCCGCCTGCAAAGCAGAAAGGGAGATCACCCGCGCGGCAATCCAAAGCCGCGTGACGGCAAAGTTCAAGAAGACGGCATAACAACTGCAACAAGGGAGGTTGGCATGACATCCAGACTCATCGGCAAGGCATTCAACCGCCGTGCGGTGCTGGCAGGAGGCGCCGCTGCGCTCTCCATGCCGTTCATCATCAAGTCCAGCTATGCGGACGCCAAGCCGTTCCGCATCTCGCTGCCCGGCAACGACGAGGAATGGCAGGCGAAGAACCTGCAGGCCTTCAAGGCCGCGCTCGAGAAGAGCTCGCCAGGGCAGTTCGACGTGCAGATCCACTATAACGGCACGCTGTTCGGCCAGGGCACCGAAATCGAAGCCATGCAGCGCGGAAACCTGGAAGTGGGCATGGTGTCGCCGCAGGACATCGCCGCCCTCATTCCAGAATACTCGGTTTTCACCACCGGCTACCTGATGCGCGATCCGGCGCACCTCGACGCCGTCTATGACGGCGATATCGGCGCCGAATACAAGGCGCGAATCGAGAAGGACATCGGCATCACGTTGGTGAAGAGCCAGTATCTCGGCACGCGCCATGTCATTCTCCGCGAAGTGAAGGAGGTCAGCAAGCCAGCCGACCTGGCGGGCCTGAAGCTGCGCATGCCGGGCTCGGAAGCATGGCAGTTCCTCGGCAATGCGCTCGGCGCCAATGCGACACCGCTGGCGTTCGAGGAGGTGTATCTGGCGATGCAGACCGGCACCATCGACGGGCTTGAGAATCCGCTGCCCGACGCGATGGCGGCCAAGTTCTACGAGGTCTCCAAGCAGATCGTGCTGACCTCGCATATGGTCGCCAACACTTTCTTCGCCGTGGCGAGCAAGTATTGGCATGCCCTCAGCGAGGAGCAGCGGGCCGCCATCACTGCCGCGGAGGTGGAAGGCAAGGCGGTCAATGACGCCGGTGTCGTCGCGACGGAAAAGGATGCAGTGGCGTTCATGGAGGGCAAGGGGTTGAAGGTCACGACGCCGGACGTCGCGGCGTTCCGTGCCCAGGTGCTGGACAAGTTCGTCAATTCCGAATTTTCCAAGAACTGGCCGGCCGGCATGCTCGACCGCATCACGGCGGCCGGTGCCTGAGGCATGCAACGAGCTTGGCGCTCAAGGACATCGCGGTGATGACGAACCTTGGCGCCAAGCTCAAGCGCGGCGCCGAACTGATCGCGGCGGCATCGTTCGCCCTCATGTTCGGCGCCTTCATGATCCAGATTGTCAGCCGCTACATTTTCAATGCGCCGGTGTCCTGGTCGCTGGAGATCTGCTCCATCGGCTATATCTGGATCGTGTTCTTCACATCGAATGTGCTGCTGACCGAACGCCAGCACATCGTGTTCGACGTGCTGTATCAGAAGGTTCCGCTGCGGCAACGGCGCATCTTGGCGGTGCTGTTGACCGCGACGCTCGGCATCATCTTCCTGGCGGCGTTACCGGTGATCCTCGAATATCTGTCTTTCCTCGGGCGCCGCAAGACCATGATCCTGCGCCTCCCGATGGACATCGTCTATTCCTGCTTCGGCATCTTCATGATCGCCGTCGTGATCGGCGCCGCGGTGCGGCTGAAACGCCTGTTCGGCGCTGACTGGCAGCGACACCTCTGAAGGCCCGATCATGAGTTTCGCTGCGTATCTGATGTTCGGGCTGTTCTTCCTGTGGTCGTTCCTCGGCATGCCGATCGGACACGCCATGCTGGCAGCCGCGTTCATCTATTTGTTCGTGACCGGCCAGGACATCGCGATCGCGGCGAGCCAGAGCCTGAACGGCCTGTTTTCGAGCTTCGTGCTGATGTCGGTGCCGCTGTTCATCCTGGCCGCCGACATCATGAACGCCAGCAAGATCACGGATCGGCTGTTCGAATTTGCCAACCTGCTGGTGGGTCGTCTCCGCGGCGGGCTGGCGCACGTCAATATCGTCGCCAGCATGATTTTCTCCGGCATGAGCGGCAGCGCGCTCGCCGATGCGGCCGGTCCCGGCAAGCTCGAAGTCGACATGATGATCAAGGCCGGCTACAAGCCCGGCTTTGCTGGTGCGCTGAGCGCGACTTCGGCGATCATCGGGCCGATCATCCCGCCCTCCATTCCGATGGTGATATATGGTGTCGTCTCCAATACCTCGATCGGCTATCTGTTCATTGCCGGCGTGATTCCGGGACTGCTACTCGGCTTCGCGCAGATGGGCGTCGTCGCCGCCATCGCCAAGCGCCGCAACTTCCCGACGGAAGCGCCGCCGACCCGGCACCAGGCCGTCGACACCGTGAAGACCGCGCTGCCGGCCTTGTTCCTTCCCGTCATCATGCTGGGCGGAATCTACAGCGGCGCCGTGACGCCGACCGAGGCAGCGGCGGTGGCCGCCTTCTATGCGCTGCTGTTGGCGACCTTGTGGTACCGGTCGCTGAACGTCCGAGGCTTTGTCCAGGTCTTGATCGATTCGGCGCGATCGACCGCCGTGGTTGCCATCACCATCGCGGGCGCGCTGGTGATGAACTGGGTCGTCGCCGCCGAGCAGATCCCAGCGGCGATGGGCGCATGGATGATCTCGCTCGACATGTCGCCGGCGATGTTCTTGCTCGCGGTGAATCTGCTGTTCCTGGTGCTGGGCGCTTTTCTCGACACCATGCTCATGCTGTTGATCATCGTGCCGATGCTGATGCCGACCGTGCACGCCCTGGGCATCGATCCCGTGCATTTCGGCGTGACCGCGATCGTCAACATGATGATCGGCCTGGTGACGCCGCCGATGGGCGAGCTGGTGTTCCTGATCGCTGGCGTCTCCGGCGTCTCGGTCTCATCGATCACCAAGGAACTGTGGATCTTCCTCATCGTGCTGATCGCGTTGTTGTTCGTTCTTGTCTATGTCCCTGAATTGACCCTGTGGCTGCCGGAACAGATGGGCTATCAGCCCGTCACCGCGCCCGCGAGCTAGGAGACTGTTGATGCCTGCCATGAAGGATATGGTGAACGGTGTTCCGCGCTATCGCCACTTCATCAACGGTCAATGGACCGATTCCACGGTCAAGGAATGGATCGAGGTGGAGAACCCGGCAACCGGTGCAGTGATCGCGACCGTCCCGAAAGGTAGCGCGGATGATGCCGACCGTGCCCTGGTTGCCGCGGCTGCAGCGCAACCTGCCTGGGAGGCGTTGCCGCCCGTGGAGCGCGCCAAGCTGCTGATCGGCCTGTCGCGCCTCATCCTCGAGAACCGCGACAGGCTGGCGCGGGTGGTGGTGGCAGAGCAGGGCAAGCCGCTGACTGAGGCGCGCGGCGAGATCGAAGGCACCGCCCTGTACTTGACCTATGCCGCAGAGGAAGCGCGGCGCATCACCGGCGACATCATTCCGTCTGACAATGCCGATGAGCAGGTCTGGATCCAGCGTGTCGCCCATGGCGTGGTCGTCGGCCTCACAGCCTGGAACTACCCGGCGGCGCTGACCACGCGCAAGATGGGTCCGGCGCTGCTGGCGGGCAACACCATCGTCCTCAAGTCGCACGAAGGGACGCCTCTGTCCGCGTTCGAGATTGCGCAGCTGTCCACCCAGCTGGATTTTCCGCCCGGCGTGATCAACGTGGTCAGCGGCACCGGCGAGGGGCTGGGGGCCGCGCTGGTCAAGCATCCGATCCCGCGCCTCATCACGCTGACCGGCAGCGTACGAGCTGGCAAGGAGATTTTCCGGTCCGCCGCCGATGACCTCAAGATCCTCCGCTTGGAACTCGGCGGAAAGGCGCCCTTCATCGTGGCGGAGGATGCCGATATCGGTGCTGCGGTGAAGGCGGCGGTCACCTCACGTTTCGAGAACTGCGGCCAGATCTGCATTTGCAACGAGCGCATGTACGTGCACGAGCGGGTGGCGGACGAGTTCACCGAGAAATTCGTGCGCGCGGTGAAGGCTCTGAAGGTCGGCGATCCACTGACCATGGTCGATGTCGGCCCGAAGTTCAGCGGGCCAGAGCTGGATAAGGTCGAACGCATGGTGAAGGCAGCGACCTCCGCCGGCGCCGAGGTGCTGACCGGCGGCAGCCGACTGACGGAAGGTGAATTCGCACGCGGCCATTGGTTCGAGCCGACGGTGCTGACCGCCGTCGACAACCGCATGCCCATCATGCAGGACGAGGTGTTCGGACCCGTCATCCCGCTGATGACCGTGACGGACTTCGATGAAGGCCTGCGCCTGGCCAATGAATCGCGCTATGGCCTGTCGGCCTATGTCTTCACCAAGGACATGCGTCGCCTGATGCGGCTGGTGCGCGAGCTGAAGTTCGGCGAGATTTACGTCAACCGGCCCGGCGGCGATGCCGTCCACGCCCATCATGCCGGGCTGCGCCACAGCGGGATCGGCGGCGAGGACGGCAAATATGGCCTGGATGCTTATTTCCAGAAGAAGACCATCTATGTGAACTTCGCGTGATAGACTGACGGTCGGCGACCCCACGCCGGGAGGACGCAATGAGAGACAGGAGCAACCAGCCGCCGGTGCTGCAGTTGAATCCGGCCGATCCATTGGTCGTCGCTACCCGGGACCTAGCGGTGGGAGAAGAGATCGGGCTGGGCGATGTGAAACCCATCGAACCGATTGCGCGCGGCCACAAACTTGCGGTACAGCCGATCGAGAGTGGCACCCCGGTGCGTAAGCTGGGCCAGATCATTGGTATGGCGACACGGCCGATTGCTCCCGGTCAGCACATCCACGTCCACAATGTCGAATTCCGGCCCAGTGCGGCGGATCATGGCATCGGAGCTCACCGCAGCAACCTGCCGGTCCTGCCCGAGGCGCAAACGGCAACCTTCGAAGGCATCTTACGGTCAGACGGCTCGGTCGCCACTCGCAACTATATCGGCGTGCTCACAACCGTGAACTGCTCCGCCCAGGTCGCACGCATGATCTCCGATCATTTCCGCATGTCCGGCGAGCTCAAGCAGTTCCCGAACGTCGACGGCGTCGTTGCCCTTACGCACAAGAGCGGCTGCGCCGGCGGCGAGGAGACCGAGGGTAACTACATACTGCGTCGTACCGTGGCTGGTTATGCCAAGCATCCAAACTTCGCTGCGGTCCTGATCATCGGCCTTGGCTGCGAGTCGAACCAGCTACCGCGACTGGTGGCGGAGGAGGGACTGCAAACCGGTGCACGGATTCATACCCTGATCATCCAGGAATCCGGCGGCACGCGAAACACGGTCGATGCCGGCATCGCGCGCATACGCGACCTGCTGCATGAGGCTAATGCCGTGACTCGGCAAACGCTGCCGGCCAAGCATCTGATCCTTGGCCTGCAATGCGGGGGCTCAGATGGCTTTTCCGCGATCACGGCGAATCCGGCCCTGGGCGTAGCGGCGGATCTGCTGGTGCGCAACGGCGGCACGGCGATACTCAGCGAGACGCCGGAGATCTATGGCGCCGAGCATATGCTGTTGGGCCGCGCGGTCAGCCAGGATGTTGGGCAGAAGCTGCTGGATCTGCTGCGGTGGTGGGAGCAGTACGCAGAGCGGAACAACGAGTCGCTCGACAACAATCCGTCGCCTGGCAACAAGGCGGGCGGGTTGACGACTATCCTCGAGAAGTCGCTGGGCGCTGCCGCCAAGGGCGGCCGAAGCGATCTGGTCGACGTCTACAAATACGCCGAGCCGGTGACCAAGCGCGGCTTCGTGTTCATGGATACGCCCGGCTATGATCCGGTCTCCGTGACCGGGCAGGTCGCCGGTGGCGCCAACATGATCTGCTTCACGACAGGGCGCGGCTCCTGCTTCGGCTGCAAGCCGGCGCCGAGCCTGAAGCTCGCCACCAACACGCCGATGTACAACCGGATGTCCGACGATATGGACATCAATTGCGGGTCGATCCTCGATGGCGGCGCCAGCGTCGAGGAGATGGGCGAGCAGATCTTCCAGCTGATCCTCAAGACGGCATCCGGGCAGCGCACCAGAAGCGAACTGCTCGGCTATGGCGAGGATGAGTTCGCTCCCTGGCATCTCGGCGCGACCTTGTGACGAGCTGGCCTCCTGCTGCGAATGCATGGAACAGCCTGACCGGCAGCCTGGGTAGAATGTTCCTCTCGCTTGCCGGCATGCATTGCATCACGAGCTGGGACGAGCTGCGCCGGCGGCTGGGGGAACCGAAAGCGATCCTTTGCCTCGGTAATGGTCCGTCCTCGGAAGCGGCCGATATCGATGCGGCGCGCTTCGACTGCCTGTTCCGCGCCAACTGGATATGGCAAGAGCGTGCCAACTTGGCCAATCCGAACGTGGTCTTTACCGCCGATTTCGATCCGCCGTCACCCGGAGCGCCGATCATTTGCTTTCCGACGCGCGCCGATGCGAACCGCATTCTCGCCAGCTATACCGGACGCCGCGTCGGCGCGCAGACGGAATATCTGGTCCTTCCGGAGCTGCCTTCACCCCTGTTCCAGAGGGCCTGGTCACACCGGCCGACCAATGGCGCCATGATGTTGGCCGCTGCGATCCAGCTGCGGCCCAGCCGGCTGATCATCGCCGGCATTGATCTCTATCTTCACCCCCACGGGAAATATCCGGGTGAAACCGACGAGCCCAACCGGTATGACGCGATCCATGATCGCAACATCGATCTTGGGTTCATTCGCGCCGCGTTAGACCACTTCGATGGCGAAGTGGATATTCAAAGCTTGCAGCTGCAAAGCGCTCTGGCGGCCACCTGATGCAACCGCGCTCTTGACCCGAAATACGAACTTTGGCGCGAGCAGCGTTGCTTGTGGTGGCCTTTCGCGGCGTCAGACCTTGCCGCGCGAGCAATTCCGCTACCTCGGCGCGGGACGGCGTGCCGCTCTCCGATGACAATCTCGCAGCCATGTCCGCCTATGTGTGGGCCTTGTCGCAACGAAACAAATGAGCCTTGCGCGTGGCTGTCGCTTGAGCTGCCGTACTAAGGCCCCACAGGCTCCTGGCCAGGCGACGGCGCCGAGATGCCAAAGCGCCGCTGCCGGGATTCCATGAACCGGCTGGGCGTCTGAGGTTTGACAAACAACGCAATGACCTCAGGGTGGAGAACGTGAATCCGGTCTTCGATCTCCGCGACCTTTGATTCGAGGTCCGCGGTGCGGAGATTGTCCGCAAACTCCACGCTCAGGGCGACGAGGACCTGGCTTGGCCCAAGGTGAACGGTGACAATACCGTTGACCTTGAGGACGGCGGGATCTGCGGATGCGATGTCGATCAGAGCGGTGACCACCTCGGGATCGGCCGGCTCGCCCATCAGCAGCGACTTCGTCTCCCGAGCGAGAAGCGCCGCCGTCATACCCAGCACGAGACCGATGAGAACCGATGCGACGCCGTCGAGGGCGGGCAATTGAAAGGTGGTCGCCGCCCAGGTGCCTGCCAGCGCAATCAGGATGCCGATGAGCGCTGCGCTATCTTCGAACAGAACCATGAAGTTGGTGGGATCCTTGCTTCGCCGGAATGCCTCGAGAAATCCAGCGCTACCCTTGTCCTTCCGGAACTCGGTGAGAGAGACCCACCACGATGCCCCTTCGAACAAGAGCGCGAACGCAAGGACGATGTAGTTGACATAGGCATCTTCGATCGGGCGGGGGTTCACGATGTGCATGGCGCCTTGGAGCAGGGCCGCCCCGGAGCCAAGAGCAAAAACGAGCAGCGCCACGATGAAGCTCCAGAAATAGAGCTCTCGCCCGTAGCCGAGTGGCCGTGCTGCATCGGGCTTGCGGTGCGCGCGGTGAAGGCCGTAGAGCAGCAACAGCTCGTTCCCCATATCGACCAGGGAATGAATGGCTTCGCTCAGCATCGATGAGCTGCCGGTCCAGACGGCGGCGACGAACTTCGTGAGCGCGACCAGGAAATTGCCGGCGAGCGCGGCGTAGATGGCTTTTCTTGATGAGCCCTTGCGAGCGACCTCTTTGCTTGCTCTCATGTCCGGTGCTCCCGCTAGCCGACGAACAACTGCACCATCAGCCACAAATTGGCCGCGACGATGACGCCAAACAGCAGCCAGGAGAGCAGCGTCGTCCACGCGGCGCTGTGCAGCGGCCCCATGGCGTGCCGGTCGCTGGTCATGCGGATCAGCGGATACATGGCGAAGGGAAGCTGCGCGCTCAGCACCACCTGGGTCAGCACCAGCATGCTGCCCACCGAATCCTCGCCGAGCGCCAGGACGCCGATCAGAGCGGGAATGATCGCCAGGGCGCGGGTGAGCAGGCGCCGCTGCCAGCAGGGAATCTTGAGGTCGACGAACCCCTCCATGATCACCTGTCCGGCCACCGTGCCGGTGAAGGTCGAGCTCTGTCCGGATGCAAACAACGCAATGCCGAACAGCAGGCTGGCCGCGGCCGTGCCGGCGATCGGCTCGAGCAGGCGATAGGCCTGGTCGATCTCCGTCACGTCGGCGACGCCGTTCTGGTGAAAGGCGGCCCCCGCCAGGACCAGGATTGCCGCATTGATCAGAAAGGCGAAGCTCAGGCTGACAATCACGTCGATGGTGGCGAACCGGATGGCGGTCCGCTTGGAATGGACGTCCTCGCCGGTCAACCGCGTCTGGACGATCGAGGAATGCAGATAGAGATTGTGGGGCATGACCGTGGCGCCCAGGATGCCGATCGCCAGATAGAGGGCGCCGACATCGCTCAGGACATCGGACGAGGGCTTCAGTCCGCGCGCCACCTCCACGATATTCGGCTGCACCAGCAGCAGCTCCACCAGGAAGCAGAGCCCGATCGTAAGGATCAGGCCCAGCATGATGGCTTCGAGACGCCGGAAGCCGCGGCCCTGCAGTCCAAGGACGATGATCGTGTCGAATCCGGTCAGGACGATGCCCCACGCCAGCGGCAATCCGAACAGCAGCTTCAGTGCCAGGGCGCAGCCCAGCACCTCCGCCACGTCGCAGGCGATGATGGCCACCTCCGCCAGCAGCCACATGATCACGCCGGCGGCATAGCCATAACGGTCGCGCGTGGCGCGGGCCAGATCCTTTCCGGTCACGATGCCAAGACGCAGGCTCAATCCCTGGAGCACCATGGCCGCCAGGCTGGACAGCAGGACCACGAACAGCAGATCGTACCCGTACTGCGACCCGGCAGCGATGTCCGTGGCCCAGTTGCCGGGATCCATGTATCCGACCGACACCAGCAAGCCGGGACCCGCGAATTTCAGGAGCCGGGTCCACAATGATGCCAGCGGATCGATCTTGATCGATCCACGTACTTCCGATGGGCAAAATGGGGCGGTCGCGGTTCTTGGAAGACTGAGCATCACTCTCGGCAGGCACCGTACGAGAGCCGTTTGCTCCCATCCCACAATGGCACACGGCACTGAGCGCGATCAATCATGCATGGCTCCCGCATGCGACGGCGCCTCACAGGCATGCGTCACTCAGGCGATCCGATCCAGCTCTGGATGCCCTCGATCGAGCGGAAGGCCTCGAGCGGCTGGCTCGAGATCGCCGGGAAAGCGTTGCGCATCATGTCCGAAAGCGCGTGTCCGGGACCAAGGTCCAGGACGCGATCGATGCCATATTCGACCAGCATGTCCAGCGTTGCCGCCCAATCGACCGGCGTTGCGACCTGCGATGCCAATCGCACCGTCGCATCCCCGGCGGAAAAGACGCGAGCGCCGTCGCCACCGGATAACAGGACACGGCCGGCCGCCGGCGCGGCGCTGTGCGCGGACTCCAGCGCCTTCCTGATCGGGACGACCGCGTTCCTGAGATATGGCGTGTGTGACGCGATCTTTACCGCAAGCAGGCCGGTGCGCGTTGCACCGATGGTCATCGCCTCGCTGCACAGAGCTGCAACATCGACGTCGGCGCCGGCAACCACGAACAGCTTGTCCGGATTGACGATCGCGATCGCGCAGTCATGCCGGGCGGCAAGGCCTTCAAGCGCGGGCCGCGCCAGCCCGCGCACGTAGGCCATTCCGCCGCCGACCCCGCCTGCCTCGTCCATCGCCCGGGCGCGCACGTCCGTCAGCCGCAACGCCGTGTCCGCGGTCCAGATGCCGGCGATGCTCCACGCCGCCATCTCGCCGACGCTGTATCCGGTCACGGCAAACCGGCCCGGCAGAACGGCCGCGATGCAGGCGTGGGCGGAGAGCACCGCCGTCACCGAGAGAATCTGGCTGGTGTGATTGGCCAGCAGCATGCCCTCGTCTCCGTCACGGACCAGATGCCGCGGATCGTGGCCGAGGAGCGCGCGTGCCGTGTCGAAGATCGCCTCCGCCTCCGGGCGCTCCGCCGCCAGGTCGAAGATGTCGGCGGAGAGTTGACCCTGTCCGCCGCAGAGGAGCGCGAGCATCAGCCCTCCTGCTGATCCACGAACAGCGTCATCGCGAGCAGATCGGCACAGCCTCCCGGGCTGAGATTGCGCGCAATGAAGGCGCGATGAATGGCGCGCGCCTGCTCGCGCCAGTCGGGCCGACCGACGCCACCTGCGGCGAGGAACGCGGCCGCCTGGGCCTTGGCGAAGGCAAGCCCTTCGACGCCGCCACGGTGCAAGAGATTGGTGTCATCGACGGCGGCGATCAGCGCCATGCAGGCTTGGATGCAGTGAGCCTCCAGGTCCAGCGCGGCCAGGGTGCGCGCTTGGTGGAGCGCGGGCATGGCTACGGAATAGACCGATGGAAAGCCGCGGGCGGCTTCGGTTCGCGCGCCGCCAGCACCATGCCGGCGTGCCGCCTCGGCGCCGTGGCTGTCGAGCGGCGTAGGCCCCGCCAGGATCGCGTTGCCCCATTGCTCGGCAACGAGCGTGCCGAGAGGGCGGGCGATGCCGTAGTTGACGCGCAATCCAGCGGCGGCGCAGAGCAGGCCCAAGCCGAAGATCGCCCCGCGGTGGGCGTTCACGCCGCCGGTCGCCGCCAGCATGGCGCGCTCGGCTGCAATGCCGATCGCGCGCAGCCGGTCCATCCCGGCGCCGGCCGCGCCGGCAATCGCGAGATCCGCGAAGAAAGGCTCGAGGGTGTCGGCGCTGCGCAGGAGAAGCGCGGCGTCCATGTCGCGATGCGCGCCCATGTCGACATGGCTGACAAGGCCGGGCTTGGGATAGGCGGCAAGTTCGAGCTTCAGGCACGCGGAAGCCAGCGCGCCGAGCCTCTGCGCGGGCGACTGCGTGAGGTGCAAGGTATCGCGGCTAAGGGCGGCAATCATCCGGTCCCGCCTGCCAGAAACACGGCTCGCTCCATCAGGCGGTTCTCGCGCGGTCCCTTGACGAGGACGTCTGGCGTCTCACGCTCCTGCAGCTCGCGCCAGTGGACACCGCCAGCCGCGCAGATGATTTCGCCATCGATCCGCATCGGCGCTGCGCGGGCGATCTCGGCAAGTCCTGCAAGCAGCCGATCGACATTTCGAGAGGCCGGCTGCCATAGCAGATCGAGGTCCGATTTCCCGGTTAGGTATGGCAGGCCGGTCAGGAACTGCCAGGCAAGGCTGCCAAAGGTGCGGGTAAGGGGATCGAGGTCGATCAGACGGTCGAGACAGGCACCCCAGCCGGGCGGCGCTACCGTCAGCGCATGCGCAAGCAATGGGGGAGGGCTCGCATGCGCGACGCCATCCGGCGAAAGGGTCACGGCGATCCGGCGCTTGCCCTGGGCCGGCGGAAGCGGCAATCCAAGCGGGATCATGCCAGCGGCATCGCCATGCGCGGGCCGCCTGATGACCAGCGGGTATCCCGCTTGCACCCAGTTCATCAGCAGCGGGTCGGCGGCGAGATCAGTCCGCGCCGCCATCAGCGCCGACCATGCCGCCGGCGTCGGATGGATCATCGTATGTCGCGGGAGCATCTCAGCCATGAGACGCCCGCGTCGCGACCCGCGCAGCGATGGCCTTCGCTTTCGGGCGTCCGCCGCGATCCGCGCCGAGCTGATCGCGCGTGTCCTGCGTGGCGGGCTCGCTCAGCACTGCCGCCAACTGGTCCGCCAGCGACTTGGCCGGATCCCAGACAACATGGATGGCGCCGGTCTGTGCCAGGTTGTCGAGGCCTGGCGCGAACACCGGCGTTGCCTTGGCCTTTGCCTTCAGATCGTCGATCGACAGCTTGGTCACCCGTGCCATCGACGGCAGATCCATCACAGCAGGATGCGCGCCGGGAAGGGCAGCGAGCGTGCCGGTTGCAAGCGCCGTCGCAATGAAGGCGCCTGCGGCGCTGCCGCCGTAAAGCAGGCCCACGGTACGGTGTCCCTGACGCTCGGCGAGCAGCAACGCTTTGGCGAGATGGGCCAGATACTCGTTCAGTCCGAGGAGTTCGTCACGCCGGCTCATGCGCTGGCTCGATGAATCGATCAGGACAAGGATGGGCAAGCCGTCGCCGCTCCTGACGATATCGAGCACGCGGCGCGCCAGGATCAGAGCGCCATCGACACCGAGCGCACTCTCCTCGGCAATGCCCAGCACATGGATGCTGCTGTTTCCCTCGAGCCGCCCATTGCCGCGGATCAGACCGTCGGAAACAGACACATCGTGGCCGCGTGGAAACAGCGAGGCGAGAATTTCATCGAGCGTCATTGGCTGTTTCCCGTTTGCCTGCGACGCGCTGCAGAAATTCCGTTGTGGCGAGATCCGGCAGGTCCGCCGGACCGCTGACACCGAGGGCGGTCCAGATCTCGGTCGCTTCCCGTGCTTGGCCGAATCGTTCGAGGCGGCGCGCCAGGCGCTGCTGCTCCGCATCGAGCACGGCAATGTCGAACCGCCCCGTGCCATCCAGTGCCGCGATTGCGGCATCGCGAAAGGCCGCGGCGGTGTCATCGACGAAGACATCCGCTCCGCCGGTCAAATAGCGATGCTTGCCGCCCATCGTTCGCCAGACCAGCGCGCGGTCGCGCGAGTCGAACTCTTCGACGCCTTTGTTGGTTTCGATCACCTCGGGCCCGGTGACGCTGATGCGTCCTTGCTCGGAGATGATGAGCGTGGAGCACGTCGCCGCGATCAGCCCGCCGCCGCCATAACAACCCGACCGGCCGCCAATCAGGCCGATCACCTTGATGCCCGCTGCACGCGCCTCAATCAGCGCCCGCATGATTTCACCGATGGCAAGTTCACCGGCATTCGCCTCCTGCAGCCGTACGCCACCGGTGTCGAACAGGATCAAGAGGTCCTGGTGAACACTACGGGCCGCGCGGAGCAAGCCGGTCAGCTTGGCGCCATGCACCTCGCCGATGGCCCCTCCCATGAAGCGGCCCTCCTGGGCGGCAACCAGCACGGCGCGCCCGCCAAGGCCCGCGCGACCGACGATCATGCCGTCGTCGAACTGCGCCGGCAGGTCGAAAATCGGGAGGTGAGGACTCGTTTCGCGGCGCTCGGGCCCGATGAACTCGACGAAGCTGCCGGAATCGACCAAGGCCGCCAGGCGCTGGCGCGCGCTCGCCTCGAACCAGCTCAGCGGTCGATTCGGAATGGCGGCGCTCATGCCTCGGGGTCCTCGATGAGCCGCACGCCTTGAGCCAGGCGAAGCGCCACGGTGTCCGGCCTCGCCCCGCCGTCGTTGATTGAAATGCGCAGGCCGCCGGCGCCGCGTCGTGCGACGAAGTCGTTGACCACCGACTCCCAGACGGCGCCGAAGCCGTGGGCGGCGGTCGCGATCTCGATGGCGCAGGAATCGGCGGGCAGGGCGCGCTCGACCAGGACCTCAAGATTACCGGATGCGACGACGCCGACGATCGCCTGCGCGCGCGTGCCGCCGGCGGCATGGGGCGCCTTGAGTGCGAAGTGGAGTTTCTCCATGCGATGGCCTCCTACCAGTTCCGAAACCGGCTCGGCGGCCGGTAGAGCCCGCCGGAGGCTATCATAAGATCCTTGATCGAACGCGCCGCCAGAAGCCGGCGGTCGGCGTCCAGCGGATCGATGCCGAGATCCTCCGGCCGGCGGATGATCCTGCGCTCGCGCAAGCGCTCGACCATCCTGGCGTCGCGCGCCCGGCCGATCTCGGTGTGCCCGGCAACGCCGCGGATGGCCTGCTCGCGCTCGTTCTTGTCGCGGCACAGCAGCAGATTGGCGATGCCCTCCTCCGTCACGATATGGGTGACGTCGTCGGCATAGATCATGACCGGGGCCAGATCGAGATCGAGCTTCTCCGCGAGCTGCAGTGCGTCGAGCTGTTCGACGAAGAGCGGCACGTTCTTGTCGCCGAAGGTCTCCCCGATCTGCACGACGAGCTTGCGGCCGCGGCGCAGGGCGGCGGGTGTAGCCGAATCAGCCTCCGCGCCGGCCGTCAGCCAGGGCTCGCTGGGATGGCGACGACCATGCGGATCGGACCCCATGTTCGGCGCGCCGCCGAAGCCGGCGATGCGGTTCATGGTGACCGTCGAACTGTTGCCCTGAAGATCGATTTGCAGAGTCGACCCGATGAACAGGTCACAGGCATAGAGACCGGCGGTCTGGCAGAAAGCGCGATGGGAGCGCAATGATCCGTCGGGACCGGTGAAAAAGATATCGGATCGCGCCGCCACATAATCTTCCATGCCGACCTCGGAGCCGAAGCAGTGGACCTGCTCCACCCAGCCCGCTTCGATCGCCGGAATGAGGGTGGGATGCGGGTTGAGCGCGAAGTGGGTGCAGACCTTGCCTTTCAGGCCGAGCTTCTCGCCGTAGGTGGGCAGCAGCAGCTCGATTGCGGCGGTATTGAAGCCGATGCCGTGATTGAGCCGTCGGATGCTATAGGGGGCATAGACGCCTTTGATCGCCAGCATCGCCGTCAAGATCTGAGTCTCCGTGATGGCGGCGGGATCCCGGGTGAACAGAGGCTCGACATAGAAAGGCTTTTTCGCTTCGACGACGAAATGCACCTGGTCGCCGGGAATGTCGACGCGCGGCACCTTGTCGACAATTTCGGCCACCTGCGCCACCACCAGACCGGCCTTGAAGCTCGTCGCTTCGACCACCGTCGGCGTGTCTTCGGTGTTGGGGCCTGTATAGAGGTTGCCATCCCGGTCCGCGCTGACCGCTGCGATCAGTGCCACGTTCGGTGTCAGATCGACAAAATAGCGCGCGAACAGCTCCAGATAGGTGTGAACCGCGCCCAGCTCGATCTTGCCGCCGAACAGCATGCGCGCGATGCGCGCCGCCTGCGGGCCGGAATAGGAATAATCGAGCCGGCGGGCAATGCCGCGCTCGAACACGTCGAGATGCGCGGGAAGCACGACACCCGACTGGATCATGTGAAGATCATGGATTTTGGCGGGATCAATCTCGGCCAAGGCCCCGGCAAGGACATCGGCCTGCTTCTGGTTGTCGCCCTCCAGGCAGACACGATCGCCAGGGCGAAGCACCGCTGTGAGGAACACCGTCAGATCGGCGATTGCGACAATCTTTCCCGACGCATGGTTGCGCCCCGCCGCGACCCGCGCTGCCAGGATCGACTTCTGCTTGTTCCACTGCGTCATCTCGGCGCACTTCCCGCACGCGTGCTGCTGTCGCGGCGTGCATATCGCACCGCGGCCTACTCCCACGTATGCATGCATTGTCTGTAATCAAGGGGCGGCTGGAGCGGCAAAACGTCAGCAATGAATTTGCTCGTGCGCCACACTATCTACGCTTGATGGACCCGCTCAAGACCCGACACAAACGATGACCAACGTCGTTCTGCTCGCGCTGGTTCCGATCTTCTTTGTGCTGCTTCTGGGATATACCGCCGGCAAGTTCCGCATCGTCGACAATACGCATGTGGCGCCACTCAATACCGTCCTGATGACTTATGCCTTGCCGGCGTCGCTGTTCGTGGCGACAGCAACGACGGCGCGGCAGGAGATGCTTGGGCAATGGCCTGTGCTGGTCATTCTGGCCGGCGCGATGATGGTCGTTTATCCACTTTGGTATCTGTTCCAACGCCGCATACGCCGGCAATCTCCGCGCGAGTCGGCCGTGCAGGCGCTGACCGTGGCGCTGCCCAACTACGCCGCCGTCGGCCTCCCCGTCGCCTCGTTGCTCCTCGGATCAAACCACACGGTCCCCGTGGCCGTTGCAATTACCGCCGGCGCTCTGCTGCCGTCACCATTGACCCTGGCCTTGCTTGAATTGCCGGCCAACTCCGGCACATCGCAGGAGCGGGGCGCTTTCATGCGCTTCATCCGGGCGATGTCGCGCGCACTGAGGAAGCCCATCGTGCTTGCGCCTGTCGCAGGCACGGCACTGTCTCTGCTCGCGCTGCCGCTGCCCTCGCTTGCGGACACGTCGCTGCATCTGATCGGCCAGATGACGGGCGGCCTGGCGCTGTTCGTGACGGGACTGATCCTGTCGGCCCAGCATTTCCGGCTGAGCTGGAATACGGCTATGGCCGTCGCCGTCACCAATATCGCGCAGCCGCTGGTGGCCTTTGCCATTGCCTCCGCCTTGCCGGTGCCGGCGGCCACCGCTCACGTCGGCATTCTGTTGGCGGCACTTCCTTCGGGATTCTTCGGGGTCCTGTTCGGCGCAAACTATGGCCTCAACTCGGAGGCGGCGGATTCCGCACTGATCGCCAGCACCGGATTTGCGCTCGTCACGCTGGCAGTCGCCATTGCCTGGCTTTACGGATGAGACAGGGATTGAACCTGTGACACCTGCCGTGTGACGGTAGGGAGCAAAGCCAACGGCCTTTTGCGAACCGGCAATGTGGACCTTGATCGATTCCGCGACGGAAGATGACGCCGTGCTCGAGCTCTATGGCAGGGACGGGACGTTCATGATCCGCGCCAATGGCTTCGAGCTGATGAACGGGTTCTGCCACGATTCGGAAACCGCCCTTGGGACGATCGCCGCGGGGCTTGCACCTGTGCGCGAACCTCGCATTCTGGTGGGCGGGCTTGGCCTCGGCTACACCGCCGCCGCCCTCGTCGACGCTCTCGGCAATGGCGGAACCATCACCGTCGCAGAGCTTTCCGGCGCCGTGATCGACTGGTTTCACCGACATGTGAAGGCGGCGGTCCTGCCTGAAGCGTGCGACAGGCTGACCATTGTCCGCGCAGACATCGCCGACCTGCTCATGGCTGAGGAAGCTTACGATGTGGTGGTGCTGGATGTGGATAACGGTCCGGAGCCGCTCGTCACGGCCAGGAACGCCGCGCTCTATTCGCCTCAGGGTTTGAAAGCGCTCCGAACTTGCCTTTCGGCCGAGGGCGTTGCCTTGCTCTGGTCGGGCTTCGAGTCGCCTGCGTTCGAAACGGCCGCCGAACAGGCCGGCTTTACGGTGCGGTGCGAACCCTTTCGAAGAGAACGGGCGGATCTGTTCCACTACACCTACGTCCTGGCCAAGGACCGGACGGCGGAACGGCGGGCCGCCGGATACCAAAAATTAACCATGTTATAGTGAGATTGAGACCGGCGGATTGGCAGAGGCGGCCCGCCCTGGCCGGGCGAGTCGGGGCTCAATTCTGACCCCCGAATTGTCCGCGACGAATGACCCGATGGAGTATGCTACTTTTAGCGTATTGATTTTATTGCCGAAATTCGCACATTGACACAAACCACTCGAGTGGTAACCGGTCCCAATATGCTTACTGAGTCCGCAGCGATCCTGGACAAGCCGACCGTTCTCCGGTCGCTTGAACGACATTTGTTGCAGGCGACGGGAATCGAGCCCGACGCCGCAGAGCCGCAGCACTGGCTCTATGCCACCGCCGCATTCACCCGCGCGCTGGTGATGGAACGCTGGGCGCTCGCGCGCCGGTACAAGGAGAAGCTGGGGGCGAAAGAGGCCTGCTACTTCTCCATGGAGTTCCTGATCGGCCGGCTGCTGATGGACACCCTCCGCAGCCTCGGCATTCACCAGGTCTGCAGCGAGTCGCTGGCGGAAGTCGGATGCAACATCGAAGAGGTTGCGGAGCATGAGCCCGACGCCGGACTTGGCAATGGCGGCCTCGGCCGTCTGGCGGCCTGCCTGCTGGACAGCACGGCGGCGGTCGGCGTGCCGGCGTACGGCTATGGCATCCGCTACGAGTTCGGCATGTTCGCCCAGCGCATCGAAGGCGGCTGGCAGAACGAAGAGCCGGAGCATTGGCTTCGCTTCGGCGGCCCGTGGGAGTTCCCGCGCCCGGACTTGACCTATCCCGTGAAATTCTACGGCCGCATGGTCCAGAACGAATGGGTCGAAACCACGAACGTGCTGGCGACGGCGTTCGACGTTCCGGTCCTCGGCTATCGTTCCGACACCGTCAACACGCTCCGGCTATGGTCCGCGCGCGCGCCGCAGGAGCTCGACCTGCAGCGCTTCAACGAGGGCGACTATCTCGGCGCGGTCGGCGACAAGGCGCATTGGGAAAGCCTGACCCGCGTGCTCTACCCGCATGACGGCACGGCGGCCGGGCGCGAATTGCGGTTCCGCCAGCAATATTTCTTCGTCAGCGCCTCGTTGCAGGACATCCTGCAGCGCTTGAAGCGCCAGAAGCGCAGCCTGGACGATCTCCCGAACTTCGTCGCGATCCAGATCAACGACACGCATCCGGCCATCTGCATCGCAGAGCTGATGCGCCTGCTGATCGACGAGCACGGGTATGGCTGGCAGCAGGCCTGGGATCTCGCACAGCGCACCGTTTCCTACACCAATCACACGCTGATGCCGGAAGCGCTGGAGACCTGGCCGCTCCACTTCTTCGAGCAGATGTTGCCGCGGCACTTGCAGATCATCTATCGGATCAACGAGATTTTCCTCGACGACGTAGCCGCGCGCTATCCCGGCGACGTCGATCTGCTGCGGCGCGTCTCCTTCATCGACGAGCAGGGCGACCGTCGCGTGCGCATGGCGCATCTGGCTTTCGTCGGCAGCCATCACGTCAATGGCGTCTCGCATATCCATACCGATCTCATGCGCCAGACCGTGTTCGCCGATTTCGATCGCCTGATGCCCGGACGGATCGTCAATATCACCAACGGCATCGCGCCGCGCCGGTGGCTGGCGCAGGTCAATCCGAGCCTGAGCTGGCTGATTTCGTCGCGGATCGGCGATGGCTGGATGCGCGATCTCGACCAGTTGGAACAGCTTGCGCAACTGGCGGCCGACGCGGATTTCCGCGCGCGCTTCCGGGCCGCGAAGGAGGTCAACAAGGCCCGCCTTGCCGAGTATATCATCGAGATCACGGGCGTCGGCGTGGATCCCACCTCTCTGTTCGACGTGCAGATCAAGCGCATCCACGAATATAAGCGCCAGGTTCTAAAGCTGCTGCATGCCGTTGCGCTCTACAATCGGATTCGGCGCAATCCCGGTGGGCATCATCAGGCGCGGACCATCATCTTCGCCGGCAAGGCAGCGCCCGGCTACGCCATGGCGAAGCTCATCATCAAGCTGATCAACGATGTGGCGCGGGTGGTGAACAGCGATCCGATGGTCGGCGATCGGCTGAAAGTGCTGTTCCTGCCCAATTACGGCGTCAGCCTGGCGGAGCGCATCATCCCTGCGGCCGACCTGTCGGAACAGATCTCGACCGCGGGAACCGAAGCGTCGGGCACCGGCAACATGAAGATGGCCTTGAACGGAGCGCTTACGATCGGGACTCTCGATGGCGCCAACATCGAAATCCGCGAGGCCGTCGGAGCGGACAACTTCTTTGCCTTTGGCCTCACGACAGCGCAGGTCGGCAGCCTGAAGGCGGCCGGCTACGATCCGATGGACTATGTCAACCAGGACCTGGAGCTGCAGGAGGTTCTCGGCATGCTGTCGAGCGGCTTCTTCTCGCCCGAGCAGCGCGACCTGTTCCATCCGGTCGTTCACAGCCTGACCCGGCGCGGCGAGCAATATTGCGTGCTGGCCGATTGCCGGTCCTATTTCGACGCGCAGAGCGAAGTAGACACACTCTATCCGGATCGCGAGGAATGGACCCGGCGCGCCATCCTCAATGTCGCCCGCATGGGCACCTTCTCCAGCGACCGGGCGGTGCTGGACTACTCGCGCGAGATCTGGGGCACCGGCGCAGTCGCCCGAAATTAGAACCGGCCGAGCAGGATTGCAGCCGGCAGGTCGGCAAGCATCTCGCCTAGCCGCAGGCCCGCTGCGCTCGGGAAGGTTTCGTCGGTCAAGACGTTCGTCAGGGTCTGTGGAGCGTCGCGAAGCTCCACGCGCGTGTCATCCCATTGTGCCGCGCCGGCATAGATCGGCCCCTCTCCCGTTGGCTGCGCGAAGAACCGGCCGACGACCACGATGCAGGCATCGGCGGCATGGCGTCGCATGAAGCCGATCACGCGATGCGCATGTGCCCCTTCGATCGCGATCGGCTCGTAGCTGCCGTTGCCGAAGAGCTGTGGGTTCTGGCGCCGGCACCGCAACAGGGCCGAAACGACGGCGAGCTTGATGCGTCCGTCCTGCCATGTTGCAAGCCATTCCCGCATGCGATCGCGCCGGTCGGCGCCGCTTTCAGGGATCGTTTCCAGCATCCGCCGTTGCGATTCGAAATCGACCTTTCGGCGATTGTCCGGATCGACCATGTTCAGGTCCCACAGCTCGCAGCCCTGATAGATGTCGGGAACGCCCGGTGCGGTCAGTGCCAGGATCGTCTGGCCGAGGCTGTTCAAGGCTCCGATGCCTGCGATCCTGTGCTGGAAGGCGACGAAGTCGTCGAGGAAGGGATTCGGCCGGTCGATCTCCAGGATCCGCTCGACGAAGTGGAGGCATGCCGATTCGTAGGCCTCGTTGGGGTTGCTCCAGCTGGTGCGCCGCTTCGCCTCCCGGATCGATTTGAGGACAGTGTCCTGCACGCGTCGCCGGAATGATTCGATCCCGGCGGGGTCCGGCGCCGCGCGCCCGCAGAGCTCCATCGGCCAGGCGCCAAGCAGAGTCTGATAGATTGCATATTCGTCATTGGGCGAAGGCGCCGGTGCGTCGGCGACCTTGCCCCGCCTGAAGCGGTTGAGGCTGGCCCAGCGTCGCACGCGCTGGTTCCATTCCGGCGCAATCTCCGACAGCACGTTGAGGCGCGCGCGCAGGTCAGCGCCGCGTTTTGTATCGTGGGTGGCCAGGGGCGATAGCGCGTTCGGCCAGCGCTGGGCGCGCTCCTGCATCAGATGATGAAAGGCCGACGCCGTCACGCCGAACTGCCGCGGGTCGCCGCCGACCTCGTTCAACGACAGTAGGCGGTTGTAGCGGTAGAAAGACGTATCCTCCAACGCCTTCGCCATGACGGGGCCGGTATATTGCTGGAACCGCGTGGCAAAGCGCAGGAGTTCGCCGCGATCGAAGGCAGGGCTCCACTCGGCGAGATCGAGCGTGAGCGCGGCACGCACGAAGTCGAGGATCTCCGGATCCTGGCCCGCATAGGATTTGCGCGCCTGGCCGATGGCCCAGTCGATGTCGCGGCGATCATCCGCCGTGACGCTGCCATCGGTGACGTAGGTCCGATAGACAGGAAAACACGCAACCACTTCCCGGAGCGCGGCGCGCAATCGCTCCTCGGTGTAGTCGCGGGTGTTCCAGTGGCGTTCCGACAGGGCGTCCAACGCAGAAGCCAGGCGGTTCAGCTCGCTGGCCAGCATGGTGTCGATCACCTGCAGCTTGCTGGCGTAGAGGATCTCGTCGAAATCCGCCGATCGGTCGAGGAAGCGCCGATAGGTTCGGTCGAGCGCCTGCTTGCCATCCGGGTCGACGAACACTCCGTTGATCAGGTTTATGAACTCGTATCCGGTCGTGCCCGCGATCGGCCAGTCGGTCCGCAGCCGCTCGTGCCGCGCCAGTATCTTCTCCACCACGATGTAGAACGGCCGCTCGCCATCCGCCGCCAGATTGCGCAGCCGCGAGAGGTATTCGCCGGGATCCCGCAATCCGTCGATGTGGTCGAGCCGCAGCCCATGCAGCTTTCCTTCGCCGATGAGCCGGCCGACCAGCCGATGGGTCTGCGCGAACACCTCCGGATTCTCCATCCGGATTCCGGCCAGCTCGTTGATGTCGAAGAAACGACGATAGTTGATTTCGTCGGCGGCCACGCGCCAGAACGCCAGGCGATAGGCTTGTCGCTCCAGCAGTTCGTGCAAGGCGACGAAGCTCTCGGGCTTCCCCGGCGTTCCGTTAAATCGCTCGGCGGCCGCCTGCAATTTGCGCGACCGGTCCGGATCCGTTCTCGCGATGCGCGCGATCGCATTCTTCAACGTCTGCCCGGCACGCCGGCCATCGTCTCCCGCGTTGGCCGCTACCGACAGCCATTCCCTCAATTCATCATCGTCGCCGACGATATCTTGATAGCAGGGCGGATGGATCGGAAAGCGGTGCTGGAAATACCAGACACTGTAACTGCCGCTCTCGGCTTCGAACGTCAGTTTCAGTTCCCCACGCTCAAGGACTTGGCCGTATTGGTCACCGAGCATGGGCACCAGGACCTTGTCCCGCAACATCGCCTGGCGCGGTTGCCAGTTGATATCGAAGAACGCGGCATAGGGCGAGGCACGGCCCCATTCCAGAACATCGAGCCAGAACAGATTGTCGGCGTGGCCGACGCCCATGTGGTTGGGAATGAAATCGAGGATCTGGCCCATGCCGGCCTGGCGCAGCGCATCGCAGAAATGCTCGAAGTCCGACCTGGTGCCGATCTCGGGATTGAGATCGTTATGGTCCGTGATGTCGTAGCCGTGCGTGCTCCCCGGCCGCGCCTTGAGGTAGGACGAGGCATAGACATGGCTGATCCCGAGATCCTTGAGATAGGGGATGAGCCGGGTCGCATCGGCAAAGGTGAAGTCCCGGTTGAATTGCAGGCGATACGTGGCCGTCGGAACATCGAGAGGCGCGGCCGGGCGGCCCGCGCGTTGCGGGGCGCGGCGACCTTCCGCATTGATGGCCTCTGCCGCCTCCACCACTCTCGCATCGGCGAACAGAGCGGCGTTGTCGGCGGTCAGCTTGCGCTGCCAATTCGGATATTCCCGGGTAGTTCCAGGCACGTTCAACGGCTCGACGATCCCGAGCAGGTCCTCCGGCTGGACCATCAGCAGCTGGGACGGCGTGCGGGCCAAAAAACGATAGATCGATCCGATCGGCGTGTTGCCATCAGGCTCGGCCGGCAGGCCTTGCTCGGTCAGCGCCGCGACCAGGCGGTGGCGATCCGCGGCGCGCCGTGCGAGTTCGCCGCTCGCAATGTCATCCGACGGATAGAGGTCGAGCTGTCGCCGCAGTTCGAGATCGGCGCCGCTCCAATAGGCCGGAAGGGTCGGCAGATCATGCGTCGAGGGCGCAACGAGCGCCTGCTGCGGCCAATCTGCGGGCCGGCAAAACCGCCCGCTCGAATCCTGCTCGAAATAGAGCAATCGGTAGGAGAGGATGCCGGCCTCCAGCAGCGCCTCGCGCAAGCCGTCCGGAACAGTGCCGAGATCTTCGCCGATCACCAGGCAGCGATGGCGTTGGCTTTCCAGAGCGACCACCGCCAGCAACTCCTCCAAAGGATAGCGGACATAGGCGCCGTCGGCAGCGCCGGACGCTTCGGGGACCCAGAACAGGCGCGCGAAGCCAAGAATGTGATCGATTCTCACCGCGCCGGCGGCTTGCATGTTGGACTGCAGGCATTCGCGCAGGGCGGTAAAGGCGGTCTCGCGCATGCGGGTGGCGTTGGGTGGCGGGGCGCCCCAACTCTGGCCCTTGAGGTTGTAGGCGTCCGGCGGCGCGCCGATGCTCCATCCCTTGACCAGGTAATCCCGGGACCACCAGGCTTCAGCCGAATCGCCATCGACCCCGACGGCGATATCCAGATAGATGCCGATCGGCATGCCCGCATCGATCGCCCGCCGCTGGCAGTTCAGCAATTGGCGCTCGGCATGCCATTGCAGATACTCGAAATAGGTGACGCGATCCGAATTCTGCGCGGCGAAGGTGGCGACGTCGGCACTGGCGGGATCGCGAAACGGCTCCGGCCATGCGTGCCACGACGCTTGCGCCGGAGATGCCGCCCCGAAATGCCCGCGCAACGCTTCGAAGGTCGCGAATTGGCGCAGGCGCTTGCCGCCGGCCTGCTGGAAGCGGTGAAACTCGGCGGCGTACTCATCGTCGCGCGCCAGATGCTGGTCGCGGAAATGGCCATAGAGCAGCTCGAACACGCGGATCTTGCAAGCCGTGACCGCTGGGTAATCCACCAGCGGAGCGGCGCGCGCCTGCTCCAGCTCGCGCTCGAAGGCCGCGTCGGCGCGCAGCGTTCGGGCGGCATTGCAGGCGGCGAACTCGGGCATCGCTTCGGGGTCGATATAGAGGACGTTGAGGAAGCGCCGGCTGCTGGGGGAATAGGGGCTGCAGCGATCAGGTTGGCCGAGAAAGAGCGCGTGAAGCGGCGTCAGGCCGATGGCAGCCACGCCATTCGCCGCCGCATGTTCGGCAAGCTCGGCAAGATCGGTGAAATCCCCGATACCCCAGTTGCGCGCCGAACGGAGAGCAAAGAGCTGCGTCGCCAGGCCCCACAAACGCCCGCCGTCGCGCAGCACCGGCGGCAGGAACGCTTGCGCCGGCGCAACGATCACGGTGCAGTTCGCCAGGAGTGCGTCATCGGAATAGAGCCGCAACAGATGATAGCCGGACGCCAACACGCCATCGATAACGATCCGATCGGAATCGCGGCTGACCGTTCCGCTTCGTGCAGCACCTCCTTCGATCTCCAGAATCCAGCGCAACGGCATGTCCGCGTGACGGACCGGCACGACGATGTCGCCCTGGCCCTCCCGGTGCACCAGAACGGGAGGAAGAATATCGCCCCGCTTCGCCGCCTTCAGCCGCGCCACGAGCGCGCGCAGTGTCGTCTCCGGAACTTCACGGACAGCGCCCGTATGATCATGGTATCGCGTCGAGATACCGAGCGAATCGCACAGATAATCGAGCGAGCGGATCTCGCTCACGTTGCTGCCTGTTGATCGGAGAGATACCAGGCAACGAACCAGCCCGGCTTGGTGCCGTCGTCGGCGACATGCGGATGCGTGCTGTGGAGCAGCGTGCCGGGCGGCACGCTTGCGGGACCTTCTGCCGAGTCGCTGCGCAGGTTCGCGATGAGCGAGAGCGTGGTTTTCTCTCCGAGGCGCCAGAAGACGCGCAGCAAGCCCTCGCGGGTGATTTCATAGCCATTGGCTCCGACACGCGCTCCGCTGAGGCGCGGCGCGATGGCGTCTCGCCGCACCGCCAGCAGCTCGCGGCAGAACTGCAGATGTTCGGCGTGCGCATCCTGATCGGCTTCGGACCAGTCCAGTTTCGAACGCTCGAACGTTGCCGCATCGTTGGGGTCCGGGATCCGGTCGCGTACTTCGCGCGCGGAAAAGGCGGGGAACTTCGCGAACTCGCGGCGTCGCCCATCGCGCACGGCCTGCGCGAGATCGCCATGGAAATCGCAGAAGAACTGGAACGGCCGGGACGAGGCCCATTCCTCGCCCATGAACAAGAGCGGTATGTGCGGCGCGAGCAGCAGGATGCTCGCGGTAGCCTTCAGCAGCTCGGGACGGACCAACTGGGCCAGCCGCTCGCCGAACGCGCGATTGCCGACCTGATCGTGATTCTGGAGAAAGGCGACGAACGTGCTGTTCGGCAGGTTGCGGGTCGATTCGCCGCGTACGGCGCCGTCCCGGTGAACCGATGTCTCGCCCTGGAAAACGAATCCTTCGGCCAAGGCGCGGCCCAGGGCGTTCAGCGGATCGCGCTGGTAGTCCACATAATAGCCTTCCGATTCGCGGGTCAGCACGACATGAGCGGCGTGGTGGAAGTCGTCGTTCCACTGGGCATCATATTGCAGGCGCGGCGAGCGATCCAGGAACCGAGCCTGGTTCGCGTCGTTCTCCAGCACCAGATGGATGTGGCGGTCCGCGCCGCAGCTATCGCGCACCCGTTGCGCCAGCTCCGTCAGAATATGGGTGGGACTGTCATCAAGGATGGCGTGGACTGCATCCAGGCGCAATCCGTCGAAGCGAAACTCGTTCAGCCAATAGAGCGCATTGTGAACGAAGAAATCGCGCACGACAGGGCGGGAAAAGTCGATCGCCGCACCCCAGGGGGTGTGGTGCCGGTCGGTGAAGAATTGCGGCGCGTAGCGGCCGAGATAGTTTCCGTCCGGTCCGAAATGATTATAGACGACGTCCAGGAACACCATCAGGCCGCGCTCATGGGCTGCATCGACCAGCCCCTTCAGTGCGTCGGGCGTGCCATAGGCCCGGTCCGGCGCAAACGGCAGGACGCCGTCGTAGCCCCAGTTGCGCGTGCCGGCAAAGTCGGCGACCGGCATCAACTCGATCGCCGTGACGCCAAACCACGCGAGCCAGTCCAGCTTTCGCTGGACGCCGTCGAATTCGCCGCCGTCGCTGAATGTGCCGACATGAAGTTCATAGAGGACGGTCTCGTGCCATGACCGGCCGCGCCATTGCGGCGTGCGCCAGCCGTAGCTCCGCGGGTCGATAACGACGCTTGGACCGTGCACATCATCCGCCTGCTGGCGCGATGCCGGGTCGGCGACGCGCAGGCCATCGGAAAGCTGGTAGGCATATCGGCTGCCGGTGCGCGCGGCGTTCGTGGTCAGCTCGAACCAGCCGTCCCCTTTCGGCGCGAGCGGCAGCGCCGCCTCGCGGCCTTCGATCGCGACCGACAGCTCGGTCAGAGCCGGCGCCCAGAGCCGGAATCGCACCGTCCCATCCGGTTGCAGCGCGGCACCGAACGGCATGTCGTGCGCAAAACCGGTCATTGATGGCTTGCCTCCACCGGCTCCAGGATGGAGAGCAACACCAGCGAGCGGCCGTTGATGGGCAGGGTTGCGCCGTCGGCTGGGATATCGACCTCCTGGACATCCTCGGTCAGAGAGGTATCCAGAAGGCGTTTCCATCGCGTCTCGATCGGCAGCGTCGGCAGGGTGAAGTCGACGATCTCGTGGTGGGAATTGAGGATGATCAGCAGCAGATCGTCCTCGATCGGGACGCCGTGAGCGCCCATCGTCGGTCCGGCCTTGCCATTCAGCAAGACGCCGATGCAGCGCGCCATCGGGTCCATCCATTGTTCCGAAGTCTTTTCAGTGCCCTGCGGCGTGAACCAGGTGATATCCTTGATCCCGCGCGGACAGCTCGTATTGCCGTGCAGGAAGCGCATGCGCCGGAGAACAGGGTGCGCCTGGCGCAAGGCGATCAATCGCTGTGTAAAGGCGAGCAACGCCTGGTGGGGCTCCGCGTGGTCATCCCATTTGATCCACGTCGTCTCATTGTCCTGGCAATAGGCGTTGTTATTGCCACCCTGCGTGTGGCCGATCTCGTCGCCTGCCAGCAACATCGGCGTTCCCTGGGACAGCAACAGGGTCGCGAGGAAATTGCGCTTCTGCTGCTCACGCTGCGCAGTGATTGCCGGATCGTCGGTGGGCCCCTCGACGCCGAAATTGAAGCTCAGATTCTCCGAGTGTCCGTCCTTGTTGTCCTCCTGATTGGCCTCGTTGTGCTTCTCGTTGTACGAGACCAGGTCGGTCAGCGTGTATCCGTCGTGCGCCGTGACGAAATTGACGCTGGCCCAAGGCCGCCGTCCGCGATCGTCGAACAGGTCGGCCGAAGCCCGGATTCGCGCCGCAAGCTCCGGCAGCATATGCTCGTCGCCGCGCCAATAGCGCCGCACCGCATCCCGATAGCGATCGTTCCATTCCGCCCAGCCTGGCGGGAAGTTGCCAAGCTGATAGCCGCCGGGCCCGACGTCCCAGGGTTCCGCGATCAACTTTACGTTCTGCAAGGCGGGTGCCTGTCTGACCGCATCGAAGAATCCGCTGCCGGGATCGAATCCGTGATCCTCCCGCCCCACGGTCACGGCAAGATCGAAGCGGAAGCCATCGACGTGCATCTGCTCCACCCAGTAGATGAGGGAATCGAGGATCAGTTGCAGGACGCGCGGATGCGAGAGGTTGAGCGTGTTGCCGGTCCCGGTATCGTTGATGTAGTGCCGGCGATCGTCGGGCAGGAGCCGGTAATAGGAGGCGTTGTCGATGCCGCGAAAGCTGAGCGTCGGACCCAGGTGGTTGCCTTCCGCCGTGTGGTTGTAGACCACGTCCAGGATGACCGCGATCCCGGCATCGTGAAGCTGCCGTACCATCGTCTTGAATTCGGCGGCGAGACCGGTCGATAGCAATTGCGGATCCGGAGCCAGGAAGCCGATCGTATTGTAGCCCCAATAGTTCTTCAGATTGCGCTGAAGCAGATGAGGCTCGTCAAAGCGCGCCTGAACGGGAAGCAGCTCGATCGCCGTGATGCCCAGCGACTGCAGATAGTCGATGACCGGCTGGCTCCCAAGTCCGGCGCAGGTGCCGCGCAGCGGCTGCGGCAGATCCGGGTGCAGCATTGTGAAGCCGCGGACATGCGCCTCATAGACGATGGTATCCGACCAGGGCGTTGCGGGCGGCCGATCGTCGCCCCACTGGAAGCTGCCATCGACCACGCGGCACTTCGGCATGGCGCGCGCGCTATCGCGCCGATCGAACGACAAGTCCTCGCGCGGCGAGCCCACCCGATATCCGAAGATCGCGTCGGTCTGCAGGAACCGGCCGTAGAGGGCGCGTGCATAAGGGTCGAGCAACAGCTTGTGGGGATTGAAGCGATGGCCGGCTCTCGGCTCATAAGGGCCATGGACGCGATAGCCATAGAGCGTTCCCGGCCGTGCATCCGGTAGATAGCCGTGCCAGACCTCGTCGGTATATTCCGGCAGATTCACGCGGTCGATCTCGCGCACCCCGGCCGCATCGAACAGGCAGAGCTCGACCCGCTCGGCATTGGCCGAGAACAGGGCGAAATTGACGCCCTTGCCGTCCCAGGTCGCCCCCAACGGATAAGGCTGCCCCGGCCACACGCGCGAGCGGGACGTGCGCGGAAGAGGCACCGACAGGGCCGCCTGCCGCGCAGCCGCGCCGCGCTGCAACCGCGCCTTCGAGGCCAGCACGCCCAGCTCCGTTCTGCGCATCAGGAATCTTTCCGTTCCAGGATCAGCGTGCTGAGCGGCGGCAGAGTCAGGTCGATCGAGCAGGGGCGGCCGTGCCAAGGCTCGGCTTCCGCCCATACTCCGCCGCCATTGCCGACATTGCTGCCGCCATAGAACGCAGAATCGGTATTGATCCGTTCCGCGTAATAGCCGGGCGAGGGGACGCCGATGCGATAGTGCGGCTGCGGAACAGGCGTGAAGTTACAGACGACGATCGCGACGGAGTCGGACCTTCCGCGTCGCAGGAACGCGATCACGCTGCGTTCGTGGTCCGAGGCGTCGATCCACTCGAACCCCTGCGGCTCGCAATCGAGCTGGTGCAAGGCCGGGACGCTGCGATATGCGGCATTGAGGTCGCGCACCAGCGACTGCGCGCCGCTGTGGGCGGCATCGGACAGCAGGTGCCAGTCCAATCCGACATCGTGGTTCCATTCACGCTCCTGCGCGAACTCGCAGCCCATGAACAATAGCTTCTTGCCGGGATGCGCGAACATGAAACCCAGATAGGCGCGCAGGTTGGCGAAGCGCTGCCAGCGGTCGCCCGGCATGCGGCCGATCAGCGAACCCTTGCCATGCACGACCTCGTCATGGCTGATCGGCAGGACGAAGTTCTCGGTGAAGGCGTAGAGCAGGCCGAAGCTCAAATCGTTGTGATGCCAGCGGCGATGAATGGGCTCCTTGCCGATATAGCGCAACGTGTCATGCATCCAGCCCATGTTCCATTTGTAGCCGAAGCCCAGTCCGCCGAGATAGGTGGGACGCGAGACGGCAGGCCACGCAGTCGATTCTTCCGCGACGGTCACCGCGCCGGGATTGTGGCCATAGGTCAACTCGTTCAGGCGGCGCAGGAACGCGGTCGCGTCCAGGTTTTCGTTGCCGCCGAAGCGGTTCGGAATCCACTGGCCCGGCTGGCGGCTGTAGTCGAGATAGAGCATGGAAGCGACGGCATCCACCCGCAGCCCGTCGATATGGTAGCGGTCCAGCCAGAACATGGCGTTGGCGAGGAGGTAGTTCGCCACCTCGTGCCGGCCGTAATTGTAGATCAGCGTGTTCCAATCCTGATGCATGCCAAGGCGCGGATCGGAATGTTCGTAGAGATGCGTGCCATCGAAATAGACGAGGCCGTGGGCATCGGTGGGGAAATGGCCGGGCACCCAATCGAGCAGCACGCCGATGCCCTCTCTATGGCAGCGATCCACGAAGCGGGCGAAATCCGCCGGTGTCCCGTGCCGGCTGGTGGGCGCATAGAGCGCGATCGGCTGGTATCCCCATGAGCCGTCGAACGGATATTCGCTGATCGGCAGCAGCTCCAGGTGCGTGAAGCCCATCTGCTTCACATAGGGCACCAGGCGGTCGGCGAGTTCATCGTAGGTCAGGTAGCGGTTGCCTTCCTCCGGCACGCGCGCCCAGGAACCGATGTGACATTCATAGATGGATATCGGCGAGGATCGCGCATTAGCCGCCTCGCGGCTGCTCATCCACGGCGTATCGCTCCATTCGTGTTGTTTCGCACCATGGACGATGGAGGCCGTACGGGGCGGCCGTTCGGAGTAGAACGACAAGGGGTCTGCCTTCAAAGGCAGCAGCCTGCCGTCCGCGCCCTTGATCTCGTATTTGTAGATCTCGCCGCCTTGGAGGTCCGGAAGGAACAGCTCCCAGACGCCGGCCTCCAGGCGCTTGCGCATGGGATGCCGCCGGCCGTCCCAATCGTTGAACTCGCCGACCACGCTGACGCGCCGCGCGTTGGGAGCCCAGACCGCGAAGCTGACGCCTTTGATTCCGTCAATCTCGATGAGCTGCGCGCCCAGCCGCTCATAGAGCCGCAGGTGCGTGCCTTCGGCGAGTAGATGCATGTCAAGATCGCCGAGCACCGGCGGAAAACGATAGGGGTCTTCGATGTCGATCTGCCGGGCCGCGAGCGCCAGGCGCAGGCGATAATCGATCCGTTGCGGGATCGGGCCGGCAAAAAAGCCCGGCTCGTCGATCTGCTGGAGTTCCGCTACCTCATTGCCGGCGCGGTCGATGACCCACGCGCGGCTCGCTCCCGGATGGTAGCACCGGACGACAACCCGGTCCGGCTTTTCTGCGTGCATGCCCAGCACGGAAAAGGGATCGCCGCAATCGCCGCTCGCCAGCGCGCTGGCCTGGCGGTGCAACTCTTGTTCGCTTTTGGAGCGGGTGCGGGCGGACGTGGACTCCGAGGCTCCCTGGCCTTTGCTACGGGGCGCCATGCTTGTCCCCTTTGTCTTTTTTCAGGGCATCGAGCACGGTCTGCAGGCCGGTGATGGGAATACGCAGCCAGGTCGGCCGGTTGTTCGCCTCGTAGCAGATCTCGTAAAGTGCCTTTTCAAGCATGAACAGGTTGATCAGCCGGTCCGCTTCGCCACGATCCTTCGGGCAGCTTGGGCAATCACCGATGGTCTCGAAGTAGCTCTTCAGGAAGGCGGCCTGCGCGCATGTCCGCCATGCCGAGGCGATGGGAAGAAGCTTACCCACGGAATCCGCCTCATGCTCTGCAATCGCGAACAAGGCCGCCCATTCGGCGTATTCGAACGACCGCAGCATGCCCGCCACGTCCTTGAAGGCCGAGGACTTCGCTCGCCGTTCCTGCAGGCTGCGCGCCGGCTCGCCCTCGAAATCGATGATGTAGAAGTCATTCTTCGCGACCAGCACCTGGCCCAGATGGTAGTCGCCATGGATCCGTATCTTGCTGGCGGTAAAGCGGCCTTTGGCGGACGTGTCGATGACCTTCAGGCATTCATCCTTGCGCTCCAGAAGGCCTTCGATCGGCGCGCGAAGGGCTTCCGGCGCGCCGGCCTGCGCCTTGGCGAGTTGCGTGAAGGCATCTTGCGCCAATTTCCGGGTGCGAGCGGCCCATGCCGCGACGTCGGCGGCCTCGATCGGCTCCGGCTTGAAGTTGGAGTCCTTTGTCTCGCTGGCGAAGGCCCGATGAAGTTCGGCCGTCCGGCGTCCAAGGGCGGTGATCAGGCCAAGATAGGTGGCGTGCCGTTGTTCCGGTGTAACGGCATCGGTCGTCTCCACCACCCTCGCCTCATCGAACGCCCGATTCAGATATTCGGTCGTAAAGACCCAGCCATCGCCCTGATTGCGGACGAAGCCGGTCAGGATCGCCAGGGCATGGCGCGTGCCGTCCTTGGCGATCTGTTCCGCCGTGCCGAGCAGGGGCGGCGTGTTCTGGAAATTCGCGACCTGCGTCAGGAAGCGGGCGATCTCCAGCTCCGGATGATCACCTTCCGACAGCCGGCGGAAGATCTTCAACACGGCCTGGTCGCCGATGATGACGGAGCTGTTGCTCTGCTCGACGCCGATGCGGCGGATATCCGGCGGATTGCCGGTGTCGATCCCGGCCAATGCCTCGGTCGACTTGAAGCTCATCATGCCGTCCGAACTGGACAGTTCCGTGCCGCGGCGCATGGCGTCGATGATTGCGAGGACGAAGTGCTCCGCCGTGAACGCATCGTAGACCGCCCCGACCTTCGAGCCGCGACGGGCCTTGGCCAGGGTAAAGGGCGTCAACGGCCAATTCGGCGTGCCCGCAGCCTCGTCCCAGGAGGTGTCGAGAGGCAGGAAGTAATGCTGGCTTTCCTTGCGGGCCTGCAGGTCCAAGGTGACCATCAGCAGCAGATAGTCGCCATGGCCGCGATGGCCCAGCGTGCCCAGGACGGTCATGTGCGCGCGTTCGACCCGGTCATCCTTCGCCGCAAACCAACGCTGCTTGGATATGAAGTTCGGCAGGATAGAGGTCGCCAACTCCTGAGCTTCGCGGCCGCTGGCCAGGCTGTTCCAGCCGTCCCGCATCACCAAGGTGGTGAATTCCGGCATCGGTTCCGGGAGCACATCATGCCAGCGCGGCGCATCCGCCCCCTCCGGCAGAACGAACCAATAGAAGGCGTAGCCCGGCAGCGTCAGCAGATAGGGCAGATCGCCGATGGGCGGGAATGGCGAGCGGCCCAGCAGCTCGACGGGCACGCGTCCCTTGAAGCGCGAGAGATCCAGCTCCACCGCCTGGGCGGAACGGGAAAGATTGGCGACGCAGAGCAGCGACTCGTTCTCATACTCCCGGAGGTAGGCGAGCACCTTGCGATTGCCGGGATACAGGAACTTCAGCGTCCCCAGTCCGAACGCACTATGCTGCTTGCAGACGGCGATAAGGCGCTTCATCCAATTCAGCAGGCTGGATGACGACCGTGCCTGCGCCTCCACGTTGACGGTGTTGTAGCCATAGAGCGTGTCCATGACCGGCGGCAGGTAGAGGCGCTGCGGATCGCAGGTTGAAAAGCCGCCATTCCGGTCCGAAGACCATTGCATCGGCGTGCGCACGCCGTCGCGGTCGCCGAGATATACATTGTCGCCCATCCCGATCTCGTCGCCGTAATAGATGACGGGCGTGCCGGGCATGGAGAACAGCAGGCTGTTGAGCAGCTCGATCTTCTGACGGTCGTTGCCGAGCAGCGGCGCCAGGCGCCGGCGGATGCCGAGATTGATGCGCATGCGCGGATCGGTCGCGTAGAAGCTCCAGAGGTAATCGCGCTCCCGGTCCGTCACCATTTCCAGCGTCAATTCGTCGTGATTGCGCAGGAAGATCGCCCACTGGCAGTTGCCGGGAATCTCCGGCGTCTGGCGCATGATGTCCGTGATGGGATGCCGGTCCTCCTGCGCGATCGCCATGTAGATGCGCGGCATCAGCGGGAAGTGAAAACACATGTGGCATTCGTCGCCGGCGCCGAAATAGGAAGACACGTCTTCCGGCCACTGATTTGCCTCGGCGAGCAGCATGCGGTCGGGATACTTCGCGTCGATCTCGGCGCGTATCTTCTTGATGACGTCATGAGTCTCGGGGAGGTTCTCGCAGTTCGTCCCCTCACGCTCGATGAGGTAGGGGATGGCATCCAGCCGCAGCCCATCCACGCCGGTGTCGAGCCAGAACCGCATCACGCGGATGATCTCCTCGAGCAGGCGGGGATTGTCGAAATTGAGGTCGGGCTGGTGCGAATAGAAACGATGCCAGTAATAGGCCTTGGCAACTTCGTCCCAGGTCCAGTTCGACTTCTCGGTGTCCCTGAAGATAATGCGGGCATCCTTGTATTTCTGATCGGTGTCGCTCCACACATAGAAGTCCCGCGCGGCCGAGCCCGGCTTGGCGCGGCGCGCGCGCTGGAACCAGCGATGCTGGTCCGAGGTGTGATTGATGACCAGCTCCGTGATGACCCGGATGCCGCGGTCGTGGCAGCCGCGCACCAGGGCGCGGAAGTCCCGCATCGTGCCGTAGGAGGGATGGATGCCGCGATACTTCGCGATGTCGTAGCCGTCGTCCTTGAGCGGCGAGGGATAGAACGGCAGCAGCCAGAGCGCTGTGATCCCGAGATCCTGGAGATAGTCGAGCTTGCGCCGTATGCCCTCGAAGTCTCCGATTCCATCATTGTTGGAATCGTGGAACGCCTTGACGTGGGCCTCGTAGACCAGCGCGTTCTTGAACCACAGCGGATTGCTGCGCTCGGACACTTCCACTTGCCGATCGAGCTGGACGCTCGGTTGCAGCGGTAGGTTCATGATTGCGCCTCCATCGGCATCAGCCGCCAGATCGCACAGGGATTGGTGCGGGGATCGAGATGCATGTGCTGGACCTTGCCATGCCACCGGATCTTGGCGCCGCTCAGCAGTTCCTCGGCGGCGATCGAGGCGTGATCGGGCAATCCGAACTCCCATAATGGGACCTCGAAATTGCAAGCCTGCGGGTGATGCGGGTCGAGATTGACGGCGATCAGCAAGGCGTTGTCCTTGGCGGCGGTCATCTTGCCATACAGCAGGATCTGGTCGTTGAAGGCCTGGTAGAAGCGCAGATTATCGAGCTGATGGAGTGCCGGGTTGTCGCGCCGGATGCGATTGAGCCGCGTGATGTGATCGCGGATATTGCCGGGCCGGTCCCAATCCCACACCCTTATCTCGTATTTCTCGGAATTGAGATATTCCTCTTTGCCCGGGATGGCAGCGGCCTCGCACAACTCGAAACCGCTATAGATGCCGTAGACGCTGGAGAGGGTGGCGGCGAGCGTCGCGCGCGCGACAAAGGCAGCGCGGCCGCCGGTCTGGAGGTGGTACGGGTTGATGTCGGGCGTGTTGGCAAAGAAGTTCGGCCGGTAATGCTCCCTTGGCTCGTCCTGCGTCAGTTCGCTCAGATATTCCGTCAGCTCCTGCTTGGTCGTGCGCCAGGTGAAATAGGTGTAGGACTGCGTGAACCCCACCTTGGCGAGGCGCTTCATCATCTTCGGCCTGGTAAAGGCCTCGGCCAGGAAGATCGCGTCCGGATGCCGGTGCCGCACCTCCTGGATCATCCACTCCCAGAATGGCAGCGGCTTGGTATGCGGGTTGTCGACCCGGAAGATCTTAACGCCCTGCTCGATCCAGAACAGCACCACGTCGCGCAGCGCGTGCCAGACTGCGGGATAGGCATCACGGTAGAAATGCAGGTTGACGATGTCTTCGTATTTCTTGGGCGGGTTCTCCGCGAACTTGATGGTGCCGTCCGGTCGCCAGTCGAACCACTCGGGATGCTCCTTGATCCACGGATGATCGGGCGAGCACTGAATCGCGAAGTCGAGCGCGATTTCCAGGCCATGCACATGGGCCGCCCGCACCAATCGCTTGAAATCTTCCAGCGTGCCGAGGTCGGGATGGATCGCGGCATGTCCGCCGAGTTCCGAGCCGATCGCATAGGGACTACCGGGGTCGTTGGGCGCGGGCGTCAGGCTGTTGTTGCGGCCCTTGCGGTTGGTCCGCCCGATCGGATGAATCGGCGGAAAATAGAGCACGTCGAACCCCATCTCCCGCACATAGGGCAGCCTTGCGATCACGTCATCGAACGTGCCGCTGCGTTCCGTGCTGCCGCTCTGCGAACGCGGCATCATCTCGTACCAGGCGGAGTAGAGCGCCGCCTGGCGATCGACGACGATGCGCAGCTCTCGTGGATAGCGCGATACGTGGGTCCGTTCGGCGCAGCGCACGACCGCCACGTGCAGTTCGTCGGCCAGCAGCAGGTCCGCAAGCTCGTTCGGCCGGTCGCGCAACGTTTCGGCGTGGGTAAGCAGCGCTTCCAGCGGCTCGCGATATATCCCCTGGGTGCGCGCGACCGCTTTCTGCACGAGGAGGCGACCTTCCTCAAGTTCCAGGCGCACATCCTGTCCCGCCGCGCGCTTCTTGACGACGTCCGATCGCCAGCTTCCGAACAGGTCGCGCCAGGCTTCGATCGTGTAGAGATAGTCGGTGTTGAGCGAGAGTGGGAAGCGCCCCACCCACCGGTCATTGTCGAAGAATTCCATCGGCGCTTCCGACCAATCCGCTTCCGCCGCGGTCCGGTATTTGATGCGGGCCTGCAGCTTGTCGTGGCCGTCGCCGAAAATGTCGGCCCAGACCTCGAGAACGTCGCCAACGATCCGCTTGATCGGGAACCGCCCGCCATCCAGCTCGGGATAGACCCGCTCGATTGCGATGCGATTAGCCGCCAGCCTGTCGAACTCGCTCTGAATGCCCGGCGTCGCGATCGGGCCCGGCGGCGATTCGTGGTCACGCCCTGCCGAGCGCTCGCTGCGGAATACCCGGATGCTGAGCGGTTCCAACGTGACCGTCCCGCCCGGCTCAAATGCGATGGGCGCGGCCATCGGGGTGACATCGGCGAACGGGCCGAACAGACCGCCCGTCTCCGCAAGCAGCGGTCCGACCGAAACGCTGTGTGTGGAATCCTGTCTGGGGTTGATCAGAGTGATGGCGCAGCCATCGGATTCGATCGCGTGACCGCCTGTCAAGCGCAGCAGGCCGACGACCGGATTGTCCGGTGCGGTGATGCGCCGCTGCCCGCCCTCGCGGTTAAGGGCGGGCACCGATGCTTTCATGGCAAGGATTGCGGCGACGAATGCGGTGAGGTCGATCCCGGTCCGTTCCCAGTGCTCGGGCCGCGTTCGCACCACATCAAGCTTCTGGCGGAATCCGTATTCGTAGCCCATCGGCATCATCACGCCCGACGAGAAGCATGCCGCGAACAGCAGATGGAACTTCAGGCGAGCGGCAAGCTGCGCCTCGTCCTCGGGCCCGTGCGCCGCGGCCAAGCGCTCGGTATCGTGGCTTTCCGGAAATGCGATCGATGGCGCCACCAGCCGGAATTTCTCGTACTGCTCGAGCAGCCAGGGCGCGCGGAAATCCCACCATTTCGCGCTGTTGAAAATGTAGTCGAAGCCGGCGCCCGCCAGCGCCACCACCTGATCCGTCGTGCAGCCGAGGGTCTCGGCGAAGAACAGCAGGTCCGGCGCCGTCTTCCGCGCGCTCGCAATGATCGGCCGCCAGGCCTCGGTGGGCACCTGATAGGCCGCATCGCAGCGAAAGCCGTCGAATCCCAGCCCGGCATAATGCCGCACATATTGTGTCCAATAGTCGACCAGGGCCGCGCGTGCGAAGGGCGTTTCATAGTCCAACTCCGCCAGATCTTCCCACACGGTGACCTTGGCCGGATCGTCCGGATCGACCGCCCGGGGCGCATACGGGGTGCCGTCGACGTTCCGCCGGTACCATTCCGGGTGATCCGCCACCAGGATTGCGTCGCGCGCGGTGTGATTGATCACTAGGTCCATCATGACGCGCAGGCCAAGCCGCTTCGCCTCGGCGGTGAATTGCCGCACGGCCGCGCGCTCGTCCTTCCGCGGCAGTCCGCCCAGGGTCACATCGCTGAGGCTATAGGGATCCTTGATCGCATAGATGCTGCCGGAGCTGCCGGTCGCGTGAAATGGATTAACAAAGACCCAATTGAAGTTCATTCCGGCGATGCGCCGGAGATGCCCGGTCCAATCGGAGATGCTGCCGGCCAAGGGCGGGAAGAGATTGTAAATCCGCGGCCCAGCCTCGGCGCCCGCCGCCTCGGCGCGCGTGGCCGGCGCCTCATCAGTCACTGTCTCGGCAGCTCGCGCTCTTGATTGCGTCACGAAGATCTCCACCCGGCTCGGTGGACGAGTTCAGGAACTCTGCCCGCGCACCGACCTATCCTGACATAGCGGTAAGCAAATTGCTGAGTGACTCAACAGCGGTCGCCGCGGGCTTCGCTTCCCAAGGCAATCAACAAATATTAACGCGGCCGGTTCCCGAATTACCGTCAGGCGATGCGCCGCAGCCGAAGGCCTTCGATCGCGCGCGCGTAGATGTCCTGGTATGACGCGGCCGACCTCGACCAACTGAAGTTCCGCGCCATGGCAAGCCGCCTCATGGCCGCGAAGATGTCGATGTTCCCGAAAACGTTCAGCGCGCGTCCGACGGCCTCGGCACAACCCTCGACCGACATGGCACGGAACAGGAACCCGGTCAGGCCGTCCTCGATCGAATCCGCCAGTCCGCCGGTCCAGCGCGCGATGGGTAGCGAGCCGAACCGCTGGGCATACATCTGGCTGAGTCCGCAGGGCTCGAGCGCTGGGTCCGCCATCCCACGCGCGGCCGTGCATATGGCGCTGGCAGCGATCGCCATTTGAACGGAACCCCTCGACCTTAGAAGCCAAACGGCTGCGGTCGCAAAATAGTGCTGCCGCAGCCAAAGACGTTAACAAGCGCGGGATCGTTTCGTTCCGACTCTTCGGGCGAAAATTCGCCGTGTTACTCGCCAGCAGCGATGGCCTTGTGATGCCGGCGGTTTCCCACCCGGTGCCGCCCGAGCCATTCATTCACGCGGTCCAGATAGAGATAGACCACCGGCGTGGTGAAGAGCGTCAGGACCTGGCTCACCAGCAGACCGCCCACCATCGTATAGCCGAGCGGTTGGCGCAGTTCCGATCCCGTTCCATGGCCCAGCATCAGAGGCAGGGCACCCAGCAGGGTCGCCATGGTCGTCATCATGATGGGGCGGAACCGCAGCAGGCAGGCTTGGCGGATCGCCTGCTCGGGGAGCATGCCGCGATCGCGCTCCGCCTGAATGGCGAAATCGACCATCATGATGCCGTTCTTCTTGACGATGCCGATCAGCAGCAGGATGCCGACCAGCGCGATGACCGAGAGATCGATCTTGGCGATCTGCAGCATCAGCAATGCGCCCGCGCCCGCCGACGGCAGGGTGGACAGGATCGTCAGCGGATGAATGTAGCTTTCATACAGCACACCCAGAATGATGTAGACGGTGACGATGGCCGCCAGGATGAGGTAGGGCTCGCTGCGGAGCGAATCCTGGAAGGCCTGGGCATTGCCCTGGAAGGTACCAAGCATCGCCGGCGGCTTTCCGATCGCCGCCGCCATGTTCTCGATTGCGGCGACCGCGTCGCCCAGGGCGACCCCCGGGGCAAGATTGAAAGACAAGGTGATAGCGGGAAACTGCCCTTGATGGTTGATCGATAGATAGCTGACCTGCTTGGTGTCGTATTTCGCAAACGTCGACAGCGGAACCTGCTGCCCCGTGATCGGCGATTTTATGTAGAGACGGTTGAGCGTATCGGGATCGCCCTGCAATTTTGGATCGACTTCCAGAATCACGTGATAGGAGCTGCGCTGGGTGAAATACTGCGTTACCTGACGCTGGCCGAAGGCCTCGTTGAGGACCTGGTCGATGTCCTGCGGTTGGATGCCGAATCGCGAGGCCTGATCCCGGTCGATGACCAGGGACAAGGTGCCGCCGCTTGCCTGCTGGTCAGTGGCGACGTCGCGCAATTGCGGTAGGGTCTTCATCTTGTCGACAATGCGCGGCGCCCACACCTTCAGCTCGTCGATGTCGGCATCCTGCAAGGTGTACTGATATTGCGTACGCGCCAGCCGGCCGCCGACATTGAGATCCTGCGAAGCCTGCATGAACAGCGCAATCCCTTTGACCTGCGCCAATTTCGGGCGCAGCCGGGCGATGACCTGGTCGGCGGTCGCGGTCCGCTGGTCACGCGGCTTCAGGCTGATCACGACAAGTCCGGTGTTGAACGTCCTGCTGCCACCGAGTGCGGACGCCCAGCTCTCGATATCCGGGTCCTTCGCGATCACATCCGTGATCGAATGCTGCAGCCGGCTCATTTCGGCGAACGAGACGTCCTGCGCCGCTTCGGAGAAGCCGGTGATGGCTCCGGTATCCTGTTGCGGGAAGAACCCCTTCGGCACCTCGACATAGAGATATCCGGTCGTCAAGAGCGTCAGAAAGAACGTGGCCAGCGTGATGCGGCGATGCCGCAGCACGATATCGAGGCCTCGTTCATAAAGTGACAACATGCCGTTGAAGAATCCTTCGACGACCATATAGAGGCGGCCGTGCCGGCGGTGCTTGTCGTCGCGCAGGAACAGCGAGCACATCATCGGCGACAGCGTCAGCGAGACCAGAGCGGAGACGGCGATCGTCATGGTGACGGTCACGGCAAACTCGCGGAACAGGCGTCCCACGATGCCGCCCATCAGCAGCAGAGGGATGAAGACCGCCACCAGCGACACGCTGATGGAGACGATGGTGAAACCGATCTCCCCGGCGCCCTTGATGGCGGCCTCATAGGGGCTGAGGCCATCCTCGATATGGCGGTAGATGTTCTCCAGCATGACGATGGCATCGTCGACGACAAATCCGACCGCGATCGTCAAGGCCATGAGCGACAGGTTGTCGAGGCTGTAGCCGACGACGAACATCAGCCCGAGGGTGGCCACCAGCGCCAGCGGCACGGTGATCGCGGGAATGACCGTCGCCCAGAAGTTCCGCAGGAACAGGAAGATCACCATGATGACCAGCGCAATCGTCAGGATCATGGTGAAATCGACATCCTCCACCGAAGCGCGGATCGTCGTCGTCCGGTCGAGAATCTTGTCGACCTTGATGGAGGAGGGCACGGACAACAGAGATTGCGGCAACTGCGCCTCGATGCGCGAGACCGTGTCGATCACGTTGGCGCCCGGTTGCTTGTAGACGATCAGCAGAATGCTTCGCTTGCCGTTCCCGACGGCCGCGACCTTGCTGTTTTCCGGGCCATCGACGGCGACTCCGATATCGCGAATACGGACGGGCGCGCCGTTCTTGTAGGCGATGATCGCCGCGTTCCACGGCGCCCCCGTCGTCAGTTGGTCGTTGTCGTAGATGGTGAAGTTGCGCGCCGGGCCGTCGATCGATCCCTTGGCCGCGTCGACCGAAATAATGGAGATCGCGTTGGCGACATCATCCAGCGACAATCCCAGCGACGCCAGCTTCGTGGGGTTGACCTGGACTCGGACGGCAGGCTTGGCCTGACCGCCAAGCACCACCTGCGCAACGCCGGGCAGTTGGGAGAATTGCTGCGCCAGGACATTTTCCGCGTAGTCGTCGATCGCCGTCATCGGCAGCACGTCGGAATGCACAGCATAGACCAGGATGGCCGGGTCCGCCGGATTGACCTTGCGGTACGACGGCGGCCGCGGCAGGTCCCTCGGCAGTTGCCCGGCGGCGGCATCGATCGCGGATTGGACGTCCTGCGCGGCGCCGTCGATGTTGCGGTCCAGGTCGAACTGCGCGGTGATCGTGGTGTTGCCGAGCAGGCTGGTCGACGTCATCTGCGTGACGCCGGGAATCTGGGCCATCTGCTGCTCGAGCGGCGTGGCGACCGTCGCTGCCATGGTCTCGGGACTGGCGCCCGGCAAGGAGGCGGAGACCGAGATGGTCGGAAAGTCGATCTGCGGCAGCGGCGCGACCGGCAGGAACGGATAGGTCGCCGCCCCGGCGAGCAGCACTCCCAGCATGATGAGCGAGGTCGCGATCGGGCGCTGGATAAAAGGGGTGGAAATGTTCATGGCAGGGCTTGCGCGTCCTTGTCTCCGGACGCCGATGCCGTGTCGTTCCCGAGCGGGTTGGATTTGATTCGCGCGCCCGGCTGGAGGCGATATTGCCCATTGACCACAACCTGCTCGCCAATATGCAGGCCGCTTTCGACCACGGCGAACTCGCCGGTGTCGGTGCCGACTTTGACCGGGCGCACCTCGACCGTCTCATCCGGCTTGACGACGTAGACGAAGAGGCCGTCATTGCCGTGCTGCACCGCCGCCGACGGCACCGTCAGGGCATTGCCCTGGGTCTGCATCAGGATCCGGACATTCACGAATTCTCCCGGCCACAGCTTATTGCTGCGGTTGTCGAACTCCGCCTTGAGCCGTGCGGTGCCGGTTGCCTGGTCGATCTGATTGTCGACCAATGTGACCCGGCCTTGGTCGAGCTCCGTCGTTCCATCGCTGGCCAATGCCGTGGCGACGACCGGCCCGGCCGACATCGCCTGGGTGATCGCCAGGAGATTCTCCTCGGGCACGGTGAAAACGACCGAGATCGGGTGCAGCTGTGTGATGACGACGATGCCGGTCGTATCCGTGGCGTGCACGATGTTGCCCTGATCGACCAGCCGGAACCCGGTGCGCCCATCGAGCGGCGCTGTGATCGTCGTGTAGTCGAGCTGCGTCTGAGCGTTCTCGATCGCTGCCTCGTCGCCCTGAATCTGCGACTGGACCTGGTTGACCAGCGCCTGTTGGGTATCGACCTCCTGGTGAGTGGCAAATCCCTTGGTGAGAAGGGGAACAAAGCGCTTCAGATCGAGCTGTGCGTTCTTGAGTTGCGCGATATCTTGTGCCTTCTTGGCGATCGCTTGGTCGAGCGCCGCCTTGAACGGGCGCTGATCGATCTGCGCGAGGAGGTCGCCCGCCTTGACATCCTGACCTTCGGTGAACGCCACCTTCTCCAGCTCACCATCCACGCGCGAGGTGACGGTCACGGTGTTCAGCGCCTGCACCGTGCCGAGGCCGATCAGATAGATGGGGACGTTCCGCCCGGTTGCGGATGCGGTATCGACCGGTATTGCCGGCGGCGCGCGCGGCGGGAGATTCGCCTGCGCGGGGCCACGCATCCACCAATACCAGGCCCCGGCGCCCAATGCGCCGACCAAGACCAGCGGAATGAGGATGTGATATTTCATGCTCGGTGTGATCCGGTGCCAATGGCACGCGCCTCAGGCAACAGACAGCCCGCCCGGCAGGCTCTGAAGATCCGGCATCGGCACGCTCCTGCTTCAAGAAGAACGACGGCCCCGGCGTCATTACGAAATAGGTCTCATGACCAAACCCGGTGAACTGAGATGTCGGGGGCCAGAGAGATTCCGGCAAACGCAATTCGCTCTCTCGCGACAATGCGACGCGGCTCTCCGGCATCCTGACGGGAAGCGGACGTGTCAGCAAAATATCAGGTGCCGGCGCGCACGGCGGAATTGGGACAAATCAGCGCGACCCCTGCGCGCGCAAGGGCTTCCAGCTCCTGGCGCGACTCTCCCGCCCGCGCCCGGATCGCCAGGGAATGCATGATGGCCGACGCGACCACGGCGAGCGCCGCCGGGTCGGCCTGCGCGCTGATCTCGCCCCGCTCCATCGCCAGCCTCAGGCGGTCGGCGATAGCGGCGTCGAATGCCTGCAGGCTGCCGCGCAGGATGTCCCGCACGGCGGTGCGGCTCACCGCTTCGGCGGTCGCGGTCCCGATCAGGAAACAGCCGCGCGCGGCGTTCAGGCCGCCCAGATAGATCTCGATCGACTTGGCATAGACGGCGGCAAGCCCCTCCCGCAGGGGTAGCGTCGGATCCAAGGCCGCCCGCAGCGCCACGAGGCTGTCGTCTCGATAGCGCTCCAGCGTCTTCAGATAGAGTGCCTCCTTGTCACCGAAGGCGCCATAGACACTGGGCCGGTTCATCGCCATGGCCGCGCTCAGCTCATCCAGTGAGCTCGCGGCATAGCCGAAGTCCCAGAACACGTCGCGCGCACCCGCCAGGGCCAGCTCCGAATCATAGGCCGGCGGCCGGCCGCGTTTCCTGGGTTCATCGGCCATTTTGTACCGTTTCGAATAAAATTCTTGACTTGAGGATATAATATGCGGAACAGTACAAAAATATCAAGATGAGGAGATTGGATCTCATGAAGCTCTATATGCATCCTGGCGCTTGCTCGCTCTCGCCGCACATCGTCTGCCGCGAGCTGGGTCTTTCGATCGAACTGATCGAGGTCGACCGCCAGACTCACCGCACCAGTTCGGGCGCCGATTTTTTCGGCATCAATGGAACCGGCTATGTGCCGGTGCTGGAGCTGGACGAGACGACTTCCCTGACCGAAGGGCCGGCGATCGTCCAATACTTGGCCGATCTCAAGCCTCATGCGACGCTGTTGCCGAAAGCGGGAACAGTCCAGCGTGCGCGCGTTCAATCCTGGCTCAATTTCATCACCTCGGAACTGCACAAACCGATGGTTATGCTGTTCCAGCCGCCCTACGCGCAGGCAAAGAACGCTCTGTTCGAGTTGGTGCAGAAACGCCTCGACTGGCTGGCGACGCAGATCGCCGGGCCCTACTTGATGGGCGAGACCTTCACGGTCGCCGACCCCTACCTGTTCGTCGTCCTCAACTGGTCCCCGTGGCTGGAGATCGATCTTGGCCGATGGCCGGCTCTGCAATCCTTCGTGGCGCGGGTCGGCGGCCGGCCGAAGGTGCAGGAAGCGCTTGCGGCGGAAGGCCTTGCGCCGTTCGGAGAGCGGCAGATTTTCTATGCGCCGCCGGCGATGGTGGATGCGACGCGCAAGGCGGCGCGTCAATGAACGCCGGCGAGGGCAAGGAAAGCTCGGTGCGCGGCGTCAATCTCATGCGTGTGAGAGATGGCTTGATCGTCGAAGCGCTGGGCTATGTGAAAGGGTCGTGAGCGCGTGTTTGTCGGCGCGGCGGGATGGCTCTAGGATGCCGTCATGTCCGAGCCGACGCCCTTCAAGCTCGCTTGCGTGCAGAATTCCGCGGTGGCGGAGGTCGAGCGGAACATCGCGATCGCGGGGCGCTTGACGCGCGCCGCCATCGATCAGGGCGCCCGGATCGTCTGCTTGCCGGAATACTTCTCCGGCGTGACGCTGAAAGATGGGCTGCTCCATCCGGCAGCGTTCGCGGAAAGCCGCCATCCGGTCTTGCAGGCCTTTTCCGATTTCGCGCGCGAGCACAGGGTTTGGCTGCTGTTAGGCTCGCTCGGGATCCTGGCTGGCGATGGGCGCATCTTCAATCGCGGCTATCTCCTCGATCCGGCGGGTTCCATCGCCGCCGGCTACGACAAGATCCACATGTTCGACGTCGAGCTGACGCAAGGTGCGCCGTTGTGCGAATCGGCCACCATCGCGCCTGGTGATTGTGCGGTGCTGGCCGATACCGGGCTATGCAAGATTGGTCTGTCGATCTGCTATGACCTGCGTTTTCCGCATCTCTATCGACGTCTGGCCCAGGCCGGGGCCGAACTCCTGGCTGTCCCGGCCGCTTTCACGAGGGTGACGGGCGAGGCCCACTGGCACGTGCTCAACCGAGCCCGGGCGATCGAGAACGGCTGCTACGTCGCGGCGCCCTGCCAATACGGCACCCTGCCGGGCGGGGCGGATTGCTTCGGCCATTCGCTGATCATCGATCCCTGGGGCCAGGTGCTGGCGGACGGGGGCGAGGAGGAAGGGATCATCTTGGCCGAAATCGACCCTAACCAAGTGACGAAGGCCAGGGCCCGGATCCCGGCCCTCGGCCATGACCGCCAGTTCTACGGCCCAAACGAGACCAATCGGTCTTGACATCTGAAGCGCGTCTGACCATCACCGGCCTCCCAAATGGAAACCGCAACCGGTTCTCATCTCATTTGCTGGTTGTTAACCCTCTTCGCGTGATTATTGCGCACCGTTTCAAGGTTTTGAGGAATGGTCGCTGGCATGTACGATTCCGTTCAGACAAATGTCATTGAGAGCGTCGCAAGCCGCCTCAACGGCTTCTTCTACCGCTGTCAGAACGACGCCGGCTACACGATGCTGTTCATGACCGACGGCATCGAAATGCTGACGGGCTATCCGACCTCCGAGTTCCTCAACAATCGTGTCAGGACCTTCACGTCCGTTGTCGAGCCGAAGGATGTCCCGGCGGTCGATGCCGCTGTCGGCAGGGGCGTCGAGACCAGGAGCAAGTGGGAAATCGATTATCGCCTGGTGAAGCGCGACGGCAACCCGATCTGGATACACGAGAGCGGCGCCGGCATTTTCGACGATAACGGCCAACTCCTGTTCCTGGAGGGCGTCTGCATCGACATCTCGGCGCAGAAGCTGCAGGAAGGCAAGCTCGAGCAACTGGTCGGCCGCATTTCCGGCACCAGCAACGACATCGTCGAGGCGGTGCAGCACATCCTCGGCGAACTGCGCACCTTGAAGCTGCTGGCACTGAACGCCCGCATCGAAGCCGCGCGCGCGGCCGAGCATGGCGCCGGCTTCGCCGTGGTGGCGCAGGAGATGAAATCCCTCGCCGACACCACGCGCGAGGAAGCGGACCGTATCCGCTCGCTCATGGAAACGCTGCAGACGCTGCTGAAGAGCGGCACCTAGCCGATTCAGCGCGATCTATTGCGGCGTCGCCTGCAAGCGGCCAACCAGTCGCGCGCCGCTCCAGATTTCAACATTCAAGGATTGCGTCTCCGCAAGTTCGACTGCTTTCAGCATTGCTTCCGCGTCTTCCCTGCAGTCGAGACTCTCTGCGGCCTGTATTTGATTCAGATTGTTGACGAAATAACAGCGATAATCTGCCATTGCAGTCTTCCCCTCGGCTCAAGACAGCACGACACGGCTTCCAACGGGATCATCCAATCAAGATCAGGATGAACGGCAGATGAATTTGCCGGAATGCGAGGGAGCGACATGTGATTTGTTCTCAGCTACACCGTCACTTGTGCTGAAGATCGGCCTGAATTGGCTGCGAGCAGGTTTGAATTGGATTGCTTTCGGCGCAGCTCACATCATTGGGTCGCTGACTCAGAGCAGTACGCGCGGCCTTCACGCCTCCAAGCTGGGTGATCCGCCTGGGACTTGCCGGGCGCCGGCAGGGCCCCAATCTGTCCGGAATGGCACCGGAGCGGAGGCGATGATGCTTATGCGCTGGATCGGCGGCACGCTCGTGTCGCTCGTTCTTTTGATCGAGAGCCCGGGCAGCATGGCTGCCGAAAGCTATCAGTCGCAGGCGGGGTCGATCTCGGTGGTGACCGTGGCGGAGGGGCTGGAACATCCCTGGGGTCTTGCCTTCCTGCCCGATGGCAGGATGCTGGTGACCGAGCGACCCGGGCAGTTGCGCCTGGTGGCTGCGGACGGGCTCCTGTCGGAGCCGCTGGCGGCCGTCCCCGAAGTCTATGAGAACGGGCAGGGCGGCCTGCTCGACGTGGCGCTCGATCCGGATTTTACCGCGAACCGGCTCGTTTATCTCTCCTATTCCGAGCCGGGTGGTGAAGGCGGCGGCACGGCCGTGGCGCGCGGCAAGCTCGGCAACGACCGGCTGGAGGGAGTCGAGATCATCTGGCGCCAGCAGCCGAAGCTCGATAGCGGGCATCATTTCGGCTCGCGCCTGGTATTCCTCAGGGACGGCACGCTGATCGTCACGCTCGGCGACCGCAACCGGCGCGAATATATCCCCGATATGAAGGCCCAGATCGGCAAGCTGGTACGGATCAATCGCGACGGCACCATCCCCAAGGACAATCCGTTCGTCGGCAACGCCGCCTATTCGCCCGATATCTATTCGCTGGGCCATCGCAACGCGCAAGGCGCGACGCTCAATCCCGCCACCGGCGAATTGTGGACCGCGGAGCACGGCGCGCGTGGCGGGGACGAGATCAACATCCCGAAACCGGGTAAGAATTACGGCTGGCCCGTGATCTCCTACGGCCGCGAATATTCCGGCGGCAAGATCGGCGAGGGCAGTTCCAAGCCCAGCCTCGAGCAGCCGGTCTATTATTGGGATCCGTCGATCGCGCCATCGGGCATGACTTTCTACACCGGCGACAAGTTCCCCGCCTGGCGCGGCAACCTGTTCGTCGGCGCGCTCAAGTTCCAGCTGCTCGTGCGGCTCGAAATCGACGGCAACCGCATCGTCAGGGAGGAGCGCCTGCTCGCGGACATGGGCGATCGCATCCGCGACGTGGTGCAGGGTCCGGACGGCTACCTCTATCTCCTGACCGACGAAAGCGACGGCCGCATTCTGCGCATCGAGCCGGCAGGCTAATCACTCCACGGCGCGCCGTCGGATCATCTCCGCCAGATCAGGGTGGATCGCGCCTGCGCGCAGGTCGATGGTCAGCGACTGGCCATCCGCCGCCGGTGCGCGCAGGGCCTTTCGGCTCGGCTGCGACAAGCTCACGGCACCATGATCGTGCAGCAGGCGGAGCTGGCCGTGCGTCAACCCAAGCTCGCGCGACAGCAGCCGGTCCAGTCGCACCTGGCAGGGCAGGGCGAGCGCGAGGAGAATTTCGACGGTGTTCGCGCCGCCCTCGCATTCACTCCGCCGCGTCTTGCGAACCGCGATCGCCGGCGATTCCTCTACCCGGTTGCTGTGGCGCGCCAGACGATTCCGATCGAAGGCGTGACGGATGGCAAGCGCAGGATCATTGCGGGCGATGGCCTGGAATTCCTGGGGCGCGAGATCGCCGACCGCAATCCGCTCGAAAACCGGCAGATTCCAGGTGTCGCCACAGCCCTCGCAGCGATAGATCAGCCAGACGTCGATGCGCTTCCTCTGCGCGTTGGTGCGGAACTTCATGCTGCAGCGGAACGGCATTGAGGATTTGCATCGGCTGCAGTGCCGCCAGATGAGCGGGCACTGCGGCGGCGCCACCTGCCAGGTGACGCGGAGAATATCGTGCAAGATAACAGCCTTCCTTCGAGGAAGGGCTGCATATCGGCGGGGATGAGGAACGACCGGGCGAGGCCAAGCCTGCGGTGGGCACCAGGGTTCTGCCGGTCGGCAAGGATTTCAGGAGCTGGGCGGTGAGGTGGCTGAACCGGCGGAAGGGTGCCGTCCCGATCTCAGCCTGCCGCTATGCGCCCGATGACGACGCAGGTCGCGCCGATCGTCGGGATCGGCGCGGCCCTAGGTGCGGAACTCAACTGAGATCGGTCAGCGCGTCGGCAAGGTCTGGCCCCGAACGTGTTCAGCGGCGGCGACTTTGGTGGGGAAAAGCCTCGTGCGTCAAGTGCCCAGGAGCCCGAAATCGAGCCGCAGCAGCGTCATCGCGCCGAGGACCACGAATAGCGCCGCCGCCACCATGTGGATCAGCTTCAGCGGCGCCACGCGCGCGATGCCCTGGCCGCACAGCACAGCCGGCACGTTGACCAGCATCATGCCGAGTGTCGTTCCGGCGGTGACCAGCAGCAGATCGTGGAACCGGGCCGCCAGCGCGACGGTCGCGATCTGGGTCTTGTCGCCAATCTCCAGCAGGAAGAACGCGACCAGGGTCGCAACGAACGCGCCGGCCTTGGCGGTGGCTTTCGGCCCGTCCTCCGCCTTGTCGGGGATGAGGCACCAGCCCGCCATGACGATGAAACCGATGCCGAGGATCCAGCGCAGCAGATCGGGCCCGAGCCAGCCCGCCGCCAGTTCGCCGAGCCAGGCGGCGAGACCGTGATTGACCAAGGTGGCGACGAGGATGCCGAAGATGATCGGCATAGGCTTGCGGTAGCGCGCGGCAAGAATGAGGGCGAGAAGCTGTGTCTTGTCGCCGATCTCTGCGACCGCGACCACACCGGCTGAAACGAGCAAGGGTTCCATGAGACCTATTGGCGGGACCAGGCGGATACCTTTCGACTTCTCGCGCCGCCCGATCCCGCGGGTGAAGCGCAAGCAAGTCAAAGGTCTCGCCAAGCTGCTGCCGAATGCGCCATGGCCGTGACCCACAAGGTCCGACGCCAAGTGTGTTGACGCATTCCCCTCTTTGCCGAGGGCGGCTACTCCCCAGAGACGGCGCTTGTCTAATCCGAGATGCGGCGTTTGCCAAGGGCTTTGAGTGGCTGTAAGACTGGTGAGCAGCAGCAAAACGCCGGATAGGATGGCATTCGTCGGTTCGAGGCTCGATTTTTGAAGCTTTCCAGGATGTTTGGCGGATGGCTGGGTAGGACAGGCGAGCGCTTGCATGGCCTCGTGCCTGATTGGGTGCGCGCCTGGGTCAGCCCCTGCACCAACGAACGCGGCGAATCTGTGCCGGGGCGGCTGCGCCCGCTGGCGCCCTGCAACATCTGTGGTGGCACGCGCTTCAAGGCCGCGTACGGACCGCACCCGCTGAGCCACTCAGGACGGCTGCGCAAGTGCGTACAATGCGGATCACTGGCGCATCAGCGCGTGCTGCGCAAGATGATGGCAAGCCTGCGGCGAAAGGATTTCAGACACGCACGGTGCCTGCAGATCAGCACGGATCGCTCGATCCGGCCGACCTGGTTCGGCCGGTACGAGGTCAGCGTCTACAACAAGAAGAATTCGCTCGATATCCAGCAGATCGCACGGGCCGATGCGAGCTATGACATTATCGTCTGCAACCATGTCATCGAGCACGTGCCAGATCATCGCCGGGCGCTGCGCGAACTCGGGCGTATCCTGACCGATCGCGGCTTCCTGTTTGTCTCCGTGCCGGATCCGGCGCGCCATGCGCGAACAGAGGATTGGGGCCGACCCGATCCGGCTCGCCATCACCATTACCGGGAGTTCGGTCCCGACTTCGCCGACCTCCTCAAGCAGGAGCTGCCGGATCTCAGCGTCATCGAGGTGTGGGCTGTCGACGATGTGACCCGAGATCCCGATGTCGCCTATGTCCTCACTCGCAACCGGACCTGGTACCAGCGGGCGCGCCGATTGCCGCTGAAGTCGCGCGTCCATGCTACGCGGCCGCTGGCAGCCTGATCGATCATTGAACGTTCATTCAATATTCGCTTGAGGCCCGTCGCGATCGTGTGCCATGCTGATCGGCACAAGCCACTATTCCGGGGGGCACGAGATGCGTTGGATGCGGGGGCTGTGCGTAGTTTTCCTGGCGATGGCGGCTGCCGTCTCGTCGGCGCGGGCCGAGCCCGTCGAGCTTAAGGTCATGGCCTTCAATATCTGGCGCAGCGGCGTGCAGCTGAGCCTGGCGCAGGTGGTCACTGCGATCAAAGCGGCCAATCCCGACGTGGTCGCGCTGCAGGAGCCGGAGGGCAATTCACGCAAGATCGCCGACATGCTCGGCTGGTCCTATGTCGATGAGCGCGTACACGTCATCTCGCGCGTGCCTTTGTTCTATGGCGAGCAGGATGGCACCGGCTTCGTCTATGTCGAAGCGGCGCATGGCCGCGTGGTCGCCCTCGGCAACTTGCATCTGCCGTCGGATTCCTACGGGCCGGAGGCGGTGCGCGACGGCAAGCCCCTGGCCGAGGTTTTGCAGCTCGAGGCCGACAATCGGATGTATGCATTAGAGCCGTTTGCCGCCGCCTTGCCGAAAGTGGCGGCGAAGGGCGTTCCCACCATCCTGGTCGGCGATTTCAATTCGCCTTCGCATCTCGACTGGACCCAGGATGTGGCCAACGTGCGGCCGGCAGTGAAATATCCGGTGGTCTGGCCGGAAAGCAAATTGATGGCAGACAACGGCTTCATCGATTCCTATCGCGCAGTCCACCCCGACCCGATCGCCAAGCCCGGCTTCACCTGGACGCCCGGCTATCCATATCCGTTCGTGCGCCCGCAGGAGACCCACGACCGCATCGACTACATCTACGCGATCGGCGCCAAGGCGGTGAAAAGCGAGATCGTGGGAGAGCCGAAGAATCCCGACGTCGACATCGTGGTCATGCCCTGGCCGGCCGATCATCGCGCGCTGGTGACGACCTTTGACGTCGATGCCGCGCCGACGCCCGATCTGGTTGCGGTCGAACCGCGCCTGGTGGCGCCCGGCGGCATATTCGTGATCCGCGTCGCGACCCAGAAGCAGGAGGTGCTTGGGGTGATCGGCGTCTATCCCGCCGGCGCGAAGGAAGGCGATGCGGCCATCACCTCGGTGCCATGCGATCCGGCGGACCATCTGGCGGCGCCGTTCGGAACCGCGCGGCTGCAGCCCGGCGAATATCTGGCGGCTGTCACCGACGCCGACGGCAAGCGCCTCGCCAGCGCGCCGTTCTGGGTGGTCGATCCGGGTGCGCGGCCACAGGTCGCGTTGGCGAACAAGAGCGTCAAGTCCGGCGATCCGGTGGAAGTGTCGTGGAAAGCGGCGCCGGGCAACAAGTTCGACTGGATCGGCATCTACAATGCCGACGATCCCGACCTCTACAACTATCTCGGTTATCTCTATACCAACGCCACGGTCGACGGCACGACCACCTTCAAGACCGAGGATTTCGGCGATGCGCTGCCGCCCGGCGAGTACGAAGCCCGCCTGATGCGCGACGATGCCTATGTCGAGCTCGCCATCGCGAAGTTCACGGTGACGAAGTAGATCATGGAGGCTGCTATGGTACTTGGCCAAGCCCGCTCGGATTGCCGCGGATGATGGTGCCGGTGCCCTGGCTGGCGCCGTTCTTGATCCAGCGCACATGGTCGCCGTTGATGTCTACATTCCAGCACTGCTTGGGCGTGTTCGGGTAGACGAAGCACATGAGGTCACCCTCGACGTTCCATTGGCCGACATAGTCCTTGCCTTTGATGGCACCACTAGCGTCGTAGAATTCCGCGTAAGGCCCGCTGGCGTCCATGTTGCCTTGGATTGTGTTGCCCGCGATCGCCGCCCGGATCTCCTGGCCGGTTGCGGCTGCGAAGGCCGGCCCGGCGGCCGCCAGGACGAATGCACAAGCGACCAGGACTCTTGCTTTCATGTGATGGCTCCCATCGTCGATGCAGCACGCACGACTATACGCCGCACGAGGGCTGCGCGGATCACGGTTCGGTGAAGACCAATGGGCGAGGTTAGGCCGCGCTGCCCAGCGATGCCAGCCCCTGGCGGGCGAGCTTGGCCCAGGTGCGCTCTTCCGCGCTGATGCGGAAGCGTCTCGCGTGGTCGATGACCCGTTCAAGCTCCGCGCTCGCCCGGGCGGTCTGCCCGTCTTCGTACAGCAGCTCCGCATAGCGATAGCGCGCTTCGAGGCCGACGAAGGTATCGAGGAGCCCTTCGATCTCCTGCAGGGCGGTGCGGCGGTCGCCCGACTTGGCGGCGGCGCGCGCCGCCATCAGTCCGACTTCCTGGGCATAATAGCGCGAGGCGTGCTCCTGCAGCTCGAGCAGGACCTGCCGCGCCGTCGCGTGCTCGCCATTGAAGAAGCGGGCGCGCGCCAAGCCATAGAGCAGATCGGGCGCATGGAGATATTGCCCTTCGCGCGCGCTCTCGAACAGTTGGATCGCCTCGTCGAACATGCCGCGCTCGACGCATTCTTCCGCCAGCTTCAGCTTGTTCTCGACACTACCGCAGATCGCGAGCTCTTCGGCATGACGCTTCATGTCGCGGTCTGGATTGACCGCCTTGGCGATGTCGCGGCCGAATTTCTTGAGGCCGCGCTCTTGCCGGCTGCCGGGCAGAATTTCGATCAGGAAATAGATCAGGCATCCCATGACGGGGAACGCCATGATGACGAAGATCCAATAATACGGTCGGCCGGTCTTGAAGGCGTGGTACACGACCGAGAGCTGCAACAGGATGATGGCGCCGCCGATGATCGGCATGCCGGAGATTCCCCAAGATTGAGTGGCCCACCTGATTATCATCCCAGGGTAGCTTAAGATTCGATTGATGTCAGCACCCTGGCGGGCGCCGGGCGACCCAAATTAGGCTCAAATGATGGGGATTCCGGGCGACGCGGCCGCGTGGCCGCCGCGCCTCAGTGGTGCACGGCGGAGGTGATCAATCCGATCAGGGCCTGGCCATCGAATGGCTTGGCAAGAAACCCGAACGCCCCGCCGGCTTCCGCGCGGGCCCGAACGTGGTCTTCGGGGAATGCCGTGATGAAGACCAGAGGAACCGTGTTGCCGGCGGCCTTCAGGCGACTGTTCAGATCAAGACCGCTCATGCCGGGCATCTGGATGTCGGTGACGATGCAGGACGTCTCCGCAAGCTCGGTCGATCCGAGAAACGCCTCGGCCGATTCGAACGTCCGCGCTATGTAGCCCAACGACCGCACCAAGCTCGCGAGCGCTACGCGCACCGAAATATCGTCGTCGATGATCGAAATGACAGGGGCCTTTACCAATTCCATGATCCTTCGGGCGAGCCACTGCGGGCGCGCGCAAATGCTTTTCATGCCCCCAAAATAGGTCGGCCGGAAATGTATTGGTATCATACAGAGGTTTAAGCGAATCAGAGCTTGGTTGAACCGAGGTGCAAAAGCTCCGCCATGCGGACCAGGTCGGCCAGCGATTGCGCCGCCATCTTCTTCATCACATTGCCGCGGTGGATTTTCACGGTGATCTCGCTGAGATCCAGTTTCCCGGCCACCTGCTTGTTCATCAGTCCGGAGGTCACCAGCTGCATCACCTCGCGCTCCCGTGCCGTCAGCGATTCGAAGGCCGCCCGCACCGCCGAAACCGATTGATCCGCGTCGCGGCGCTGGCGGTCGGTGTCCAGGGCATTCGCGACGGCGTCGAGCATGTCCTGGTCGCGGAACGGCTTCGACAGGAAATCGATGGCGCCCGCCTTCATGGCACGCACCGACATTGGAATGTCGCCATGCCCGGTCATGAAAATGATCGGAATGCGGATCTGCTCGCGGTTGAGATGATTCTGCAGCTCGAGCCCGCTGACGCCGGGCAAGCGGACATCGAGCACCAGGCAGCAACCCGTGTTCACGGGCTGGACTTTCATGAATTCGGTGGTGGATCCGAACAGCTGGACACGATAGCCGACCGACCGGAACAGGCTGCTGAGGGCTTCCCGCACCGATTGATCGTCATCGACCACGTAGATGCATGGAGCATCGGAGGGTGCGCCGCCGGCGGATTGCGGATTTCCTCTGATCATTTTGCACCTCCGGCCGGAATGCTCAGCTGGAAGGTCGCGCCGCGGCCTTCATTCCGGCTTGCCCAGATCCGCCCATCATGCGCCTCGACGATGGACCGGCAGATTGAAAGTCCCATCCCCATGCCCGCAGCCTTGGTCGTGAAGAATGCGCTGAAGAGCTGTTTCTCCGTCGCCTCGTCAAGGCCGGTGCCGGTATCCTGCACCTGCACATTGACGCTTCGATCCTCGCCCGCGAAGGATCTCAGCGTCAACCGCCGCTCATCGCGCCCCACGGCATCCATCGCCTGCATGGCGTTCATGACCAGGTTCATGAACACCTGCTGCAACTGGATGCGATCGGCCGAGATCGGCGCCAGGCCGTCCGCCAGCTCGCTATGCACGGATATGCCCTGCCCCGTGAGCTCGCGCTGCACCAGGGCCAGGGATTCCTCCAGCACCTCGTTGACATTCAACAGGACCTTTTTCTGCTCCCCTTTCTTCGACAGCGAGCGGATGTGGCGAATGACTTCGCTGGCGCGCCGGCCATCCGAAATCACACGGCCGAGCGCGGCGCGCGCCTCTTCCAGGTCAGGCTCCTCCCGGCCCAGCCAGCGCAACGCCGCTTCTCCGTTGGTCACGACGGCCGCCAAGGGCTGGTTGATCTCATGCGCGATGGATGCCGTCAGCTCGCCGAGCGTTGCCACCCGCATGGCGTGAGCGAGGGCGGATTGAGCGGCAAGCAAGGCCTCCTGCGCCTGGGCATGCGCGGTGACGTCCGTATTCGTCTCGAGCGCCGCGACCGGCTTGCCATGCTCGTCGGTCTGCAATGACCATCGGCTGTCGACGACGATGTGGTAGCCATCCTTGCTGGTGTGAATGAGCTCGCCCTCCCAGCGGCCATCCTTCAGGAGCGCGGCGCGCACCGCATCTTGCGACTGGGGGAACTGCGTCCGAAGAAGGATGTGCGCATGCCGGCCGATCGCCTCGTGGCGGAGCCAGCCGTAGAGCTGCTCCGACCCGCGATTCCAGTACGTGATGATTTCATTCATATCGCGCACGAAAATGGCGTCGTGCGTGAGCTCGAGCAGGTTCGCCTGCTCGCGCAGAGCATTTTCCGCGGCCTGATTCCGCAAGGCGAGAAAGCTGGTGATTCCGATCGCCGAAAGACTGACGATACAGCGGATGAGGGGCGGGCCCGGCTCCGACGACCCGTGCACGATCACGTAACTGAGAATGGTCAGAAGGACGGATGCGAGGGACGCTATCAGGACATAGTGCTGGCGTGACGCGCTGGCCACCAGCAGGATCACGATCACGTAGAACACCGCGACCGCGGTCTGCAGCGGACTGAAGGTGTCGACCAGGAAAATGGCGAGGGCGAGCGCTGCCGCGCTCCACAACAGGACGTTGGAAAGTGAATTGCCGGGCGTCATTGCAACGACGCCGGGGCCACCGCGATTTGGCTTCATCGGCAAAATCTATCGTAGCTCATGCCCGGCGTTCAATCCATTTGGGGTGGCAACGCCAACGGCTTTTTCCGCGATACATACCTAAGTATGAGATGGAGATACCAAGGCAATAATACACGGACCGCAAGTACGATAGTTCAATAGTGCCAGTTCGCTATCTTTGCCGCACCACCCCGAGCAGCGATCCTTATGGAGGCGGACATGAGCACGAAGGCACCAGGCGTGGCGCTGATCACCGGCGCATCCGGCGGCATTGGCAGCGCGGTCGCTCGCCGCCTGGCATCCGACGGCTTCAAGGTCGTCGTGCACTATGCGGGCAGTTCTTCCCATGCCGACAAAGTGGTCTCCGAGATCGCAGCGAAGGGCGGGCGCGCCATCTCGGTCCAGGCCGACGTTGCCGACCTCGCCCAGGTGCAGGCTCTGTTCGCCGAAACCCAGGTGACGCTGGGCGGGATCAGCGCCGTTGTCCACTGCGCCGGCATCATGCCGCTGAGCTCCATCGAGAGCGGCGACGTCGAGCTGTTCGACCAGGTGATCCGGACCAACCTGCGCGGAACCTTCATCATCTTGTCGGAGGCGGCCAAGACGCTGGTTAGCGGCGGTCGCATCGTCGCCTTTTCGAGCAGCGTCATCGCCAAGTCCTTTCCGACCTACGGTCACTACATCGCCTCGAAGGCGGGCGTCGAAGGTCTCGTCCACGTGCTCGCAAACGAGCTGCGCGGCCGGAACATCACCGTGAACGGCCTGGCGCCGGGCCCGATCGCCACCCCGCTGTTCCTGAACGGCAAGACGGAAGAGCAAGTCGAGCAGTTCGCCAAGCTCTCGCCGCTCGAACGCGTGGGCCAGCCGGAAGATATCGCGAACGTGGTGTCGTTCCTGGTCGGGCCGGATGGCGGCTGGATAAACGGGCAGATCCTGCGCGCCAACGGCGGCTTCGCCTAGGCCGATCCAGTGGCCGTCTTTCAAGTCCTTGCGATCGGAAAGGAATCGATCATGCGGAAGGTCATCGTCGTCACCGGTGCATCGAGCGGCTTCGGCGCCCTCGCGGCGCGCCAGCTCGCCGCGAACGGCGACATCGTCTATGCCAGCATGCGCGACACGCAAGGGAATAATGCGGCCAAGGTGAGGGAAACGGCGGCCTATGCCGCAGAGCACCGCGTCGATCTGCGCACCATCGAACTCGACGTCCAATCGCAGAAATCCGTCGATGCAGCCATCGGCAGGATCATTGCGGAGAACGGGCGGCTCGATGTCATCGTCCACAATGCGGGCCATATGGTGCTCGGCCCGGCCGAAGCCTTCACGCCGCAGCAATATGCCGAGCTTTACGACATCAACGTTCTCGGCGCGCAGCGCGTGAACCGCGCGGCGCTGCCCCACTTCCGCTGGCGGCGCCAGGGCCTCCTCGTCTGGGTGTCGAGCAGCAGCACCCGCGGTGGCACGCCGCCGTTCCTCGGTCCCTATTTCGCGTCCAAAGCCGCGATGGATGCGCTGGCCGTGTCCTACGCCGGAGAGCTGGCCCGCTGGGGCATCGAGACGGCGATCATCGTGCCGGGCTCCTTCACCCGGGGCACCAATCACTACGCGCATTCGGGCACGCCCGATGACCGCACGGTCGCGGCGCAGTACGACAATGGTCCCTATCGGGGCGTTCCCGAGGCGATCCAAAAAGGCCTTGCCAGCCTCGAACCCGCCGATGCCGACGCCGATGCTGTCGGCCGGGCGATCGCCGACGTGGTGGCAATGCCGTTCGGCAAGCGTCCCTTCCGCACGACGATCGATCCATTGGACGACGGAGCTGGGATCGTGAATGCCGTGGCAGATCGCGTGCGGGCCGAATTGTTCCGCCGCATCGGCATGGAGGATCTGCTCCATCCCGCCACGGATCGGAACCGGCGTCGCTCCGGGCCGGATCAAATCCCTGCGAACGACCGGCAGCCAGTCCAGTTCGTCCAGTTCTGACCGGAGTGCCACCGTTCTCTGATGCCAGTGTCAAAGCAAAGCTCGAGCAACCCCAGCCGATCGATAGGAGAAGCCATGTATATGCCCCCCAAGCACACCCATGATTCAAATGGCTCATCGCCAGAGCTGTTGCCGTTCTTCTCGGACAGCGAGCTCCTCAACGAGCCGCAGGCTCAGTACATGCTGGTGAGCCGGACCCGGAACGTGCACTACGACCTCAAAGGGTGCGCGGGCCTGCGCATCACCGTGACGCTCGACAATATGTCGCACGCGCGGCAGCTCGAGATCGCAGCCTATCGGCGGCCAAGCTGGAGTGATTGGCTGAAGGACAAGATTTCCGGATTTTTCGCGTCTCTGCGCCGTGAGCGCGAGGCGGCCCGTGCAATCTCCGCGCTCGCGACGATGGACGATCGCTCCTTGAACGATATCGGCATCGATCGCGGCCAGATCGGATATGCGGTTCGAAACGGCCGCGCGTTCGATTGAGCAAGGCGGAACGCCGGTGCCTGGTTTCAGGAGGTTGCCATCATGCCTGAGTCGCCAAAGTTCTGCATCTACGGTGCCGGCGCCATCGGCGGCATGATCGGCGGGATGCTCGCCCACGTCGGCGCGAGCGTCACCATGATCGCCCGCGGCAAGACGCTCGCGGCTATGAAACAGCGCGGCTTGCGCGTAATCACGCCCGGCGAAACGCTGGATATCCCCGTCACGGCCAGCGCAGATCCGGCGGAACTCGGGCCGCAGGATTATGTCATCATTGCCGTCAAGACGCCGGCTTTGCCGGAGGTTGCGGTGCGGATCGCTCCGCTGCTCGGTCCCGACACGGCGGTCGTCACCGCGATGAACGGCATACCGTGGTGGTTCTTCGCCAACGACAACGGCGCATTGGCCGGCCGCCCATTGCCGGCGGTCGACCCCGACGGCACGATTGCTCGCGCCATTCCCGTGACAAGCGTGATCGGTTGCGTGGTTTATTTCGCCAGCTCGCTCGATGGGCCGGGAATCGTCCGCCACAACGCGCATTGCAAGTTGCTGGTCGGCGAGGTCGACGGCACATCGACGGCGCGCCTGGCGCGGCTGGCCTATTGGCTCCGTCGCGCCGGTTTTGACTGCGTCGAAAGCTCCAACATCCGCAGCGACATCTGGCTCAAGGTCTGGGGCAACTTGACCACCAACCCGATCAGCATGCTGACGGCCGCGACGGTGGGGCGCATCATCGAGGATCCGCTGGTGCGCGAACTGTGCGTCCGGATGATGGAAGAAGCTGCACAAGTCGGCCAGGCGATCGGCATTCCGCCCGGCCTTTCGGTCAGCGAGATGGTCGACCGCGTGCGGTCGTTCGGAGCGGTCAAGACCTCGATGCTGCAGGATGCGGAGCGCGGCACGCCGGTGGAGATCGACGCTCTGCTGACCGTCATGCACGATATCGGCGAGATGGTGCATGTGCCGACGCCCTTCATCGACAGCGTACTGGGTCTTGCCCGTCTGCGCGCCAAAGGGCTCGGTCTGCTGCCGGCATCCGATACCGGTCAGCCGGTACCCGCAAACGACGCCTTCGCGCTGGGCCGCACGTCATAGCTGCCAGCGTTCCCCCGAGCTTGGCGCGCGCATGGAGTAGCGCAAGCCTCGAGAACGCCTTGTTTCGGCCACGATACGCAGGCTTTTCTTCATAGATTAGTCATACATTCTTGAGACAACCATGCGTTGCCAAACTGGCATTTGCGCATGGAGGGGTTGATGCGCCTGATCCGCTGGATGTTCGCCGGCGTCGTTTTTGCGGGCTTGGCGTTGCCAGGGTGCTCCCGTGACGAGCCGCCACCGGCGAAGGACGGGCTGACGGTGATGACCTTCAACATCTCGCGCACCGACGCCCCGGTTATATTGAGCCAGGTTGCGACCGCGATCCGCGCGGCGGGGGCGGACATCGTCGGGCTGCAGGAAGCCGAAGGCGACGGCCGCCGGATCGCCGACATGCTGGGCTGGGACTACGCCGACGATCGTCTCAACCTCATCTCGCGCTTCCCGCTGTACTACGCCGAGCGCGACGGCGTCGGCTTCGCATATGTAGAGGTTGCATCCGGCAAGGTGGTGGCGATCGCCAACACGCGTCTACCGCACCGACCCTATGGACCTTACGCGGTGCGCGACGGCGCCGCGGCCGAGAAGGTGCTGCAGATCGAAGCGGACACCCGCATGCCGGTCCTCGCTCCCTTTGCCGCGACACTGCCGAGCCTGGCCGCAGAGAAGGTGCCGACGTTCCTCATCGGCGATTTCAACGCGCCCTCGCATCTCGACTGGACGACAGCTGCGAGCAAGGTGGTTGCTGCCACCAAATACCCGCTGGAATGGCCAGAGAGCAAATTGCTGGCGGACAAGGGTTTCATCGATTCCTATCGTGCCGTGCATCCCAATCCAGTGACGAAGCCTGGCATTACCTGGAGTTCCGGCTATCCGCATCCGCTGCCGGAAGAGGACGAGACCTTCGATCGTATCGACCTCGTCTATTCCATCGGTCCGGCAAAGCCGGTCGACAGCAAGGTGGTGGGGGAGAACTCGAAGCAGTCCGACATCGGGGTCGATTCCTGGCCGTCGGATCACCGCGCGGTGGTGTCCACGTTCGAGATCGAGCCGGGTCCGATCCCAGACCTCGTGACCGTCGAGCCAGGCCAGGTCGCAGTCGGCGATCCGTTTGTGGTGCGCGTGGCGACGGCGAAGCGCAAGGGTCTCAGTGTCGGCATCTTCCAGGCTGACGCGGGGAAGAGCGCTCCGGCGGTGACCTCTCAGCCACTCGATGGCAGCGAGGCCGAGTTCGGCAGCCTGCGGCTGAAGCCAGGCCGCTACATCGCCGCTGTCATGGACACCGTGGGCAAGCAGCTGGCGATCGCGGAATTTTCCGTGACCGAACCTACGGCAAAGCCGAGAATCCGCCTCGCGAAGACCGGCATCTATCCCGGCGACCCGATCAGCCTGATGTGGATGGGCGCGCCCGGTGGGAAGTTCGACTGGATCGGCATCTACAAGGTGGACGAGCCCAATCTGGCTTCGTATCTCGCCCGTTTCGACGCCAACGCATCGGCCCACGGCACCGCCACCTTCGAGGCCGGGGCCTTCGGCAAGGCGCTGGCGCCCGGCAAATATGAAGCCCGGCTGATGCGCGGCGGCGGTTACGTGGAACTGGCCAATACCCGGTTCGTGGTGGCCAATCCGAATGCGAAGCCGGAGATTTCTATCGCTCCGGCCAGGATCAGACTGGGCGAGCCGATCAACGTATCCTTCAAGGACGCGCCCGGCGAAGAGAGTGACCGGATCGGCCTCTATAAGGCCGGCGATTCTTCTACCGATCGTCTTCTTACACACCTTCCGACCGGCGGCGCGATCGCCGGCCAGATCACCTTCACCAGCGACAGATACCGCAATAAGCTGCCACCGGGAGAGTACGTCGCGCGGCTGCTGGCGGACCGCGGCAATCAGGAAATCGCCAGCGCGCGATTCTGGGTGATTGGCACCGACGGCGCGCCGCTGGTCACGCTTGCCAAGCCCAGGATCAAGGCCGGCGAGCCGATCGAGGTCCATTGGGTGTCTGCGCCCGCGAATGAGCGCACCTGGATCGGGGTCTACCAGGCCGACGATCCGGATCTCACGCACGTCCTCGCCCAGCGCCCGGGCGCCGCGACGGATGGCGCGGTCACCTTCAAGGCCGAGGATTTCACTACCGCACTTGCACCGGGCGACTACAAGGTCCGGCTGATGCGCGAGGATCGGTCCACGGAACTCGCCAACGTGTCATTCACGGTGCTCGATCCCAATGCAATCCCAGAGGTCACGCTCGTCAAGTCACCGGTCAAGGCCGGTGAGCCGGTCCAAGTGTCGTGGAAGCGATCGCCCGGCAACCGGCACGATTGGATTGGCCTCTACAAGGCCGGCGTTTCCAATACCCACAGCTACATCACCTGGCTCTATACCGACGGCGCCATCGATGGTGCAGTCACCTTCAAGTCGTTGCCGCCGGGCGAGTACGTCGCGCGACTGCTAGTCGACAATGGCTATGAGGAAGTCGCGGTCAGCGCCCCATTTACGGTGACGGCGCCGTAGCGGCGCCAGTTGTCGGGTACACCAAAGAAAAAGGGCTGCACCTTGCGGTGCAGCCCTTCGAGCATGCGGAACTCTGATCGACGCTGGGTCGATTAGAAATCCATGTCGCCCATGCCGCCCATGCCCGGAGCGCCACCGCCGCCCGGAGCCGACTTCTTCTCCGGCCGCTCGGCGACCATGGCTTCCGTCGTCACCAGCAGGCCGGCGACCGAGGCCGCGTCCTGCAAGGCGCAACGCACGACCTTGGTCGGGTCGATGATGCCGGCCTTGAAC
>Ga0207428_10000128_pt1 | contig 104604 bp, 81 predicted proteins | sample RhiMethybrSRZTD1_FD_187600 | JGI IMG/M metagenome (GOLD analysis project Ga0207428, IMG submission 187600) | Populus rhizosphere microbial communities from Tennessee, USA - Rhizosphere MetaG P. TD hybrid SRZTD1 (SPAdes) (version 3) | ecosystem: Host-associated > Plants > Roots > Rhizosphere >... | reverse complement strand
ACACCCAGGAGAAGGCCCAGCGGGCGACGCAGCAGATCCTGGCCGAGCTGCGGTCACTCCCAGAGGTGGCGAGCGCCGGCGTCGCCGGCAACACCTTCCTGCAGGGCGAGAGCTGGAGCAACTTTCTGACCGTCGAGGCCGATCACCGGTTCGTCACCGACCGGGTCGTCGACCTCAACACGATCACGCCCGGCTTCTTCACGACGCTGGGGACGCGCGTGGTCGCGGGCCGCGACTTCGACGACCGCGACGGGCGCGCGGCGGGGGAGAACGGCGGCGCACGGTCGGCCATCGTCAACGAGAGCTTCGTCCGGCGCTTTTTCCCCGGCGGCAGCCCCATCGGCGCCCGCCTTGGCCTGGGCAACCGGGCGGACACGCGCGCGGGCATGGAGATCGTCGGCGTCGTGCGCGACTTCAGGTACAGGAGCCTCCGCGAGGAGACCGCGCAGGCGTTCCTGCCTCTCTTCGAAGGGACGCTGTCCGGCGGCTCGTTCTACCTGAGGGTCCGCGGTGCGCCGGAGGCCGCGCTCGCCTCCGTCCGGGCCGCCGTCGCTCGGGTCGACCCGACGCTGCCGCTCCTGTCGCTGCGGACCTTCGACGACCAGGTGGCGCGGTCTTTGACGACCGAGCGGATGCTGGCCACGCTGTCGGGCGGGTTCGCTTGTGTGGCCTTGCTCCTGTCCGTCGTGGGTCTCTACGGCGTGATGGCATTCGTCGTCACCAGCCGCACGACCGAGATCGGCGTGCGGATGGCGCTGGGGGCGACGCGCTCGCGCGCCGTCTGGCTCGTGGTCGCGGACGCGGTCGCGATGATCGCTCTTGGGACCGCGCTGGCGTTGCCTTGCGTCTGGGCGGTCGGCCGCCTGGTCGAGGCCCAGCTCTACGGCGTCACCGCGATCGACCCGGCGACGATTGCGGGCGCGTCGCTGCTGCTGAGCCTGGTCGCGCTGGCAGCGGCGATGCTGCCCGCCTGGCGCGCGGCCTCGATCAGCCCGACGGAAGCGCTGCGCTTCGAGTAGGTGACGCCTTCCGCCCCCGAAGCGCCCGTCCCACCCGTGGCGCTTCCCAAGGTCAAGCCTGATTCAGGATCGCGCCTCTCTGCCTCAAGGGGACCATGCCTATGGTAATATCGGATCACCAGAGCGGTAATACCGAGGGTGCGCGCGTGCGAACCGTCACCATCAAACTCCCGGACAGCCTGGCCCTGCGCCTCAAGCAGACGGTCGCTCGCCGCCGCGCGACGCAATCCGAGGTGATTCGGGAGGCCCTGGAGGCTCATCTGGCGGGTCCCAGCGCGGGCTCCTATCTTGAGCTCGTCGGCGACCTGGCCGGAAGCCTGCGCGGGGGCCCGGCCGATCTCTCGTCGAACAAGAGCCGCCTGCGGGGCTTCGGCCGGTGAAGACGGTCTTGCTCGACACCGGGCCCATCGTCGCGTATCTCAGCGCGAACGACGCACACCACGCATGGGCGGTGGCGGCTCTGGGTCAGCTTCGCCCGCCGCTGTTGACCTGCGAACCGGTACTGGCGGAAGCGGTGCACCTGCTGCGCGGCCTGTCGGGCGGCCCGGCCCGCGTCTTCGATCTGATCCGGCGCGGGGCGGTGACGGTCGGGTTCCGGCTTGCGGACGAGCTCGACCCGGTGCAACGCGTGATCGCGAAGTACGGACCTGGCCGGACAGACCTGGCCGACGCGTGCCTCGTTCGCATGAGCGAGGTTTACGCCGATCCAGTGGTCGTCACGATCGACTCGCAGTTTCGTGATGTCTATCGTCGCCACGGCCGCAAGACCATACCCACAGTGCTCCCGCGTCTTCGGCGACGCTCGTCCACCTAGCTTCATCACGCGTTCGAAAGCGGCCCCGCTACAATGTCCGACCGAACACCATGCGAATCTCCGTCCCCACCCGCGTGCGCGGTGCGAGCCGCGCCGCGCTTCTCCTCGCCATCCCGTGGCTCGCCGCCGCGCCCGCCGGGCCGGCGCCGCGCCCGCCCGCGTCATTCGATGTCGCCGGTCTCTCCGCCCCCGTCGAGATCCTGACCGACCGCTGGGGCGTGCCCCACATCTTCGCGAGCACGCTCGACGACGCCTTCTTCGCCCAGGGCTTCCAGGCCGCGCGCGACCGGCTCTGGCAGATGGACCTGTGGCGCAAGCGCGGCCTCGGCGAGATGGCGGGGGACTTCGGGCCGGCGTGGGTGGAGAGCGACCGGATGGCGCGCGCGTTCCTGTTCCGCGGCGACATGGCGCGGGAATGGCAGGCGTATGGGCCCGACGCGCGGCGGATCGCGGAGGCCTTCGTGGCGGGCGTGAACGCCTTCGTCGCCCTCACCGAAGCGCGACCTGAGCTGCGTCCGCAGGAGTTCGGGCTCCTCGGCTACGCCCCGGCGCGATGGAGCGCGACGGACATCGTGCGCATCCGGCACCACGGACTCACCCTGAACTTCACGTCCGAGGTGGACCGCGCGGCGGCGTACTGCGGGGCGGGAGAACAGGGCGAGAAGGTGGACTGGCTGCGGCGCGAGCTCGTGCCCGCGACGAAGCCGATCGTGCCCCCGGGCCTCGACGTCTGCGCCGTGCCCACCGCGGAGCTCAAGCGCGCTTACGCGCTGGCCACCGCCCCCGCCCGCTTCACGAAGGATCGGCTGCCCTCGTTCGGGCCGGAGGCCTCCATCGACGGGCCGTCGCTGCCCTTCGGCAGCAACAACTGGACGATCGCGCCCAGCCACACCACCACCGGCCGTCCCATCCTGGCCAACGATCCGCACCGCGCACACGGGGCGCCGAGCCTGCGCTACCTGAGCCACCTCGAGGCGCCGGGCCTGAGCGTGATCGGAGCGGGGGAGCCGTTCCTGCCCGGGATCTCCATCGGGCACAACGGCACCATCGCCTTCGGGCTCACGCGGTTCTACATCGACCAGGAAGACCTCTACGTCTACGAGCTGGACCCGGCGCGGCCCGACGCGTACCGTTACCGGGACGCCTTCGAGCCCATGACCGTCGTGACCGAACAGGTCGCGGTGAAAGGCGAGCCGTCTCGCCCGGTCCGGCTCGCCTTCACCCGCCACGGTCCCGTCCTGCTCGTCGATGCCGAGCACCATCGCGCGTACGCCCTGCGTGCGGCCTGGCTCGAGCCCGGCATGGCCCCGTACTTCGGCTCCATCGATTACATGCGCGCGCGCGACTGGGACGCGTTCCGCGCGGCCCTGCGCCGCTGGGGCGCGCCCGGCGAGAACCAGGTCTACGCGGACGTGGCGGGCCACATTGGCTGGATCCCGGCGGGGATGACGCCGATACGGCCGAACTGGGACGGCCTCCTGCCCGTGCCCGGCGACGGCCGCTACGAGTGGGCCGGTTTCCGCGACCGCGACGAGCTTCCGTCCGAGCTCGACCCGGCCCGCGGCTACGTGGTCACCGCCAACGAGAACAACATCCCCCCCGACCATCCCGCGATGGCCAAGGGCATCGGCTACGAATGGAGCGACGACGCGCGCGCGCGGCGCCTGAAGGCCCTGCTCGAGTCGAAGGACCGGTTCTCGGTCGAAGACTCCGAGCGCATGCAGAACGACACCGTCTCCACGACCGCGGCGCGCCTGGTGAAGCTTCTCTCCAGCGTTCGCTCCGAGGACGCGAGGACCGGCCGCGCGCTCGAGATCCTGCGCGCATGGGACGCAAGCGAGACGCGCGACAGCGCGGCGGCCGCGCTGTACGAGGTCTGGTTCTCCCGCCACCTGCGTCCCGCGGTGCTGAAGGAGGCCCTGGGCGACAAGGCCGGCCTGGCCCGGCCGGGGGACGGGGCGCGCGTGATCGCGCTGCTCGAGGATCCCGCGCGCTTCATGACGACGGCGCAGCGTGACGCCGTCTTGGCCGCCACTCTGGCCGCTGCGTTCGACGACGTCGCCGGCCGCCTGGGCCCCGATCCACGGACATGGCGGTGGGGCGCGCTGCACCGCGCCGTGTTCTTCCACCCGCTGGAGGCGGTGGTGGACGCCGAAACGCGCGCGCGCCTGGAAGTGGGCGCGTGGCCCCTGGGAGGATCCGCTTCCACGCCCATGGCCACGGCCTATCGCGCGGGTGACTTCACGCTGGCCGCGGGCGCGTCGTTCCGCATGGTCCTCGACGTCGGCCGCTGGGACGACTCACGGGTGGTCAACACGCCCGGGCAGTCGGGCGATCCGGCCAGCCCGCATTATCGCGACCTCGCTCCGCTGTGGGCCGAGGGCCGGTACTTCCCGCTCCTCTATTCCCGCGGAGCGATCGAGAAGGCGGCGGAGTCCCACTTCGTGCTGCGGCCGTCTCACGCCCGTGCCCCCTCCGCGGCGACGGAGTCGCGCAGGTAGCCGCAGGACGTAGAGGCGTTACTGCGGTCCGCCTTCCTGGATCAGCCCCGCCTTCTTCATCTCGGCCGCCACCTTCTTGACGACGTCTCGGACGAGTTTGTCCGCGCTCCGGGGGTTGCTGGTGCTGCTCTGGCCCGCCCAGACGAGCTTGTTCTGTTCGAGGCTGTACACCAGCACCTCGACGAAGATGTCTCTCTGGGTGATCAGGTCGCCCGGCGCGTACACGCCGTCCCAGCCCACGCCCCAATGTCCTCCCCAGAGCGAGGCGTACGTCTTGTTGCCGTACTCGGTCCCCAGGTGGCCGAGCTTCCGATCCTCGGCGACCAGCCGGAAGACCACCGCGCCCGCCACCCCCGCCGCCGCCAGCCGCGGCCTGACCTTCGCCTCGTCGCGTATCTCCTCGATGGGTATGAGGGCGACCGCGGGCACACCCTGGGCCCCCCGCTTCGTGAGCTCGTCGGCGAGCAGTCCCTCCACGCCCCGACGCTCCTCCTCATCGGGGCTGACGAAGAGGGTCACGACCTTCTTGCCGCGGAAGGTTCCCGGCTGGGCGTCGGGTGCCCTCCAGGTGGAACGCAGGGTCGTGGCCGCGGCCGCCGCTCCGGCTCCCGCGATGGCGACCACGCTCACGAACGAGACCGCGCTCAGGGCTCTCTTCATCCGCGTCTCCTCTCCGGGCTGCGCCGCCACGTCACGGCGCCCCAGCATAGCGCCCGGGCTGTACGTCGTGCGCACTCACTCGCCTGGATTAGACTGGAGGACCGATGCCGAGAGCGAAGCAGCCCTCGTTGCAGAACGTCCTCGACGAGGTACGCGCCTTCCAGGAGCAACTCCGCGGTCACAGGCTCATCCTCGAGGACATCCGATCGCAGAACCGCGCCACGATCGATGCGCTCGGGCCGCTCGATCAACGCAGCTCCGCCCTCGAACGGCGACCCTCGTCGTAGGGGTTCGCGAGCAGCCTCATGGCACTGACAATTCCCTCAGCGTCATTGCGCTTCTCGCGGCGCTTCGGCACCTTCCTGTTCGCCATCGCGCTTCTCGCGGGGCTTTCCCTGGACGCCAGCGCAAAGTTCGCCCGTGAGGAGCTCCGCAGGGTGCCCATCGACCGCTTGCTCCGTAACCTCGAGGCCAGGGGGGCCGCGGCGACCAGCCCTCGGGAGAAGGCCCTGCTGGAGGCCCGCATCGGCCGCCTCCACTCGATGGCGTATGCCTACAAGACCGAAGAGGCAGAGACGCGCGCAAACCGGGACGATCCGTACTACGGGCACGAGGGCGACCATGCCCAGTTCGAAGTCCAGCACGCGGGCACCCCGGAACGGGTTGCCGCGGCCCGGAAGCATCTCGACGAGGCGGTCAAGCACCTCGACGAGTCCGTGCGCCTGGATGGCTCCGTGCTGTGGCCGAGGCTGGGACTCGCCTGGTGCCTGGACCAGGCCGGCAACACCGGCCGGGCGCTCGCGCTCTACCGCGAGGTGTTCCAGTCGGCATGGAAGACGGAGAAGGACGCTCAAAACGGAATGATCGGTGACTCGGTCGCCGTGGAAACGGCTCGGTACATGGAGAAGCTCCTGGACCCGCAGAAGGACGCGGCGGAGCTGGCCGACATCCGCGGCAAGACGAGGCATCTGTACGACATCTTCCGTACGATGACTCCCATCGTGATCCCGCTGGATCCGGACGCCGCGGCCTCTGAGCTGATGTCGCCTCGACCCGTGGAGTTCGACCTGGCCGGGATCGGCCCGCGCCGCTACGCTCCCTGGCCGACGCGCCGCGCGGGCTGGCTCGTGTACGACGACAGCGGCGCCGGCGCGATCACGTCTGGGCTGCAGCTCTTCGGCTCCGTCTCCTTCTGGATGTTCTGGAACGACGGTTACGAGGTGCTGGCCGCCCTGGACGATGACCACGACGGGTGGCTCACCGGGCACGAGTTGCGCGGCCTGGCCGTCTGGCAGGACATCGACAGCAACGGCGTCAGCGACGCGGGGGAGGTGCGTCCCCTGTCGAGCTGGGACATCGAGGCGCTCTCCTGCCGGCACGAGAGGGACGCCGCCGGCCGGCTCTACAGCCCACGAGGAGTCGTCTTCCGCTCCGGAGCCACGCGGCCCACCTACGATTGGATCGTCTACCAGGTCTCCGCGGAGCCCTAGTCCCTCTCCGTCCGCGCCTCGCACACGCTCGTCCCGCCTTGACGAATCGCCGACGACCGCCTACCTTCATACCTCGAAGGTTGAGGTAACGCGATCAGCGAGCCATGCGCAAGATCTTGAACCTGCTCCGCGGACGGCGCGCGCGGCTCGAGACGGACCTCGACCGCGAGCTGCGTTATCACTTCGACCGCCGCGTCGAGGACCTGCGCGCCGAGGGCCGCACCGAAGACGAGGCGAGAAAACAGGCCGCCATCGAGATGGGCGGACTCGAGCAGGTCCAGGAAGACGTGCGGGAGACCTGGACCTTGCGCTGGCTCGAAGACGCCGCCCGGGACGCCCGCTACGCCGCGCGCAGCCTCGCGCGGAGCCCGGGATTCACGATCACCGCCGTGGCGTCGCTGGCTATCGGCATCGGAGCCAGCGCGGCGATCTTCTCGCTCCTGGACCAGGTGGTCTTCCGTTGCCTGCCCGTGCGGGAGCCGGAGCGGCTCGTCCTCCTCGACTGGAAGGGCAACGCGCTCGCGCAGGCGCGGGGCAGCGGGGCCGGCTTCAACCTGATGTCGTATCCGATCTGCCGCGACCTCCAAAGACAAGACCGGTTCTTCGACGGCGTGCTTTGCCGCCACCCGACGGGGGTGAACCTGGCCGTCGCGGCGGGGCAGACGCCGGAGCTGGTCGGGGCCGAGATCGTCTCCGGGTCCTATTTTTCGGTGCTCGGGGTGAGCCCGGCGCTCGGCCGCCTCATTAATGAAGATGACGATGGCCAGCCCGGCGCGCACCCCGTGGTCATGCTCTCGCACGCGTATTGGCTCAAGGCCTTCGGCGGCGCGCCGGACGTCGTGGGGCGCCGGCTGCTGGTCAACAACTTCCCGATGACAGTGGTCGGAGTCGCTTCCGCCACGTTCCGCGGCATCGACATCGGCGACGTCCCGGCGGTCTGGATCCCGGCCGCGATGAAGAAGCAGGCCACGCCGGAGTGGGACCGGCTCCTCGACCGCCGCACGGCCTGGATGCAGGTGATCGGCCGGCTGAGGCCCGGCGTCACCCTGGAGCAGGCGCAGGCGGGGCTGCAGCCCTGGTTCAAGTCGATGCTCGACGAGGACACGCGGCGCGAAGGCTTCCCGCTCGTGACCGCGAAGCAACGCGCGGAGTTCCTGGCCTCGACGCTGGTGGTGACGCCTGCCGCCCATGGCCACTCGCTGCTGCGCCAGGACCTGGGCCGGCCGCTTCGGGTGCTGATGGCGGCGACGCTGCTGCTGCTCCTGCTCGCGTCGCTCAACGTGGCCAGCCTGTTCCTGGCCCGCGGGGCCGCGCGCGGCCGCGAGCTCCGGACACGTCTGGCCCTGGGCGCTTCGCGCCGGCGGATCGCGACCTTGCTGCTGGCGGACAGCGTGTGGATCGCCGCCGGCGGGGGAGCGCTCGGCCTGCTCGTGGCGCCGATGGTCTCGCGCGGGCTCCTGTCGTTCCTGCCGTCGAGCGCGACGGGCCTATCGTCACGGGTGGACGGGCGCGTGTTCGCGTTCGCGTTGCTCATGACGGTGGCCACCGGCGTGCTGTGCGGCATCGCGCCCGCGTGGCGGGCCGGGCGCGTGCCCCTGATCTCCTGGCTTCGGGACCGCACGGGAGCGGCGGGCGGGGGCGTGCGGCTGCGGAAGGCGCTGGTCGTGGGGCAGATGGCCTTCACGCTGGTGCTGCTCGTGGGCGCGGGGTTGTTCGCGCAGACGCTTCTGCGCCTGGCCGAACAGGGACCCGGTTTCGCGACGTCCGGGAGGGTGGCCTTCCGGATCAACCCGCGGCGCGCCGGGGCCTCCGATGAGGACTCCAGCCGGACGATCCGCCGTGTGCTGGACGAGCTGCGCTCGCTCCCCGAGGTCGAGAGCGTCGGGCTGGCGGGCGTGGACTTGCTCAGCGGCGGTTCGTGGAACGAGTCCATGACGATCGAGGCGGACAAGCGGATCGTGACCGATCGGGCCGTGCATCTCGAGCCCATCAGTCCGGGCCTTTTCACGACGCTGGGAACGCGGGTGATCGCCGGCCGCGACTTCGACGAGCGGGACGCGCTCCCGCCGACCGGTAGCCGGTGGCGCACCGTCATCGTGAACGAGCGCTTCGCGCGACGGTATTTCGGGGACAGAAGCCCGCTCGGCCGCCGCGTCGGTCTGGGCGATCGAGCGGACGTGCGGACGAACATCGAGATCGTCGGCGTCGTCCGGGACTTCTCGTACCGGGACCTTCGCGAACAGTCCGAGCAGGCCTTCGTGCCGTTCTTCGAGGGGGACTGGACCGCGGGGACGTTCTACCTCCGCGTGCGGGGGACTCCGCAGGCGGCGTTCGCCTCGATCCGGTCGGCCGTCGGCCGCGTGGATCCGACGTTGCCTTTGCTGTCGCCGCGTACTTTGGATGAGCAGGTCGACCGCTCGTTGACGACCGAGCGCATGATGGCCACGCTGTCGGGCGGGTTCGCTGCGGTCGCGCTGTTGCTGTCGGTGGTCGGCCTGTACGGCGTGATGGCGTTCGTGGTCACCAGCCGCACGCCGGAGATCGGGATCCGCATGGCGCTGGGGGCGACGCGCCGGGCCGCCGTGTGGCTGGTGATCGCGGATGCGGTCGCAATGATCGCGGCGGGTACGGCGATCGCGCTGCCCCTGGTGTGGGGTCTCAGCCGTCTCGTCGAGGCTCAGCTCTTCGGGGTGCACGCGATCGACGCGCCGACGATCGCGGTGGCGAGCCTCGTGCTGGGTGGTGTCGCGCTGGCGGCGGCGATGGTGCCGGCGTGGCGCGCGGCATCGGTGAGCCCGACGGAGGCGCTTCGGTTCGAGTAACGGGCTTACGTCTGCGCCGTGTCTCCGGTGACACGTTTTCGTTCCGGAACGAAAAGGCGAGCCGTCTCGTTGGACCCGCCGTGTCTGCCACTGGCGCGATCATTCCGACCAGCCGCCCACCCATCCTCACTCCTGCGGCAAGTCCCTTGCATCCTGTGTACGAGTGTACATACAATGGGCTTGTTCCGTTCAATGGCGCGCGTGCTTGTCGTGGCCTATACCTGGCGCGGAGGACGGATTCGGGTGTCTTCGGCCAGGCCCGCGACTTCTGCCGAGAGACGTCGGTATCGGGATCGCCACCGATGAAGAAGCCTCGCGCGAAGGACGAGTACGATTTCGGCCGCGCGCGCCGCGGCGCGGTCGTTCCCGCCCCGGCGGGGAAGACGCGGATCACGATTCGGATCGACACAGAAATCCTGGACTGGTTCCGGAAGCAGGTCCATGCGGCCGGCGGGGGCAACTATCAGACGTTGATGAACGAGGCGCTCGGACGGCATATCGATCAAAAGGAGAAGACGCTCGAGGACACGCTGCGGCGGATCATCCGGGAGGAGCTGGAACGTACGCGGCGAGGGCGTACTCGATGACCTGGTCGCCAGTGGGAGCCGGTCACCAAACCTGAGCGTGTCCGGCCTCACGCGTTTTCGTTCCGAAAGGGAAACGCTTTTCGTGGCCACGCTGCGGTCGCCGGCTCGAGGGCCGGCGCCGTGCTAGAGTGCGTTCCCGATGAGATACCCCACCTGCTCATCTCGCAGGCTAGGCGTGTTCCTCATGACGGCGCTGAGCCTGGTCACGCTCGCGCGCCCTGCTGTCGCCCAGCCGGCGGCCGCGAGAGCGTCACGCCCCCTGACTGTCACCCCGGGACCGCGCGACGGCGTTTGGACCAGGGTGTTCAATCCGCTGCTCGAGCATGCGGACACACGCTGGCCCGCATCCGCGGGGATCTACGAGCCGCTCATCGTGTACAACCGCGCGACGGGGAGCTACGTCCCGTGGCTGGGCGCCCGCTACGACTGGAGGGATGACAACACGCGGCTCAGGTTCACCCTGCGCGAAGGGGTGTCCTGGTCGGACGGCGCGCCCTTCACCTCGCGGGACGTGGCGTTCACGTTCGACCTGCTGAAGCGGTTCCCCGTGCTCGACCGCCCGAAGATGTGGGGGTTCCTCTCCGAGGTCACCGCCGTGGACGGCACGACCGTGGATTTCGTCTTCAAGCAACCCTACACCCCAGGCATCCTCCCGATCGGTCAGCAAGCGATCGTGGCCGAGCACACGTGGAAGGCGGTCGCCAATCCCGTGACGTTCGCCGACCCGAACCCCGTGGGCACGGGTCCCTTCACCGAGGTGCTGAGATTCGAGCCCATGGTCTACGAGCTGGGCCGCAACACGCGCTACTGGCAGCCCGGCAAGCCGGCCGCGAGCGCCCTGCGCGTCCCCATGTACCACACCAACGCCGAGATCTTGAATGCGCTCGAAGCCGGAGAGCTGGATTGGGCGTCGCTCTTCCTGCCCAACATCGAGAAGTCCTGGGTGGCCCGTAACCCCACGCGCCATACGTACTGGTATCCGGACATTGGCAACACGGTCGTTCTCTACCTCAACACGCAGAAGAAGCCGTTCGACGACAAGAACGTGCGCAAGGCGATCAGCATGGCCATCGACCGCCAGCGCGTCGTGACCGAGGCCATCAGCGGCTACGTGCCGCCCGCCGACGCGACCGGCCTCCCCGACTCGCAGAAGCGCTGGAAGGACGCGGCCCTTCAGTCGGCGGCGACCTGGACACAGCGCAACGTCGCCGAGGCGAACCGGCTTCTCGACGCCGCGGGGCTCGCGCGAGGCGCCAACGGGAACAGGGCCGTGGCGGGCGGCGCGGCCATGCGCTACGAGATCCATACGGTGGCCGGGTGGACCGACTGGGAGGCGACCGCGGGCATCATCGCGCAGTCGCTCGCCGACGTGGGCATCGCCGCCACCGTCGTGCCGCTCCCCTACAAGACCTGGAACGACCGGCTGCAGAGCGGCAGCTTCGACATGGGGGTCTGGACCTCGACGCGCGGGCCGACGCCCTACCAGTTCTATCGCGACCAAATGGACGGCGCCCTGGTGAGGCCGATCGGACAGGAGGCGGCGTACAACTTCCACAGGTTCGCGAGCGCCGAGGCGAGCCGGATCCTCCGGCGCTTCGAGGCCTCCGCCGATCCCAACGAGCTGATGACCCTCGGCCGCGAGCTGCAGCAGATCTACGCGGAGAACGCCCCGAGCCTTCCTCTCTACGGCAGCGCGCTCTGGGGCGTCTTCAACACCTCGGTGTACGGCGGGTTCCCCGGGCGTGCTCGACCCTACGGGGGGGCGTCGCCGGGCCAGCCCGACACGCTCCCCGCCTTCGTGGACGTGGCGCCGCGGTAGTCCGTTCACCAACCGCAGCGCGGGGCGGGGATCCGGGTCGAAGCCCCGGGCCCGGCTAAGGTCCGTCGATCAGGCCGATGGCGATAGTGGGGTCGAACTGTCCGGCCCGAGTGCCGGGGGCGATGCCGCAGTCTCCGTCGGAGTTGCCCGGCGTCTTCACCCACAGCAGCATCTCGGCGTCCCCGCTGGCCCCCGAGGTGAGGCCCAGCTTGCGCCCGCCGGGATTGCACCATTGGCCGTTCGAGCCGTTGCCGTTGCGGCTGGTGTCCACCACGAACCTGGCCTGGTAGCCCAGGGACGCGTTGACGGCGTTGGCATAGTCCACCGACTGACTGGTGGTGTAGTAGTTCGACACGTTGACCGAGAAGCCGCGGACATTGCGCACGCCCGCGGACTGCAGCCGGCTGGCCATGGTCGCGGGCGCCACCCATTTGGCGTTGCCGCCGTCGAGGTAGGCATGGGCGTCGGGCGCTTTCTGCTGGAACATCTGGGTCGCATGGTTGAGCATGTCCAGGCGCTCCTGGATGGCCGCGTCGCTCATGCACTTGAAATCGCCCAGGGCGTCCGGCTCGATGATCACCACGGCGGGCCTCGTTCCGATGCTCCCCGCGAACAAAGAGACCCACGCGCGATAGTCGGCCGCGCTTCCGGCCCCGCCGCTAGAGTGGCGTCCACAGGCGTCTCGACCCGGGAGGTTGTAAGTGACCAGCACCGGCAGCTTGCCCTGGCGCTCGGCGGCGTCGACGTAGCCGGCGACGGCACTGACGTTGTCGCCGCCGAACCAGCGCGCGATCGGCTGGGAGGCGATCGCCGACTGGATACGCGCCGCCCTGGGGTCGCCCGGGTTGTTCCGCACCCAGACGGCCGGTGACGAGTCGGGGTTGACGTACAAGCCGTTCGTGAGCGGCACGGGACTGGCCGCCCACGCGGGTAGGGCAGAAGCCAGCGCCATCAGCACCCCCGAGGCGGCCAGCCGTCGGAACGCTTTCATCATGGATGGCCCTTCTTTCTCACCCGGATCTTCTCATGATGGTGAGGGCCTTCGAGCGGGGGAGGGCTACGGCGGGGGAGCGGCTTTGTCCACATCCGCCGGTACGGCGTCTCCCTCGGCCGAAACCTCGATGTCGCTCCCCGGCGCGACCAAGGTGTACGTCTCCGAGCCCAGCAGCAGACGCCACGCCCCCGGCGGGAACCGCAGGACGAGTGTCGTGCGCCCGGGCTCGAACTGCTTCAGCCCCTCGGACTCGCGTAGCTCGACCGGGCAATCCGAGCCGGGCAGGTCGACGAGCAGGCCCGACTCCCAGGTTCGATTGGCGGCCAGGTGGAGCGTCACGACCTCGGAGGCGCGCGTCAGGACGAGGCGCAGGTCGGGGAGCTCCTGCGAAGAGAGGACCCGGCACATGGGGACGAAGCCGTCCGCCCGCAGGTGAAGCCGCTCGCCCACGGCCACGTCGTCGAGCCGATAGAGCCCCGGTGCGACCGGACCCAGGACCGCCGCGCCCGCGCGCACCTGAACGGATGGCACCGGTCCGCCGTTCTCGTCCACCACCTCCAACGAACCCTTATGGCGGTCCAGGACGACGTCGACCTCGGCGACGGGCCGCTCCGGTGTGAGGCTGACCGCTACGGGGTCCGACGACGCCAGCCCCGACGAGGCGCTCGCGGTGACGACGTACTCACCGAAGTCGAGGTCCACGAAAGGCACGGCCTCGCTTCCGGCCACGAACGTGCTCGTCCAGCGCTGACCGCCCCCCGTCACCGCCAGCTCCACCGTCTCGTCCGGGAGCGTCCCGTCCTGGCTCACCACGCGCACGTGCAGGGCGGTCTCACTCAGGTCGAAGTCCTGCGGCTGCGGCTGAGCGCCGCGCCTCAAGCGGCGCTCGAACCGGGCGGCGGGCGCGCCGCCTCTGGCCTGGACCGAGATCGCGTACTGGCCCGGCGCCCCCAGGCGCAGCGCGTATTCGCCCTCGTCGTCCGCGCGCGTCGCCCAGACACCGGTGTCCGTCTGGAAGCGCAGCAGGACACCCGCCTCCCGACGGCCGGAGCCGGAAGTCACGCGACCGCTGGCGAAGACCGGGGCGGCCAGGACGGCCTGGGTCCACCGGCCGGCCGCCACTTCGAAGCGGGCCGCGGCGAGTGGCTCGCCCGACGCTCCCGACGGTCTGAGGCTGGAGAAAGTCGCCTCGTACAGCCCTCCCTCCAGGCCCTCGAGGTCGTGATCGCAGGAAGGATCGTCGATCCTCTGTTCGAACACGGGCGTTCCGGTCGGCTCCCCCTCGCCCCGCGCCCCGGCGCGGCGGACCAGGAGTCGGACGGGAACGTGCTGGCCGTCGCAGACCTCGGGAGCGGTGCGGAGGGCCGCCGCGCCGCGCTCGTCGAGGGACAGTGGGATCATCTCCGTCGTCTCTCCCGCGCGCACGACGACAGGCAGTGGCCGTCCGGAGAGGCCGCCGCGGTAACGAGGGATGAGGGAGTAGCGGCCGGGGGCCAGGCCGCGGGCGGCGAAGACGCGCCCGCGGTCGACGGCGACCTCGACGCGCCGGGTGGGAGTGACGAGATCCATCGCATGCGGGGTGATCGCACGGAAAGGGAGGAGGCCCAGGATCTCCCCGCCGCGCGCCGGCCGCAGGAGGCGCAGCGTATCGCCCTGAGTTCCTGCGAGAACGGAGACGGGGGATTGGCCCGCCGAGTGGAAGCGCAGGAACCGCACCTCGTGGGCCACCGGGAGAACCAGCTGCTCGCCGATGGCGAGCCGTCGTCGCGCGATGAGCGCCGTTCCTCCCCCCGTAGCGAGGGCGCGCCACTCCACCAGCGCTTCCGCGCCGGCCCAGTCCGTCTCCAGCCGCACCAGGCGCGCCGGACGCAACTCGACGGTCAGCTCGGAGGGCACGGTGTCGGGCGCCAAGTCGAGCGGCTCGAGGCCGGGGCCGTCGCAGCTCAGCACGTCGCCGTCCCGCCGCGCCCAGACGAAGCCACCCGCGACGGGGCGCAGCCGGTCGGAGGTCGGCCGCCCCGCGGTGTCGTGCAGGGAGCACGCGGCCCCTTCGGCCGGGCGCAGGACAACGTGCACCAGCGGGCTCGAAGGGGCCGCCGTGGTGGCGCACGGCGAGGCCAGAGCGGCGACGGTTACACCAAGCCACGCCCACTGCTGCGACAAACGCCCTCGGCGGTCGGCGCCCTCCGGCCGCACGGGTACTACCGGACCGTGGCGTAATACGAGCTGGTGTCCACTCGTCCCTGGCCGAATTTGACCTCGCTTCCCGCCTCGATGGTTTGAATCCAATGACTGGCATTGATGCGGTTTTGAGAACGCAGCCAATCAAAGAAGCTCCTCATGTTGAACTCGAGGCTGGTCGCATTGCTCGTTCTCTTGAACGCGTAGTAGTTCCAGCCGGGGGCGTTGGTGTAATAGACATTCCAAGGATGCCCCGCGATCGAGACAGTAGCGATCTTCGTTCCGAAGTGTGAGGTGTATCCCCAGTAGTACGGCCAGACCATGATCTCGTACGTGTGGGCACCTCCCGCCGTTCCGCCAACCCAGATGTCCCAGGCGACGTTTGCCCTCCCGGTTGGAGAGCCGGTACCGTTTTGGCCTTTTACGGAGAAGACCCATTTCACGTCGATGTTCTTGTTGGCGCTGATCTGCGTCGGAAGAGCCGAATAGTTGGAAGCGTTCGTCCTCACTTCCGGGTACGCCTTGACGCTGTCGGGATTGCCGCCGTCCGGCCAGTTCCATCTCCATCCGAAACTCGCGGTCGTGGGGCCGTTGCCGTAGATGCACTGCGTCCAGTTGGTAATGCTTCCCACGCCCCAAATGTTGTTGTAGAGAAAATATTTGGCCTGGTCCGTGAAGTTGAATCTCGCCCATCCCGCACAGGACTCGACGGCAAATCCCGAGTTGGCGCAGAACACCGTCAGGCCAAGAACCAATGCGGAGACAACACTTCTCTTACGCATTCTTCCTCCTTGGGATTCTTCGATCAGTCATGGCGATGACCTTTGGAGCACCCGTGGTGTCGCTCGGGCATGAGCTGGAGGACCCCGAAGCGGGACGTGTTCCGGAAGGACTCGCCCGTCGGATCGTTCCAGGTCACGACACTGCTGCGGACGCCGTTGCCCAGCGCGTCGTCGTTCACCTGGAAGTCGAAGCCGATCAGGGTCCCGGATCCGGAAAGGGTCGCATCGAACGCGATGGCCAGCTCCACGTCGTAGCCGCCCGGCACCACCTTCGTGGCGCTCACGATCCGCCCGGCGCTCCCCGAGCCGCCGAAGCTCTGCTTGTTTTCGTAGTTGACGCGGAACTGTCCGTCGTCGGGCTCGTACTGGCTCGTCTTGGCGTTGTTCTGGTCGAGGAAGACCTCGATCGAGTCCTGCTCCCAGGCATTGGCGCTGACCTTGCTGAGGAGCGCATCCGTGACGTGAGCGAACACGTAGAGGTGGCCGGCATCCCACAGCGTCCTCACGCGCGCAGTGGCGCCGCTCGTGCCGAGCACCCAGGTGTTCGTGGCGATTTCGGGGGCGCCTGCCCACACTCGATCCTCGACCCCATCGACGATCGGAGTGCCCCGGTGCACTTCGGCGATCTGGTTCTCGGCGACGAGGCGGAGGGTGCCGAACTTGGACGTGTCGGTGGCCTGGGCCAGGGTGAAGTCGTTCCAGGCGGCCACGCCGCCCCGGTTGGCGTCGGTGACGCGAACGTCGAAGCCGATCTCCGCCCCCGTCGAGAGGGCTCTCGTGATGGGGATGGCCGCTTCCACCTCGTAGCCGCCGAGTCGTTCTCGCGTCCGGAAGCGGACGCGGTCGTGGCCGGCCCGGAAGCGGCGGAAGGCGTAGGCCGCGTCGTCGGGCCCGTAGCTGGTGGCCTTGTCGTTGTTCTCGTCGACGAACACCTCGACACGGTCGTCCCTGCTCCGGGTGGGATCACTCACGCTCACGAGCAGGTAGAGATGATGGTCGTCCCACAGCGTCCTGAACGTCGCGGAGGCCGTGTCCTCGTCGCCCATGGTCGTGCTGCCGGCGGTCGCCCACTCGATGTCCCGATGGGCCGCCCGTCCCTCGTCCTCATCGCGGTCCCATCGCTCCTCCCCATGGCGGCCGATCTCGACCGTGCCCTTGACGACGGGCAAGCGTTGGGTCAACACGGGCAGCCGTAGGGGATCGACCAGGCCCCAGTACGCGAGCTTGGCCTGGAGGTCCTCGTCGAAGAGGAGGGGCTGGTCCAGCCGCGCGATGGGAAACGTGCTCAGCCACGTGTTGTCGTCGGCCAGGCCCCAGAGGGTCACCGAGCTGATGCTCTGCAGAAGCCGGCGGTATTCGCGGAAGATGTCCCGATAGCGGTAGGCCTGCTGCACCAGGGTCTCCTCGGGTACGACCTGGTAGCGCGAGGTGCCGTCGGTGTAGACGCTCATGTCCATCTCGGTGATCTGGTTGTCCAGGCCGAGGGCGGCGAAGGCCTCGATGCTCGTGCGGATGGCCGCCACCGAGGGATTCCCGACGTTGATGTGCATCTGGTGGCCCACGCAGTCGACGGGCACGCCGCGGGCGAGCATGCCCTGTACGAGATTCAGGAGCGCCTGGCGTTTGGCCGTGTCGGTGGTGCTGTAGTCGTTGATGCAGAGCTTGACGGACGGACCCGCCACCTCGCGCGCGACCTGGAAGGCGCGGTCGATGTAGTCCGTTCCCGTGAGCGCCAGCCACGGAGTCCGGCGCAGCCCGTCCGGCTGCGCGGCGTCGACGACCTCGTTCACGACATCCCAGGACGTGACCACGTCGGCGTAGCGGGCCACCACGGTCCGGATGTGCGACTCCAGCCGCTGCAGCACCAGCTCCTTGTTCTCCGGCGTCGGCGTGAGAGGGGTGCCGCTCGCGTCCTGGAAGAGCCAGGCCGGGACGTCCTGGTGCCAGACCAGGGCGTGGCCTCGCACCTTGAGGCCGTTCTGACGTGCGAAGTTGGCGATGGTGTCGGCGGGACCGAAGTTGTAGGTGTTCTCGCCGGGATGGATGGGGGCGAACTTCCATGAGAAGCGGGGAGTGATCGTGTCGTAGTGCTTCCGCGTGAGCTCGCCGTGGCGGGCGCTCGTGACCTCACCCACGTCGACCGCGGCTCCGATCGTGAAGGAGTCGGCGAGCACGTCCTTGAGCGAGGGGATGTCGGTCTGGATGGGCAGAGGCGGTGCATAGGACAGCGCGAAGTCGTCGATGTAGTAGGACGTCGTCGCGTCCGTGGCCGTCTCCACCTTCAGGTTCAGGAAGTCGGCGTCGCCCGGCATCGTGAACAGGGCCGACATCCTGATCCACTCGGCGGCGGTGACCGTCGTGTTGGGGACGGCCGTGTGGAAGGTCGACACGCCCGCCAGCCGGCGCTCGACGGTGACCCGCAAGGTGGCGTCCGGCCTCCCGGCGGCCAGCTTCGCCCAGACCGTCACCCGATAACGGAAGCCGCGGCTCATCTTGCCCGTGATGTTCATGGCGGGCCCCTGGAAGGCGGCCGTGCGCCCGGTCGTGAGCAGGCTGTGCGTGCCTCCGTGCGCCTGCTCCGTGACGGAGGTGACCACGACACCGGTGCCCAGGTTGACCCAGCTCCGATCGACGCCCTCCGCGGTCGTGTAGCAGTAGAGGCCGTTGTTGCGGTCGGTCTCGAAGCCACAGGCGGCGCCCGTCTGGTCGGGAATCACCTCCGTGATGCGGAAGTCGTCGATGTAGAACTGTGTCGTGGCGGCGACGCTCTCCACGTACAGGTTCAGCGTCGTCACGTCCGTGGTGAGCCGGTAGCTGCCCTGGAGGGTTACCCAGCTCCCGCTGGTCACGCCGTTCGTGGCGCTTGCCGCGACGGAGTCGAACCGGTCGGAGGTCTCGCCCGCCACCCGGCGCTGGATCGTCATCTTCAAGGTGTCCTGGAGCGTGGCCTGTCCGGCGGTCAGGCGAACCGACACTCGGATCTGATACAGGAGGTTCTTCTGGAGCACGGGCAGGACGTTCAGCGTCGGCCCGTTCCACGCCGCCGTGCGTCCCGTCGTCTTGAGGCTGCTGAGGCCGGTGGCGGCCGCCTCGTTGGTGACGGCCAGGACCGCGGTGCCGCGCGGAAACCAGCCCTGCGTCGTGCCGCCCTCGAAGTCGTGCTGCACGACCTGGGCGCGTGCGGCACCCGGAAGGCCGAACGTCAGCAGCGCGAGCAGGAGAGCGGCTCCCGCGCGAGTGTCCCGAAACGAGAGCGCCTGCCGCATGGGAGCCTCCATCTCCCGGGGATGGTGCCGCGGTGCGCCGCGGACGTCATGATCCAGGCGTTCGACCGTGGCGTAGGTGGTTGGAGCCAGGTCTTTCGGAGTGGGTATTTCGGCCCGGGTGCAGGGGTTCCCGGACCGGCAGGCGGAGAACGCTAGGGTCTCAGGGGGATGATGCCGCTTTGAATGCCGACGGCCACGGCGTGAGCCCGATCGCTGACTCCCAGCTTCATGAGGATGTTGTTGACGTGGTTCTTGACCGTACTCTCGGAGATCCCGAGATCGGCACCGATCTCCTTGTTGCTCATTCCCCGTCCGACGCGGCTCAAGACCTCCACCTCTCTTGCGCTCAGGCTCGAGCGGGGAAGCCGCTCCACCAGCCGCGCCGAGACGTCGGGGGGGACCTGGGGGCGACCGGCGGCGACCTCGCGAATGGCCTTCAGGATCTCCGTACTCGGCGTCTTCTTGAAGAGATAACCCTGGGCTCCCGCCTTCAGCGCGCGATAGATGTCTTCATGGCCATCCGAGCTCGAAAGGACCAGGATCCGTGCCTCGGGCCACTCCTTGCGCAGGACCTCGATGAACTGCACGCCGCTCATCCCGGGCAGGCGTATGTCGAGCACGATCACGTCCGGCCGCTGCTCCCGGCAGGCGGCGAGCGCCGCGGCACCGTCGGCGACGGCCGAAACCACGCTCATGTCCGATTGCAGGCTGATGACCGCGGCCAATCCCTCGCGCACCACGGGGTGGTCATCGACGAGTGCGACTCGGATGAGGCGCCTAGGCGTGTTTGGATCGTCCAACGTTCCCCCCTCCCGACCCGATCGGCACCGTGACTTCGATCTCCGTACCCTCGCCCTTCCGGCTGCGCAGGCTCATCTGGCCGCCGAGCCCCTCCGATCGCTCGCGCATTCCCAGCAGTCCGAAACGGCCGCCATTCCGGCGCGACGCGTCTTCAGGATCGAAGCCGCAGCCGTCGTCGCGGACCCGCAGCCGCACGGATCCTTGTTCGCAGGTCAGGTGCACGGTGACGTTGGCGGGACGGCCGTGCCTCACCGCGTTCGTGATGGCTTCCTGGGCGATGCGGAGGATCTGGTCCTTCACCTCCTGGGGCAGCGGTAGGGAGGATCCGTGCACTTCGCAGCGGATGCCCGTCTCCGCCGTGACCTGGCGGACGAGGGCGGACAGCGCAGCGTCCAGCTCCTGATGCTCGAGAACGCCCGAGCGCAGCGCCCATATCGAATGGTGCGCCTCGGAAACGCTCTGCAGCGTCAGCTCGTAGGCCCGGCCCAGGTGGCGAGCGGCCCTCTCCTGCGATGCGGCCGCCGCCGCTTCGAGCTGGAGCTTGATCCCGATGAGGCTTTGCTCGAAGGTATCGTGAAACTCGTGGGCCATCCGAGTTCGTTCGGCGAGGATCGTGTCGAAGCGGCTCTCGACCTCTCGCATGCCTCGCCGGACGTTGATCCGCAACAGGAGCCAGGCGCTGAGAACCAGGGCCAGAACGGCAAGGAAAGAAAAGGTCCGGGTCTGATGGAAACGGGGGGCCAGGGAGAAGGACACCGACGCCCCCTCCTCGTTCCAGAGACCGCTGTCATTCGAGGCCATGACGCGGAAGCGGTACCTCCCCGGCGGAATCCGCGTGTAATGGGCCACCCTGCGTGTTCGCGCCTCCATCCAATCCTCGTCCAGGCCTTCCAGCTTGTACTTGAACTGCACCTTCCCGGGCGCTCGGAAGCTCAGGGCCGTGTACTGGAACTCGAAGTCGGTGTGACCGGGCGGCAGCTCCTCGTCGGGACCGACCGGCTGAGCGTCCGCCAGAACGCTCTCGATGACGACGGGAGGAATCACGGTGTTCGGTGCCAGGCGAAGGGGATCCACCGTGGACGGGCCCCGGGGACCGACGAACCACAACTTCCCGCTCTGGTCTCGGATCACGTTGGGCTGGGACGTTCGATCGGAGTCCAGGGAGCGTATGCCATCGTCCACGCCGTAGGAGTCGAGGGACAGGCGCGCGGCCTTTCCGGCCGACAGGTCGTCGAGCTGGCTCCGCGCCACGCGAAAGATGGCGCGGCTGGAGCTCAACCAAAGATAGCCGCGGTCGTCTTCGGCGATACCGGTCAGCCACTCGCACGGAAGACCCTGCTCGCGCGTGTAGCGGGTCGCCTGTGAGTCCCGGTAGCGAACCAGGCCGGCTCGAGTCGCGAGCCACAGGGTTCCCGTCCGGTCTGGATAGATCGAGTGGACGCCCTCTTCGGCGAGCGTCAATGAGTACCGGCCCTCCTTGATGCGGCCGAGGCCCTGGGTCGTGCCCAGCCACAGCGGTCCGTCCTTCCCGGCCGAGAGGCAGTAGACGTAGGGAATCCCGCTCGGCGTGGATCCGTCGCGAAGCCGGTAGGGACTGATCTTCCCAGCCTGGAAACGGTGCAACGGACGGCTTCCGTTCTGGGTCACCGCCACGATGAGGCCCTCGTCGTCCTCGGAAATGGCGGAGACATAGCGTCCGCCTTCGATCGGATAGGGCCTCAAGAGACCGTCCTTGAATTGGGTGAGCCCCCCCTGAGTCCCGACCCACAGACTCCCGTCGCGGCCCTCGTAGAGAGGTCCGCCGCTGTCTCGATAGAGACCCTGCCCGCTCGTGAACCGGCGAACGAGTCCGTCCTTGAAGCGATAGAGGCCCCGCTTGTCGGTGTTGATCCAGAGACTGCCGTCCCGCGTCGTGCACAGGGAGCGTGTCGCGTCCATGAAGGGGCCTTCATCCGAGGCGAGCGGGAAGAAGGGCGTGTCCCAGAAGCGGTTCAGGCCCTCGCGCGTACCGACCCAGAGGCTTCCTTCCCGGTCTTCGTATATGGACAGGACCTCGTCATCGGAGAGGCCGTCGCTTTTTGCGAAACGAGAGAACCGGCCGCCCTGGAATCGGTAGAGACCCGCCGCGGTGCCGACCCACAGGTTCCCATCTCGATCCTCGAGGAGCGCGTTGACCGCCCCTCCCGCGAACGTCTTCTCCTTCGTGTAGGACGTCCACTTCCCCTGGGCGAGGCGGCTCAGCCCGGCGTCGGTACCCACCCAGAGCGCACCGCTGCGGTCTTCACAGAGAGACGTCACGATGTCGCTCAAGATGTCTCGATGGCCGAACACGGTCACCTCCGCCTGAGCCTCGGACGCGGTCCGGACGAGACCGCGCTGTGTACCGGCCCAGAGGCGACCCCCGCGGTCCACGAGGATCGCGCGGATGTGGCCGTCGGGAAGCGGCCGGAGCTGGAACCGACCCTTGGCGTAGAGCTGAAGGCCGTCTCCGTAGGTGCCGACCCAGACTCCTTCGCGGCCGGGTGAAAGGGAGCGGATGCTCCGGTGCACGAGGTTCGAGTCCACCAGATAGGAAGTGAACCGGCCTTCCCGGTGAGAGTAGAGGCCTCGCCCTTCCGTTCCGATCCAGAGACGGCCCGTCGCATCCTCGCCCAGAACCCAGAAGGAGTCGGCCTTCAGCGCGGGCGCTGTCCGCGTATCCAGGACGACGAAGCGCACTCCGTCGAAACGCGCCACGCCGCTGTGCGTCGCGAGCCACAGATATCCGTCGCGAGTCTGCAGGATGGAGTTGATGGGACTCGCGGGAAGGCCGTCCCGGGGAAGCCAGACCTCGTGGGCGTACTGCCCGATGAGCCTGGCCGGCTCGAGCGCGTCACTCTCGGCGGCAAGGAGGAGCGCGCCGAGGGCCACGGCGGTCCGAAGAAGCACAGCCCGGGCGGACATCAGCTCCATCCTGCGGGAGCCTAGGCAGGTGGTGAGAGCCCGTCAAGCCGTTGTCGCGGCGGAGGGACGCTCGTCGAAATTTCGTCGGCCGCTCGTGACGGCGACGAGAACCCGCCCTATCTTCGGCAGTATCCCACTGAGCGAGGAGCCCATGAGATCCCAACGGTTCCGCACGCGCCCATCCGCCGCCCTGGTTCTGGGGACCGCCCTTCTGGCGGTTTCCGCGGTCGCCCAGGAAACCCCTCCCCCCGCGACCGTCACCATCCCGGGCAGCTTGCAGAGCGAGCTGGGCTGTCCGGGCGACTGGATGCCCGACTGCGCGATCACGCATCTCTCGTACGACGCCTCCGACGACGTCTGGCAGCAGTCCTTCGACGTGCCCCCGGGGTCTTTCGAGTACAAGGCGGCCCTCAACGACAGTTGGGACGAGAACTACGGGCTGGGCGCGGTTCGCAACGGCCCCAACATCCCGCTCACGGGCGGGCGGACGGTCAAGTTCTATTACGACCACAAGAGCCACTGGGTCACCGACAACGCCCGCTCGGTCATCGCCACCGTGCCCGGCAGCTTCCAGAGCGAGCTGGGGTGCCCCGGCGACTGGATGCCCGACTGCCTGCGTTCCTGGCTCCAGGACCCCGACGGCGACGGGCTGTACACGTTCACCACTACGGCGATCCCGGCCGGCAGCTACGAAGCGAAGGTCGCCATAAACGAGAGCTGGGCCGAGAACTACGGGCGGGACGGGATCCGGGACGGCGCGAACATCCCGTTCACGGTCCCGGCGGACGGGGCGGAGATCTTCTTTCAATACGACGCGGCGAGCCACCGGCTGACCATCCTCGACGGCGCGCCCCGCGGCGACCTCCACCGCGCGCGAGCGCATTGGGTCTCGCAGGACACGATCGCCTGGAACGCGGGAGGGGCCGGCGACGTCTTTGCCCTCCACGGAGACCCCGCGGGCGGCCTGGCCATCGCCCCGGACGGGATCCAGGGCGCCACGCGCATCCCGCTCACCCGTGACCCCGCGGGCCTTCCCGCCGACGTGCGCGCGAAGTTCCCGCACCTGGCGGCCTTCGACGCGCTGAAGGTCGATCCGAGCCGCCTGGCGGACGTCCCCGCCCTGCTCAAGGGACAGCTCGCGGTGTCCGCGGTGGGACCGAACGGAAAGATCGTGGACGCGACCTCGCTGCAGATCCCCGGCGTGCTCGACGACCTGTTCACGTACCAGGGCCCCCTCGGGATCGAGTGGCGCCATTCCACGCCCACTCTCCGCCTGTGGGCACCCACCGCCCGCTCGGTGAAGCTCCACCTCTTCCGGGACGCCATCACCCTGGACGAGGAAGTGCTCCCCATGGCCGGCGATGCGGCCACGGGCGTGTGGAGCATCACCGGCCAGCGTGACTGGGCCGACTCCTTCTATCTCTACGAGGTCGAGGTCTTCGTCCGCTCCACCGGCCACGTGGAGCGCAACATGGTGACCGACCCGTATTCGCTCAGCTTGTCGGCCAACAGCCGGCGGAGCCAGATCGTGAAGCTCGACGATCCGCGCCTCGAGCCGAGCGGATGGGACCGCCTGCGCAAGCCATCGCTCCGCGCCCCCGAGGACATCGTCCTCTACGAGCTGCACGTGAGGGATTTCAGCGCCACCGACGCGTCCGTCCCCGCCGCCCTGAGAGGGACCTACAAGGCCTTCACCGTGCCCAGCTCGCGTGGGATGTCGCATCTGCGCCGCCTCGCCGAGGCCGGCCTCACACACGTCCATCTGCTGCCGACCTTCGACGTGGCCACCATAGAAGAGGTCCGCGCCTCCAGGGTCGAGCCCGATCCTGCCATCCTGGCGGGCTTCCCTCCGGACTCCGATCAGCAGCAGGCGGCGGTGGGCGCGTCACGGGGGCAGGACGGGTTCAACTGGGGCTACGACCCCTTCCACTACACCGTCCCCGAGGGCAGCTACGCCACGGATCCGTCCGGCTCCCGACGCATCAAGGAGTTCCGCGAGATGGTGAAGGGGCTGAGCGAGTCGGGACTGCGCGTCGTGATGGACGTCGTCTACAACCACACCAACGCCGCCGGCCTCAGCGACAGGTCCGTCCTGGACAAGGTCGTGCCGGGCTACTACCACCGGCTCAACCTCGACGGCAACATCGAGACCAGCAGCTGCTGTCCGAACACGGCCAGCGAGCACGCCATGATGGAGAAGCTCATGGTGGACTCTCTGCTGGTCTGGGCGCGCGCCTACAAGGTCGACGGCTTCCGGTTCGACATCATGGGCCACCACATGCTTTCCAACATGCGGAGGATCCAGGACAGCCTGCGCGCCCTCACCCTCGAGCGCGATGGCGTCGACGGCCGCCAGATCTACCTCTACGGCGAAGGGTGGAACTTCGGCGAGGTGGCCAACGGCGCGCGCGGGGTCAATGCCACCCAGCACAACGTGGCGGGGACCGGCATCGGCACCTTCAGTGACCGCATGCGCGACGCCGTGCGGGGAGGCGGCCCTTTCAATCCCGTTCAGGAGCAGGGCTTCGCCACCGGACTCTTCCATGAGCCCAACGGCGTCACCCCCGGCAGCCCGGCGGAGCAGCGGGCACGGCTCCTCTATTACGCGGACCTCGTCCGGCTCGGCCTGGCCGGCAACCTCGCCGACTTCGTATTCGAGGACCGCGAGGGTCACACCATCCGGGGCGCGGAGCTCATCTACGGCGGGCAACCCGCCGGCTACACTCGCGATCCGCAAGAGGTGATCAACTACGTCGAGGCCCACGACAGCGAAACGTTCTTCGACGCGCTGCAGCTCAAGGCTCCGGGCGCGATGCCCATGGACGTGCGGGTGCGCCTCCACAACATGGCCGTGAGCACGGTGATGCTCAGCCAGGGCGTGCCCTTCTTCCACGCCGGCCAGGACCTCCTGCGCTCGAAGTCGCTCGACCGGAACAGCTACGACTCCGGCGACTGGTTCAACAAGCTCGACTTCACCCTCGGCTCCAACAACTGGGGCGTCGGGCTGCCCCCGGCCTGGGACAACCAGGGCAACTGGCCGGTGCTGAGGCCGCTCCTGTCGGACCCCGCCCTCCGTCCGCGGCGCGAGCACATCGAGGCGGCGGCCGCACACTTCCGCGAGATGCTGCGGATCCGGAAGAGCTCTCCGCTGTTCCGGCTCGGCACGGCGGAAGAGGTGCTCTCCAAGGTGAGCTTCCTCAACACCGGCCCCGACCAGGTCCCGGGGCTGGTGGTGATGGCGCTCGAGGACACGCGGCCCGACGTCGACCCTCTCCGCGAGGAGATCGTGGTCGTCTTCAACGCCACGCCGGAGGAGCAGACCTTCACCGACGCGGCGCGGAGGCGGCAGCCGTTCCACCTCCATCTCGTCCAGGCCTTCTCACGCGATCCGGTGGTCCGTCGCTCCTCCTACGATTTCCGGCGGGGCCGCTTCACGGTGCCCGCCTGGACGACGGCGGTGTTCGTGGCCAACGTCCATCTCGGGCACTGAGCTCGGAGGGACTTCAGCGGACGCGGGCGGTCACGGGCGTGGGAAACGGCAGGTCGTCCTTCAGGCTCTCGAAGTCCGGGTCGTCGAAGACGTGACGGTGCTCGCCGTGGCCGAGGGCGAGACCCTGTCTCAGCTCGCGCAGGGCCTGCTCGCGCCGGCCCTGGACGGCGTGCAGTCGCGCCGATTGGACGAAGTAGGTGGTGTCGTCGCCGCGGAGGCGGCCCGGCTCCGGTGCGGGCTGGCCGAGCCGAGCGGCGGCACGAGCCAGGAAGTTGGCGGCCTGCCACTCGGAAGCGCCATCCTCCGGCGCGCCATGGGCGAGTAGCCGACGGCAGTGCTCCATCAGGAGGCGGAAGGTGGTGGCCGCGCGCTCCTTCTGTCCGAGCTTCTGGTAGGCCACGCCGGCGTAATACAGGGCGGCCAGGTCGCCGTTGACGTTGCCCTGGTGGGGAGAGCCGAACGCGCGGGGCGTGTGCTCGAAGGCGGTCTCCAGGCTCGCCGCCGCGCCCGTGTAATCGCCGGCGGCCAGGCGCAGCCAGCCCCGGAGGTGGTGGGCATTGCCGTAGGAATCGTCCGTCCCCAACGCGCGGTCCACCAGCGCCGCCGCCTCGGTGGTCTCCCCGGACATGTAGAGCCCCCAGGCAGCGTCGGTGAGGTTCGTGACGTCCGCATCCGTCGCGTCGCGGACGGCGTGAAACTCGGCCAGCGCCTCCTCGCGCCGGCCCGCCTCCAGGGCCATGCGTCCGAGTACCGTGCGCTGGTTCAAGAAGCGCGGCCCTTCCCGCACGGGCCAGAGCCGTACGGCCCGCCGGGCGTGGTCGAGGGCCCGATCGAATTCGCCCCGGCGCCGAAAGGCGTGGGCGACCTGCGAGGAGAGGCGCGCCCGCTCGGCATCCGACAGCGAGGGCGAATCGACGTGGGCCTCGCCGACGAGGATCAGCTCGTCCCAGCGGCCATGGTGGTGGAGGGTGGTGGCCATCAGCCCGGGGACGCCGATCTCCTCGGCGTAGGTCGGATAGAGCTGCAGCAGCGCGCGCCAGTTCTTGAGGGCGGCCTCCGGCTGGTCGCGGACGATCAAAGCCTCGAAGCTCTCCACGAGCAGGCGCTCGCGGTCGGGCAGGTCCTTGGCCAGCCGGGCGGCGGCGCGGACGGCCGGGGCGGGGTCGGGGTTGCCATAGCCCCACTCACGGCGCCACTGCAGGACCTCCGCCTTCTTCAGGTGAGCCTGGGCGAAGGAGGGATCGAGAGAGGTGGCCTGGTCGAGACGCTTCTCGGCCTCCTCGGCGCCCCGGCGTCCTCCGCGGACGAACCAGCTCACCGCCTCGACGTACTGGCGGTAGGCCTCGATCGACTGGGTGGCCAGCCGCGTGGGGCGAGAGGCGCTGGCGCCCTCCGACGGCGCCGACGAGCGCAGGGTGCCGAACAGGGTCACGCACAGATCGTCCACGGCCGCCAGCAGCTCGCCCGGCATGCGCCCGGTGACCGACGCCGCGCTCTCGGTGCGTCCCGTGGCCACGTCGATCACCTGGGCCTTGACCACGAAGCGGTCCTCGACGCGCAGGAAGGAGCCGGTCACGAGACGCTGGGCCCGGAGCTTCCGGGCCAGGCGCATCGCACCGTCGGGAGGCAGCGCCTGGTCCTCGTCGTATCCCGCTGCCGCCAGCGCCGAGGCCAGGCGGTGCCGCGCCACGACGTGCAGGCCCGGCGTCTGTCCGAGCTGCGAACGGATCATCTCGGCCAGCCCGTGACGCAGCCAGCCGCTCTGCGCCAAAGGTTCCTCGACGAGCAGCGGCATCACCACCAGCGAGCCGGACTCCGCGGGCGCGGCGGGCGGTTCTTCCAGGCGATGGCTCCAGCGCCAACCCGCCCAGGCGAGGGCCACCGCCATCAGGATGCCGGCCATCGCTACGGTGGGGCGAGCCGCGCTGCGGACCGCCGGCGACCAGCGGGAACGCGCCTCCGCGCCGGGGAGGCTGATCTGCGGAGTGGACGGCGGCGGGGCATCGAGATGGACCAGTCCAACGCGAGGCCCTTCGACCAGTCGCACGGCGGCCAGGAACTCGTATCCCCGGCGCGGTCTCGTCTCGACGTATCTTGGAGTCCGCGCGTGGTCGCCCAGCGCCCGGCGGATCTCGACCACGCACTGGACGAGGACGTCGTCGGTCACGAACGTGTCGGGCCAGAGCTTCTCCATCAGCTCCGCCTTCGGCACGACCCGTCGCGGGTGGCTCGCGAGGTACCGGAGGGTCTCGAATGGCTTGGGGGCCAGAGGGACCACGCGCTCGTTTTCCGTCAGGCGGCCCGACTCCGGGTCCAGCACGAACGGCCCGAAGACGAGCCGCGGAGGCGACGGCGGCTCGGGGCCCTCCGCTGCCGGCTCGGGCAACCTTTGTCGGTCGCTCGTGACTTCCCGCCGACGAGTGGCCATCTTCATCGCGGTCCGACCCATGTGCCCGCCGGCTTCGAGAAGGCGAGGTTCCGGAGTGGCGATGATGCGAGCAGTTTTTCCGCGAAGTCAAGCGACGCCTGAGGAGCGGCGGCCGGTAGCTACCGCCAGGTGTCGTCGCGCGTCACGCTGCCGCTGGCCGGAGCCGTGAACGTGCGGTTGCTCCCCGTCTCCCACTGAACCGCGGCGCCTCCGTCCCCCGGCTTCTTGATGTACTTGTACTCCACGGCCGCCGACGCGGGCAGGGACACGTTGGCCCTCCATACCGGGTAGGTGGCCGCGGATAGGGGTATGGCCGCGTCCGGGTTCCAGGACCCGAGCTGCGGGAGGTTGCCCACCACGTACACGTTCTGGCCGAACCAGGTGGTGGCGTTGACGGCGAAGGCGACCGTCACCGCGCCTCCCGGGGAGGGTGACGGCGAGGGCGCGGGGGAGGGGGACGGCGATGGGGAGGGCGTGCCGCCCAGCCGGGCCCCCACGTGGAGGGCGGCCGCGAACATCGGCGGAACGGAGATCGCCGCCTGGCCGGTGCTGCCCACCGTGAGCGTGCGACCCGAGCACGTGCCGCCCGCGAAGTCTCCCGCGATCACGTCGCAGTAGACGCCGGGGGGAAGGGCGGTCTGGAAGGTTCGGCTCAGCGTGGTGCTGCCACGGTTGATCACCACGAAGCCGCGGTCGCCGCGGCCGAAGGCGATGCGGTCGCCGGCATCGTCCCACCAGTTCGTGACCGCGGTGGCGCCCACGGTGTTCCGGAAGGCCACCATGTTGGCGATGGGCCGCCAGCGGTGCTCGCACTTCCAGTCGCCGAAGCAGTCGGGTGTGGTGCTCGAGGGGCTGCTGTAGATCGGACGCGTATTGCCGGCGCCGTCGGAGGGGGGCCCCTGGTCGCCGTTGGTGAACGCGTAGCTCGACATGAGCTGCGGGTAGCCGTAGGGCCAGCCCAGCATGAAGACGTTGGCGAGGTCGTAGAGCACGCCGTCCTGGTGGGTGATGTAGGCCCCGCCTCCGGCGTGGCCTCGCTGCTTGTCGTGGTTGTCGACGAACACCACCGCTTCTCCGGTCGGAGCTAGCCCCCAGCTCTCGCCCAGCGTGCGGAGCTGCGAGATGTTGCCCCCCTGGTTGCGGAACTTCTCACCCACCCGCTGGCCGAACAGGAACTCGTTCACGTCGCCGGTGGCGTAGTACTCGGTCTTCTTGACGACCTCGGTGCCGGGGTCGATGACCTCCTGGACGACGTACGGCGCCGGCCCCGGCCCGCGGCTCGCATTGAGGAGGCCGAGGATCGCCGAGATGTCGCCGGCCCAGATGTGCTTGGCGGCGTCGACCCGATACCCGCGGACCCCGGCCCGATAGAGGTCGACCAGGTAGCCGGCGATCCGGCTCCTCACGTCAGGCATCTCCGTTCTCAGGTCGGGGAGCCCCGCCAGCTCGCAGTCCTGCACGCTGTGCCGGTTGTTGTAGTCGCTGATCGAGGCCTGGCATCCCTGGGGCGGAGGGGCGTTCCAATGGAAGTCCTGGGGGCCGTAGGTGCCGGGGAAGTCCCGGACGCCGTAGGGCAGGCCGGCGATGCTCGTTCCCGACCCCGTAGCCATGTGGTTGATCACCACGTCGGCGTAGATCTCGACACCGGCGGCACGACAGCGCCGGACCATGTCCTCGAAGTCGGCCTGGTTGCCGCTGCGGCTGACGAGGTTGTATCCGACCGGTTGGTAGCGCTCCCACCACGGGTTGCCGGCCTTGCGCGCATGCTCGTTGGGAGGCGAGATCTGGACGGCCGCGAAGCCCCGGGGCCCGAGGAACACCTCACACTCGCGCGCCACGTCCGCCCATCTCCACTCGAACAGGTGAACGAAGACGGAGCGAGCCGGGTTGGGCGCCGCCGCCTGGGCCGGCCGACTCGTCGCGGCGATCATGGAGAAGGCGAGCAGGGAGGCCACCAGGACACGCGGCGGGCCCGACACGACGCGCACGGATGGGGGCTGGGGCATGGGACGCGCTCCTTTCGGGTGGTTCAATCCATCCGGCGGTGGGCCGCACTGGGCAGACGTGTTGTTCCACCGAACCTAGGGCCTGACTGTCCGCCTGTCACGAGCGCGCCACGAATATTCGACGAACAGTGGACTGGACCCGATGTTCCGGGCACCCGCGAGCGGGCGACGTCGCGAGCACTCTTCGCCTCGCCGCCACGATGGCCGTTCCTCCCGTTTCCGCTTGACGGATGGCCGGGGCATGGCCTACCTTGATGCCTCGAAGGTTGATGCAATCGAAGGTCGAGGTAAAGCGAATGCCACCGTCACGATTTCCCATCCCGCAGGGCACGCTGGACATGCTGATCCTGCAGATCCTGTCCCTCGAGCCCCTCCACGGGTACGCCATCGCCCAGCGCATCGAGCTGATCTCGAAGCACGCGGTGCAGGTGAACCAGGGGTCCCTCTATCCCGCGCTGCACCGGCTCGAGCTGAAGCGCTGGCTCCAGGCGGAGTGGCGGCCCTCGGACACCGGCCGCGAGGCCAAGTTCTACGCGCTGACCAAGGCGGGCAAGAAGCAGCTCGCCCTCGAGAAGCAGAGCTGGGAGCGGCTGTCCGGCGCCGTCCGCCTCATCTTCGAGGGCGGGGAGTAGCGCCGTGCGCCGGCTCCTGAATCTGCTGAACCCCAGACGGCAAAGGCTCGAGCGCGACCTCGATCGCGAGCTGCGCGATCACCTCGAGCGCCGGGTCGCGGACTTGCGACAGGCGGGCCTGAGCGAAGACGACGCGCGGAGGCAGGCCGCCATCGAGCTCGGCGGCGTCGAGCAGGTCCAGGAAGACGTCCGCGAGACGTGGATCTGGCGTTGGCTGGAGGACGCCCTCCGCGACGTGCGCTACGCCGCGCGCAGCCTCCGGCGCAGCCCGGCGTTCACCGCCACCGCGGTGCTGTCCCTGGCCATCGGCATCGGGGCCAGCGCGGCCCTCTTCTCGCTCGTGGACCAGGTTCTCTTCCGCCTGCTGCCGGTCAGAGACCCGGAGCATCTCGTCCTCATCGACTGGAAGGGCAATTCGCTTTCGGACAACCGCGGCACCTACAACCTCATGTCCTACCCGATCTGCCGCGACCTTCAGCAGCAGGACCGGCTCTTCGAAGGCGTCCTCTGCCGCAGCGCGCTGACGGTGGACCTGGCGGCCGCGGCGGGAGAGAGGGCGGACCCGGTCCGGGCCGAGATCGTCTCGGGCACGTACTTCCCGGTGCTGGGAGTGAGCGCGGCGCAAGGACGGCTTCTCGACGCAGGCGACGATGGAGAGCCGGGCGCGCATCCGGTGGTCGTGCTCTCGCACGCGTATTGGCTCCAGGCGCTCGGCGGGGCACCGGACGTCGTCGGCCGCCGGGTGCTCGTCAACAACTTCCCGATGACGGTGATCGGCGTGGCCAGCGCCCGGTTCCGCGGGATCGACGTCGGCGAGGTCCCGGCCTTGTGGATACCGGCGGCGATGAAGCGGCAGGCCACTCCGGGATGGGACCAGTTGCTCGAACGCCGCGCGGCCTGGATGCAGGTCCTCGGGCGGCTCCGGCCTGGTCTCACCGCGGCGGAAGCGCAGGCGGGGTTGCAGCCCTGGTTCAAGTCGATGCTCGACGAGGACACCCGCCGCGAGGGGTTCCCGCGCGTCAGCGCCGAGCAGCGCGCACAGTTCCTGGCCTCGACTCTCGTGGTGACGCCGGCCGGACACGGGCACTCGCCCCTCCGCCGTCGGATCGACCAGCCCCTTCAGGTGCTGATGGCGGGAACGCTGCTGTTGCTGCTCCTGGCCTCGCTCAACGTGGCCAGCCTCTTCCTGGCCCGCGGCGCCGCGCGCGGCCGCGAGATCCGGACGCGCCTGGCCCTGGGCGCGTCGCGGCGGCGGATCCTGAGCCTGATGCTGGCGGACTCGTTGTGGATCGCGCTCCTGGGCGGGAGCTTAGGCCTCGTGGTGGCGCCCCTGGTCTCCCGCGGGCTCCTCTCCTTCCTCCCGACGGAAGCGGGCCTAGCTCTCTCCTCGCGGGTGGACGCACGTGTGTTCGCGTTCGCGTTCGTGGTGAGCGTGATGACGGGCGTCCTGTGCGGTCTCGCGCCGGCGTGGCGCGCCGCGCGCGTTCCGCTGGCCGATTGGCTCCGCGAGCGGACGGGCGCGACGGGCGGCGTGCGCCTGCGCAAGGTCCTGGTGGTGGGGCAGCTCGCGTTCGCCCTCGTCCTGCTCGTCGGGGCGGGACTGTTCGTGCAGACGCTGACGCGCCTGGTCGCGCAGGGACCGGGATTCCCGACGTCGGGGATTGTGTCCTTCGACCTGAACCCGCTGCGCGCCGGTTATGCGCCCGCGGACGCGAGCCGGGCCATCCGCTCCGCGCTGGCCGAGGTCCGAGCGCTGCCGGCGGTGGAGAGCGTGAGCGTCGGCGGGCTGAATCTGCTCAGCGGCGGGTCGTGGAACAACCCCATGACGATCGAGGGGGACCGGCGCTTCGTCACCGACCGCCTCGTCCACATGGGAGCGGTCAGCCCGGGTTTCTTCCGGACGCTAGGGACGGCGGTGATCGCCGGCCGCGACTTCGATGAGCGGGACGTACAGCCGCCCGGTGATGGTAGTGGCGCGCGCGTGGCCGTCGTCAACCAGGCGTTCGCGCGGCGGTACTTCGGGAGCGCCAGCCCCCTCGGGCGTCGCATCGGCTCCGGCGACCGTCCCGACGTCAAGACCGACATCGAGATCGTCGGCGTCGTGCGGGACTTCTCGTATCGCAACCTGCGCGAGCAGAGCGAGCAGGCGTTCTTTCCCTTCGGCGGCGATTCGCCGGCGGGGATGTTCTACGTGCGCGTGCGGGGGACGCCGGCGGCGGCCCTGGCCTCGATCCGCAAGGCGGTGGGCCGTGTCGATCCCATCCTGCCCCTCCTGTCCGTGCGCACGCTGGACGAGGCGGTCGATCGCTCGCTCACGACCGAGCGCATGCTGGCCACGCTGTCCGGCGGGTTCGGCATCGTCGCGCTCCTCCTGTCCGTGGTCGGCCTCTACGGCGTGATGGCGTTCGTGGTCACCAGCCAGACGCAGGAGATCGGAGTCCGGATGGCGCTGGGGGCGACGCGGGGGGCGGCGGTGTGGCTGGTCATCGCGGACGCGGTGGCCATGATCGCCGCCGGCACCGCGATCGCGCTGCCGTGCCTGTGGGCAGTGCGCCGCCTGGTCGAGGCGCAGCTGTTCGGGGTTCACGCGATCGATGGTCCGACGATCGCGGGCGCGTCGCTGCTGCTGGCCCTGGTCGCGCTGGCGGCGGCGATGCTGCCGGCCTGGCGCGCGGCGTCCATCAGCCCGACGGAGGCCCTGCGGTTCGAGTAGGCGTCCTCGAGGTGTCTTGGGTGACACGTTTTCGTTCCGGAACGAAAAGGCCACAATCAGCAGTACCGTGAACGCCGTCTACCTCAAGGACCCGCGTACCCCGGATTGGGGAGTCGGGCTGGTGCTCCGCGAGAGTCGTGAGGCGTGGGACGTCTTCTTCGAATCCGGACGCCGCCGGTCGGTCCCCAAGACGACGTCCGGCGTGGAGATCGTGGACCTGCCCTCGCCAAGCGCGCTGCTCAGCGCGGCGGCCGCGACCCCGATCCGACGATGGGCCAGGGCGCACCACAACGTCTACGTCGTGGAGCTGGACCCGGAGGCCGCGGAGGATCCCGAGTTCGCGGCCGCGAATCCCGAGATGATCCCCGGCGGGCTGTGCCTCTACGTCGGGCTCACCGGGCTGTCGCCGGAGAAGCGCTTCCGCAACCATCGGCGCGGCCACAAGGCGGCTCGGATCGTCCGGCGCCACGGCCGGCGGCTGCTCCCGGCGTATTACCGGCAGTACAACCCGGTGCCGTTCGAAGTCGGCCGCGTCCTGGAACCGTGGCTGGCCGCTCGCCTGCGCGACCGGCGATTCGGGGTGTGGCAGAACTAGAGACGGCGCACGGTGAACGTGCGCCCTCGATCGCCTAGTTGAAGGTGATCCCGAACGTGGCGCATCGCGCGCCGTCGGACTCGGCGTACATATCCTGATGATGGCGTCCCCGGCCGGTGATCGCCGGGTTCCAGGGGTTCGAACTCTGGATCTCGACCATCCCCGGATTGCTGAAGACCCAACGCGGCTCGCGGTACGTGTGCTCGCCGTTGGCGTCCTTCGTCGTGGCGTCGAGGTGGACCTTGCAGCCCACGCCAGTCTCGCTGGCGTGATGGCTGCCGGGGACGATCTCTCCGTTGCATTCGACGAAGTACACGCTGCAGGCCACCCGCGCCGTGGGCTTGCGATTCTTCTCGGTGCTCGGAGGGGCAGTGGGGTCGGGAGCTGGCGTGGCCGTCGGTGGCGCCGGGTTCGGTTTCGGTGTGGCCACCACCACGGGCGATGGCGATGGGATGGGGGTCTGTTGCGGGACCGGGATCTGGATGACCGGTATCCCACCGGAGACCGGGGAACCGGCCGCAGACGGTCGGCTCGGAAGGTCTTCGGTGATCGTGTGGCACGCCGCCGCCAGCGGGGCCACCAGCAAGACGACCTTGAGGACAGGTCTCATCCACACCCCTCAGCCTAGAATATGGTTGAGACATTGACATCGAACTAAGCGCCTGTCAAGGCTTTTCTGGCAGGGGCAGGCCGATGCGCTCTACGAGGTCGCGGAAGCGGGGGTCGTGGCGCAGGGGATCCAGGGCCTCCACGCTATTGATGAAGATCATGAGATTGATCCGGTCCTGGAACCCGCGTTCCAGCCACTCGAATGCCTGGTCGTGCTCACCCAGCGCGACGAGGGGAGGGATGAAGGCGCCGGGCGAGACGTAGCGCCGGCGGGAGACCTCGTGGATCTCCGCGAGCAGGGCACGGGCTTCGCTCGCCCGACCGGCCCGGGCCAGGACGCCGGCCAGCGCACCCACCAGGGCGGGCCCCCGGTCCGAGAGCTCGACCGCCCGTTGGAGCTCGGCGACCGCCTCCTCGTGCCGGCCGCGAGCCGAGTAGCTCCAGGCCAGGAACCAGCGGGTGAAGACGTCCCGGGGCTCGGTGGCCACGAGGCCCTGGTAATGGGCGATCGCTTCGTCGTACCGGCGAGCATGGAACAGGGCATACCCCACGCCGCGGCGCGTCCGCACGTCGAGCGGGTCGAGCGTCTCGGCCGTTCGGGCCTCCTTGACCGCCTCTTCCATCCGGTTCTGCACGATGAGGTAATACGAGTAGCCGCTGTGCGCGTCGGCCGAGCTCGGGTCGAGCTCGGTGGCACGCAGGAAGTCCCGCTGCGCGCCCGCGAAATCCCATTCCCGGAGCCTGGTGTTTCCGAGGTGTGTGTGGCCATCGGCGAGGTCGGGATCCAGCTCCAGGGCCTTCTGCGCGGCGGCCGCCGCCAGCGCCCTCATCGGCCGGGGCGGCTCTCCGGCCCACACCGAACCGAGCGTGAGGTACGCGTTCGCGAGGTGCGCGTAGGCCGGGGCGTACGTCGGGTCCCGGCCGAGCGACTCCTGGAACAGCTCGACGGCCTTGCGGTTCGCTTCGAGTGAATCCCGCGCGAGCTGGTATCGGCCCTTCAGGTACGCGTTGTAGGCGTCCGGGTCGACGGGCCTCGCGGCCGAAAGGCGCGCCTGCTGCTGCGCGGTCAGCTTGAGGCGGGCCGCCTCGGCGACATCGCGGGCGATCCGGTCCGGCAATTGGGCGGACTCTTCGACGGGGCCCTCGTAGGTCCGCGTCCATAGCTGCCGGTCCCGCGGGGCATCGATCAGGCGCGCGGTGATCCGGACCCGGCCCCCGTTGCGGAGGGCCGAGCCGTCGACGAGCAGGTCCACGCCCAGCTCCTTCGCGATCTCGGGGATGGGGCGGGTCCCGTCCTTGTACCGCATCACCGACGTTCGCGCGACGACGCGCAGTCCTCCGACCCTGGCCAGGCTGGTCATCAGCGCTTCGGTGAGGCCGTCCACGACGTAGGCCTGCTCGGGCTCGTTCGAGAGGTCCCGGAGCGGGAGGACGGCCAGCGAGGGAGAGGCGGCCGGGCTGGCCGGCCCTCGTAGCGCCTTCCAGGCCAGGGCGCCGGCCCCGATGATGCCGAGGCCGACCGCGAGCAGCGCGACCGCCGGGCCGAGAGACAGGCGGCGGTAACGAGAGATCGTCCGGGGGGGCGCCGCTGGCTCCTCCACGGCGGCGCCGGAGAAGGCGTAACCGTGACCGTGAACCGTCCGCACGAATCGCGGCGCCTTGGAATCGTCCCCGAGCGCGGCCCGCAGCTCGGAAACCACGCTCGCCAGCGTCGCCTCCGAGACGAACGTGTCCGGCCAGACCCGGTCGTGGATCGCGCTCTTCGACAAGGCCTTGGGGCGGGACTCCAGGAGCGCTCCGAGGAGCTCGAAGGCCTTCGGCGTCAGTCGGATAGGGGCCTCGCCGCGGCTGAGCTGGCGAACGTCCCCGTCATAGATCCAGTCCTCGAAACGGAGCCGCACAGCCCCTCCAGGAAAACCCCAGGAAAGCCCCAGGCCGTTCCCAAGCCTACGACTTCCCGCCCGCCGAGGTTCCGAGGCGAGAGGGAGGAAGGTGATGGGACGAACAGCGGGCGTGCTCCTGGCCGTCTTGGTAATGGGTGGGATCGATGCCGACCTGCGCCCCCTGGCGGCAGGACAAGGGGCGCGCTACCGGCGCCTGGTCGGGGTGAAGGGGGAGGACCTGGAGGTGAAGTGGGCGGTACTGGGAGCGCAGAGGCGGCTCGCCGGGGCGCCTTGCCGCAAGGTCTTCGAAGACTTCACCGACGCCTCCGGCCGCACCCTCCAGCAGAACCTCGACGCCCTCGACCTGACCCCCGCCGACTACCTCGACCAGATCGTCTTCTACGACGGGATCGACAGGGGACTCTGCCGCTCGCCCAACGTCCTCGCCATGACCATGCCCAGGAGCCGGGTCGTGTTCGTTTGCCGGGAGCGCTTCGTGGCGGCGCGCCGGTCGTACCCGCCGCTGGCGGAGGCCGTCATCATCCACGAGACGCTCCACACGCTGGGCCTCGGCGAGAACCCGCCTTATTCGACGGACATCACCGCGCGGGTCTTCGAGCGCTGCGGCCGGTGAACGCGAGGCGACCTTCTACCGGGGCAAGGCACCCCCGAGCTCCGCCGCCACGCGGGCGTTGTCCACGAGGAGCGCGCGGTTCGTGGCCACGCTGCGGTCGCCGGTCAGGACGCGCATCCGCTCGAGCAGGAACGGCGTGACCGCGCGGCCGCGCACGCCTTCGCGGGCGGCGTCGGCCAGGGCCTGGGCGAGCGCGCCCTCGTAGAGGTCCCGCGGCATCTCGTCCTTCTCGGGGACGGGATTGCCCACCAGTACTCCGGTCCCCAGGCCCAGCTCACGGTGGACACGAACGGCAGCGGCCAGGTCCTCAATGCGATCGAAGCGCTGATCCAGCGGCAGGCCGGAGTCGCGGCGGTGGAAGGCGGGGAAGCGATCGGTGCCCACGCCGTAGACGGGGACGCCGAGCGTCTCCAGGGCCTCGACGGTCCGCGGGAGGTCGAGGACCGACTTGGCTCCCGAGCAGACGACGGCCACAGGGAACCGGGACAGCGCGGTCAGATCCGCGGACACGTCGCCGGTCTCGTTCACGTCGCGGTGCACGCCTCCGATGCCGCCCGTGGCCATCACGCCGATGCCGGCCCGATGCGCGATCGCGATGGTCGCCGCGACCGTCGTCGAGCCCGCGTGACCGGTCGCCACCGTTGAAGCGAGGTTGCCGAGATTCACCTTCGCGACGCCGGGCGTCGCGGCCAGGCGCTCCAGCTCGGCGCCCGTGAGCCCCACGCGCACCTGTCCCTCGAGGATCCCGATGAGGGCCGGCACCGCGCCCGCCGCGCGCACGGCCTCCTGCATCGCGGCCGCCGTCTGCACGCCCAGCGGAGCGGGGAGACCGTGAGTCACGACCGTCGTCTCGAGGGCCACCACCGGCCGGCGCGCGGCGACGGCCTCCGCGACCTCCGCCGACACCACGAGCCGCTCCGTCATGACGAGCGCCACTCCTGGAACCGGCGAGCGGCCGCCTCGCGATCCGCCCTCAGCAGGCCGGCCGCGCCCCAGTCCTCGATCGCGAAGCTCGCGCCAACCACGCCCCGCAGCAGCGCGACGTCGACGGGCTCGCCGTGGAGCCATCCGGCCAGGAAGCCGGCGGCGAAGGCATCGCCCGCGCCGGTCGGATCGACGACCGCGGACGCACGCGGAGCCCACTCCACGAACCGGTCCTCACGCGCGTCGTAGAGGATCCCGCCACGGGCGCCGCGCTTGAAGAGGACGAAGCGCAGGCGGCCGCTCGCCAGCGATCGGAGGGCCGCGTGGGGCTCGTCGCGGCTCCCGACCTCGAGCTCGTCCTCGCTGAGGAAGAGCGCGTCCACCTGGGCCACGACCTCGCGCCAGTCGCCGACGCTGTCGGCGGTCAGAAGACGATAGGGATCGAGCGAGACGAAGGCGCCCGGGATTGGCGAGAGGTCCGCGACCAGCGACCGCTGAAGGTCGAAGGGCATGGGGGCCAGGTAGAAGGCGCGCGCGTCCCGCCATGACGGCGGCAGGGTGGCCGCGGTAGGGGAGACCTCGGTGTGGGAGGGCAGGTCGAGGTGGTGGATGACCTGCCGGCGCGCGCCCTCGTAGAGGAGCCAGGTGCGCAGGCCCGGACGGCCGAGCGGCCGCACGCCCGACAGGTCCACTCCGCGCGCGATGAGCGCGTCGAGGGCCGCGACCGGATAGTCGTCGCCGCGCACGCTGGCCACGCCCGCGGCCAGTCCCCAGAGGCTCGAGCCCAGGGCGGCGTAGAGGGTGGCGCCACCCGGCTCCGCCATCCGCGTGCGGCCGTCGGGGAAGACCATGTCGTCCACGAGCAGGTTGCCGAGGATGACGAGGTCGGGGGGCACGGTCCGCACTCTACTCCAGCCTCAACGGCCGCGTTCGGATCCGTCACGACGGCGGTCGGGAGGACACTTCTGTCGGGCGGCTCCGCCCGCGTCTTCGAGCTGATCCGGCGCGGAGCGGTGACCGTCGGGTTCAGGCTGGCCGACGAGCTGGAACCGGTGCAGCGCGTGATCGCGAGATACGGACCGACCCGAACGGACCTGGCCGACGCGTGCCTGGTTCGCATGAGCGAGGTCTACGCAGATCCGGTCGTCGTGACGATCGACTCGCAGTTCCGTGACGTCTACCGCCGCCACGGCCGCAAGACCATACCGACCATGCTCCCGCGTCTTCCTCGAAGGACCTGACTGGACGACGCCGGAGTTTGCTGCGCGTTGCGGACTCTAGTTGCGGATGACTTCCGCGCGGCTCAGCGCGCCGCGCCGCGCCAGGCGCCCGTCGCGGGATCGACACCCACCGCATTGACGAAGGCGGCGGGAGCCGCCTCCACGGTATAGCCGAGCCGCTCGAGCAGCGCCGTGTCGGCTTGGGGCGCCGCGGCCTCCAGCGTGACCGCCGTGCCCGCCTCGACTCCGAGGCGCGGGGCCGCCACGGCATACTCCAGCGATGCATTGCGGCCGACGCGACGGGCCAGGACCTCGAACACCGCGTTCGGGATCCGCCGGAAGCCGGCGGCTCCGACCGCCAGGACGGGTCTGTCGTTCTTCAGCACTACCGTCGGACACATGTTGTGCAGCGGTCGCTTGCCGGGGCCGGGGGCGTTGGGATGACCGGGGACGGGATCGAAGCGGACGGCCGCGTCCACGGCGTTGCCGCCGTCGGCCAGAACCTGCATCCCGACCGGCGCCACGAGCTGGTGGCCCATCACGAAGCCGCCGGTCGTCGCGGTTGCCGACGCCGGCGCGGGCTCGGCAGCGCGGCCGACCCGCGCCAGCATTCCGCCCGCGAGGGCTCCCCCCGTGAGCTCGAGAACATCGCGCCGATGCCAGGCCATGGAACCTCGCGATACATCCGCGCCCGTCGCGGTGAGCGAACTCTAGCAACGATTTACCGGGACTTCACGGTGCCCTGGGAACATCTGCTCCCGCCCCTGAACCGGACAGCGGGCGTGCTTTTGGTCAGAATGTGCGCCGTGCGGAGAAAGCTCGCCCTCGGCCTCATCGGCGTTCTCGCCCTCGGCCTCCTCTGGCTCTCTACCTTCATCGTCGAGTACGACCGCTGGCTCCTGAAGGCCGATCCGCTGTCGCGGCCCGACGTCGCCCGGCTCCTCCCCGCGAACGTCGGCCGCGTCGAGAAGATCCACGACCTCGAGCAGATGCGCGCGCTGCTGAGGGAAGCGAAGGAGAAGGGCCTCAAGGTCTCGATCGCCGGCAGCCGTCACAGCCAGGGCGGGCAGACCTACGCCGACGGCGCTCTCGTCTTCGACATGAACGGCTTCAACCGGATGCTCGCCCTCGACGAGAAGGCGAAGACCCTCACCGCGCAGGCGGGAGCGACCTGGGACGACGTCCAGCATTACGTGAACCCGCGCGGCCTGGCCGTGAAGGTGATGCAGTCGTCCTACGTCTTCACCCTCGGCGGAACCCTCAGCGCCAACGCGCACGGCCGCGACATCGCGACGACCTCCGTGGTGGAGACGGTGCATTCGTTCCGCCTGCTCCTCGCCGACGGGCAGCTCCTCGACGTGAGCCGCACGCAGAACCCCGAGCTGTTCTCGCTCGTGATCGGCGGCTACGGGCTCTTCGGCGTGATCGTGGACGTGACGCTCCAGCTCGCCGCGAACGAGCTCTACGAGCGCCGGGCCGCGATCATCGACTACCGGGAGTTGCCCGAGTACTTCGCGAACAAGGTCCAGGGCGATCCGGACGCCGTGCTCATGCTCGTGCGGCCGTCCATCGATCCCAACGACTTCCTGCGCGAGCTCGTGGTGACCACCTGGAATCGCACGAAGCGACCGGAGCCCGCGGGAATCCGTGCCCTCGGCGAAGAGGAGGGAGTGCTCCTGGACAAGTTCGCCTTCAACCTCTCGCGCTCCTTCGGCTGGGCGAAGAGCGTGCGCTGGCGCCTGCAGAAGCGGGTCGAGTCGAGCCCGGGGAAGACGAAGCTCATCACGCGGAACAACTCGATGCGGCCACCGGAGACGCCCCTTGCGTTCCTCGACTATTACGCGAAGGACCGCACCGACATCATCCAGGAGTACTACGTGCCCACCCGCAACTTCGTCCCGTTCATGGACTCGTTCCGGAAGATCCTCACCGATGGACACATGGACGTCATCAGCTCGACGATCCGCTTCGTGCGGAAGAACGACGAGACGGCGCTCGCCTACGCGCCCACGGAAGACTGTTTCGCCATCATCCAGATGAGCAACGTGGGCCTCGCTCCTGGCGACCAGGAGCACGCGGCCAGGGTGACCCAGGAACTCGTCGAGGCCGCCATCGGCAACGGCGGCACCTACTACCTGACCTACCAGAGCTACCCGACGCCCGCGCAGATGCGAAGGGCCTATCCGAAGGCGGACTTCGTCTTCGAGCGGAAGCGCCACTACGACCCGGACGAGCGATTCTCGAGCCGGTTCTACGAGCGCTATGGCAAGAATGCGAACTAGGTCCCGGCTCGTCCTGGCCGGCGCGGCCCTTCTCGCCGCCGGTGCGGGATACCTGTTCCTGTTCGAGCCCGAGTACTCCGGCTCCATTCGCTCGGGCGCCGGCGCCCGGCCGCTCGTGTTCGGCCACCGCGGCTTCGGCAACTACGCACCCGACAACTCGCTCGTCGCGGCCCGGATGGCGGTGGAGGCCGGCCTCGACGGCGTGGACATGGACGGCCAGCGCTCGCGCGACGGCGAGCTCGTCATCTTCCACGACCTCTCCGTCGATCGGCTGACCAGCGGCACCGGTCGCGTCGCCAGCCACTCCCTGGCCGAGCTGCGGGCGCTCGACCTCGGGCCGAAGTATGGGCACGACTTCAAGGGCGCGTTCGTCGCGACGTTCGAGGACGTTCTCGCCGCCACCCACGGCAAGGGCATCCTGATGGTCGAGCTCAAGGTGCCCGGCCTCGCGCGCACCGGTCTCGAGGAGCGCGCGGTCGAGCTGGTTTCGAAGCACGACGCCTTCGCGGAGGTCTACTTCAGCTCCTTCAACCCGGTCGTGCTCTGGCGCCTGAAGGCGCTGGATCCGCGGATCCACACCGTTTTCATTTTCATGGACACGAACTGGAACCCGGAGCTGCGGAAGGAGATCAAGAAGGGCGACGAGGTGGACCTGCCCTGGGTCGTGCGCCAGGAATGGATCCGGCGCGCCATCCGCAAGATCGTGAAGCCGGACCTCCTTTCCGTGAATATCGAGGTCGCGGCCGGCGTGGCCGAGCGTCTCATCGCCAAGGGCTGGCCGATCTTCCTGTGGGTCCCGGAGACAGAACCGGCCATCCGTGCGGCCCTCGCCCAGAAGCCGTACGGCGTGATCTCGGACGAGCCGCAGCTCGTGAAGACGATCCGCGATGGGGGAGCGCGCTGATCCACGAGCCCGACGTCGCCCTCACCGACTACGCGCTCGCGGTGGAGACGGCCGTCTTCGCGGTGCTGCTTTGGCGCCAGCAGCCGGTGAGGACGGCGCGGCGTGTGGCCGCCCTGATCTTCGCCTGCCTCTGCGCGTCGTCCGTCACCGGCGGCTCGTACCACGGATTCTTTCCGGGCGGGACGGAAGGCCCCGGCGGCGGGTGGGCGGTCTGGATCACGACGATGCTCATCATCGGCGTCGCCGCCTCCCTGGCCTGGATCCTCTTCTTCCTCCTGCTCGGCGTCGAGCGGGGCCTTCGCGGCGTGGTCGTTGCCGTGACGGCGGCCTTCCTGGTCTACGCGTACGTCGTGGTGCACATCGACTACAGCTTCCGGGTCAGCGCGATCGCCTCCGCGGCGCCCGTCCTGGCTTTGCTCGGGTTGATGCTGGTGCGCGCCGTTCGCGACGGCCACCGCAACGCGACGATCGCGAGCGCGGCCATCGTCCTCATGCTGGCCGCGGCCGTGCTCCAGCAGCTCCACGTCGGCCTGCACCCGGTGTGGTTCAACCACAACGCGCTCTACCACGTGCTCGAGGGGATCGGGTTTGCCGGGCTGTTCGTGGCCCTGCGCGCGGCGCGATCGGAAGTCCTCTAGCGGGAAGGCGTAGACGGACGTGCCGGACGGGGCGGCGCGTGTCAGGCGTGACACGTTTTCGTCCCGGAACGAAAACGGACCGGCGTCTCGCTACGAAACGGCCCTGCTCGGGCACGATGCCGGCTCGAGGCGCGCGCCAGCCGCAGATGAAGGGGACGAGATCAGCGATAGCCGAAGACGGGCGGGAACACGATGACCACGAGCGCCGCCCATACGGCGTACACCGGTAGATAGGCGATCTGCCATCGCTCCAGCGTGGCAAACGAACCCCGGCGGCGCACGAAGCGCGCGTAGAGCCACGCCGTCCACGCCAGGTTGACGAGCAGGATGAGGTTCTCGCCCAGCGCCGCCACCCGGTTGGGAGTGAAGCCGAACTCGGAAATGCGGGCGGCGATCGCCGCCAGCGCCACGCCATCGACCACGAGCGCGCTGGCCACGAGCAGGAGCTGCAGCCTGTCGAACAAGTCGGGTGGTGCCTGCGGATCGCGCGCGGAAGCGGCGTAAAGCACCAGCCCCACGACGAGCACCAGCAGCAGATCGAAGCCGATGAGGACCTCGCGCTTGACGTCGATGGGGCTGCGCGTCCACGCCATCGTGCCCAGGAACACCAGTAGCAGAACGGTGAAGAGCGGAGTGAACAGCCGGGTCAGCACCGGTGCCATGTTCTCGATGACGCTCTGCTTCGCCTCCACGAGCCAGGATCCGATGATCACGGCCCCCACGATCCCGCACGGCACCATCCAGCCCCCGATCAACCGCTCGGGGTTCACCCCGATGGACTTGAACATCATCGCCGTGAAGCCGATCAGGACGATCCCGCCGAGGGCGATGAGCGCGTAATAAATGGCCAGCTCGCCCGAGAACCGAACGAAGTCCATGCGCCGGCCGCTGCTGAACCAGCGGCTTCCCATATACGCGACGCCGATGACCAGCCACAGGGCGATGGGCAGATGGAGAACGGTCAGCGTCTGGGTGTCACCGTTCGTGCGGAAGGGGAAGACGTTGGCGAAGAGAGCGGCCGCAGCGAAGGCCGGCGCGAGCCGGAGCGCGCTCTTGACGCCGGATCCGCGCTTCCAGATGAAGTAGACCGCCAGCAGCGGAAATACGAACAGGCTGCCGTTGCGGAAGTAGAACATCTCGGCCCCGCCGTCCGGTCGGAGCCCGAACAGCTCCGGCACCTTGATGGCCAGCGCCGCGGCCACGGCCAGGCTCAGGGCGACCAGCATCTCGGTGCGTCCGCTGGACGCCGATCCCTCGGCGGGGCCGGGGCCGATGACGAGCTGCTTCCAGAGCCGGTCGGAATGTTCGCGTGCGAACTCGCGCGACAGCGCATCGAGGCTGCCCATGCGCTTGACCGCGACCAGGAAGGCTTCTTCGCCGGTCAGGCCGGACTCGGTCAGGGCCGTCAGCTGATCGCGCAGGTGCCCCTCGAGCTCCTCGATGTCGGAACCATGAAAGGCCTGTCGGCGGCGCAGATACTCCCGCCACTGCGCGATCTGCTCCTCGAGCGGTTGATCCACGAGAGCCGTCATGCCGGGCACGCCTGCATCCAGAGACCGCGAAGGGTTCCGTCCACGACTTGCCATTGCTGCCGCTGCGCCGCGAGCTGAGCCCGGCCGTCGCGCGTGATCCGGTAGTACTTGCGCCGGCGGCCACTCTCGGACGCGGACCACTTGGCGGCAACGAGACCCTGGCGCTCGAGCCGGTGCAGCACGGGATAGAGCATGCCGTCCGTCCACTGCAGGTGCCCGCCCGACAGCTCGGCCACGCGCTTGATGATGGCGTAGCCGTAGCTGTCGCCTTCGGCGAGGATGGCGAGCACGAGCGGGGTAGCGGAGGCGGCCACGAGGTCCTTGCCCATGTCCATACGTAGAGGCTTTATACATTGAGGTTCTAGGTATGTCAACGATCATCGATCGCAGGGACTACGAAGAGGCCATCCTCCTTCTGGACAGGCCGACGCGCTCCGGGATTCGGAAGCGGCTCCTCCAGGCCCGCCGGCACCTGGAGTTGGCGGTCGCGCAGCGCCCGAAGCACGCGGCGTCGCCGGCCGCGCTGGGCTACACGAACGACCAGCTCGGTCGCCGCAAGGAGCAGGCCCTGGCCTGTTTCCGCCAGGCGCTGCGCCTGGACCCGGGCAATCGGATCTCGGAGGTCTACGCCCTCACGCTTCTTGCCGAGATGGGGCGCGAGAGGCAGGCGCTCGCCGGGATCAGGGCCGCCGCGAAGCGGCACGATCTCGACCTCGTGAAGCTCCGGCGCGCGCTCGCCGCCGCCGGGTTCCGCCCCGATGCCGGAACGCTGATCACGAACGGGTTCATCCACGCCCGCCACTTCATGCGCTCGGCCATTGCCGACGAGGCGGAGCGCATCCGCAACCGTCGGGAGCCCGGACGCGCGGAGGGGAAAGCGGACGCCGAACGGAAGGCCTGCCGACAACAGCAGAAGGCGCTCGCGCGCCGCTTCGACGCGTCACGGGTGCCGTCGGCGATCCGGGCCCTCGCTCCCTGGGCCTCCCGCTACGGCGTCGGCGACGACGTCTGCCGGCCCCGGTTGTTGGAGAGCTTGACGAAGGCCCAGCGCGCCAAGCTCATTCGTGCGGTCGATGCGCATGCCCGCGAGATCCACGCGTGGCTCGATCGTTTTGCGCGCGGGAAGATGACGGCGGAGGCGGCCGCGTTCCTGTACCTCGCGGAGGGCGTCGAGGAGATCCGCGGAAGGAGAGCACGGGCGGCCCCTAGTCGACGATCGTGACCGCCTTCACGCCCGGGGGCAGGGCCGTCCCGCTCGCGACGTAGCCGACGGCGCCGCTGGTCTTGGCGACATACAGCAGGACCTCGTCGTCGGACGCCTTCACCGTCGGTGGTCTCGCCGAGGAGGCCACGGAAACGAGCTGCCTTCCCCAGTACTGCACGACGGCCATGACCGGCATGTGGAGCACGTTCTCCGAGAAGCCCTTGCGCACGGGAGACGTCCCGGACTGATCGACGGGATGGGCGTCGGTTCCGTCGCCCCATCGGACGGCCTTCTTCAAGAAGACGGCGGCCAGGTCTGCCCGTCGCACGTTCGTCCCGGTCACCGACGCGTTCACGATGACCACGAAGGAGTCCGTGGCCTGGGCCGCCGCCGTAGACGTCACGGCGGCGACCACGAGAAACGCGAAGAGCCGGAGGGAAGCGGCTCTCACCGAATCAGAAGATGACACGCGCGCCGAGCTGAAGCTGCCGCGGCCCGCCGTAACGAGCCGTGGTCGGCGCGAACAGCGGCTGGCCCGCCGTGGCCACCGGCGCCTGGGGCGTCCCGAAATTGCTCACCGCGTCCGCGCCGAAGTTCCGGTTGGGCGCGGCCGTCGCGTTGAACAGCTCGGCGATGAGGTCGAGCCGGCCCGACGTGGAGAGGCGGAATCCCTTGACCAGCCGCAGGTCGAGGTCGAAGAAAGACGGCTGCCGGAAGGCATTCCGGTCCGAGACGTGTCCGTCGATGATGGCCCGGTCGTTGACGTCGTTGCCGTCGTTCTGGGTGTCGACGCCGATCACGGCGGTGTAGGGCAGGCCCGACCGCGCGAGGAGGACCACGCCGAAGGCCACGCCCCAGGGCAGGTCCGCCACTCCGCTCATGGTGACGATGTGGCGCGCGTCTTCCTTCGACCAGGTGTACTCGGGGGCGACGTCGAGGGGGTTGAGCGCGGTCTCGCGGTTGAAGGTGCGCTCGTTCGAGTCGTCGTCCTTGTTCCACGACAGCGTATAGGCGACCTGGGCGTTCAGCCGTCCGTAGCGCGCCTGCAGGCTCGTCACCACCGCGTCGTAGCGGGACTTCGCCGTCGACTCGTTGATGGAGAGCGGTCCGATGGTGGGATTCGGCCGCGTCCGCGGGAAGATCGGCATGCCCGTGGCGTCGAGCGTCGGCGCGAAGAGGTTCCGGTCGAGCCGGCGCTGCAGCTGGTCGGTCGTGACGTGGACGTAGTCGAGGGACGCGGCGACGGCCCGTCCGATCTGGTGCTCGACACCGGCGGAGAACTGCTTCGCGCGCGGGTTCTGGAAGCTCGGGTCGAACCCCACGACCTGGGGAGGGGCGAACTTGACCCCCGGCGGCGGCGAAGCGAGCGCGTTGGGGAACGTCAGGTAGCTCAAGAGCGACGGGTCGACCCTGCTATCCAGGGCCACGGTGGTGATCCCGTTGTCGGTGAAGACGCGCTGGAAGAGGTTCGCGGGGGTGCGCGCGGCGTAGATCCCGGCGGTAGCGCGAACGACGCTGCGCCCGTGGCCGCCCGGCGACCAGGCCAGGCCCAGCCGCGGCTGCCACATCGAGAGGTCGTCCGGGATCCCCGCCGTCTCCGGCACCGCGGGGTTCGGATTCGGGGACTCCGGATTCCACTGCCCGTCCCAGCGCAGGCCCGCATCGAGCGTCACCGACCCGAACGTGGCCCGGTCCTGCGCGTAGAACCCGATCTCGCGCTGGCTGGCGTCGTAGAACAGGTCGCCGGCGTCGAAGGCGGGAAGGGTCTGCCGGTAGCGGTTGATCCGGCCCGCCTCGTAGTTGGCCAGAGAGCTGAAGTCGTAGCGGCCCTGGATGTTGCTCTCGCGCTTCTGACGGGCGGGGGTGAGGTTGAAGTCGAACCCGACGCGGATCCGGTGCCTCTCGCGCATGACGATGAGGTTGTCCGTGACCTGGTAGCGACGGGCCTCGAACACGCGCGGCCGGGCGGCGTCGCCGCCGAAGGTCCCGAAACCGGTGACCGCGATCAGGGGACGGCCCAGGTTCGGCTGCTCCAGGCGGTCGTCGGTCCCGAACTGCGCGGTGAGCTCGTTGAGCAGGCTGGTCCCGAGCATCGAAGACAGCGTGGCCTTGCCCCCGTAGCTCGTCGTCGTGCGCAGGTAGTTGGTCTCCTCGGCCTGGTCGATCGGCGGCGAGTCGAAGTTGAAGTTCTCGCCGTGCAGGCGCGAGTACGTGTACTGGAGGTTGAGGCGGTGGGCGGGGGACAGCGACAGGTCGAGGCGGGTGAAGACGGCGGTCGGGTTGTTGGTCCCGTGGTGCTCGCCCTCGAGGGCGGCCAGTTCCGCGGGCACGACCACTCCCGCCGGCTGCGCCTGGAAGTCCGTCACGAACGGGACGCGCAGCAGGTTCTGCTCGGCGGCCAGGAAGAAGTGGGCGCGGTCGGCGGCGATCGGCCCTCCGATGGCGCCGCCGAACTGGTTCTGCTGGTTGTCCAGCGAGCGGCCGAAGGCGTCGGGCGACGTCAGCTGACGGTTGCGGTTGAAGTAGAACATCTCGCCGTGGACCGCGTTCGTGCCCGACTTGGTCACGACGTTGACGAAGCCGGCCGCCGTCCGGCCCACGCTGGCGGCGGCGCCCGCCCGCACGACCTGGAACTCCTCGACCGCGGCCTGGGGGAAGAAAAACACTCCCTCGTTGCCCCCACGCTGGTTGCCCTGCAGGGGATCGTTGAAGTCGGCGCCGTCGATCGAGACGTTGGAGTTGATCGAGCGCTGGCCGGAGATGACGAGTCCGGACCGGTCCGACTCCTGGATGACCGTCGGCGTGAGCAGGACGAAGTCGGGGAAGTTGCGGCCCCGCGCGGGCAGGTCCGAGATGGAGCGCGGATCGATGGTCAGGCTGCCGGCGGGGTCCTGATCGATCAGGCCTTCCTCCGTGGAGACCGTGATCTGCTCGCCGGATACGGCCTTGAGGTTGACGGCCACGCTGTAGGTCGTGCCCACGCGCAGGACCACGTCGTCCCGCGTGCCGGCCGCGAACCCGGCGGCCGTGGCTTCGATCACATAGTGGCCGACGGGCAACAGCGGCGCGACGAAGCTGCCGTCCCCACGGGTGGCCAAGGTGCGGGTGTACCCGGTGGCGGTGGCGGTGATGCGGACGCTCGCGTTGGGGACGGCCTTGCCGTTCGGGCCGCGGACCTCGCCCTCGATGGAGGCCGCCCCCGACTCGGACTGGGCGACGGCCCGGGTGGCGGCGGGGCCGGCGGCGAGGAACCCGACCAGGAGGAGAGGGAGATATCGTCGCATCGAAAACCTCCAGCGAATCTTTACGGCCGGTTCTGTCCTCGGCGAGAGGCGATTCCGCTCTCGCCGAGGACCTCCTTGACGTCTGACGATCAGTGACTCAGTTGCCGGGGACGATCATCGGCTCGAAGCGGAAGAGGTTCCGGCTCCGGGGATCGACCGTCACCTTGACCCAGTGGACGTTGGGGCTTCCGAACGTCTCGAGGCGCGTGAGGTTGGGGACGAGGTGCGCCTGGTCCACGAGGGGCTTGTCCATCTTGAAGAAGTGCGTGTCGCCGTGGACGAGGACGACCTGGCCGTCGAAGGCCTGCGTCTCCGCCACCAGCGCGTTGAGGAACGCCGTGTAGCCCTCGAACTGCGGCTGCGCGCGCTCGTTGAACGTCTCCGTCTCGGGCAGGTCGAAGCCCATGTCGGCCTGCAGAACGAGCACCAGCCCGTGCAGGTGGCGGGACCTCGCCAGCGCGAAGCCGTCGTGGAGCCACTGGATGTTCGCGGCGTCGCGGGCCGCGTACTCGACGTTGTCGGCGTCGCAGTCGGCCTGGGTGCGGACGCTCTTGCTCGAGATGCAGTCCGTGGTGCCGACCTTGTTGTTGTTGCTGCCGGGGATGTTCAGACCGAGGAAGACCACGTCACCGTAGGTCCACCGCGTGTTCTCCGCGTACTCGCCACCAAGAGGGCCCTGATGGCGGAGCCGCAGCGTCCTCTGGCCGAAGCTCCGCTCGTCCGCGAACAACGTCTGGCGGAGGAAGCTCAGGCGCTCGAGGGCGTTGTAGCCGCCGTTGTTGATGCGGTGGCAGTCCGTCCACTCGTTGTCGCCGGGCACGTAGACCATCGGGGACCGGAAGGTGTCGAAGCGTACGGCGGCCGCGGTGTACTGGTCGTCGGTGCACAGCGAGCTTCCCGACTTGATGTCGCCGTCGTACACCGAGAAAGCGACGTGGGCGGCATTGATGTCCGCGACCAACGCGTTGATCTTCGTCGCCTCAACCGCCGAATACGGCGTGTCGCCCCAGAGGGCGAAAGTGAACGTGTCGTCGTCGTCGTCCCTGTCGTGTGCGAATCCGGCCATGACCCCGGCCAGAACGATCCAAGCACTCACAACTCCGACCGCGGCCACCTTGCGCCGACGATCCATCATGAAGTTCCTCCCCTGCTGGCAACTCGGGTTCGACTGATGTTCGAAACCCGGGTCCAGCGGGGGCGGAGTATGGTCTGACCGATTTCAGGAGCGCGTGCGCGGCCTCACGGTTTCCGCATACCGTGGCCCAGTATTCTGTATACGTTAAGGTTGCGTTATGGTTTCTACGGGACCACTTGCTGCAGCACCGCGAAATCCCCCGGATTCCAAGCCTGCGCGATGATGTACAGCTTCCCGCCGGCCTCTCGGAGGACCGCGTTGTGGACGTGCTTGAAGTTGACGAGCCCCAGATCCTCCTTGGGGAAGATCGTCGAGACCAGCCGGTCGTCTTCGAGAAGATAGATCGGCGCGCCCTTGCTCCTGTCGGGACCGTCGAGCGCGGCCACGACCGCGTACCGCCCGAGGTAGTCGATGTCGCAGGGCAGGGAGCCCATGGGCATCCGCAGGGTCGAGAGGTACTGGCCGTGCCGCGTGAAGCGGTCGATCTCGCCGTTGGCGCGGTCGGCCACGTCGATCCGTTTCGTTCCGGGTGGGACGGTGATGCCGTGGCCGGTCCCGAGCTGGCCTGGCCCGGTTCCGCGACCGCCAAACGCGAGATCGAACCACGCCGCCTTCAGGGGAAGGTAGCTCGTCACCCGCGCCGTGAGGACGGTGTCGAGGCTCGAGTATCCGGTGGTGATGTAGAGAAGGCCGTCGAGGAACTCGACGTCGGTGGGGACGAAGGCACCGCCCCCGGCGAAGTAGTCGCGTACCGAGGGCAGCCCGAACTCGTCGTTCGACGTGGGCGCGGCCAGCGTGTTGAGGAGCTCGCCGGCCAGCGAGGTGGTGAAGACCCGCCCCTTGTCGTTGGCGGGGAAGCTCAGGAACGCCGCTCCGTCGGGCGCGTACCAGATCTTCGTGTTGTGGAGGTTTGTGTCCTTCATCTCGGCCGCGGTGGGCACGAGCGCGATCTGCTTGAGGTCGGCGCCCATCCGGAGGATGCCCGCGCCGGGCAGCGCGAAGTACGTCTCTTCCTTGCCGGTGCGGTGATCGACGGCGAAGCCGCCGTGGGCGGAGACGAGGACGCGTCGCGCCTCCTCCGGAAGGCTGGCGGAAGTCAGTAGGACGCGGAAGCGCAGCGAACCCGTGCCGCTCACGCCCTTGGCCGTGGGGTCGATCGTCCCCGGCGCGGCCGCCGCGGCTTCTTGCCTCGTCGTGGCCGCGTGGTGATGAGGATGGGCGAAGACGGGCGCGTCCCGCGAGAGCAGGACGAGCGCGAGGGCCACGGCCAACCGGCAGGGGAGACGATCGAGCGGTGTTTTCATGGCGGCCAAAGCATACGCCCTGACACGGGGCATAATCGTCGAACTGGAACCTCCCGTGCTGCGGTGACGCCGGACCCGTTCCGGCTCCCGCCGTCCGCCCCCGTCTGGGGCGGCGCGACCTCCCGGGCCCTCGGGCGGGCGGCCCTGCGGATCCTGGGCTGGCGCATCGAAGGCGAGGTTCCGGACGTGCCGCGGTGCGTGGTCATCCTCGCGCCCCACACCTCGAACTGGGACTTCGTCGTCGCGATGGCCACCCTTCTCGCGCTCGGGCTTCGGGCCCACTACCTCGGAAAGCACACGATCTTCCGCGGGCCCTTCGGTAGGCTGCTCCGCTGGTCCGGAGGACTGCCCGTCGACCGCGCCGCGCCCGGCGACATCGGCGAGCGCGCGGCGGCCATGATGCGGGCAGCGGACCGGATGTTCCTCGCCCTTGCGCCCGAAGGGACACGGCACAAGGTCGAGCATTGGAAGACGGGTTTCCATCGCATCGCCCTCGGCGCGGGCGTCCCCATCTTCCCGGCCGCCCTGGATTACCGGACTCGGACCGTGCGCCTGTTTCCCCTGTTCGTGCCCGGGCCGGACTATGCGGCCGACGTCGGCCGCCTGCGTTCGCTCTACTCGCCGGCCATGGCGCGCCACCCGGAGTCCTTCTGAGCACCGGGGGTGCCTGCCCATCGCCTGATCCAAATGTTTCATTGCTTCGGGCGTCGAGCCGGGCCTAATCTAAGACGCCCTCGCTGAGACCAGGACCGCGACGCGGGCCGCATGCCAGTCCGGGCGGCCGCGTCGGAAACTGCCGCGCGTCGGCGGCAGATTGGAGTGGCAGATGCATCCTCAGGCGAGGTTCTTCGTTCGAGTGGCCCGGCTTCTGACACTGGCCACGGCATTCACGGCGCTTCCCGCCGCGGACGTGCGCGGGCAATCCGGCGTGAACGAGTCCTGGCGCGACTCCGCCGGCAACTGGACGGGCCGGCGGCACGCGCTCGACCCCGCGGGCAACCTGCTCGTCCTCGGCGACACCGTGGTCGGAGACGTCATCCAGGTGCGCAAGTATTCGCCGGCCGGTCAGCTCCTCTGGTCGAGGATCTACGACCCCGCGGAGCGGGTCGTGTCCTTCTGGATCGCGACCGATCCGGACGGCAACGCGTGGGTCGCGGCCGCCCGCATCACCGGGTCCCAGAACTCGCGCGTCGGGTTCCTCGTCCTGAAGTACGACGCCCAGGGCGGCCTGATCTTCACCGACGTCACGGCCGGCGGGATGGCCGTGCGTGCGGTGACCGACTCCGCGGGCAACGGGTACGTGATCGGCAACGGCTGGATCACCGGCGGCGCCGACACGTACATGGTCGTCAAATACGCGCCCGATGGCCGGCGCCTCTGGACGGGTTTCCTGGAGAGCGGGAGCAGCACTTTCCTCGCCGGGCCCACGTCCCTCGCGTTGTCTCCGGACGAGACGCGCCTGGCCGTGACGGGAGGCAACTTCTCCACCACCTGGCGTTCGTTCTCGCTCGCGATGTTCGACACGGCCAGCGGCCAGCGGCTGTGGAACCACCTCGACACCAGCAACTACGGTGGCCGGGACGTCGCGTTCTCGCCCGACGGCGCGAGCGTCTACGTGGGCAGCACCAACGTCACGGTGAGCCCGATGGCGATGGCCCTGGCCCGGTTCGACCTCGCGGGTCACCGCATCTTCAGCCGGTCCTATGCCGACGGCAATGCCCTCGTCCGCATCGCGCTGGACACCGCGGGCAACGTCGTCGCCGTCGGCACCGCCTTGCCCCTTCCAGGCAGCGCCTACCGGGACTGGATGACGATCAAGACGGACGCCGCCGGTACCCAGCTCTGGTCGCGACGCTACGACGCGACCCGCACCAACGACGAGGTGCCGGAATGGGTCACCGTGGACGGCGCGGGCGCCGTCTACGTCGCGGGCATGGGTGGTCCCAGCCCGAGCACCGGCAACGTCAGCTTCCTCAAGCCGGTGACGCTCAAATACGACGCCGTGGGAACGCCCGTCTGGGCGATCTTCGACGGAGGCAACGCCCAGGTCACGGTCTCGGACTCCGAGGGCGGCAGCGTGTTCACGCTCGCCAGCGGCCAGATGACCTCGGCGCGGTTCGAGCAGACGGGGAGCGCGGACCCCGTCCCGGCCGCACCCACGCAGCTCGTCGCCACCGGCGACTTCAACGGCGTCGAGTCCCGGATCAACCTCGCCTGGACGGACAACGCGACCAGCGAGTTCTGGCACGCCGTCGAGCGCTGCGCGGGCGCGGGCTGCTCCGGCTTCGTGGAGATCGGGCGCGCGCTGGGGGAGAACGGCACCGGCTTCCGCGACACGCCGCTTCCATCGGGCGCGACGTACACCTATCGCGTGCGGGCTGTCGGGTTCACGGGGACGTCCGGTTACTCCAACCCGGCCACGGCCTCCACACCGGGCTCGGCTCCGCCCCCCGTGCCGACCGCGCCGATGAGCCTGGCCGCCAGCGCGAGCGTTCGCCGCCGGATCGACCTCACGTGGACGAACACGGCGGCCGACGCCACCTCGATCACCGTGCAGCGCTGCACCGGGACCACGTGCACGGCCTTTGCGGACGTCGCTCACCTTGCCGCGACCGCGACCTCCTGGGCCGACCTGGGAGTGAAGTCACGCACGACCTACCGCTATCGCCTGTACGCCTCCGGCGACGCGGGGACTTCGCCGTACTCGAACATCGCGAGCGCGACCGCGCGCTGAGACCGTCCGGCGCGGAGGGTCGCGCCTTCAGAAGGTCAGGCCGAGGCCGACGCGCGAGGTGACTTGTCCCTTGCCGGACTGGTACTGCGGCGGGCAGCCGGACACGAAGCACTCCGACGCCGGGATGGGCGAGCGCGACGTCTTCAGGGCCCATTCGTACCCGAGGCCGTAGAAGAAGACCCACCTCCGCGCGAACCGCAGGTCGAAGGCGAGCTCCGTGCGCACCATGGGCACGGTGCCGTAGGCATCGCCCGAGACGAGCGACGGTCCGGCGGCCAGCGACAAAGCGCTGCGCCCGCTCGCGGTGAGCTTGTGATCGGCGCGCAGCAGGACGGCCGCGTGCAACCCGGAATCGATGTCCACGGAGCGCGTGGCGCCGCTGGCGTCGCGGGCCGCCATCGTGGTGGACAGTCCGGGACCGATCGTGCCCTCCACGGCCCAGTGCCGGCCCAGGCGCCGCGCCAGCGAGACGGCCACGACGGCGTCGCCGGGGAGAGGCTCCGACGGCGTGTTGATCGTGAAGTCGCCGCGCAGGGTCCAGGGATGGTCCGGGACCGCGGTCGGCCCGGCGGCCATCACCGAAGCCGACGCCTGGAGCACGAACGCCGTGAGGGCCCCCATCGATCGCATCAGCATGGCCCGGATGATGCACTCATTCGCCCCCAGGCGTCGCGAAGGAACGCCAAGTGGATTCCAAAGGATCCACAAGGTGTTTCGCTCATGCTACGCTTCTGTCTCGTGACTCCCTCCTCCTCCGCCGATAGCAAGGTCGGGATCTTCGTCTTCAACCAGGCCGACGAGTACCATCGGCGCCTCGCCGAAGAGGCCTGCGACGCCGCGCGGCACCACGGTGTGGCCGTCGAGGTCCACGACGCCGGGGACACGGCGGCCAAGCAAGCGCAGGACCTGGTGCGCTTCGCCGGGGAGAACCCGGGCCGCCGGCTGTGCGCGCTGATCGTCCCCTTCGCGGACGCGATCGCGGAGGGAATCGCCATCCAGGACGATGCGACCTTTCGCCTGGCGCGGCGCCTCCTGCAGAAGGGCGTGGGCTGGGTCATGCTCAACCATGGGCGCGCGGACCTCGTCACCGCGCTCCGCGCGGAGTTCCCGAGCCTGCCTGTCGCCCTCGTCGCCATCGACAACCTCGAGTTCGGACGCATCCAGGCGCGCTTCCTTCGCGGGCTCGTGAAGCCGGGGGCGAAGGTCCTCTGCGTGCGCGGCAACCCCTTCGATTCCGGCTCCCAGGAGCGAAGCGCCGGGCTGAAGGAAAGTCTCCACGGCGCCGGGATCGACCTCGAGGAGGTCGACGGCCGGTGGGAAGCGAAGATCGCGGAGTCGGAAGTGCGGCGCTGGATCACGTCGCCCCTGCGGCATCAGGCCCCGCTGCACGCGGTGGTGGCCCAGGACGACGTGATGGCGATGGCCGCCCGCCGCGCGCTGGATCGCGCGGCGCAGGAGCTGGCGCGGCCGGACCTCAAGGGCGTCCCCGTCATCGGTGGCGACGGCCTGCCCGGGATGGGACGCCGCTGGGTCGACGAGCATGCGCTCAGCGCAACGGTGTCGGTGACACTGCCGGGAAAGACGGCGGTGGATCTCCTCTGGCGGCACTGGAAGGACTCCGCGCCCCTGCCGGCGGTGACGCGCCTCGCTCCGACGCCCTATCCTTATCTATACGAGCGACACCCCGGAAGTTCGTCCACGGCCACGCCGACATCAAACGCGATCTCGAGTAAGGCTTGAACCAACTCGTTCTGGAACGAGTCACCCACCGCGCCGGGCGAGAAGCTGGTCATGATCCCGCTCGCGAGGTCCTTATGACCACCAGGTGGACAGCGATCGTCCTGGCCCTGACCCTGGGATGTGGCGGCTCGAGCACCCCGACGTCCACGCCGACACCGACGCCGGCTCCCACGCCATCCGCGACCTTCGCGATCGTGAGCGCGACGCCGGCGGCCGGCGGCACCATCTCGCTCCCACCCACCCCGGGCGAAGGATCACGTTCGCCCACCGTCGACTTCCAGTTCACTTACCCACAGGACCTGACCCTGGGCGTAGGGAACACGAACTTCCAGATCGCGTTGTCCAAAGGCGGGGTCGAATGCATGGCGACACAAATCGCCTACTCGACACGCCTGGACCGCGACGACGGCGTCTACGTGGCCAACTCGGTGGCGCGCTTCCGGACGGGCTTCTGGGTGCAGCGCGACATCGCACAGTACCGATGCGGCACGACGTTCACGACGGACCAGCTCTCGTTCAACATGGGGCCGAACCTTCCCGTCAGCGCCGGCCTTCCGGCCCTCGTGAACACGGGCTGGACCTTCGTCGTCCGCTAGCCGCGTTTCTCGTGGACCGTGCCCGCATCGGTGAGTAGACTGGAGCGCACGTATGTCCGCCCCCCCGACCATCCGAGACCGGGTCAGCGACGCCGAGTGGCGGCAGCGCGTGGACCTCGCTGCCTGCTACCGGCTCATTGCGATGTACGGATGGGACGACCTCGTCTTCACCCACGTCTCCGCGCGCGTGCCCGGCCCGGAGCACCATTTCCTGATCAACCCCTACGGCATGTTGTTCGAGGAGATCACCGCCTCCAGCCTGGTCAAGATCGACCTGGCCGGAAACAAGGTGATGGACAGCCCCTACGACATCAACCCCGCCGGGTTCACGATCCACAGCGCCATCCACGCCGCCCGCGAGGACGCGATGTGCGTGCTCCACGTGCATACCCTGAACGGCGTCGCCGTCTCCGCCCAGAAGGGCGGCGTCCTTCCGGTTTCGCAGCAGTCGATCATCGTCCTGGCCTCGCTCGCGTACCACGACTACGAAGGCATCGCGCTCAACGAGGACGAGAAGCCGCGACTCGTCCGCGACCTCGGGGACAAGAGCTTCCTGATGCTCCGCAACCACGGTCTCCTCACGACCGCGGAGTCGGTGGCGGACGCGTTCCTCTTCATGTACGTGTTCGAGGCGGCGTGCACGATCCAGGTGCGCGCCCAGGCCGGAGGCGGTGAGCTGGTCCCGGTGGATCCGCGCATCATCGCCGGGGCCAAGGCGGCGGTGAAGCAGGTCACGCGTGGGGCGGGGGGAGGGCTCGCCTGGCCCGGTCTCCTGCGCAAGCTCGAGCGCGTGGATCCCGGCTATCGCGCCTAGCCTCAACCCTCCCGCACCGCCGCCGCGATCGACAGCCGCGCCGCCCGCACCGAGGGCAGCAGGCCGCCCAGGATCCCCATCACCAACGCGAAGCCCATCCCGGCCCCGAGGATCGGAGGAGTGATCCGGAACGCGTACGCGACCTCGCGGAACGTCTGCAGGTTCGACGCGCCCGTCGTGTAACCGTTCGCGGTGAGAGCCAGGAGGCACCCGAGGCCGCCGCCGATCAAAGCCAGCAGGGCGGATTCCACGACGAACGAGGCCAGGATCGCCCGGCGCGAGAAGCCGAGGGCGCGCAGGGTGCCGATCTCGCGCGTGCGCGCGGCCACGATCGCGTACATCGTGTTCATGGCCCCGAACACCGCGCCCACGCCCATGACGACCGCGACCAGGCTGGCCAGGGCGCGCAGCACCATGGCCACGTGGCCGCCCTGGTTCTCGTAGTAGAGCCGCTCCGGCACCGCCTGCAGCGTCGCGCCGGGCAGGGCGCGGATCCGGCGGTCGAGGGCGGGGATGTCCGCTGGGTCCTGCATCCGGACGACCATGCAGTTCGTGACGGTCGGCCGCCGCAGGATCGCGTTCAGGGAGGCGTAGTCCCCCCAGACTTCGCTCTCGAAGGCGGCCCCGTCCGACTCGAACACGCCGACGACCGTGAAGTCCTGCCCGCGGTAACGGAAGCGACTGCCCACGTCGAGATCGCGGACGCGTTCGCGGATCCGGCGTCCCGCCATCACCTCGGCCAGGCCCGGACGGAAAGGCCGCCCGGAGGTCACGCGAATCCCGCCGCGTACCTCGAAGGCCAGGGGAGGGACGCCACGCAGGGTGACGTTCGTCCGATGCCCGTCCGTTCGCTTGCGCAGGGACATGACCATCACGGATTCCGCGGAAGCCAGGATCTGGCCATCCGGGCGACGGGCCAGACGCGAGTCCGCGAGGATCACGTTGCGATCCTCCGGCTCCACTTCCGACAGCATCTCGGAAGCGGAGCCGCGCGTGACGACGATCGCATTGTCCGCGCGCCCGCTGCCGCGCAGGGCGGCGCGGAACCCCTCCGACATGGCCATGAGCACCGTGAACACCGCCACCACCAGCGTGATCCCGACCACGGCCAGCAGCGTGAGCCGCCAGCGCACTCGGATGTTGCGCAGGCTGTAGGAGACAGGGATGGCCACGGCTAGACGCCCCTCAGCATCTCGGTCACGCGCGCGCGGTAGGCGCCCACGGCCGGCATGAGGCCGGCGGCCAGGCCCAGGGCCAGCGCGACCCCGAAGCCCAGACCCGCGACGCGCGCGGTCAGCTCCATCCCCGCGAAGCCGAACCACGTCCCGCTCGTCGCGTGGTCCAGGGCCCAGATGAGGACGGCGGTGCCGCCCACGCCCAGGAGGCCGCCCGCGCCGCCGATGACGAGCGCCTCCGAGACCACCAGCCCCATCACCTGCGCGCTCGTGAACCCGAGCGTCTTCAGGACCGCGATCTCCGTCCGCCTCTCGCGCACGGCCATGCTCATGGTGTTCGCGGTCACGAGCAGGATCGCGAAGCACACGGTGAGGCCGATGCCGTTGATGAGCACGCCCAGGTCGCCGGCCATGGACATGAAGTCGGCGGTGAAGGTGCGCTCGCTCTCCGTGAGGGTGGGGGAGGCGGAATTCTCGAAAAGGGCGTCGATGGCGGCGCCGATCTCCGGGCCGCGCGCGGGGTCGTCGATCTCGACCAGGAACGTCATGGCCCGGACGTGCGTTCCGAGCGCCTCGTAGAGGTACTTGAAGTGGAAGACCATCATCTCCGTCTCGGTGCCCGGGTAGCGCGGGTCCGCGTCCATGAGGGCGCGGATGACGAACTCGAAAGGGCCGCTGCGCTTGCGGTAGGCGGAGACGAAGCTCTCCAGGAAGAAGTGATCGCCGACCTTCCATCCGAAGCGGCGGGCCAGCTCGCGGCCGAGCACGGCTCCGTGCGGATCGTGCAGGAAGTCGCGGAGCTGATCCGGAGGCACGGACAGCTCGGGGTTCATGGCGAAGTACTCCTCGCCGTCCACGGCCACGTTCTGGAACGCGTTGCTCCAGTCGGTGGCGCCGCCCGCGTCCTGGCCCTCCCGGCGCGCGGGCAGGACGCCCCCGAAGCCGTTCATGATCGCGACGCGCTGGACGCCCGGGACCTTCCGGATCTGCTCGCCGAAGGCGACCGGGATCGGGATCATGAAGGTGACGGCGTTGCGCGTGACCAGCCGCCGCGGGCTCCGGGTGTCGATCACGCGGTTGAAGCGGGTGAGCGCGCTCTGCAGCGTGCAGAAAAGGAGGATGCAGAGGGCCATGGCCGCCACCGTGCTCGCGGTACGGATGGTGTTGCGGCGCAGGTGGCGGAGGACGAAGGGGAGGAACTTCAACACGGCAGGTGGTGTCGTCCCCTACGTGTCGCGCACGGTCTGCGTCTCGACGAAGCGCCGGTTGTCGGCGGAGTCGCCCAGGGCCAGGTGCACCTTGTGAAGGGCCTTGTTGAGGCCCGGCTCGAAGTCCGCGAAGAGGACCTCGGGCCACAGCCGCTGGCGGAGATCCTCCCGGCGGACGAGCTCTCCGGGGCGTTCGAGCAGCATCCTCAAGACCTGGAATGCCTCCAGGTCGACCTCGAAGATCCCGAAGCGGACCACGTCGTCATCTTAACGCCCATATCGCTGTCCGACTTGTTCTCACCGGTCCGCCCTGAGGGCCTGCAATCCAGACTAGGATCGGTTCCATGGCTACGAGACTGAGTGCCCCGACCATGGCTGCCTGGCTCATCGCGCTGGTTGTCGGCGCGATCGGCATCCTCAACCACATGCGCATCCTCCACCTGAGGCTGGGCGTCGAGGATTTCTGGCTCGTGGCGGGAAGCCTCATCCTCCTGCTCCTCGCCAACCTCATGCGGGGCCTCTAGCGTTCCCGTCCCTCGTGGATTCCAGCGTTCGAAGCCTCGTCAGCGATACCGAGTGGCGGCCAGCGCGTGGACCTCGCCGCGTAAGAGCAGCGCGACCCGGCGCGGAAGCGCTGAGCGTACTCTCCGGCTACCCGTTCTGGAACGGGTAACCGGTTTCTTTTCCGGCATCTGAATTTGAACCATCGCCGCCGAACCTGAAGTAGGCTGGGGCCACGATGGAAACCGAACGCCTGAACCTGATCGCCGGCAAATGGGGGCCCGCCACGGGCGGGGCCACTCAGCAGGACCGCAACCCGGCACGGACGGACGAGGTCGTCGCCGTCTTTCCCTCCGCCGGGGCCGAAGATGCCGTACGGGCCGCGGAGGCGGCCGCGCAGGCCTTCCCGGGCTGGGCCCGCACACCGCTCCCCAAGCGAGGCGAGATCCTCCTGAAGGCCGCGGCGCTGCTCGAGCAGCGGCTCGACGAAGTGGCGGAAGGACTCACCCGCGAGGAGGGCAAGACGCTCGCCGAGAGCAAAGGCGAGACCGCGCGCGGCGTGAGCCTCTTGCGCTACTACGCGGGCGAGACCTCCCAGCCCACGGGCGAGGTGTACGGCTCGGCCTCTCCGGGAACCTTCCTGTACGCGGAGCGCGTGCCCATCGGGCCGGTCGCGCTCATCACGCCCTGGAACTTCCCGGTGGCCATCCCCACGTGGAAGGTCGCTCCCGCGCTGGCCTTCGGCAACACGGTCGTGCTCAAGCCCGCGGAGCTGACGCCGCTCACGGCCTGGCACCTCACGGACGTGCTCGACAAGGCCGGCCTGCCTCCCGGCGTGCTGAACCTCGTGGTGGGCCGCGGGTCGCAGATCGGACCCGCCCTGGCCACGAGCCCGCACATCAAGGCCATCAGCTTCACCGGCTCCAACACCGTGGGCGCGCGGCTGGCCGCGCAATGCGCGGAGCGCGGGATCAAGTTCCAGCTCGAGATGGGGGGCAAGAACCCCGTCATCGTCTTGAACGACGCCGACATCGACAAGGCGGTGGAGCTGACCATCGCGGGCGCGATGTTGTCCACGGGCCAGAAATGCACCGCGACCAGCCGCGTGATCGTGCACAAAGACGTCCTCGACGGCTTCCGCGACAAGCTGGCCGCGCGCGCGGCGTCGCTCAAGGTTGGCGACGGCATGAAGTCCGACACCTACATGGGGCCGCTGGTCAGCGCGGACGCGGAGAAGACCGTGCTCGAGTACATCGAGGCGGGCAAGCGCGAGGGAGCGCGCCTCCTCACGGGCGGGACCAAGCTCACGGGCCCGGAGCACGAGAAAGGCTACTTCGTGGCTCCCACCGTCTTCGACCGCGTGCGGCCGGACATGAAGATCGCGCGCGAGGAGATCTTCGGGCCGGTGGTGGCGGTCATGGAGGCCAAGACCTTCGACGAGGCGATCGCGCTCGCGAACGACACGCCCTTCGGTCTCAGCGCGTCCGTGGTGACGCGCGACCTCGGGCTGGCCATGCGCTTCATCCGCGAGATCGAAGCGGGTCTCGTGCACGTGAACTCGCAGACGGCGGGCGCGGAGCCGCAGGTGCCGTTCGGCGGGTTCAAGGGCTCGAGCAGCGGCAGCCGCGAGCAGGGCAAGGTCGCCCGCGACTTCTTCACGCAGATCAAGACCGTCTACCTCGACCCGCCCTAGCGGATACCATGAGGCGCTCATGACGGATCGGCTGGCGGGCAAGATCGCAGTCGTCACCGGCGGCGCGCAGGGCATCGGGCGCGCGATCGTGGAGAAGCTCGCGCGCGAGGGCGCCCGCGTGACCTTCGTCGATCGTGACGCGGAGGGGGGCGCGTCCACCGCGCGCGCCCTGGGCGCAGACGGACTCGCCGCCGACTTCCTCCCGGCGGACGTGACGCGCGAGTCCGAGGTTGCGGCCGCCATCGGCCAGGTGGTGGCGAAAGCGGGCGGGCTGGACGTGCTCGTCAACAACGCGGGCGTGAACGCGTATTTCGACGCCACCGAGATGACGGAGGCGCAGTGGGACGCCGTCTTCGCCGTGGACCTCAAGGGCGCGTGGCTCTGCGCCAAACACGCCCTGCCCGCCATGAAGCGGGCTCGCGGCGGGTCGATAGTGAACATCGCGTCCATCCACGCCTCCCTGACCATCGCCGGGATGTTCCCCTACGCGGCCGCGAAGTCGGGGCTGGTGGGGCTGACGCGGAGCCTCGCCCTCGACTACGCGCCCGCGAACATCCGCGTGAACGCCGTCCTCCCCGGCTGGACGCGTACGCGCCTGATCGAGGAGTGGTTCCGCCTGCAGCCCGACCCCGCGGAGGCGGAGCGCAAGGTGCTGGCCGTGCATCCGCTCGGCCGCCTGTCGACGCCGATGGAGGTGGCGAACCTGGTCTCGTTCGTGGCCTCCGACGAGGCCTCCGCCATCACGGGCGCCGCGCTGGCCGTGGACGGCGGGCTGGGCGCGCGGTTCGCGACGTGACTGCCGCTGACGTCGAGGTCGTCCTCGACGCGCGGGCGGAGCTCGGCGAGGGGCCGCGCTGGGATCCGCGCGAGCAGCGCCTCCTCTGGGTGGACATCATGGCCGGGCGCGTCCACGCGTTCCGGCCGGACAAGGGCGCGTGCCGGAACGTGGGCGTGGGGAAGCCGGTGGGCGCGCTCGCGGGAGCGCGGGACGGCAGCCTCGTGCTCGCCGTCGCGGACGGCTTTGCGCGTCTGGACTTCAAGTCGGGCGCCACCACCATGCTGGCCGCGGTCGAAGCGGACCGTCCCCAGAACCGCATGAACGACGGGGCTTGCGATCCCGCCGGCCGCTTCTGGGCGGGCACGATGGCCCTCGACGAGAGCCCGGGCCAGGGCGCCCTCTACCGTCTCGACCCCGACCTCACCGTCCACACGATGGTGACAAGCGTGACGATCTCGAACGGCATCGACTGGAGCCTGGACGGACGGCGCATGTATTACGTGGACAGCCCGACCCGGCGTATCGACGTCTTCGACTTGGATGGGCAGAGCGGTGGGATCACGAACCGCCGCCCCTTCGCCACGATCCCGGCGGAGGCCGGCATTCCCGACGGCCTCACCGTGGACGCCGACGGCTTCGTCTGGCTCGCGCTGTGGGGCGGCGCGGCCCTGCGCCGCTACGCGCCGGACGGCACGCTCGAGCGCACCGTGCCGTTGCCGGTTTCGCATCCCACGAGCTGCGCGTTCGGAGGCGCCGCCCTCGACGAGCTCTACGTCACCAGCGCACGGCGGCCCCTGAGCGTGGAAGAGCGGAAGCGCGAGCCCGAGGCGGGCAGCCTCCTCCGCTTGCGGCCGGGAGTGAAGGGCCGTCCCGCGAATTTGTTCGGAGGCCGGGCGTGAGCCGGCTCGAGTTCCACGACGTTCACAAGTCCTTCCGTGCGGTGAAGGCGCTGCGTGGCGTCGGGTTCGCGATCGAGTCGGGCGAGGCCCACGCGATCGTGGGGGAGAACGGCGCGGGGAAGTCCACGCTCCTGCGCATCCTGGCCGGCAGCATCGCCCCCGACCAGGGTGGGATGAGCCTGGACGGCGCCCGCGTGCGCCTGCACGCGCCGCGCGAGGCACTGACTCGCGGCATCGGCGTCGTCCATCAGGAGACGATGGCCTTCCCGAACCTGAGCGTCGCCGCGAACGTGTTCGCGGGGCGTGAGATCATCTCGCGCGCGGGACGGCTCCAGGAGCGGGCCATGCACGAGAAGACCCGCGAGCTGCTGGCGAGACTCCACCTGCACGTGTCGCCCGACGCCCCCATGGACAGCCTGCCCGCGGCCCACCGCCAGCTCGTGCAGGTCGCGCGCGCGCTCGTCTTCGAGTGCAGGATCCTGGCCCTGGACGAGCCGACGACGTCGCTCACGGACGCGGAGACGGAGCACCTGTTCGCGATCCTCGAAGGCCTGCGCGCCCGCGGCCTGACCCTCATCTACGTGTCGCACCGCCTGCCGGAGGTCTTCCGCCTCTGCGATCGCATCACCGTCCTGCGGGACGGCACGCACGTGAGCACGCTGCGCCGCGCGGACGTGCGCCCCGCGGATGTGGTGCGCGCGATGGTCGGGCGGGACCTGCCCGCACGGGAGCCGGGGGCGCGGCCGGCGCTGGAGGCGCCGCGTCTGACCGTGGCCGGCCTCACGCGGCGGCCCGGCTTCGAGCGCGTGTCCCTGGCCCTGAGGCCGGGGGAGATCGTGGGCCTGTTCGGCCTCGTCGGCTCCGGACGCTCGGAGCTGCTGGAGACGCTCGTCGGCCTGCACGCCCCCGACGCGGGCACGATGGAGCTGGACGGGCGCGCGGTGCGCTTCCGGTCGCCGGGCGAGGCCGCCCGCGCCGGAATCGTGCTCGTTCCCGAGGACCGCCAGGGGCAGGGCCTCCTCTTCAACCTCGGCCTCGCCGACAACCTCGCGCTCCCGAGCGCGATCGTCCGCGGCGTGGTCGCGATCGACCGCGGCGGCGAGAAGCGCTCCGGCGAGGAGCAGATCGCGCGCTGGCACATCAAGGCCTCCAGCGTGGAGGCCACGCCCGACATGCTCAGCGGCGGCAATCAGCAGAAGGTCGTGCTCGCGCGCTGGCTGGCCACGCGACCGCGCGTGCTGCTGCTCGACGAGCCCACCAAGGGGGTGGACGTGGGAGCGAAATACGAGATCCACGGCATCGTGCGCGCCGTGGCCGCGGAGGGCGCGGCCTGCCTCGTCGTTTCCAGCGACCTTCCCGAAGTGCTGAGCCTCGCCGACCGCATCCTCGTGATGCGCGAGGGCCGCCTCCAGGGTGAGATCACGGCCGCGGCCGCGACGGAAGAGAGCGTGATGCACCTGGCCACCCACGCCTCGATCGAGGCGGCGTGAGAGGGCTCTGGCGCATTCGCGAAGCGCGGACGGTGGCGATCCTCCTGGCCGAGATCCTGTTCTTCACCTGGTACCTCTGGCCGGATGCGGGCCGCGCGCACCCCTTCCTCAACGGGGCCAACGGGCTCCTCATCCTGAAGTATTCGTCCGTGTACGGCATCGCCGCCGTGGGCGCGGCCATGGTGATCATCTCGGGCGGGGTGGACCTCTCGCCGGGCGCCGTCATCGCGCTGGCGGGCGTGGTCGCGGGGAAGTTGTTCGTGGAGGGCGGCCATTCGCTCGGCCTGAGCCTGGCCGCCGGCCTCAGCGTCGGAATCATTGCGGGCGCGGTCACGGCCGGACTCGTCGTCCTCGTCGGGCTGCCGCCGTTCATCGGCACCCTGGGGGTGATGGGCATTGCCCGCGGGGTCGCCTTCATCGTCACCGAGGGCCGGTTCTTCGACGTGTCCGGCCTGCTCCCGCCCGGATGGAAGCCGATGGGGATCCCGGTGGCCTGGATCGCGCCCGCCGTGATGATCGCGCTCGGCGTCGGGTTCCAGGTTCTCATGAACGGATTCCAGTGGGGGCGCTCCGTCTACGCCGTCGGCGGCAACGAGACGGCCGCGCTCTACTCCGGGATCGCGGTAGGACGGGTGAAGACGTCGGTGTACCTGCTGGCGGGGACGCTGGCCGCGGTGGCCGGCGTCGTGCTCGTGGTCGTGCAGGGGCAGGGCAAGGCCGACCTCGCCACGGGCTACGAGCTGGACATCATCGCGTCCGCCGTCGTCGGGGGAGCGAGCCTCAGCGGCGGCCGCGGGTCGGTGCTGGGGGCTGTACTGGGGACGCTCATCTTCGGCGTGCTGCGCAACGCGTTGCCCCAGATCCCGGGGGCGACCTTCTACGACCGCCTGATCGTGGGCCTCGTCGTCATCGTGATCGTGGTGATGGACCAGCTCATGGCCCGGCCGTCGAAATGAAAGGCCGCGCCGTTCATTTCCGGCGATAGACCTCGGTACTCAGGTACTTCAGGCCCGAGTCCACGCCGAGCGTGACGACCTTCGCGCCCGGTTCGAGCCGCTGGGCCACGCGCAGCGCGGCCACGACGTTCGCGCCGGACGAGGTCCCGGCGAAGATCGCCTCTTCGCGGGCCAGGCGGCGTGCCATCTCCTCGGCTTCCGCGGTGCTGACGGCCAGGATCTCGTCCGCGAGGTCCGGCTGCCACAGCGGGGGCGCGTAACCGATCCCGATCCCCTCGATCTTGTGGCGGCCGGGGGCGCCGCCGCCCAGGACGGGCGACTCCGCGGGCTCGACCGCGATGATCCGCACGTGCGGCCTGTGCTTGCGAAGCACCGTCGCGACGCCGCGCAGCGAGGCCGCCGTGCCGATGCTGTGCACGAAGGCGTCCACGCCGCCGCCGGCCTGGGACCAGATCTCCTCGCCCATCGGATGGTAGCCGGCGATGCTGTCGTGGTTCCGGAGCTGGTCCGTCCAATACGTCCGCGGCTCCTGGCTCAATCGGCGCGCGGCCTCGATCATGTCGAGGATGAGCTGCTTCGTGATGAGCCCGCCGTCGCTCGGGACGAGGGTCAGCTCCGCGCCCAGCGCCGCCATGTGGTCGAGCTTCTCCTGGCTGAAGGCGTGGGAGGTGACGATGCGGATGCGGTAGCCCTTGGCCGCGCAGACCAGGGCCAGCGACGTGCCCGTGCTGCCGCCGGTGTATTCGACGACGGTGTCTCCCGGCCGCAGGCGGCCGTCCGCCTCCGCCCGCGCGATCACCGCTCGCGCCATCCGGTCCTTCATGCTGCCGGTGGGGTTGGTGCCTTCGAGCTTGACGAAGACGTCCGCCCCGCCGGGCGCGGTGATCCTCCGCAGCCGCACCATCGGCGTGTTCCCGATCGCGTCGAGGATGTCCATGGCTTCGAGGCCTCCACTCGCCCGAGACTTTGGATGCCGCGGACAGTAGAGTGTGACTGGAAATGAGGCTCGCGCTCGTCGTCCTGACCGTCCTTCTCGGCGCGCGTGGCGCGTCCGGGGGTGACGTCGAGCTCGCCCCTTTCGCCGGCGTCCAGTTCCCGGGCTCCGTCACGTCGGTGGCGGGTGGGCGTCCCGTTTCGCTCGGGATCGGCCTCGATTACGGCGCGACCGTGGACATCGAGCTCGTTCCGGGCTGGCGCGCGGAGCTGATGTACTCGAGGCAGACGACGGAGATCTCCGGCCATCCGGATGTTCCAACCCTCGGCCTCAAGATGGAGCGGTACCTGCTGGGCATCCAGGAAGAAAAAGGCGAACCGCCCCTACGTTTCTTCGGCGTCTTCCTGGCCGGCCTGACCCGCTTCGCGCCCGGTCTGTTCGGCTACGACTCGGACGTGCGCTTCACGCTGGGCCTGAGCCTCGGGCTCAAGCGCGCGCTCTCCAACCGGTTCGGGCTTCGCGCGGAGGCCCGTGGCTTCTTCGTCAGCGTGGACAGCGGGGGAGGAGTCATCTGCCGCGGCTCCTGCCTCTTCGTCTTCCGCGGGTCGGGGCTGTGGCAGGGCGACTTGACCGCCGGCGTGACCATGGCGTTCTGATCCACGCCCCCGGGGATCAGGCCTCGAGCAGGGCGAACGCCTTCTTCATCGCACGGGCGGTGGCGGCCACCGCTTCCTCCGCGGGCATCTTCCGCACCGCCTCGTTGAACGGCTCCGCGCGCACCGGGCCGTCGTAGCCGATCGCGGCCAGGGCCTTCAGGAAGCCCGCGACGTCGATCACTCCCGTGGCCAGGGGCAGCTCGCGCGCGTTGTCCTTCTGCTGGTCCTTCGGCACGTCCGCGGGCGCGTCGTTGAGGTCGACGGCGACTACGTCTTCGTTGCGCAGGGTCTGCACGTCCGCGGCGCCGTCGCCCGCGTGGAACCAGTGCCAGCTGTCGAGGACGAGGCCCACGTTCGTGGCCCCGATCTCGGCGATCAGCTCCCGCGTCTCGGCCAGCGTGTGCAGGAAGGGATAGCGGCGCGCGGCCCAGGCCGTCTTGGGCCCGACGTATTCGAGGCCGAGCCGCACCTCGTGATCCCCGAGGACGCGGGCGACCTCACGCAGCCGGCGCGCCGTCTGCTTGAAGTACTGCAGGTACGTGAGGCCGTCCGAGCTCGGAGGAAGCCAGGTCCCCGTCCGGTGCACGCCCGCGCGCTGAAGCGCGCGCGCATAGGCGGGCAGCTCGGCCAGGCCGCGGCCGAATGTGTCCTCGTCCTTGCGGAAGTCGACGCCGAGGAACGCGGCCCCGAACACCAGGCCGGCCGCCTTCAAGTCCGCGAGCAGGGCCTGGACTTCCGCGTCGGAAAGGCGGGCCAGCTCGCCGGCATCCGGGAACACGGACTCGAAGCCATGGCGCCGGGCGAGGTCGATGGCCTCGCGCTGGGTCGCCTTCACCCCGAGGTTCCCGCAGATGAGGTCGATCGTCATGCGGCGTCGGACGGGGGACTCTCCGGCGGCGGACAGCGGGCGGCTCAGCGCCGCGGCGACACCGGCCGTGAAAGCGCTGGTCAGAAACTCGCGTCGGCCGGGATGATCCATGTCGGCCTGCATTGTGACACCGGGAGCGCGCGGCGGAGCACGCGGGCGCCGTATCGCAGAGTGAAACAGGACGTCGCCCGGCTCCTCTTTCCTCGCGGTGCCGCGCGAGAAATCGTGGATCGATCCAAGAACGGTAAATCCAGCGGCCCGCGGCGCCATCCCCTCGGCCATCGCACGGTCCGCTCTGCGGAACAGGGCGGGCGAGCCGAAACTCCTCGTGATTTTCGGGCCGCCTCTTTCTCAAGATGTGCGGATCCGACGCACCAAAGGTCCGACCGTACGAGGAGGAGCGATGAATCACCTTCGCCGAGGCGTGTGGCTCGCTTGCGCGGCCCTCTGCCTGCTTGCAACCGGCCTGTTCGCCCAGGAGTCCCGCGGCTCCATCAGCGGCCGCGTGATCGACGCCCAGGGCGGTGCCGTGCCCAGGGCCACCGTGACCGTCGTGAACGTGGGCACCTCCGCGACCACGGCCCTCACCACGAACGCCGTCGGACAATACGCCGCGCTCCTGCTCGAGCCCGGTTCCTACCGCGTCACCGCGGAGCTCAGCGGCTTCCGCAAGACCATCTTCCAGGACGTGAAGGTCGGCGTGGGCCAGCGTGTCGAGCTGGATTTCACGCTGCAGCCGCAGGCGGCCAGCGAGCAGGTCGAGGTGGTGGCGGAGCGGCCCGTGCTGGAATCGGGATCCGCGAGCACCGGGCAGGTCATGGACAGCAAGCTCATCGGCGAGATCCCGCTCGGCGACGGGACCGCCTACGGCCTGACGCGGCTGGTGGCGGGGGCGACCTTCGAGCGCTCCTACGCGCTGCAGCGCCCCATGGACAACGACAACCTGCGCGGCCTCACCGTGAGCGGGGCCATCAACAGCGAGTTCAGCATCGACGGGTCCAGCAACGTGGGATCGCAGGCGCGCGTGGCCATCCAGCCCCCCGCGGATTCCATCCAGGAGTTCAAGGTCGACACCGCGGTCTACGACGCGCAAGTCGGGCACACGGGCGCGGGCGCGGTGAACCTCGCCCTGAAGAGCGGGACCAACGACTTCCACGGCGCGGTGTCGTTCTACAACCGCGACGACTCGCGCTCCGCGAACCTCTTCGCCTCCAACGCCCGCGGCGACGGCAAGACGCCGCGCAACTACAACCGGTTCAGCGCGACCCTCACCGGCCCCATCGTGAGGAACAAGACGTTCTTCATGCTTTCGTACGAGAAGCTGCAGGACGACACGGTGGAGACGGTCACGGGCTTCGTCCCCACCGAGAAGATGCGTCGCGGCGACTTCTCCGAGCTGCTGCCTCTCGGCATCCAGATCTACGATCCGCGCACGGCGCGGCTCGTGAACGGACAGGTGACGCGCGACCCCTTCCCGGGGAACATCATCCCCGCGAGCCGCATCAATCCCGTTTCCCGCAACGTGCTCGCCTACTACCCCCTGCCCAACCAGGCCGGGGCCGCGGACCTCACGGGCAACTTCTTCGCCGAGCAGCCCTGGACCTACGGATACGACTTCCAGATGGTGCGCCTCGACCAGAACTGGACGGACGACCAGCGGACGTACCTGCGCTTCATCCGCAACTTCCGGCGCGAGGAGCGCTACAACTGGGCGGGCGAGCAGCAGGGCATCGACATCGCGCGCGGGGGCACGGATCGCTTCAGCTACAACCTCGCTCTCGGGCACACCTGGGTGCTCTCGCGCTCGCTCTTCCTCGACGTGAAGGGCAGCTTCCTGCGCTTCAACGACGACCAGGCCCCGGCGGCGTCGGCGGACACGCTCGACCTGGCCACGCTGGGCTTCTCCGCGGATACGGTGCCGCTCTTCCGCGGCTACAGCCACATCCCGATGTTCAACATGGACGGGAACGCGGCCTGCCCGGCCTTTCCCAACACGGGGAACCCGGCCTTCTGCCTGGGGGGGAACCAGAACGGCTTCAACTCCGGCCGCGAGCAGCCCTTCTACAACCTCCAGGTGGCACCCACCCTCACCAAGGTCTGGGGCGGCCACAACGTCAAGGCGGGCTACGACTGGCGGAGCCTGCGCCAGAACGAGGTCAACGAAGGCTTCCGCGGCGGCCAGTTCCGCTTCGACAGCACGTACACCCGGCAGTCCGGCAACTCCACCGGACGTTTCGGCCAGGGCGTGGCCGCCTTCATGCTGGGCCTGCCCACCAGCAGCTCGTTCATCGAGACGCGCTCGACGCAGTCCTACGAGGTCATCAGCCACGGCTTCTTCATCCATGACGACTGGCGGCTGGGATCGAAGCTGACCCTGAACCTCGGCCTGCGCTACGACCTCGAGCTGGGCATGACGGAGAGCCAGGACCGCAACACGCGCGGCTTCGACCTCACGACCCCGAGCCCCATCCAGGCCCAGGCCCAGGCCAACTTCGCGGCCCGTCCGCCCGCGGGCGTGCCCCTCACCGCCAGCCAGTTCGCGGTGCTGGGCGGCTACCAGTTCCTCGACGCCCAGAACCGCCACGTCTGGAGCGCGGACAAGAACAACGTGCAGCCGCGGCTCGGGTTCACGTACCGGCTGACTCCGCAGAGCCTGCTGCGCGGCGGAGTGGGGCTGTTCGTCGCGCCCTTCCAGATCACGGGCGTGCCGGGCATCGGGAACCCGATCAACCAGATCGGCTACTCGCGGAACACGCCCGTCACCATCACCACCGACAACGGGCTCACTTTCATCGGCGATCTGACCCGGCCCGTGCCCAGCGGCGCCCTGCTCGAGCCTGTTGGATCGAGCCAGGGCCTCCTCACGAACCTCGGGGCCAGCCTGGGCAGCCGCACCACCGCGGGCTTCATCCCGACCGAGCGGAGCAACCCGCAGTTCTGGCGCTTCACGTTCGGCATCGAGCGCGAGCTGCCGGGCCAGTGGCTCGTCGAGCTCACGTACCTGGGCCAGCGCGGCCAGAACATCCCGATCGTCGAAGAGGTGAACTTCGTGCCCCAGGCCTACCGCACGCAGAGCCCGATCCGGGATACGGCGGCGGAGGCCTTCCTCTCCCAGCTCGTGGACAACCCGATGCGCGGTCTGGCTCCGGAATCGGCGGGCACGAACGCGGCCACGATCGCGCGCCGGCGGCTGCTCGCGGCCTACCCGCAGTTCGACGCGCTCAGCCGCGAGACCTACGAGGGGAGCAATCAGTACGACGGGGCCTACGTCCGCCTGGAGAAGCGCTTCAACAAGGGCTTCATGCTCTCGACCTCGTACACCTATTCGCGCTTCACGGAGAAGGTGGGCTCCCTGAATCCGTGGGAAGGGCTGGAGACCCGCCGCTCGCCCGTGGACCGTCCGCACCGCATCACCTTCGCCAGCGTGGCCGAGCTGCCCTTCGGCAAGAACCGCAAGTGGGGAACCAACTGGAGCGGCATCACGGAAGCGCTCCTCGGCGGCTGGCAGCTGGCGGGCCGTTTCGAATGGCAGAGCGGACAGCCCCTCACCTGGAACAACGACACGTACTACGACCCCGCCTGCGGCGACCCGAAGAAGCTGACCTCGAGCTGGAAACACGAGGGCGAGGGCCAGAAGCGCGGCGTGGACATCCCGATCTTCGACACGACGTGTTTCTACACGCTCAACGGCAACCCGTTCCGCAACGCGGCCGGGCAGCCCGTGACGTTCCAGGCCACGGAGATCCAGGTCGGCGCGGCCAACATCCGGCGCTTCCCGACCACGCTGCCCAACGTACGGTTCCAGAGCCACCATATCGCGGACGTCGGGCTCACCAAGAACTTCGCGCTGCCCCACGGCATGCGCCTGCAGCTCCGCGCGGAGGCCCTGAACGCGAGCAACTACACGATCTTCAACGTGGGCAACGTGATCGTGGACCCCAAGCAGGCCGCCTTCGGCCGCATCACCAACATCGACTCGAGCACGGTGATCAAGCCGCGGGACATCCAGCTGGGGGCGCGCCTCACGTTCTAGGGTTTCGGACCCCGGCCGGCCGCCGTCCATGGGATCCTGACTTCCCCCCGCGGGGGAGATCGGCTCTCCCATGCAGATCATCGACGGCCAGCCGGTGTTCTCGGCGACGGACCTCGTTGGCTTCCTGGCCTGCGAGCACCTGACCGCCCTGGAGCTGGCCGCGGCCGCGCGTCTCGTGAGGCGGCCGGTCCGGGACGATCCGGAGCTCGACGTCCTGCAGGCGCGCGGGCTCGCCCACGAGCAGCGCTACCTGGCCGATCTCGAAGCCGCGGGACGCAAGGTGACGCGCCTCTCGGCCGAGGAGGGCATCGAGGATCGCGGGGCACGGCTGCGTCGCGCCGCCGCCGCCACCGAGGCCGCCATGCGCCGCGGCGACGACGTCCTCTACCAGGCCACGTTCTTCGACGGCCGCTGGCTCGGCTACGCGGACTTCCTCGTACGCGTGGAGACGCCGAGCGCCCTCGGGCCCTGGAGCTACGAGATCGTGGACACCAAGCTCGCCCGGTCCACGAAGGCGAGCGCGCTCCTCCAGATCTGCTCGTACGTGGACCAGCTCACCCGCATCCAGGGACGCGAGCCGGAGTGGATGCACGTCGCCCTCGGCGGCAGCGCGCGCACGGTCGAGGCTCACCGCGTGGCCGACTACATGGCGTACTACCGCGTGGCCCGGCGGCGGTTCGAGGAGCAGATCGCGGGCGCGCCTCCCGCCTATCCGCCGCTCGCGACGTATCCGGAGCCGGTCGAATATTGCGACGTCTGCCGGTGGGACGAGGAGTGCACGGCGCGACGGCGCCGGGACGACGACCTCTCGCTGGTGGCGAACCTCGCCTCGCGCCAGCGCCAGGCCTTGAAGGCGCGCGCGATCGCCACCCGGCGCGGGCTGGCCGCGGTCACGCTTCCGCTGGAGCCGCCCCTGGAGGACACGCGCCCGGAGACTCTGGAGCGGGTCTACCGCCAGGCCCGGCTCCAGGTCGAAGGCGAAGACGCGAAGCGCACCCTCTACGAGCTGATCGAGCCGAGCCGGCTGAAGGACGGAACCCTCGAGCCCAATCGCGGGCTGCTCGCGCTGCCGGAGCCGCGGCCCGGCGACCTCTTCTTCGACATCGAAGGGGATCCCTTCGCGCTCGACGACGGCGTGGACTATCTCTTCGGCGTCCTGGAGCCGGGCCTGCCGGATGCGCAGGGCAAGCCGACCTTCCACGCGTTCTGGGCCCGCGACGACGAAGGCCGGGTCACGCTGGCCGCGGAGAAGACGGCTTTCGCGCGTCTCATGGAACTCTTCATGGACCGCCTCGCCCAGGATCCCGCGCTCCACATCTACCACTACGCGCCGTACGAGCCGACCGCGCTCGGCCGGCTCATGGGGCGCCACGGGATCCGCGAGGACGACGTGGACCGGCTGCTCCGCGGCGACGTGCTCGTGGATCTCTACGGCGTCGTGCGCCAGGGCGTGCGCGCGTCCGTCGAGTCGTATTCGATCAAGCGCCTCGAGCCCCTGTACCGCTACACGCGCGAGATCGGGCTGCGCGACGTCGGGCCCGTGATCGCGGCCTACGAGGCCTGGCTGCAGGCGGGCGGAGAGGCCGGCCACGACGACGCCGCCCTCCGGAAGATCGAGCGCTACAACCACGACGACGTCGTGTCGACCATGCTCCTGCGCGACTGGCTCGAGGGCCGGCGGCTCGAGCTGGCCTCCCGCGTCGGCGCCGTCCTGCCGCGTCCGCTGCCCAGGTCCGGCGAGGCCGCGGAGGACCTGTCCGAGACCCTGGCGCGGGTGCAGGCCCTCGCGGATCGCCTGACCGAGGGCGTCCCCGCGGACGAGAAGGACCGCTCTCGGGAGCAGCACGCGCGCTGGCTGCTGGCCCAGCTCCTGTCCTGGCACCGCCGCGAGGAGAAGTCGTTCTGGTGGCGCTATTTCTTCTTGATGGACGACCTCACGGACGACGAACGGATCGCGGAGCGCGAGCCGATGGGCGGGCTCACGTACGTCGGCCCCGTGGGCCAGATCAAGAAGTCGATCGTCCATCGCTATCGCTTTCCGCCCCAGGAGCACGCGATCCGGGAGGGCGGGAAGGTCACCGATCCGGCCACTAAGAAGTCCCCGGGGACCGTCATCGCCGTGGACGACGCCGCGGGCACCGTCGACCTCAGCCGAGGAGCGACGAGCGACGTGCCGCACCCGACGTCGCTCGTGCCGAACGACTACATCTCGACCGACGTGCAGCGTTCCAGCCTCATGCGGATGGGGGAGTGGGTGTTGGAGCACGGGATCGACGCCGAGGCGGCGCCATTTCGCGCCGCGCGGGATCTCCTCTTGCGGCGCCCGCCGCGGGCGGGCCAGATCGCCGGTGCCCGGCTTCAAGGGGACGGCGAGGACTCGACGGCCGTCGCCGTGCGGTCGGCCCTGGCTCTCGATGACAGCACCCTGCCCATCCAGGGTCCCCCCGGCTCCGGCAAGACCTACACGGGCGCGCAGATGGTGCTGGCTCTCGTCGCGGCGGGGCGCAAGGTCGGCGTCGCGGCCAACAGCCACAAGGTGATCGGCCATCTGCTCGACGAGATCGCGGCGGCCGCCGAGAAGGCGGGCCGGACGGTTCGCATCGGACAGAAGCCGGAGACGGACGGCGAGCCCACGTGCGCGATCGCGCGCTGCTTCAAGACGAACGGCGATCTCCTGAACGCGCTCCGCGGCGGCGAGCTCGACGTGGTGGGGGGCACGGCCTGGGTCTGGTCGCGCGAGGACTTCGCGGGGTCCCTGGACGTGCTGGTCGTGGACGAGGCGGGGCAGATCGCGCTGGCCAACGCGCTCGCCGTCTCGCCGGCCGCGCGCAGCCTGATCCTGCTCGGCGACCCGCAGCAGCTCGATCAGCCGCTCAAGGGCACGCACCCGCCGGGAGCGGACCGGTCCGCTCTCGCGCATCTCCTCGACGGCGCGGCCACGATGCCGCCGGAGAAGGGCCTCTTCCTGGCGCGCACGTGGCGGCTGCATCCCGATGTCTGCGCGTTCACGTCGAAGGCGTTCTACGCGGGCCTCCTCGAGCCGCAGGCCGGGCTGGAGCGCCAGTCGTTCGAAGGCGCGCCTCCGCTGACGGGCACGGGCATGCGCTACGTCGCCGTCGCGCACGCGGGCAACCAGAGCGAATCGCCGGAGGAGGCGGACGCGATCGCCGCGATCGTCACGTCGCTGGTCGACGGCTCGGCGACGTGGACGGACCGGAAGGGCCAGCGCGCCCTCCTGCAGCTGAGCGACATCCTCGTGGTGGCGGCGTACAACGCGCAGGTGGCGGAGCTGGCGCGCCGGCTGCCCGCAGGAGTGCGGGTGGGGACGGTGGACAAGTTCCAGGGACAGCAGGCGGCAGTCTCTATCTACTCGATGGCCTCATCGTCGCCGGCGGACGCGCCACGAGGGATGGAGTTCCTGTACAGCCTGAACCGGCTCAACGTCGCGACCTCGCGTGCCCGATGCCTGGCCGCGGTGGTGGCCAGCCCGGGGCTGTTCCGGGTGCGCTGCCGGACGCCGCGGCAGATGCAACTCGCGAACGGGCTGTGCCTGCTGCTGGAGATGACGACTCGGGTGGCTCCGCTGGGCTCGCCACCCGGGACAGAACGCGGCCCGGTCGCCGCCACGCAGCTGTCGATCCGTTACTGTTGAAGGATGACCCCGAAAGCGTACACCTGGATGATCGGAGCGGCGGCAGCGCTGCTGGCCGGCTGTCGCGATGCGTCGCCTGACCGTCCGGCGGCATCGCCAAGCGCAACCCACGCGAACGAGCCAGCGGCCCCCGCTTCGCGGGCTCCCTCGCCGCCGCCAGGGGCGACCTCGGCGGCGGCCTTGACCGTTCCATTCGAGTCGGAGGGCGCTTGCCCATTCGAATGCTGCGTGTACCGCACCTGGACCGTCCGCCGCGCCACGGACGTCCGGGCCACTCGAGACAAAGGCGCGCCCGTCGCTTTCACCTTGTCCGCGGGAGGGAAGGTCGAGGCGCTCACAGGCGTGGTCGTGGTGAGCCGGGCCGGACGCGCCCGCGCGTCGCGCGAGGTCGCGATCGAAGGGCTGGGCACGCTGCGCGCCGGCGACGAGGCGGCCGTCCTCCATCCCGTCGGCGAAGGCTACTGGCTGGTCTGGCGCGACGGCAAGAAGGGCAGCGCACAGGTGGGGCCGAAGTCCGACCGGCCCGGCCCCTGGAATCCCGAGCTCAACCCGATCGAGACTCCGGAGTTCCGATGGTGGGTCCACGTGCGCGACGGCCAGGGCCGCACGGGATGGACGGACGCGCCCGACAACTTCGGCAACAAGGACCGCTGCGGCTGAGGGAGCCGCTCACTCGTAGCGCAGCGCGCGCATCGGGTCGATCTTCGCCGCCCGCCAGGCGGGCACGAACCCGGCGGCCAGGGCCGCCGCCAGCAGCGCGGTCGCACTGAGGATGAAGACGGCCGGGTCGTGCGCGTCGACGCCGAAGAGCTGGCTCTCGACGTAACGGCCGCCCGCCGTGCCCGCGAACACGCCCGAGGCCACTCCGAACACGAAGACCGCCAGCATCTCGCTCAGGACGAGCCGGACCACGCGGCCGCGGTCCGCTCCCAGGGCCATGCGGATGCCGATCTCCCGCGTCCGCCGCGTCACCACGAACGCCAGCACGCCGTACAGGCCCACCACCGCGAGCACCGTGGCCAGGAGGGCGAAGCCGGTGGCCAGGAACGAAAGCATGCGCTCGTTGGCCAGGCGCATGTCGAGCTGCGCGTCCAGCGTGCGCATGTTGGCGATGACGAGGTCCGCGTCGATGCGGCGGACCTCCGCGCGCAGGGCGGCCATGACCTGGCGCGGATCCCGGTCCGTGCGCGCGTAGACGACCAGGCTGCCGATGCCGCGGATGCGGTCACCGCTTCCCATCGACACGAAGGTCTGGCGGGGGACGCGCCCGCGCACGTCGTCGTAGCTCGCGTTGCCGAAGACGCCCACGATCTCCATGTTGGGGGAGACGTCCCGGCCCTGCCCCATGCGGCGTCCCACCGGGTTCTGGCCGCGCAGGTATTGCGTCACCAGCTCCTCGTTCACCAGGCAGCGCTCCTCCGCCGCGCCCCAGTCGCTCCAGGTGAAGTCGCGCCCGGCCTTGATCGGGATGCCCAGGGCCGCGAAGTAGCCTGGCGTGACCGCGTTGAAATAGCTCCACGGATATCGCCCGTCCTGGGGCAGCACGCCAGGGATGGTGACGCTGCTGTCCCAGCGGCCACCGCGGAGGAGGCGGGAGCTGTTGGCCCCGACCGCCTTCACTCCGGGCACGGTGGCCAGGCCCTCGATCACCGCGCGGAAGACCTGCCGCTTGCGGGCTTCGTCGTAGACGGTGGCGGGCTGGACTCCCATCGTGATCACGTTCTCCGTCCGGAAGCCGAGATCGACGTTGCGCAGGGCCTGGAGGGTCCGCACGAACAGGCCCGCTCCGATGAGGAGCACGGTGGCGAGGCCGACCTGCATCGCCACCAGCGTCTTGCGCAGGCGGACGTGCCCGTGGCCGCCGGCAACCGAGCCCGCTTCCGCCTTGAGGGTCACGCCGGGCGCGACACGCGAGCCTTGCAGCGCGGGCACGAGGCCGAAGACGACGGCGGTGGTCAGGGTGAGCCCGGCGGCAAAGAGCAGGATCCGAAGGTCGGGCGTGGTCACCAGCGAGAGGTTCTCGGGGTCGAAGGGCAGGAAACGCAGGAGAGCGCGGGCGAGGACGGCGCTCAGCGCGATCCCGGCCACGCCACCTCCGACGGCCAGGATCAGGCTCTCCAGCAGGAGCTGGCGGACGATCTGAAGCCGGCTCGCGCCCAGCGCGGTGCGGATCGCGATTTCCCGCTGGCGGGCGGCGGCGCGAGCGAGGAGCAGGCTGGCCACGTTCGCGCAGGCGATGAGGAGCACGAACCCCACCAGCCACTCCAGGACGATCAGGGGCTGCTCGAAGCGCTGGCGCAGGTCCGACTGCCCGCGCGAGGCGGGCACGAGGTTGAACGTCTGCTTCCGGAAGCGGTCCCTCAGGTCCGGGTATTTCTGGAAGAACTCGCCCTGCAGCTCCTCCTCCTGGCGCTGGCGGTAGAGGACGCGCAGCGCGGCTTCCGCCTGCTCCCTCGACATCCCGGGCTTGAGCCGGCCGAACAGGTAGAACCAGGCGAAGCGCTCGTCCTCGAGCGCGTCCCACGTGGGCGTGATGGCCGTCTTCATCATCACCGGCACCCAGAGGTTCGTGGGCACGGTGCTGTCCGTCCCTTCGAAGCCGGCGGAGGCGATCCCGACGACCGTGAACGGCGTGCCGTTCAGGCGGAGCGTCGATCCGACGACGTCGCCCTTTCCGGCGAAGCGGTTCTGCCAGAAGTTGTACTGGAGCACCGCCACGGGATGGCCGCCCTTGACCTTGTCGTCCTCCGCCGTCAGTAGACGGCCCGCCTGCGCCCGGACACCGAGGACGTCGAAGAAGTTCCCGGCCACGAGGCCGACGCTGACGACCTCGTTGCGGTCGGTGCCGATGAGGCTGGCGGACGTGACCATCTGGCCGGTGAGGCCGGAGAAGACCGTGTTGCGCTCGCGGAAGGCGACGAACAGGGGATGCGAGAAGGTGCCGAGCCCGTCGCCGTTGTTCGAGCCGAAGCGGCCGCCCTCGACCGTGAGCTGGACGAGCTCGCGGGGGTTCTGGACGGGAAGCAGGCGCAGCAGGATCTGGTCGACCAGGCCGAACATGGCGGTGTTCGCCCCGATGCCGAGGGTGAGGGAGAGCACGGCGATCCCCGTGAAGAGGGGCGCCTTGGAGAGGGTACGGAAGGCCAGGCGGACTTCGCGCATGTCCCTGAGACGCCGGGCATGGCTGGAGGGTTGGCCGATTTTTTGGAGGGACGACCTAGTTCGCGGGGCCGGGGGTCACCCGCAGGTTCCGGAAGTGGGCGAGGGTTCCCGGGCCCAGCCACAGCGCGACCGCGCCCGCGGCCTGGGCCCCCGACTTGACGTCGTTCACGACCAGCGTCGGCTGGGCCTGGTCGTGCACGAAGAGGCGCGCCGTGGCGCCACGGACCTCGATCCGGATCTTCGTCCACTCGCCGGGGACGAGATCGACGTAGGACTCGTAGCGGCTCGGCGTCTCCTTGCGGAGGCGGAACCACGGCCAGTCCGGGTGCGCGATGTACTGGGCGGCGTGGTTGCGCCGCTCCTGGTCCTCCGCGCGCCCGTTCGTCGGGCGCAGGTAGAACGCGTCGTAGGTCTTCATGTCCTTCTGCAGGCGGAAGGCGATGCCGACGAATCCTCGAGCGGCCCCCGCCGCACCCGGGGCCACGGCCCCGGCGATCTCGGCCTCGATGGTGCCGCTCGAGAAGTCCGGCCCCTCGAGCACCACGAGCTGCTCGATGTCGCCCTGCGCGCGCTGTTCGGGGGGCATCGTCTGCAAGAGAGCCGCTCCCTCGTCGGAGAGCGTGACCCGAAGGCCCTTCTTGCCCGCGAGCGTCGCCGGCTGCACGGACACATTGTGAGGACGGAGGCGATCGGCCGTCTCGAGCGGGTACTGACGTTCCTGGGCCGCGGCCACGCTGGCGAGCACGGTCACGACGAGGAGGATCGATGACGTCTGTCTCTCGACGCAATGCCGCATCTGCGCAGGGTAGCACGCCGCGCGACGGCAATTTCTGCAAAGAATCGGCACGGCCGCTCGCGATATCTCATGATTTGAACAGGCGCACGGTAGGAGGTTCTTCATGGCGACAACGAAGATCGCGACGATCGGTTTGATGGGCGTCCTGGCGGCGGGGGGACGGTCCGCGGAGATCCCGGAATCCGCCGACTGCTACGGGTGGCTGACCGGGAGCTGGCGGCTCGATGTGCGTAACTACTGGGGCGACGTCCGCGCGCTGGGCCTGAAGGCGGAGGCGCACTTCGCCTGGGTCCTGGAAGGACGCGCCGTGCAGGACGTGTGGATCCTGCCCGTCCGTGACCCGCGCACGGGAGAGATCGACCGGTCGCGCCAGACCCAGGGCACCACCCTGCGCGTCTGGGACGCGGCGCTCCAGGCCTGGCGCGTCACCTGGATCAGCCCCCTGACGGGCGCACGCGTGGAGCTCGTGGGCCGCTGGAGCGGCAAGGACGTCGTGCAGGTCGGGACCTTCGCCAACGGGACGCCGATCCGTTGGATCTTCTCCGAGATCACGGCGGACAGCTTCCGATGGACGGGGGAGACGCTGCAGGCGGACGGGCACACCTGGAAGCTGGAAGGCGAGTTCCTGGCCAGGCGGATGGACTAGTCGAGCGTTCTCATCGCCGGTCGTGGGGGACCGTGCAGGTCGCGCTCGCCGTCGTCACGTTGTCGGCGAGGTCCTTGGCCTGGGCCGCAATGGTGTAGATCCGGCCCGATCCGCCGCCGAGGCGTTCGGCGCGCAACCAGACGGCGAATCCACCGGAGCCATCGGGAGTCACGGCGTAGTCGGAGTCGCGTGGATCCGAAGGTTCGTTGCTCGTCACCGTCACCTCGACCGAGGCCAGACCGGACACGGCATCCTTGGCGCCGACGACGGCCACCTGCTTCATCTTGTGGTTCGGCGGCCAGAGGGAGCATTCGCTGCCGGGCATGCCCGTGAGGGTCGGGGCGCCACCGTCGAGCTTGACCACGTGCGTCCGCGTCGCTTCCTCGTTCCCGGCCGCGTCGGTCGCGAAGTAGGTGACGGTCGTGACGCCGGGTGTCGAGATCCCGAACGAGGTCGCATTTCCCGGCACGATCCGGGGATCGCTCGACTGCGCGCCCGCCTGCGCGTACTGAACCTGATCCACCCATCCCGCCGGCGTGTCCAGGATCCCGCTCGCGAGATCGGTGGCGGCGAGGCTCACGGTCACGCTCGTGGCGTTCCAGCCGTTCGCGTTGGGCACGGGTGACGTCGCGGCGGTGGTGACGGGGTCCACGCCGTCCGAGTAGACGGCGAGGTTGCTCGCCTCCGCTCGCGGCGGGTTGTCGCTGGGCACGTTGACGAGGCGCCGCACGTGCGTCACGGGGTCTTCCATGGCCATGGTCGCGGAGCCGCCGCCATCCAGGTTGAGCGCGTTCCAGACGTGGTAGTCGTTCCGGAGCAGATCGGCGACTTCACCCCCCTGCATGCCGTGGCCACCGTTCGTGCCGTCCACTGTGAACAGCACGAGCGTCCGGCTGTCCTGGGTCACGCCGATGGCGGTGCGGGCGTTGCTGAGGTCGTACCAGTGCCGTCCGGCACGGCTGTAAGGGGCGATGGGATCGAGCGGCGCGTCGGGATGGGTGGCGTCCTTGTATTCCGGGATCGTCGTGACGCCGTTGGTGACGATCTGGCCCGACCCGGCGACGGTATTCCAGAGCTGAACGTTCTCCAGGACGTGCAGGCCGTCGGCCACGTCCGGATCGCGGTGGACGATGCTCGCCCGGTTCTCGGCGTCGATGTTGAGGCCGGGAGAGTCCTTGACGATCGCATAGCTCTGGATGGGCGACTCGAACGCGGAGTAGACGTTCCCGCGGGAGGCCGCCAGCCCGATCAGGTACGCGTACGCACCCTGGGTCGAGCCGCCCGGCACCGGGAACGGAGCGAAGAAGTGGCTGTTGATCGCCACCTGCGCGTGCGAATCGTTCAAGTAGTCCAGCGTCCGCCGCTTGACGACCTCGAAGGGAACGACGGGCCAGGTCGGGGTCGTGGAGCCGGGCAGTACCGCCGGCAGATCCGTGCCGGGAGGCGTGAACTTGAAACGGATCTCCGGCGCGGTCAGATCGATCAACACGATGTTGATGCGCGCGAGGCGCGGATTGGGTGTGGGAGCAGGGCAGCCCGGACACTGGAACGGCGGCAAGGAGAGCGTCCGCTTGATGTAGGTCATGCCCGGAAAGGGATGCGTCTCGATATCCTGGGCCCGCAGTTCGGAGGCTCCGGCGCCCACGGCGAGGACGGCGCCCAGAATGGTCCTGATCGTTCGGCTGGACATGCTCCCTCCTTCACGCGTCAATCGGATGATGGACACTACGCCTTCGGCCAGACCAGCGTCAACGACGAACGCAAGTTCGGACCAGAGCCGCTATCATCGCCTTCGCGGATGAACGCCGAAGACATTCGAAGCCTGCCCGCGCGCGCGCTGGCGCAGTCCCTCCGCCGGGGCGAGATCTCCAGCGAAGCCGCGGTGCGCGCGTTCCTCGACCGCATCGAGGCGATCAACCCGAGGCTGAATGCGGTCGTGCAGCTGCGCGCGGAGGCGGCGCTCGAGGAAGCGCGGACCGCGGACCGGACGCCGGTGGGAAAGCGCGGCGCGCTCCACGGCCTGCCCATGACCATCAAGGACTCGCTCGACACCGCGGGCCTCATCACGACGGGAGGAACGAAGGGACGCGCGGCGCTCGTGCCCGCCGAAGACGCGACGGTGGTGCGGCGCGTTCGCGCGGCGGGCGCGATCATCCTGGGCAAGACGAACACGCCCGACCTGACTCTGAGCTACGAGACCACGAACCTGGTCTACGGGCGCACGAACAACCCGTTCGACGTCTCGCGCACGTCCGGCGGATCGAGTGGAGGCGCGGCCGCGATCGTGGCCGCGGGCGGGTCGCCGGTGGAGATCGGGAGCGACACCGGGGGCAGCATCCGCCTGCCCGCGCATTGCTGCGGGATCGCGGGCCTCAAGCCCACGGCCGGCCGCGTCCCGCGCACCGGGCACATCATCAATTACGAGGGCGCGTCGCAGTTTCTCACCCACATCGGCCCCCTGGCCCGGCGCGTGGACGACCTGGCGCTCGTGCTCGGGATCATCGCGGGGCCGGACGGCGTCGATCCGCACGTGGTCCCCATGCCCCTGGGCGATCCGTCCACGGTGCGCCTGGCCGGGCTGCGCGTGGGGTACTACTCGCGCTTGCCGCCCCTCGACTCGACGGCGGAGACGCTCGCGGCCGTCGATTCCGCGGTGGACGCCTTGCGCCGGGCGGGCTGCGAGCCGGTCCCGATCGCGATCCCCGACGCGGAGCGCATCTACGAGACCTACGTGGCCATGCTCTTCGGCGACGGCGGAGCCGCCGTCCTCCGCGCGCTGGACCGCTGGGGGAGCGCGGAGTCTTCGTTGCGCGCTCGCGTGGCCGGAATGAAGACGCTCTCCAGCGCCGAGCTGACCGCGCGCTACGAATGGCTGGACGGCTGGCGTAGCCGCATGCTCGCGCTCTTCGCGGGCCTGGACGCGATCGTGGGCCCGGTCAGTCCCGCGCCGGCGGTACCGCACGACACCTTCGACCGCGCGACCGCCGCCTATACCCAGGTCTTCAACCTGACGGGCTGGCCGAGCACGGCCGTGCGCGCGGGAACCTCGCCGGAGGGACTGCCCATCGGCGTACAGGTCGTCGCCCACCCCTGGCGGGAGGACGTGTCCCTGGCCCTGGCCGCTGGAATCGAAAACGGGCTTGGGGCGTTCCCGGGAGCATAGACCGGGAAAGGGACACGTTGAGCCGTTGGCGGGAACGAACTAGGGCAGGCCGACCGACAGCTTCGCGAAGAACTTCCAAGGGTCATGCAGCGCGAACGCCCGGAAGTCGCTCGAAGCGAAGAACCGTGCGTAAACGACGCTGAACGTGATGCCAGGTGGAGTCGCGATGTCGGTGCTCAGGACGACCTCGTTGCCGAGGTGACTGACGCTGTCGAGTGGTTCATTGAACTTGTGGAAGTGCCAAGCGAACCGCAACGACTGCGACTCGATGTCGCTGTCTCCGGCACCGAGCCATCGTGCCAAGAGGCCCAGCGGAGCAAGGCGGGGGCTCTCCCATGAGACCCGCACATAGGTCTTTGCCGCCAGCCCTGTAGGGACGAGCCGGGCGCCTTCGCCCTTTCCTATTTTGGTTTTCTTCGCCAGTGAATTCAGGAAAAGAGTGTTCGCCGGCGCGAAGCTCGCCGTCTCGCCGACATAGCTCTCATTTTGATCCATCCTTTGCACGTGGTCGTCGATCCCACGTCCCATCGCCAATCCAAGCACCGACCACACCTTGGAGGGATCGTCGGGATGGCTGGGTGATGGCCAGGTATGGGTGACCGTGACGAGGCCCACGGTACCCTTCGCGTCAGGCAGGCCTTCGGCTTCGAAACGCCGGCTGTGATACACGCCGAGGCTGCCGCGCAAATGCAATTTCGGGCGAGCAAAGTTCAGGGATCCTCCGAGCGTCGAGTACTCGTAGTGGCACTGAGCGCCCGCGGGACACGGCCCGGGCTTGGTCGTATCCACCAGTTCGTCGCTCCCCAGGACCGCGATGACATTGACACCGTCGAGGCCCGCCCACGATGGCGTCGGGAGGTTGTCCACCCCAAGGACCCAGGCCGATGCGTCCTGGTCAGCGGCGTCGGCCGTGCCCTTGGCGCTTTCGCGTCGGAAGCGCCGCGCCACCCACGCCTTGCGAAAGCCCAGACGCACGACATCACCGGACTCCGATATGGCGATGGCGTCCGTGGGAGAGGCGAGTGGAAATCGTCCGGCCGACACTGACCAGTCCTTGAATTTGGTGATGTCGACCTTATATTGAGCCGCGGTCACGCTCAGGTCGCCCGGACTGCCGAAATCGTTACCTCGGAACTTCAACGTGAGGCTCGCCGTCGCCAAGCCGGGAACCGATTGGTCCAGCGTCACCGTTCCCAGGCCGGAAACTCGGCGGAGGCGCCCTCCGTCGTAGGTATTGGCGTCATCCCAGAACTTTCCCTCTGCGGGCAGGGCCACATCCCGATTCGCGCTGGTCTCGACCTTGATCTTGATCGTCGAGCTCGAAGCGGACCGTTGCACGTTGGGCCACACCGCGAAGTAACCCGTCGCTTGGGCAGGCACGTCGGCAGACCCATAGAACTCGACGGTGAAAGAGACCGCGGGCTTGTAGACCGTAGTGAGATCAACCCGGGTCCCTTCCAGAGCTCGAACTGCCAGCGGTCTGTCCGTCCTGGCCAACTCCGCAAATGACCTCTGGGCCACGGCTGACTTCGCGCCCTGGGTAAGCCCACGAAGAGTCGCTTCCAGCATATCTCCCGTCTCGCTGGGCAATGCTGCGCTGACGGCGCCCGCCACATCCAGCAGCTCATGAGTGGACAATTCCCCCAAGGGCAGGGACGGCAACACAACCGCAACCGGTTCCCCTCTCCGCTCCGTCGGCAGCATCTTCTGCACGGGCTCTGGCAGGGCCGACATCAACATGTCGGGAGGCAGTTTCGACGCCATCCCCTTGACGATCTCGACCGCCTCCCTCGGATTCAGTCGCATGACCGTTTCGTGGTCGAGCGCCGCCAGGGCAATTCGGTTGAGTCGGATCGGGGTCAATTTCTGATCCAGGACCGCATCGAGCACCGTCGCCCACCACCCGTCGTCGAACTGGGGAGGCGTCAATACGGATAGCCTCGCGGGAGTCGATCCATCCATCCTGGTCTCCGCCGAGCCGGTGGCGACCACGCGCAAAGCCGACTGACAGCTCTCACCCGCCACTGACCAGCCATTCGGACATCCACCAGTCGGCCGCGGAAGCTGCATCCGGATCATCAGGTCCTGCGTCGTCGATCGATTGACGAAGACAATCTTGACGCTGCCGCTACACTCCCGGGCCTTTCGTAGCGTTCGTGGCCCGTCGACGGGCCGCCCCACAGCGAAGAGAAGAGCGTCGCTCAGGTTTTCGGCCGTTCTTTCCTCGCCACGCGCAAAGAAGCCTCCCAGTAGGTAGGGAGGCTGCCTCGCGCTAAGGAAGTCTCGATCCGCTATGCCGGTGTCATCGAGAGGGATTGTGACGCGGCAGGCTTGCTCGCTAGGAGACGGTACGAGGCGAGCCGCCCTCGGGACCTCCCGCGCGGCGGCGTGGGCGGGCAAGCTCGTACCGACGTCGAGCCCGGCAAGCAGGATGGCGGGCAACAATCGTGCGCGAATCATGGCAAGCCAACCCGGTCTCGCCCGTCACGGTTTGCTGCTCCATTCCCGCCACCATTTCAGACCGGCGGCCCGCTCCAACACCGATTCCCGAAACTCTGGACACTGTTTCTTCAACTCGTCGTCTTCGGTCGTCGCGTCACCATCCAAGACGCCCGCCTTGCAGGGGCTGACGTCGAAGTACCACGAGCCCTGGCTTGCCACCGTCGTCTCCGCAAAATACAGATCGATCACCTGGAGCAGGTCCTGGACCACCTCAAGTGCGGCGAGCGCCCGGCGACGCGCCTCGCCGGCGGGCGGGAGGTTTGAACAACTCTCGGGCAGCCAAGCGAGCAAGTCGTCCAAGTCGGTCGCCTTGTCCCGTCCGGCCTGCCTGTCCAGTGCTCGCTTCAAGGGATACGAGTCCGACCGTCTGTTGACGTTCGGCATGAGGAATGGCGAGGCGTGCGTGGCGTGATAGAGAAGAAACGCCTTTGGATACTTGCAATAGTAGTCCTCCTTGTAGGCGCTCTCATACTTGTAGAGGAAGACTACGTTGTACTCGTCGCCGTGCTCTCGACTGAGCACACTGACAAGCTTTCGGCCGCTGCTCTCGCACTTGGCGGCGAGAGTCCTCTTCGCCTGGATCTTGGGGTCGTCACAGACGAACTGGTCGACCGGAAGATACACGGCAGAGTAGGCGGCCAGGTGTTTGCCGAGTACGCCCGGCGGGATCTGAAGCTTGATCTGATAGATCGCCCCCTCCTGCACGGCGCGTCTCGACATCTGATTCACGCTCGAATACTCTCCATGCGGCTTTTCAAGCGTCTCGAGCGTACCTTGTTGCTTGCCCGGGGCAACGCGGTTGAGCGCGTCGACCATGTCTTGCATCTGGTCTGCGTCCGCAATGACCGCGCTCGAGACGAACATCGATGCCAGCAAGATGCTCCAGGGTTTCATCTCTTCCTCCCTTCAGCGTGGCTCAGTGGTCTCGGCAAGCTGCGCCAGGACGCGTGGCCAGCCCAGGACAACGGCCAGACGGTTGATGGAAACGGCAACGGGGGCGTCCGCCGCGATGAAGGCGTCGCCGCGCACGCTCGTGTCGTTGATCTCCAGGGCGTCGACTGCGAACAGTGTCTGCGGGCGGGCGATCACCGGCGACGGGCCCAGGCGAATCGGTGCGGCCATGAACTGAGTGCCGCGATTGTAGTAGATCTGGTCGCCGGCGGGGGACCAGATCGGCACCATCCCGCCGCCAGTTGATACTTGCCAACGACGGCTCGGACGCTGCAGGGCGCAGACGTACACCTCGAAAGCGCCAGACTCGTCGGAATGATAGGCAAGCCATTGCCCGTCGGGTGAGAAACGGGCCCAGGCCTCTCGGCTGTTGGTCTGGAAGAGAGGGCGAGGCTGCCTGGTACGCATGTTGAGGAGCCAAACGTCGAGCGCGGTTTCGGCGTCTTCCTCGAAATAGGCGAGCCATTCTCCGTCGGCCGACCACGACGTCGGCCAGCGCGGGTTCGCCATCGACAGCAGGCGTTCCGCGGGCGCGCTTCCATCCGCCGCCTGTACGAAGAGGGTGCGCGGGCCATCGCGTGCGGATGAAAAGGCGATCTGCGCGCTGTCCGGACTCCAGACCGCGAACGCATCCCACCCGACGTGTCGGGTCAGATTCGAGCGCGTGCCTCGAGCAAGGTCCTTCACCCAGACGTCAAGGTCGGGGCCGGGAAAGTGGAAGGCGATCCGGCTTCCGTCCGGCGACAGACGAGGACGGTAGTAGGAATTCCCGGATTCCACCTCCTCCTGCACGTGGCCGGCGCGGTCCACCCAGACCATGCGGCCCGCGCGCGCGGTCGTAACCGCGGGAGCGTAGACAAGGGTCCCCTGATCAGAAATGGAGAACAACGGCGCTCCCGTTCCCGGCGTCTCTTGAACCCCATCCAATACCCGGAAAGGCGTTCCCGTGACCGACCCCGCGGAAGCATCGAAGGAAACCGCCAGCAACTCGGAACCACGCGCGTATATGAGCCATCGCGGCGCCAGGAAGCGACCGTGACTACCGCCGGTGAGGACGATCTTGTGATCGGCCTGGCCCGTCCCCTGCATCGCGACCCGCGACTCGGCACTCCGACCCCCCGAGAACACGGTGAACAAGACCGTCCGCTGGTCCGGGAGGAGGACCGGGTATCGGTGAGCTTGTTCCACCGCGCCTGGATCGAGGCGGGTGAACGGCCCCGGTTGTCCTCCGGAGTCCGCGACGCGCTGCAGTCCCGAGAAGTCGGAAGGAGCGAACACGATCCAGCCGTCCCGCGACCAGACCCCGCCCTGTCCATTGGGCGCGGTGGCGAGCGCGATGGGGGCGCCGCCCCGCACGGAGATCTTCTTCAGCTTCCCGTCCGCGAAAAAGGCGAGCCACCGGCCGTCCGGAGAGAAGAAAGGCTGCTGCGCTCCCGCCGTACCGTCCAGCGCCCGCGCCTCGATCTCGTCCATGGCGCGAATGTTGATCGTTCGCCCGCTCGGCGAATCAACCACGTAGGCCACGAGATCGCCCTTCGGCGAAAGGGCAATGGCGGCCGGATAGTCGCCGCCGAAAGCCAGCTTGTTCCTGAGGTCCAAGGCGAACCGGCGGACAGGCTCGGGCGAAAGGACGGTAGGGTCATTGCTCGGTCGCCTGAGCAATGTGAATAAGACGACGACCAAGGCCCCCGCGGCCGCCACACCCGATCTCCAGGAGATCCAAGGCCCTGCTCGGGTTCCGGCCGGCGGTCCGGACTCGTTCTCGGCAAGGATCTCCTCGATCTCGATTCGCGCATCGGAGATGTCATGAAGCCTGCGCGCCGGCTCCTTCCGCAGGCAGCGCTTGACGAGGTCGCGCAACTTGGTGGGCAGCCCGCTCAGGCCAGACCAATCCGGCTCGCGCTCCAGGATTGCCGTAATCTGATCCGAGCGGCCCGGAGCCGGAAACGGATGTTTCCCGGTCACAAGCTCGTGCAACACGCAGCCGAAGGCCCAGATGTCCGCCTGTTCATCGGCAGGGGAGCCTTCGATGTACTCCGGGCTCATGTAGGCGGGCGTTCCAACCACCTGGCCACGCGTGGCGGCGAAATCATGGCTCTGCGTGTCCGCTCGGGAGTCGATGGAGTCCCTACGTGCGACGCCAAAGTCGATCAGTTTCACCACCCCTTGTGGCGTCAGCATCACGTTCGAGGGCTTCAGGTCCCGATGCACCACGCCGCGCTCGTGAACGACCGCGAGTGCCTCCGCTATCTGGATCGCGATCTCCAGCCCGGTGCGTAGCGGGACGCGCCCGCGACGCAGGCGGGTGGCCAACGTTTCCCCCTCGACCCGCTCCATGACCAGGAACGGCACGTCGTCCTCTTCCTCGAGGGCGTAGAGGCCGGCGATGTTCGGGTGGCTCAGGCTCGCCAGGAGACGAGCCTCGCGTCGGAAGCGTTGCAGCCGGTCCTGGTCGGCGGCCAGGTCCTCGGGAAGTAACTTTATGGCGACGTCACGGCCCACGCTGGTGTCGCGCGCCAGGTAGACCTCGCCCATGCCGCCTCTCCCAAGTGCACCGACGATCTCGTAGCGGCCGAGCTTCGTGCCTGTCTGCACAATAGGCTTGGACTCGATTGTTTGGGCGCGAGCCGGGAGTCTAGCATGCCCGTATCCGGGTTCCGGACATCACAACATGTCCCAAGGGGCCACTTCAGCCGCGGAGGTCGATCGCGCGAGGCGACTCAGGCGATCTGCGCGAACGCCTGCTCGATCGTCTGGAAGGTCATGTCCGGGTACACCTCGGTCGCTTCGAGCGCGCCGGGAACGGGCTTGACGCTGTCGCCGCGCACCCACAGCGACCGGTGGAGCTGCGCCGCCACCCGCACCATTCCCTGATCGGGGCCGGTCGCGCCCGCGATGATCTTCTCCAGCTCGGCCGCCGGCACCGGGTCCCGCGCCACCGTCTTGCCGCTCGCGGTCTGCCAGAGCGCGATGAGCAGGTTCTGGGTGATGGCATTGGCGCGGATGTGAAGCTCCTGGTCGAGCAGCCGGGGGTCGTGCACCGCGCGCACGGTGACCTTGGCGATGTCGGCCACGCTGTTCAGCGCGCCCATGACGTTGCCGTCACCGTAGACGTTCACCTCCTCGGGCGGGATCGTCCCGCCCAGGCGGGTGAGGTCACCGAGCGAGTACGCCCAGTGGCTGAAGAACGCGTTCGCATGGATGAAGGTGTACGGGATGCTCGCCGCCTTGACCGACTCCTGGACGGACCTCTTCGCGTCGAAGAGGGCGCACGAGCCGGGGCCCGCGGCCGCCGGATCGAGGCCGAAATCGGACGGGACGAACCGCTGCACCTTCGCGTCCTTGACCGCCTGGACGAGTGCGGCCTGATCCGCGACCTGCATGCCGCCCACGGCGGAGATCACGACATCCACGGCTCCGCAGGCGCGCCGGAGGCCGGCTTCGTCGGCGAGGTCTCCCTCGTGAATCGTCGCGGACGCGTCCTGGAGCGGCTTCATCCGGGCGGCATCGCGCCGCGTGGCCGGCCGGACGAGAGCGTGGACGTCCGCGTTCTGCTGCCGGCAGGCGTTCACCAGCTCCCGGCCGAGGTGACCCGTGGCCCCCACGATCAGGATTCGCGCCATGGCGGTCAGAAAACCCGATCGTCCGCGGACGGCCCGTAGACCGAAGGCACCTTCGCATCGTTCAGACGCAGGTACACCGTGAGCTGCCCGCGATGGTGCGCAAGGTGGGTGAACGTGCTCGCGATCGCCATGTGTCGAGGGTTCTCGTCCACGACGTGCCCGCCGACCAGGAGCTGCCATTTCGTCTCGAGAAACTTGTCGTTCGTGGAGCGCAGGGCCTCGAGGGCCTGCTTGACCGAGTCGTCGGCCGCGGCCAGGAGCTTCGCCTTGGTGTCGGTGGCCGGCGGCTTGTAGCCGGCGCCGCTCACCGGCCTGAGGTCGAGAGAATCCTGCCGGATCATCATCGCGATCCAGGCGGGCATGCTCGCGACCAGGGTGGTCAGGTAACCCAGGGGCATCGACTTGTCGTGCGGCTTCCAGTCGGGCTTGCCCTCGGGCACCTGCTCGAGCACACGGCGCGAGATCGGCGCCTCCGTCTCGAGGAGCTTGATGAGGAGTTCGGTGATGGCCATGGCGCCTCCGTTCTCCAGGCATCCTGTGCCAAGACGAGCCCGCCGTCTACGGGATCCGACGCCATCGACACGCGCGATGTCGGGAGGGAAGATACGGCCCATGATCGCCACTGCGCCGTTCCTGCTCCTCCTGCCGCTGGCCGCCGCGCCGGCGACGGCCGCGACCTGCGAGAGCCTGGCCAAGCTGGCTCTCCCTTCCACCACGATTGCCAGCGCTCAGCCCGTGGCCGCGGGGCCGATGGCCCTGCCGCAAGGTCCGCCGGTGGACGTGCCCGCCTTCTGCAAGGTGGTGGGGTCGATCAAGCCTTCCGCCGACTCGGACATCCAGCTCGAGGTCTGGCTGCCCGCGTCCGGCTGGAACGGCCGCTTCGCGACGGCGGGCAACGGCGGGTTCGCGGGCTCGTTGAACCTGCGCCCCATGGCCCGCGCCGTGGCCAACGGCTACGCCACGGCGGGGACGGACACGGGACACCGCGGCACGGCGACGGACGCCACCTGGGCGCTCGGCCACCCGGAGAAGGTCACCGACTTCGGCTACCGGGCCATCCACGAGATGACGGTGGCGGCGAAGGCGATCGCGGCCGCTTTCTACGGGCGGCCCGTGTCACATGCCTATTTCAACGGCTGCTCGAACGGCGGGCGGCAGGCTCTCATGGAGGCCCAGCGGTTCCCGGAGGACTACGACGGCATCATCGCGGGAGCGCCCGCCAACGACTTCACGCACCTCCTGGCCCAGGCCGTCTTCAACCGGCAGGCCACGGAGTCCGACCCCGCCGCGTACATCGCGGCCTCGATCGTGCCGGCGATCGAGGCGGCGACGCTGGAGCAGTGCGACGCGAAAGACGGGGTCGAAGACGGCGTCGTGGACGACCCGACGGCGTGCATGTTCCGGCCTGCGGCCCTTCATTGTCCGAGTGACGTCAACGGCTCCCCTTCGTGCCTCACCGAGCCGCAGATCGCGGCCATCGAAAAGCTCTACGCCGGGCCGCGCGGAGCCGTGCCCGTGCATCCCGGGCTCGTGGCCGGTGGCGCCACCGGTCCCGGCAGCTGGCCGCTGTGGGTGACGGGTCCCGAGCCGGGGAAGAGCCTCATCGGGACCTTCGGCACGCAGTTCTTCCGGAACATGGTGTTCGAAGATCCGGCCTGGGACTTCCGGAGCTTCCAGCTCGAGCGCGACACCCGGGTCGTGGACGCCAAGCTCGCGCGCACGCTCAATGCCACTGATCCCGACCTGTCCGCCTTCCGCAAGCGGGGCGGCAAGCTCGTCATCTGGCACGGCTGGAGCGACCCCGCGATTTCGCCCCTCAACGCCATCCGGTATTACGACAGCGTGCGCGCGAAGATGGGCGCGAAGGAGACGGACGCGTTCGTGCGGCTGTTCATGTTGCCGGGCGTGCAGCACTGCGACGGCGGGCCCGGGCCGACCGGCTTCAACGGCGCGAACGCCATGAAGCGCGACGCCGAGCACGACGTCAACGTCGCCCTCGAGCGCTGGGTCGAAGAGGGCGTGGCGCCTGCTCGGATCGTGGCCGCGAAGTACAAGATCTCCGCCGAGCCGGCCAGCGGGGTCGCACGCACGCGGCCGCTGTGCCCGTATCCGCAGGTGGCGCGCTACAAGGGGACGGGGAGCACGGACGAGGCGGAGAATTTCAGTTGTGCAAGCGGGGCAACAAAGTAGAACGGAAATCGATCGGCCTGATTAGCGAATAGAGGCTGCGGCCAGGTCGGCTGCCATCTACGAACGCCGGCTACGGCTTGGGCGCAGCGCCGGCTCTCGGCTTCACGGTCGTGAGAGCCGGCAGCATCCGGGATGGTCCGATACGCTTGGCCTGGATTTGTTGGAAATTCGTCACCCACGTCTTGCCCCCGTCCGTCGAGCGATCCGCCGTCCATGAGAACGTGTCGGGCGCGATATCGTAGTACCGGATGCGCAGCGTCGACGGCGTGCCGGCGGCGACACCAAAGGTCTGCTCGATCTTCATCTCTTTCCCGTCCCAGTGCCCCGTTCCGAAGTCCTGCAGGCCGGCTCCGCCGTCCGCGCCGATCAGCTCCCAGCGGTCCAGCGCGCCGTTCCAGTTGCGCAGCGTCGTCGTGACGTAATACGTCTCGCCTTCGTCGCCGACCACGCGGTACTCGTCCAGGATCTGCCCCTTGTCCAGGCGCACCGCGCTCCAGAGTCCGCGGAACTTGCCGTATTGCTTGCTCGTCGCCGTGAACTCCCAGTCCCCGAGCAGGTAGTCGAACTCGCCCTTGTGGGCGGCGTAGGAGGCCTGGATCTGCTCGGGCGTACGCTTCGGCGTCGTCTGGGCGGACAGTGGTGGCACGGCCAGCGACAGGGCTGCGATGATCATCCCGGAGCACGAACGAATCGCATGACGTTTCATGGTGTCCTCACTCCTTCGCCATGGAATGCCGCTCGAGACGCAGCTCGAGATGGCGCTTCACGTCGCGCCATTCCGCCAGCAGGATGCTGTAGATCACCGTGTCCCGCACCGTCCCGTCGCGGCGGGCGGAATGATGCCGGATCACGCCGTCCTTCTTCGCACCCAGGCCCTCGATGGCGCGCTGGGACCGGAAGTTGAAGTTGTCGGTGCGCAGGCCGACGACCTTGCCGCCGAGCGTCTCGAACGCATGCGTCAGGAGCAGGAGCTTGCAGGTCGTGTTCACGCTCGTCCGCTGCCGGCTCAGCGCGTACCACGTGTAGCCGATCTCGACGCGGTCGATCGCGGGCACGATGTCGTGATAGCGCGTCGAGCCGATGACGGCCCCGCTGGCCGCATCGCGCACCACCCACGGCATCATGTGGCCGTCGCGCTGGCCCTTGAGCGCGCTCGCGATGTAGTCGCGCATGCCGTCCGGAGCGGCCACAGCCGTGTACCACAGTTCCCACAGGCGGCCATCGGAGGCGGCGGTGACGAGAGCATCGTGATGGTGCTCGGTCAGCGGCTCCAGGCGGATGCCGCGGCCTTCGAGGACGGTGGGTTGGACCTGGATCATGCCGGCAAGGTTACCGCGAAGAGCGGCCGAGGCTCGCCGCGGATCCGGTGAAGGTGGCGGTCTGGCGGATGTCCGCGGACGAGGCGCCGACCTTGACCGAGTAGGTCCCCGCCTCCACCTTCCACGAAGACGATGCCGCATCGAACGACGCCAGGTCTCGCGGCGATACCGTGAAGGTCAGGACCTGCGACGCTCCCGGCGCGAGAAGCCGTGTCTTCGCGAAGCCCTTGAGCTCCTGGGCCGGCTTCGGCATCGACTGGCCGGGGGCGGAGACGTACATCTGTGCCACTTCGCGGCCCGGCACCTTGCCCGTGTTCGTCACGGTCACCGAAGCCGTCATCGTCTTGTCGGACGCGGGCGGGCTCAACTTGAGGTCCGAGTACCCGAACGTGGCGTAGGACATCCCGAAGCCGAACGGATAGGCCGGCGTCACGCCCTTGGTAACGAAGTGGCGGTAACCGACCCAGATGTCGTCGTCGTACGTCACTTCGGCCGCGCGATCGCCGGCGAACGGTCCGCGGGCGTTGGGGTCCGGCCCGAGCAGCGTCTTGCCCGGGAACCCCGAGGACGAAGGGACGTCCGCCCAGCGGACCGGAAAGGTCGTCGCCAGCTTTCCGGACGGCGGCGTCCGGCCGACGAGGACGTCGGCGATCGCGTGGCCGGCTTCCTGGCCGGGCTGCCAGGCGAGCAGGATGGCGTCCGCCTGGTCGCGCCAGCTCGCGGTCTCGATCACGCCGCCGACGTTGAGCACGACGACCAGCTTCTTGTTCTGGGCGTGGACGGCGCTCGCCACCGCCTGCAGGAGCGACTTCTCGGCAGACGACAGCTCGAAGTCGTTTTCCAGCGTCCGGTCGCGGAACTCGCCGGAGTTGCGGCCGATCGAAACCAGCGAGAGGTCCGTTTCGCGGGCCAGACGTGAGATCTCCTCCGCGCGGACCGTCATCTCCGCGATGGGCGGGGGCAGCAGGAAAGGCATGGGCATCGGCGGCCGCTTGCCCTCCGCCTCCTTGATGTAGGGCGGATAGGCGTCGGCCAGCGCTCCGTCCACGACGAAGCCCGCCTCTTTCAGGCCCTGGGCCAGCGAGACGACGTAGGCCTCGTTGACGTCGCCGCTCCCCGTGCCACCGGTGATCGTGGAATAGGCGCTGTTGCCGAAGAGCGCGACCTTGGCCGGCGCCTTCAGGGGCAACGCGCCCTGGTTCCGCAGCAGGACCATTCCCTCCGCGGCGGCCTGGCGCGCCTCTTCCGCATGCGCCTTCAGGTCCGGATGGTCGCTGTGCGCGGCGTGGTGGAAAGCGGGTGTGCGCAGCACCAGGGCCAGGACGCGCTCGACGTTGCGGTCCAGGACCTCTTCCTTGAGCGCGCCGCTCTCCAGCGCGGCCAGCAGCTCGCGACGCTGGCGTCCCGTACCCGGCATCAACAGCTCGTTGCCGGCGGTCATCTGCGCGACGGGGTCCTTGCCCCCGAACCAGTCCGTCATGACCAGGCCGTCGAACTTCCAGTCGTCGCGGAGGACTCCCTGGAGAAGGGCCGGGCTCTGGGAGGTGTATGTCCCGTTGATCTTGTTGTAGGAGGACATGACCGTCCAGGGTCCGCCTTCGCGCACCGCGATCTCGAAGCCGCGCAGGTAGATCTCGCGCAGGGCGCGCGGAGAGACCTTCACGTCGATCGTGTCGCGGTTCCACTCGTGGTTGTTGGCCGCGAAATGTTTGACGGAGGTGCCCACGCCCTGCGATTGCACGCCGCGCACCATGGCCGCCGCCATCCGGCCCGCGACGAGCGGGTCCTCCGAGTAGTACTCGAAATTCCGGCCCCCGAGGGGATTGCGATGGATGTTGAGCGCCGGCCCGAGGAGGACGTCCACGCCGTATTCCTTGACCTCGTTGCCCATGGCCCGCCCGACGCGCTCGACGAGGTCCAGGTCCCACGTGGAGGCGAGCGCGGTGGCGACGGGGAAGGCGGTGCAGTAGTACGTCCGCCCCTCCTCTCCCTTGCGCGTGGGCTGGATGCGCAGGCCGGCGGGACCGTCCGCCACCACGATGGCGGGAATTCCCAGCCGCGGTATGGCGAGGGTGGTGCCGGCGGCGCCGGGCACGCCGCTGTCGGTCACGCCGACCACCGGCGCCTGCATGTCCGGGGGCAGAGGCAGACCGGGAACGTTGAGGCCCGTGCCCATGACGAGGCCGACCTTCTCCTCGCGGGTCATGGCCGCGATCACGTCGCGCGTCGGGCTCTTCCCGAGCTGCGGCGGATCGGCGGCGCGAGCCGTTGGAGACGGCGCGGCGATCAGCAGCGGGCCCAGCAGAGCAGCGATCGCGAGCGTGTGCTTCATCAGGCCCTCCGGACTCTGGCTTTACTAAGTCAGGGGGGGCACTTGCGACCACCGCGGTCGCCGCTGCGCGGCCCCCCTGAACCCCCCTCGCAACGCGCCGCCGCTTTGCGGCGCCGCCTTGCTCTACGTATCCCTACCTTATGCCCTTAGCTCCACAAGCGATCCCAGGACCGCTCGTTGTCCCACTCCGGGGTGGGGGCGAAGTACTGGGTGCCGGGCTTGAGGTGGGCCTTCACGACCTCCTCCACCAGCTCGATGCCCAGGCCGGGACGGTCCGAGGGGCTCGCGAACCCTTTCTGGAAGATCGGCTTCGGCACGCCCGTCACGAGGTCCTCCCACCAGGGGACGTCCACGGAGTGATGCTCGAGAGCGATGAAGTTCTCCGTCGCGGCCGCGCAATGCAGGTTGGCCATGAACGACACGGGCGTGCCCGCGAAGTGCATGGCCATGGCCACGCCGTGCTCCATGGCGAAGTCGCCGATCTTCTTCGTCTCCAGCAGGCCGCCCGCGGAGGCGAGGTCCGGATGGATCATGTCGACCGCGCCCATCGTGATGAGCTTCGCGAAGTCTTCCTTCAGATAGATGTCCTCGCCGGTGAGGATGGGGATGTCCACCGCGTCCTTGATCTGCTTCATCAGCTCGCCGTATTGCCAGGGCACCATGTCTTCCATCCAGGCGAGGTGGTGCTTCTCCATGGCGCGGGCGAGGCGGATGCAGGAGTTCACGCCGATGTGCCCGTAGTGATCGGAGGAGAGCGGGATCTCGGGGCCGATCTCCTGGCGCACGGCGGCCACCCAGTCGGACAGGAACGCGATGCCCTTGTCCGTGATCTCGATGGCGGTGAAGGGGTGCATGACCATGGCTCCACCGGAGGACGGCGCACCCGCGGGCATCGTCAGCGCGCCGGGTACGTCACGGAGCAGGTTGATGCCGAAGTCCTGCTTGAGGAACGTGAACCCCGCATCCATGCGCGCCTTGAGGCGCCGGCCCTGTTCGTGGGGCTCCTCGTGTTCGGTCGTGTCGGCGTAGAGGCGGACCTGGTCGCGGAACTTCCCGCCCAGCATCTGGAAGGCGGGCACGCCGTAGGCCTTGCCCGCCAGGTCCCATAGCGCCATCTCGACTCCGCAAACCCCGCCCGCCTGCCGTGCCGGCGCGCCGAACTGCTTGATCTTCCGGAACAGGCGATCCACGTTGCACGGGTTCTCGCCGACGAGCCGGCTCTTCAGGAAGAGGGCATAGGTCGCGGAGGCGCCATCGCGCACCTCGCCATAGCCAACGAGGCCCTGGTTCGTGTCCAGGCGGATGATCGGACACGTCATCGGGGCTTTCTCGACCACGGCCACGCGCAGGTCGGTGATCTTGAGCTGCGACGGGATCGAGTTCTTCTGGACGTTCTGCGGCGCCGCTTCGAGGTCGGCGTCGGTGACGAGGCCGAAGGCGGACGCGCCCGCCGCCGCCTTGCCCATGGTCGTGAAGAACGAGCGGCGATCGAGCAGGCGCTCGACGGCAGGCTTCATCGCTCCTCCTTGTGGTGATGGCCCGAGCTTATACGCGCCCGCCGCCCTGTCAACGACTTCAGCGCGCGAACAGGGACAGGTCGATGGCGTCGGCCATGATCCGATACCCCGCCGCGGAAGGATGCAGGTGGTCGCCGCCATCGACGAACGCGGACAGGCGCGCGGGCTGGGCGGGATCGCGCGCGATGGCGTCGAAGTCGATGACGCCGTCCAGCTCGCCCCCGGTCCGGATCCACTGGTTGACCGCCTGGCGGTCGGCCTCGCTCTGCGCGCTCGAATACGCACCGAACCCTTCGAAGGGCAGGATGGTGGCGCCGTAGACGCGCAAGCCGTGGCTGTGCGCGCGCGTCACGATCTGGCGGTAGGCGGCGATGACGTCGCGGGCCGTGGCCGCCGGCTCGCCCTTGGAGCGCGCGGCGACAGCGGTGCCGATGTCGTTCACCCCTTCGAGCACGACCACCCAGCGCACCCCGGGCACGGCCAGCACGTCGCGGTCGAAGCGGGCGAGCGCGTTGGGCCCGAGGCCGTCGCGGAGCAGACGGTTCCCGCCCAGGCCCTGGTTCAGCACGGCGATGTTCGCGGTGGCGGGGTTGGCGCGCAGCCGCTGCGCGAGCAGGTTCGGCCAGCGATCGTTCTTGTTCGTGGTCGAGCCGCGGCCGTCCGTGATCGAATCGCCCAGCACCACGATCGCGGACGCACGCGGCTCCGCCCAGACGTCCAGGCCGCTGAGCACGTACCAGTGGTCGATGGCCACGGCGCCCGGGAGGTCGGCCGCAGCCGTCACGTTCCCGGCCTGGATGAACGACGTCGTCCGTGAGCCCGGGTGGCCGGTGAGGGCGGCGGGAAGGGACGCGAAGTGCACGGTCACCGCGAGGTTCACGAACGCGGTGACGTCGAAGGCGAGCGGGTCGGACACCATCTGCGCGCCGCGCGGCACGGTGACGGAGGGCCCTCCGTCGAACATCACCGCGCGGTCGCTGGCGGCGTCGATGGCGGCGCCGCCTTTGGACCGCGCGATCCGGACGGAATCGACGACGAGGTCACCGTCACCGTACGCGTTCGATAGGGTCACGCGCAGCCGCGACCCGTCCAGCGACGGCTGGAGGATCTGCCGGAGCGTCTGGCCGGCCAGGCCGGGAGCGGGCGGCATGTTCTGCGGCTCCGTGAGCTGGGGGGCGGAGACCCAGCTTGCGACCCAGCGTCCGTCCGCGGGCGCCGTCTGCGCGCGGGCGGGGGTGGCGGAGAGGGCCGCGAGGACCGCGAGGACGAGGGTGGGGAAGGGGCCGCGCATGGCCCCAGATCCTACCGGTTGCGGCGCGACCGCAGGAAACGCAACAGCGATTCCTCCAGGTCCGGGGGCATGGTGACCGCCGAAGCCTCGCGCAAGATGCGCGGCGTCTCTCGATACGAGGCGACGAAAGCGGTGCAGCGCGGGCAGCCGGCCACGTGGGACTCGAGGTCGGTGCGGACGTCCGCGGCCAGCGTCCCCTCGAGATACTCCATCAACAGCTCGACGCCCGAAGCGCAGGCGACGTCGGTCATGGCTTCACCCCCGTGAGCGCTCCCAGGTACCCGCGCAGCATGAGCCGCGCGCGATGGACGCGCTGTCGCACCGCGGCCGGCTCCACGCCCAGCACCTCCGCCACGTCCGCCGTGCTCAGCTCCTCGAGGTCGCGCAGGACGAAGGCTTCGCGATAGAGGTCGGGCAGGAGGTCGATGCCCGCGCGCGCCCTCTCGGCCAGGAGCTGCCGGTCCAGCGTCTCTTCCACGCGGCACGGCGCCCGCAGCTCGGCCGGAGTGGCGGCGTGCCGGCCTTCGCCATCGAAGCGGGGCAGGAACTCCTCCAGCGACTCCGCGGGACGCCGCGCGCGCGCACGGCGGAGCATGAGCGCGGCGTTGGTCGCGATGCGGTACAGCCAGGTCGAGAACCGCGCCTCACCCCGGAACGACGGCAGGTGGCGATGGACCTGGAGGAACGCATCCTGAAGCGCGTCCTGGGCGTCGCCGTCCTCACCGGTGAGCCGGCGGGCGAGACGGAAGACGCGCGCCTGGTAGCGGATCACCAGCGCCTCGAAGGCAGGTTCGTCCCCGGCCGCGGCCCTCCCGGCCAAAGTCTCGTCGCTCGTGTCCACGCCGGGGACGGCCATGCCGGACGAAGTCTAACGGGTCTCGATGGCGTTCCTGACCTTCGCCGCCAGCTCCGGGGTCACTTCCTTGACACCGTGGCTCTGCGCGGCGTGCTGCGCCACCTGCTGGATGAGCTCTTCCTCCGTGCGCGCGCTGGCCCGGAAGGCGCAGCCCTCGACGATGTCTCCGCAGGCGATGTGTTTGGTCATTTCGTTCCCTCCTCCGGTATTGCCGGTTTCGTCCCTTGAGATGCCCCAGGTGCGCGATGTGTGACGCGCGGTCACGATCGCGAGGGAATGGCGGGCGAATATTCCAGGAGCCGGAAGCGCAGAGGGCTCGCCGCGCGCGTCTCGCGGACCTCCTCCACGTCGAGCCGGACGTCGAAGCCCGGCTCCAGGCGGGCGCGCGCGGTGATCTGGAGGACGTCGCCGGTCGCGAAGTCCACGAACAGGAGACCGGCGCGCGGGTAGCCCACGAGGTTCCCGAGCGTATTGAACATGTTGTTCCCGGGATAGTCGGGGAAGACCAGCCGGTCGTCGCCGAGGACGCGTACGAATCCGGGGAAGCCGCCACGGTGGGACGCGTCCGCGCCGCCCTCGGGGTGGAAGCTCCCGATGAAGAGTGTGTCCGCGTTCCCGATCGTGGCGCGCTGCCGAGCGTCGAGCATCGAGCTCACCCGCGGCCCTTCCGGAGCGGCCACTCCGTCGGGCTCCGCCTCGCGAAGCTGGATGTACTTCGGGCAGTTGCCATAGGCCTGCCGGAGCTCCAGGGTCAGGCCTTCGGGCGAGAGGCGGGCCCGCCCGTTGAAGCGCAGGCGCTGGCGGGTGGCCGGATCGATCACGAGCAGACCCAGCTCCGCGCCCTCCGGGAGATTCGCGCCCAACGGGTCGCCGGGAATGGGCGACACCCCGATGTGCAAATGTCTGGGATCCGGAGCGGACACGAACCCCACCGGCCCCGCCAGGAGCGACGCCCACACGCGCCCGTCGGAGTCCAGGCTCGCCGCTACGGCCAGGCGCTGGTGGGCGAGGAACCGTGCCGCCGGAGGGCTCACGGTGCGCCCGACGATCCGTCCGACCGCGCTCGCCTCGTCCGCGACGCCGGCCCGGCGCTGCACCTCGCGCTCGCCCGCATGAAAGGTCACACCCTTGAGATGCCGGAGGCGGGGAAGTGTGACGGACGGCGCGGCCGGCCACGCCGCGCGCGCTCAGCCTCCCCTTGCCTCCCGCCAATCGGGTGTCATATACTGAACCACATGGTTCAGTATGCCTGGGCCGGCTTCGATGACTCGTTCGCCGCGCTCTCGGACGCCACCCGGCGCGGCGTTCTGGAGCAGCTCGGGCGTGCCGACGCTTCGATCACGGACCTCGCCGAGAAGTTCCACATGACCCTGACGGGCATGAAGAAACACGTCGGCGTCCTGGAGCAGGCGGGGCTCGTCACCACGGAGAAGGTCGGGCGCGTGCGGACCTGCAAGCTCGGCCGGCGCCGACTGGAGGAAGAGATGGCATGGATCGAGAGGTACCGCCAGCTCTGGGACGCGCGCTTCGATGAGCTGGACAAGGTCGTTGAAGAACTGAAACAGAAGGAGAAGGCCGATGGACGCAAGAAAAGAGATTGAGCCCACCCCCATGAAGAACCGCACGACGGTGGAACGGAAGTCCGAGCGTGAGCTCGTTACGACGCGCACGTTCAACGGTCCGGCGCGCATCGTGTTCCAGGCGTGGACCACGCCCGAGCTGTTCCAGCGGTGGTGGGTGCCGAAGTCGTTCGGCCTGACCCTGCTCTCCTACGAGGCGGATTTTCGTGTCGGAGGCCGGTACCGTCTCGTGTTCAGCCACCCTGCGGCCCCGGAGCCCGTGGCGTTCTTCGGCACGTACCTCGAAGTGACGCCGCACTCGCGCCTCGTCTGGACCAATGAAGAAGGCGGCGAGAGTGGACAGGTCACCACGGTCACGTTCGAGGAAAGAGGCGGCCAGACGCTGCTGGTCGTCCGCGACCTCTATCCCTCGAAGGAAGCTCTCGACGAGGCCATCGCCTCCGGCGCGACGGGTGCGCTGCCCGAGCAGTTCGAGCAGCTGGACGAGATTCTCGTCAGCCTGGGCGCGAGCGCGTGACGGGCGTCCGGTCCCTCAGGGCTGACCCGAGCCCTTGAGGTACTTCAGGAGCTCCGAGTCCGTGGACAGGATGAGCCAGGACTTCTCGTCGAGGCTCGAATGGAGCGTCTCCATGCTCTTCAGGAACTGATACAGCTCCGGATCGCGGCCGTAGGCGCGGGCGTAGATGGCGGTGGCGGTGGCGTCGGCGGCACCTTTCTTTTCCTGGGCCTTCTTGTAGCCCTCGGAGCTGGCGGCCAGCGTGTCCCTCTCCTTCTGTCCGCGGATCTCGGCCGCCTTGCCCTGTCCTTCGGACCGGCTGCGCTCGGCGATGCGCTTGCGCTCGGAGGTCATGCGCTCGAAGACCTTCTGCTGGACGCTGTCGATGTAGTTGAGGCGCAGGAAGCGGACGTCCTCCACCTCGATCCCGAAGGCGGGCGTGATCTGGGCCGCCTTCTCCAGGACGATTTTCGCGATGGCGCTCCGGCCGGTGCGCACGGGGGCCATGGCTTCCGCGGACCCGATTCCGGTCAGCTCTTCCGTCACCTGGAACTCGCGGTTCGTGGAGCGGACGATCTCGAGCAGGTCGAAGGAGGCGACCGCATTGCGCGTCTGGCCGTCGATGATGTCGTCGAGACGGCTCTGCGCGCCGCGCTCGTCCCCGACGTTCTGGTAGAACTTCAACGGATCGACGATCCGCCAGCGGGCGTAGGTCTCGACCCAGATGTACTTCTTGTCCTTGGTCGGGATCTGGTTCGCCGATCCCTCGAACTCGAGCCACCGCTTGTCGAAGGTGTGGACGATCTGCACCAGGGGGGCCTTGAAGTGCAAGCCGGCCTTGGTGACGAGCCCGCCCACGGGCTCGCCGAACTGGGTCAGGATCGCCTGCTCCGTCTCGCTCACGGTATAGACGGACAGGAGGAGCAGGACGGCGGCCACGGCGGCCGCGATCAGGGAGAGCGGGCCCTTCATGGCTTGATCTCCCTGGTCCCGCCCTCGAGCTGCAAGAGGGGCAGGATCCCCTTGGCCTTGTCGTCGAGCACGACCTTCTTCTCGATCCGGGGCAGCACCTGCGCGAGCGTTTCGAGGTAGATCCGCTTGCGCGTGACCACCGGCGCCTTCCGGTACTCCTCGTAGAGCGCGTTGAAACGCGAGGCGTCGCCCTCCGCCTTGTTCACCCGCTCGAGCGCGTAGCCCTCCGCGGAGCGGATGGCCTGGTCGGCTTCGCCTTTGGCCTTGGGGACGGACTTGTTGTAGTCGGCCCAGGCGTCGTTGATCGCGCGCTCCTTCTCCTGGATGGCCTGGTTGACCTCGTTGAACGCGGGCTTGACCGGCTCCGGCGGGTTCACGTCCTGGA
>Ga0207428_10000127_pt1 | contig 104865 bp, 81 predicted proteins | sample RhiMethybrSRZTD1_FD_187600 | JGI IMG/M metagenome (GOLD analysis project Ga0207428, IMG submission 187600) | Populus rhizosphere microbial communities from Tennessee, USA - Rhizosphere MetaG P. TD hybrid SRZTD1 (SPAdes) (version 3) | ecosystem: Host-associated > Plants > Roots > Rhizosphere >... | reverse complement strand
GCGGAGATCGCGGCCCGCCGCGAGCCCGGCAAGGGCTACGAGATGCAGGCCCAGGTCCTCCTCGACCTCGGCCGCGTGGACGAGGCGGCGGCGGCGGCGCGCCGCAGCCTGGAGGCCGACCCGCAGCGGCCGATGAGCCAGTTCGTCCTCGGGGTCGTGGCCCAGAAAGGCGGACGGTACGACGAGGCGTTGTCCGCCCTGCGCAAGGCCGAGGAGGCGAACCGGCTGCAGAAGGGCTCGGTCATCTTCACTCTCCACGCGCGCATGGCCGATTGCCTGGCCCGTCTGGGCCGTGAAGCAGAGGCGGAGAAGGAGTTCCTCGCCGAGATCCAGGACGTGCCGTGGTCACGCGAGGGGCGCGTCGGCCTCGCCATGCTGTACCGGTCGCAAGGACGGGACGCGGAGGCGCGGGCCATGGTCGAAGGGCTCGTGGCCGCGAGCCCCCGCCCGGATGGCGAGACCTACTCGACCGTCGTGCGCACGTTCACGCTGCTGGGGGACGAGGCGGCCGCGCGCGCGTGGACGGTCCGGGCGCGCGCGAAGTTCCCGGGCGACGCGCGCTTCCGCTAATCGCCGCGCAGGGCCTGGGCGGCTTGCCGGCAACGCCCGGCCGCCGCGCGGTCCCCGGCCGCATCGAATCCCTCGGCCAGGCTGAGCCAGGCCTCCGGACGCCGAGGGCGCGCGGCTTCCGCGCGGCGCAGGAGGGCCAGCCCCTCCTCGCGGCGGCCGTCCAGGATGGAGATGCGCCCGAGCACGGCCAGCGCCCAGGGATGACCAGGATTGGCCGTGATCACCGCGCCCGCGGCCTCGCGCGCCCGCCCGAGATCGCCCATCCGCACGTAGACGCGGGCGAGGTCGATGCGGGCGTCGGTGTCGCCGCTGTCCGCGGCCGTGCTCAAGCTCTTCGCCGCCTCCGCGAGCTTGCCCTGCGCGGTCAGGAGCCGCCCCTGCGCGGCCAGCGCCTCCGGATCACCCGGCTCGCTGCGGAGGAGATCGCCGATCAGACGGCCGGCCTCGTCGGTCTTGCCCACGAGGGTCAGGGTCTCGGCCAGGCTCGACCGTGTGCGCCGGTCGTCGGCGTCGGTCTGCTCGAGGGCCAGGCGCAGCTCCTTCTCGGAGTCCTGCAGCCGGTCCATCTCGCGCAGCAGCTTGCCGTAGTTCTGGCGCACGGCCGGCCGATCGGGGTCGAGCTCGAGCGAGCGGCGGTAGGCGCGCGCCGCGGCCGCGAGGTGACCCGCGCGATAGGCCAGCGACGCCACCGTCGTCTGCGCGAAGGGATTGCCCGGGTCCGCCTCCGCGATCGCCGCCGCTTCCGCGGACGCGCGGTCGAGCGGGATGTTCTGCGCGCGCAGGATGATCTGCATGCGCTCGTAGAACTGCACGCGATCGCGCGGGTCGGGCAGGCCCGGCTCGTCCAGCGCGCCGCCCCCGCCGGATCCGCCCACGTAGCCGAGGCTCTTGAGCGTCGCCTCCTGATCGGGCGTGATGGTCGCCGTGCGCGCCTGGTCGCCCGCGGGCGCCATCTTCGCGACGGCCGCGTGCAGGGCGGCACGCATGCGCTCGACGCGCGGCGCCTCCTCGGCCGCGCGGTCGCGCGTCTCGCCGGGATCCTCGCTGAGGTGGAACAGCTCGGCCCGGCTGCCGTCGACGAGCTTCCAGTCGTCGGCCGTCCACGCCCGCAGCGACGACCACCGGCAGTTGAGACGGCCGAAGAGGCTCTCCGCGTAGAGCGGTTCCGGGGGTAGCCTCTCTCCCCGCAGGGCCGTCCGGAGATCGCGGCCCGTCATCGCGGGCGGCGGCGTCATGCCGAGAAGACGGAGAAGCGTCGGCGCCAGGTCCACGGTGGTCACGCGCGTGGGCACGGTGAGGCCCGAGGGGACGTTGGGTCCGGCCAGGAGGAGCGGGACGTGGAGCGTCGCTTCGTAGAGGAGGACGGCATGGGTCATCTCGCCGTGCTCTCCCAGCGATTCCCCGTGATCGGACAGCACGGCCACCACCGTATCCGCCTCGCGGCCCGAGGAGCGCAACCAGTCGAACACCCGGCCCAGCTGCGCATCCGTGTACGCGATCTCGCCGTCGTAGGGGCGGCCGGCGAACTGCGTGCGGTAGGGCTCGGGCGGATCGTATGGGGCATGGGGATCGTAGAGGTGCACCCACACGAAGGTCGGCGCATCAGAAGGTGCGGCGAGCCAGGCGAGGGTGGCGTCCACGACGTCGCTCGCGGGACGCTGGGCGCCTGCACCCGGAATCGGGCTGTCCTTGAAGTCCTCGCTGAAGGTGTCGAAGCCCTGGCGGAACCCGAAGGCGGCGGCCACGGGATACGCGCCCACGAAGGCGGCCGTCCGATAGCCGTGCCCCTTGAGGATCGTGGCCAGCGTCTGGTGCCGCGCGTCGAGCGAGAAGACCACGTTGTCGCGCACGCCGTGCACGGGGGGATAGAGGCCGGTGAGGATCGTCGCGTGCGAGGGGCCGGTCATGGGCACCGGGCTCTGCGCGTGCTCGAAGCGCACGCCGCGGGCGGCCAGGGCGTCGAGGCTCGACGTCCGGGCCACCGCAGCCCCGTACACGCCGACGTGGTCGGCGCGCAGGGTGTCGATCGTGACGAGGAGGAGACTCGGCGGCCGCAAGGCGCGCGCCTGGTGGCGCCACCAGCCGAAGGCAGCCAGGGCCGCGACGGCGGAGATGGCAACGATCGCGACGCCCCTTCCGGAAAGACGGCGCGACGCGGGGGACGGACGAGGCTTGGCGCGGGCCATCGAGGATTGATTCTATGCGGCTGCAAACGAAAGGCCCCGGGGTCGCCCCCGGGGCCTTCGTCACGTCACGAACGGCGAACGCCTAGAAGTTGAGCCGAACCCCGATGCGCAGGATGCGGGGGGACAACACGTCCGTCGGCCGGCCGAACGCGGACGAATCCGCGGAACGGTTGCGGCCCAGGACCGTCCCCGAGTTGAACGCGTTGAAGAGATCGGCCGTGATCTCCATCGTCGCGGTTCCCGGGAGCTTGATCCGGTTCGCGAGACGGAAGTCCGCGTCGAACAGCGTGTCGTAGCGCTGGTCGTCGAGATGCGGCGTGGCCAGCGTGCGGATGGTCCCATCGCTGCCGGCATCGAGCCGGAGGATGACCGGGTAGACGTAGCCCTGACGAGCGAAGAGGCTGGTGCCGACCTCGAAGTTGCCGGGGAGCTGATAGAGGCCGTTCACGACGGTCTGCCAGCGGGCGTTGAAGAACAGGTCACCCTTGCCCGAGCCGCCCGAACGCGGCGCGATCTGTCCGCCGTCGACGCTCGGTCCGGAGAGGCCCGCCAGGGACGGGTTGGAAGCCGGCTGCCCGGCCTGGCCGCCCGTGGTGTCGGAGCGCGTCGGGTTCTGGATCGCTCCCGGCCCGATGTTCTCGTGCCAGTCCATGTACGAGAACGCGGCCCGCGCGAACCACTTGTTGGACATCCGCTTCACGAGCGTGAGCTCCACACCGTTGTAGCCCGTGCTGTAGTCCGGCCGGTTGGTCAGGATGCGGCCGCTGTTGGAGGCGGCGACCTTGGCCGGGTTCGGGGAGAAGCTGTTCGCGGTGACGCCGTTCTGGGTCACCGCCGGGTTCGCGGTGTAGTCCGCCGAGGTCATGCCGATGCGCGGGAACCAGCTCGAGATGTCCGTGACCTTGCGCCAGGTGTAGGCCGCGCCGGCCGCGAAGTTGCCGCCCAGCTCGCGATCGATGCCCAGGATGAACTCGTTGTCCTTGCTGGCGTGGTAGTCGGGGTCGATGCGGTTGGGAGAGACGAGCGCCGTCGGATGGGCGGGGTCCACGTTGTTGTAGTAGAGGACGCCGTCGCTCAGCAGGATCTCGTCCTTGGTCGCGAAGTGATCGCGGTTCCGGTCGTTCCAGCGGTAGGCCAGGAACGTGGAGTAGCCGCCCACGGGGTTGGCCACGGTCACGTCGTTCGGGAAGAGCTGCCCGGCGTAGCGCGCGTAGGAGGCGCGAGCCACCGTCTTCTTCGAATCGTCGAGGGCGATGTTGACGCTCGCCCGCGGCGAGAAGTCCTTCCACGTGATCGTGGGGCCGCTGCCGTCGTAGGCCAGCTCGGGCAGGAGGTTCGGGAAGTCCGGGTTGGCCGTGGCCGTGCTGGCCTCGTTGAAGGAGTGCTGATGGTCGTAGCGTACGCCCGCGCTGAGGGTCATGCGGCCCTTGCTGAACGTGTCGCCGAGGTAGCCGCTCCAGATCGTCTCCGTGAAGCGCACGTTGCGCTGGCGGGTGATCTGGGCGACGCCGCCGCTGGGCTGGTTGACCGCGAGCACCTGGTTGCCGCTGAACGTCGTCGTGGTACGGGCGGGGTCCTTGCGATAGGAGAAGCCGAACTTGAACTCGTGCTGGCCGCCCGCCGCGTGCTTGAAGTAGTTGCCGTCCACGTTGACCGTGTGCCACGGCTTGCGGGCGGTGAACCCGAGGTAGGACCCGTAGGCCGCGTCACCGACGTTGTCGATGCCGCCCTGCTGGTCCGCGCCGCCGCGGGGGGCGAAGCCGTAGCCCCAGCCGAAGTAGGCGTATTTCGCGTTCAGGTTGAAGTTCGGCCCGAACGTGTGGTTCCACTCCGTTTTGAAGAGGCCGTGCAATCCGCAGGGGACGCCGCAGCCCTCTTCCGGATAGAAGTTGCCCTGGTTCCAGAGGAAGGAGTCCGCTTCGTTGGTGGCCGCGCCCGGCGAGCGGCCGAGCTTGATCTTGGCCCCGTTGAACCAGAAGAGCGACAGCATGTCGTTGCCGCTGGCCTGCCAGTTCAGCTTGCCGTTCCAGTTCTTGAGGATCGTCTTGTCCTTCGTGCCCGTGAAGCGCGCGATGCGGATGTCGTTGCGGCCGAAGGAGCCCCAGAACCAGAGCTTGTCCTTGACCAGGGGGCCGCCGATGTCCGCGCCCCAGTCGAAGATCTGGTCCGTGTGGTTCGCCTCCTCCTGGATGCCGATCAGCTCGTCGGGCAGGTTGTTGGACTGCAGCTCGTGGTTGGCCAGGAAGCCGCGCAGCGAGCCGTGGAAGTTGTTGGTGCCGCGCTTGGTCACGAAGTTGATCCCGATGCCGCCCGTCGCCACCTTGAGGTCGCCGCCGCCCGTGGTGACGTTGATCTGCTCGAAGGCGTCGAAGTCGTAATACGAGGACGAAGCGCCGTTCGAGTTCACGTCCGTGATGACCACGCCGTCCAGGTTCCACTGCGTGTCGCTGGGCAGCGAGCCCTTGCTCACGAAGCCGGACTGCTGGCCGCTCTCGTTGCCCGCGACGTTGACGCGGTCCACGAGAACGCCGGGAACGGTCTTGAGGACGGCCCAGGGATCGCGCGACTGCGGGACCTGCGCGAGCTCTTCCTGGGTGAGGGTGGTCGCGGTGCCGACGCGCTTGGTGTCGACCACCGGCGTCTCGGCCGTGACCGTGACTTCTTCGGACTGACCCGCCACCTTCATGGCGAAGGCGAGGTTGACGTTCTGCCCCGTGGTCACCACGACTTCGCGCGTCACCGTCCCGAAGCCCTTCATCGTGACCGCGACCTTGTAGGTCCCGGGGTCCAGGTTCAGGATGCGGAAGTCGCCCTGAATCCCGGATTGGGTCGTACGGCCGCCCGTGGTGGCACCCGAAACGGTGATCGAGGCGCCGGGAAGCACGGCCCCCGACGCGTCCGCGACGGTGCCGTAGATGTTGCCGGTCGAGGCCTGGGCCCACAGACCGGGGACCGCGCCCAAAAGCAGGGCGAGCACGAGCCCAATGGGTCGTTTCATGAACTGCCCCTCCTGCCCGCTCGAAGCGGGCTTATGTTTTGAGTCCCTGCAGGGAGTCCGTCTTTACACATCGGCCTTGCAATAGGGGACTGGCTGTTAGCAAGTCGCGGACCGCGCGCTGTTGCGCCTGTAAGTCCTTTGCTTGCAGCAGGACGTTCAATCTCGAGGACATGCGATCCGGGCCGATGGAACGATCAATCCAACCGGCCGGATCGATTAGCGACGAAAGCGGCGGATCAGCGCGGGAGCGTGGCGCGGAGCTGGGCGATGTCGCGGGCGTACAGCGCGGGCGGCGCCGTGCGCACGAAGAGCTCCACGTAGGGGAGCGCCTCCGCCTCGCGCCCTTCACGCCGCAGGAGCTTTCCCAGGTTGAAGAGCGTGTCCCACTCGCGCGGGTTGAGCTCCACCGCGCGCTTCCAGTGTGTGATCGCCTCGTCCGGATGGCCGGTCTCGGCGGCGATCACGCCGAGCGCGTTGTGTGCCCGCGACACGTCGGGATCGAGCGCGAGCGCCTCCTCCAGGACAGTCCGTGCGCGTGGGTAGTCGCGGACGCCGAGCGAGACGGTGCCGAGGTTGGCCTTGGCCGCCGCGTTGGAGGGATCGATGGCGAGTGCGCGCTCGAACGTCGCGATCGCCTCCGCCGTCTGGCCGATCTCGGCCAGGGCGGCCCCCCGCGCCATGAGGACGTCGAGCTCGGGACTCTTCCGTTCCGCGTACACCGCCAGCACCGCGGCCGCCTCGCGCGGGCGGCCGACCTCGTTCAAGTAGGCGCCGAGAAGGGCCGCCGTGTCCGTGTCCTCGGGGCTGAGCGCGAGCGCGCGCTTGAGCGTCGCGACGGCGGCGCCCAGGTCCCCCGACTGCCGCTGCAGGTACGCGAGGTGCTGCAGGGCGAGGGGCATGTCGGGCCGCTGCCGGAGCACCTCCTGCACGCGGGCCAGGGCGGCCGGGATGTCGCCGCCCTGGTACAGGGTGACCACGTCCTGGATGGCCGTGTCCAGCCCGATCAGCCGCTTCGGATCGTCGTCTTCGGTGTAGCGCGCCTTGGCCGGCGCGGTGGCGCTCGCATAGCCGAGGCTGCGCAGGCGCTCGCGCGTCTCCGCGTCCTCCGGGCCCCGCGCGGTGCCGCGATCTCCGCCTCGCATTCGCGTGAGCTGGGCGCGGATCGCCTCCAGCGTCCGCGTTTCCGTGGCCGCGAGGTTCCGCGTCTCGTGCGGGTCGGCATCGAGGTCGTACAGCTCCGGGATGGGCAGGTCGATGAGCTTGAACCGGTCCTGGGCGAGGCCGGTCAGCGGCGCCCACCCGCGATTGACCGAAGAGGAGAGCGCTTCGAAGTAGCTCGGCTCTGCCGCCGCGCCCCGCCCGGACGCCAGCGGGAGGAGGCTGCGGCCCGTCGCGTCCCCTGGAACCTCGAGGCCGAGGGCGTCGAGGACCGTCGGCAGGATGTCCACGTGCCGCACGCGCGCCGCGGGGACGCGCGGCGCGAAGAGCCGCGGGGCGTAGAGGATCAAGGGCACGCGCAGCGTCGTCTCGTACGCGAAGATGCCGTGGGTCTTCTCGCCGTGCTCGCCGAGGCCTTCGCCGTGGTCGCTGGTGAACACGACCAGCGTACGGCCGTCCTTTCCCGCGCGGAGGAGCGGCTCCAGGACCGGCGCCAGCAGGCTGTCCGTGTAGGCCACTTCGCCGTGATACGGCGAGGCGGCGTAGCGCGAGGCGAACGGCTCGGGCGGGACATAGGGGAAGTGCGGCTCGTAGAGGTGGATCCATGTGAACGTCGGGGTCGTGCCCTGCGCGGCGCGCCACTTCCGGGCTTCCTCCACCGTCCGCGCCCCCGGCCTCTCCGGCATCAGGAACGCGGTGCGCGCTTCCGGATCGCCCAGGCGGTCGTCGTAGACGTCGAACCCGCGGTCGAGCCCGAACCGCGAGTCGAGCGGGAACGCGCTCACGAAGGCGCCCGTCGCGTAGCCGGCGCGCTTGAGGAGCGTGGCCAGCGTCTCGACGCCGGCGGGAAAGCGGAACCCCGAGTTGTCGCGGACGCCGTGGTCGAGCGGATAGCGGCCGGAGAGGATGTTGGCGTGCGAGGGCAGCGTGACGACGTTCTGCGCGTGGACCTGCTCGAAGCGCACGCCGCCCGCGGCCAGGCGGTCGATCCACGGCGTCTCGACGGCCGTGTTTCCATAACACCCGAGCGCGTCCGCGCGCAGGGTGTCGATCGTGATCAACAGGACGTCGAGGCCCCGCTCGCGGCGGACGGAGCCCGGAAGGCGCGGCCAAAGGACGGCGGCGGCGATGGCGGCGGCCCCGGCGATTCCGGCCACCAGCGCGACGACGCCGCGGCGCGAGCGCGCGGCGGGCGCCGGGTCGTCCTTCGCTTGCCCTTTCCGCCGACCCTGTTGGCGCCCCACCCGAGCCGTCATATTAACCACTCCGGCCGCTCCGCTGCGCGGGGCCGCCAGAGTGCCGGGGGGGACTGCGGGGCGCCGTCACGAAGCCCGCTCCTCGTCCCCCCCGGACCCCCCGTTAACCGGGGGTGCTACGATAGCGGTCCCGTGCGGTCTGCCCTCCTCCTGGGACTCCTGGCCGCGATCGGGTGCGCGGGCCGCCCGACTCCCTCGACTCCCCCCCGCCCGACATCGGTCCTGCTCGTCACCGTCGACACGCTACGCGCGGACCGCGTCGGCAGCTACGGAGACGCCTCGGCGCGCACGCCGGCCATGGACGCGCTGGCGTCGCGCGGCGTGCGCTTCGAGCACGCCTACACGCCGGCCCCCGTCACCCTGCCCGCGCACACGTCGATCCTGACCGGCCTCGCCCCGCCCGCGCACGGCGTGCGCGGCAACGGCGCGTTCGCGCTCGGGCCCGGCACTCCGACTCTCGCGGAAGCGCTGCGTGCGCGCGGCCTGGCCACCGGCGCCTTCATCGGCGGATTCCCGCTGGCCCGGCGCTTCGGCCTCGCGCGCGGGTTCGACACCTACGACGACGCGATGGGGAAGTCATCGGGCGTCAGCTACGAGTTCGCGGAGCGCCGCGGCGACGCGGTGGCGGAGTCGGCGCGGGCCTGGCTGGGCGTCCATCCCGGGCGCGTCTTCGTGTGGGTTCATCTGTTCGATCCGCATGCGCCCTACGATCCGCCGCCCGCCTTCCGCGGGCCCGACCCGTATCGCGGCGAGATCGCGGCCGCGGATTCCGCCCTCGGCGCGGTGATGGCGGCCTGGGACGCGCGGCCGGAGCCTTCGCTCGTCATCCTCACCGCCGACCACGGAGAGGCCTTCGGCGAGCACGGCGAGGAGAGCCACAGCCTCTTCGTCTACGACTCGACCCTGCATGTGCCGCTCCTCGTGCGCGGTCCGGGCTGGACGCCGGGGACGCGCGTGTCCCCGAACGTGGGGCTGGCCGACATCGCGGCGACGATCCTGGACGCCGTCGGACCGGGCGGGCCCGCGCTGCCTGGCCGATCGCTGCGCCGGTTCGTCGATGGCGCGCCCGCGGAGCCGCTGTACGCGGAGACGCTGGCCCCGCGCCTGGACTTCGGCTGGAGCGACCTCCGCGCGTGGCGCGAGGGACGCTACAAGTACGTCCGCGCGCCCCGCCCCGAGCTCTACGACCTCGGCTCCGATCCCTCCGAATCGCGCGACGTCGCCGCGGCCCATCCGGACGTGGTGGCGCGGATGCGCGAAGGGCTCGACCGCGCTCTGGGCTCGTGGGGCGAGGCCGAGAGCCGCCGCGCTCCCGATCCCGAGGCGGCGGAGAGGCTCCGGTCGCTCGGCTACGTGCAGGGCCCCTCGGCCCAGGGCTCGGGGGCCGATCCCAAGGACATGATCGACGTGGCGCTGCTCATCGCGCGCGCCGCCGGTCCCTTCCGCGACCACGCCGCCGCCGCCGCCGCCTACCGGCCGATCGCCATGCGCGATCCGGCCAACCCGCTCGTGAACCTCCGGCTCGCGGACGCGCTCCTGCGGGCGGGGCGTGCCGAAGAAGCGGTGCCCTATTACCGCAAGGTGATTGCCGGCCAGCCGCGCACGGCGGACGCGTTCGTCGGGCTGGCCTCGGCGCATGCGGAGCGCGGGCGGCTGGACCAGGCGCGCGCGGTGCTCGTCGAAGCGCTGGCCGTCGATCCCGCCAGCGGGCAGGTCCACTACAACCTCGCGGAGATCGCGCGCGTCAAGGGCGACGCCGAGACGGCCCGCCGCGAATACACGGCCGCCCTCGAGGACCCGATCACCCGCGACCGCGCGCAGGCGCGGTTGCAGGCGCTGCCGTGAGCCGCCGGAAGCGCAACGAGACCCCGGGCGCATCACCGGCGGATTCGCGCCCGCGCGGGCGCACCGCACTCTCGCTGGCCGGCGCCCTGCTCGCCGCGGCCGGCCTCGCCGCCGTCGTTTGGCGCGGCCGTGCGCCCGACCCGGCGGGCGCGAGCATCCTCCTCGTCACCATCGACACCCTGCGCGCGGACCACGTCGGCGCCTACGGCGCGAAGACGGGCGCCACGCCCCACCTCGACGCGCTGGCCGTGCGCGGGACCGTCTTCGAGGAGGCGTTGGCCTCCGTGCCCCTCACCCTTCCGTCGCACGGCTCCATCCTCAGCGGCCGGGAGCCGCCGCATCATGGCGTTCATCTCAACGGCCGCTCGATCTTCCCGGTGGACGCGCCGACCCTGGCCACGGTCCTGAAGGGCCGCGGGTACACGACGGCCGCTTTCGTCGCCGCCTACGTGCTCGATCGGCGCTTCGGCCTCGCGCGCGGATTCGATCTCTACGACGATCGGATCGAGCGCCGCGGGGCGGGCGCGAGCGTGCTCGAATCCGAGCGCTCGTGCGACGTCGTGGCCGCCGCCGCGGAGCAGTGGATCGCGCGGCAGCCGGGCTCGTTCTTCGCCTGGGTCCACTTCTACGAGCCGCACGCGCCCTACGATCCGCCCTCGCCGTATCGCGAGCAGCAGGGCGGCCGGCCCTACGACGGCGAGATCGCCGCCGCCGACGCCTGCCTGGGCCGCGTGGTCGCGGCCGCGGAGGCGCGCGCGCCCGGGCGCCTGGTCGTGGCGGCGACCGGCGATCACGGCGAAGCGCTCGGCGACCACGGCGAGCTGACGCACGGGTTCTTCGTCTACCAGTCGACGCTGCGCGTGCCCCTGATCCTGGCCGGCGCCGGAGTGCCGGCTTCGCGCCGGACGGCGCCCGCCAGGGCGGTGGACGTCATGCCCACCCTCCTCGCGCGCGTCGCGGTGCCCGTACCCGCCGGCCTCGACGGCGGCGACCTCCTCGGCCCGCCGCGCGGCGCGGAGGCCTATGCGGAAACCCAATATCCCGAGACGATGGGATGGGCGGGCCTGCGCGCGCTGCGCCTGGGCGCGCTCAAGTACATCGACGCGCCCCGCCCCGAGCTCTACGACCTTGGCGCCGATCCCGGGGAGACGCACAACCTCGTGGGGACGCGGGCCGCGGATGCCGAGCGGCTCAAGCGCGGCCTGGACGCGCTCCGGGCCACCGAGCGCGCGGCGGTCGCGACCGCCGACGATCCCGAGATCGCGGAGAAGCTGCGCGCTCTCGGCTACGTGGCCGCGGGGGCGGTGACGACGAGCGGGCCTCGCCTCGACCCGAAGGATGCGCTGGAATCCTGGCGGCTCTTCGAGGACGCGATCTGGGCGGACGCGCGCGGCGAGCACGCGGCCGCCGCGAAGGCCCTCCATTCGCTCGTCCAGCGCGAGCCCGCCAATCCCGCCTTCCGCCAGGCCCTGGCCGCCGCGCTTCGCTCCGCGGGCCGGCCCGCGGAGGCGGCGGAGGCGCTGCGGACCCTGGAGACGATCGCGCCTTCGGATCCCGTGGCCTGGCACGAGCGCGCCATCGCCCTCGACGCCGCCGGCCAGCTCGAGGAGGCGATGCGCTCCGAGCGCCGTGCGATCGCGCTCGATCCTTCGCTGCCCGAGCCGCACAACCACCTGGGATCGCTGCTGGCCCGGCGCGGCCAGCACCCGGAAGCGCTCGCGGAGTTCACGCGCGCCACCGCGATCGACCCCAACAACGCCGGCGCCTGGACGAACCGCGCGAACGCGCTGCGCGCGACGGGGCAGCCACGGGAAGCGGCCGAGGCCTACCGGACCGCAAGTAGTCTTGCCCCGCGCGATCCCGGGCCGCGCAACGGCCTCGGGGTGCTGTCCATCGAGAGTGGCGACCTCGACCGCGCGGTCGCCCTCTTCGAAGAGGCGCTCGCGATAGACCCGCGCTACCACGAAGCGCGGCTGAACCTCGCGGTGGCGGAAGTACGCCGCGGACACCCGGCGGCCGCGCGTGCGGCGCTGGAGGCCTTGCTGCGGGGCGGCCCCGACCGGGAGACGGCCGCGAAGGCCTCCGCGTTCCTTCGTGACCTCGGCGGATCCTGATCGCTGGTTTTTGTCAGGCTCCGGCACCCGTCACCCAAGTGTTTGGATCCCTCATCCAATGGCTTGTAGTGAGTGAACGCCTAGAGGCGTGAGCAGCCCATTAGTTTCATGGGGTTGGAGCGATCCAGCTCTGGCGCCCCGATTGCAACATCAGGCGTCCCAGCAGTTCTCCGGAGATGTCGGCGGGTCCGTTTACGTCGGCTTTGGGACCGGGGAAGAAGCGGGGCGAGCCGCCCCATCAGAAGTTATAAGGAGGACGCTTGATCAGACGAATTGCGAGGTTGGGTGTCGCCCTCCTCGTCGTCGCGTTCGCGACCGCTCCGGGCTTCGCCCAGAGCTCCAACGGCACGCTGACGGGGAAGGTGACGGACGAACAGGGGCTTGCGCTCCCGGGCGTGTCGGTCACGGCCACGAACCAGGACACGGGCTTCTCGCGCTCCGCTCAGACCGACTCGACGGGCGTCTACGCCATCAACGGCCTGCCCGTCGGACGCTACGAGGTGAAGTCCAACCTCACCGGCTTCTCGGTCCAGACGGCCAAGAACGTCGCGGTGAACGTCGCCGTCACCACCAGCATCGAGTTCAAGATGACGGTGGCCTCCAAGACCGAGGAAGTCACGGTCGTGGCGGAAGCGCCGCTGGTCGACGTCAAGCAGTCCGGCGTGGGCGAGCTGATCACCAGCACCCAGATCGAGAACCTGCCCCTCAACGGCCGGCAGTTCGCGAACCTGGCCGCCCTCGTGCCCGGCGTCAGCCTCGGCTTCCACACCGACCCCACCAAGTCGACGCAGTTCGCGCCGCAGGTGGCGGGCGGCGGCGGCCGGAACATCAACTACCTGATCGACGGGGGCGACAACAACGACGACACCGTCGGCGGCCTGACCCAGCTCTTCCCGCTCGATTCGATCGGTGAGTTCAACTTCGAGACCCAGCGTTTCCGCGCGGACACCGGGCGCGCCAACGGCGGCACCATCAAGGTCGTCACCAAGAGCGGCACGAACGAATTCCGCGGCTCCGCCTTCGAGCTGTTCCGCGACAAGAGCCTGAACGGCCTGAGCCACACGGAAGAGGTCAACAACCTGCCGAAGGGCGACTACCGCCGCAACCAGTACGGCGCGAGCCTGGGCGGGCCGATCATCAAGGACAAGACGCATTTCTTCGCCGCCTTCGAGCGCACGCAGCAGGACACCACGCAGCCGGTCAATACCCGCGGACTGTACCCGGACAAGGACGGCCAGTTCCCGCTGCCCTATCGCGAGAACCTGGCCGTGGCCAAGCTGACGCACCAGCTCAGCACCGACCACTACCTGTCCCTGCGCTATGGCTACAACAACAACAGCCAGCCCTACGGGGCCAGCCCGTCCGCGCCGCCGGAGAACTGGGGCGTCAGCAAGAACACGTTCCACTCCGTCAACGCGAACCTCAACTCCGTGCTCGGCAACGGCAAGCTCAACGAGTTCACGTTCCAGTACTCGTACTTCCTGAACCACATCGGCGAGAACTCGACGCTGCCCACCGAGCAGTACCCGAACGGCGTGACCGTCGGCCAGTCGATCAACACGCCGCAGACGACGGAGCAGCACAAGTACCAGTTCCGTGACGACTTCACGTTCAGCAAGGGACGGCACGAGTTCAAGGTGGGCGCCAGCTTCATCAACGAGCCCACGCTCGACATCACGTTCTCGACCGGCCAGTCGCCGCTCTACGTGCACCTCGCGGACAGCCGCACCTCCGCCATCTCGAACATCAGCTTCAACGGCTCCATCGGCGGCGCGGGCGGCGGCAACGTCGGCCACATCCCGAACAAGCAGTACGCCTTCTACCTCCAGGACGGGTGGCGGGTGTCCGACAAGCTGACCCTCGATCTCGGAGTCCGCTACGACTACGTCACCGGCTTCGCGTTCGACCAGGAAGGCAACCTCATCTACCGCGAGGTCACGGCGGCGGCAAACCGCGGCGTCTTCACCTCGGCCGGGCTGCCCTGCCCCTGCCCTGGCTTCGAGGACTTCGGCAAGTCGCCGAAGGACGACTCGAACAACATCGCCCCCCGCGCCGGGTTCACCTACGACGTGAAGGGTGACGGCGGGTTCCTCCTCCGCGGCGGCGTGGGCCGGTATTACGACTTCGCCTACACCAACGCCAACATCCTGTTCGCGGTCATCGGGGCGCAGTCCTCGTTCGGCGGCGTGTATGCGGTCAACAACACCGCCGGCATCCGCAACGCCGACGGCTCGCTCTTCCAGGTCGGCCAGCCGCTGCCCCCGAACCAGCTCACCAACCTGAGCACTCCCATCCCGTCGCACGTCGCCACCCCGCGCCCGAAGCAGCCGTACACGGACCAGGCCAACCTCGGATTCTCGAAGGTGCTGGGCCACGGCTTCGCGATCGAAGTGGATGGCGTCTACGCCAAGGGCCAGGATCTCGGCGTCCGTCCCGCGCTGAACCGCCGCATCAACGGCGGCGCGCGCCGCTTTGCCAACATCCTCGGCAGCGGCGTCGGCACCGCGGCCTGGCGCGTGGACGTGATGGAGGGCATCAGCCACTACAAGGGCATCACCTTCGGCCTCAAGAAGAACTACGATGGCAAGCTGCAGTTCAGCGGGTGGTACTCGCTGTCCGACTCCAAGACCAACGCCAGCCTGCGCGCCACCGACGAGTTCGGAGAGTACGATCCGATCGACCAGTTCAACGCCTTCGGCGATCCGGAGAACCCCACCCGCACGGACTTCCGTCACCGCGTGACGATGAGCGCCGTGTGGTCCCCGGCCTACGGCCTCACCATCGCGCCGATCTTCCGCTACAAGTCGGCGCAGGCGTTCAACGTCCTCACCGGCACGGACGACAACCGGGACGGGACGAACCGCGATCTGCCCGCGGGCGTGGCCACGCTCAATTCCGGCCGCGGCGCGACCTTCACGCAGCTCGACATCCGGATCTCCAAGAGGTTCAAGTTCGGCGGCCGTACGGCCTTCGAGATCATCGGCGAGGGCTTCAACCTGACCAACGCCACCAACGCGAACACGTACGTCGCCAACCAGACGTCGGCCCAGTTCGGTCAGCCGACTCGCTTCGCGGGCGACTTCCGCCAGAGCGAGCAGCGGCTCTTCCAGATCGGCGCGCGCTTCGAGTTCTAGGCTCGCGCCGGTCGAGACGTACCCGGCGGGCGTCCGAAAGGGCGCCCGCCGTTTCTTGTTTTTGGGTTGCCGTCGGTCGGTTGTGGGTTGTGGGCTGAAGTATTAAGTCAGGGGGAGAACTCACGCATCAACGCGAAAGGCGTGAGCTCCCCCCCTGAACCCCCCTCGCCAGGCACCGCCGCTACGCGGCGCTGCCTGGCTCTGCGATCGGTTTCGCCCTGTGCCCAATGCCCACTCCATGCGGCGATGTAAGATCCCAAATTCATGTTTCCCGAATTCCTGCGCAAGGCGATCTTCTGGGCGAGTGACGCGGTATTCGGGCCTTGGACCATGGCCCTGCTCTTCGGCACGGGCCTCTTCCTCACCTTCCGACTCCGCTTCGTGCAGATCGTGCGGTTCCCCGAGGCCGTCCGCGCGATGCTCCCCGCCGGCGACAGCGCCACCAGCGGCGCGCTGAGCCCGTTCCAGTCCTTCATGACCGCTCTCGGTGCCACCATCGGGACCGGCAACATCGCGGGGGTGGCCACGGCCGTCGTCACCGGCGGACCGGGCGCCGTCTTCTGGATCTGGGCCTACGGCTTCTTCGCCACCGCGATCAAGTTCACGGAAGCCGTCCTGGGTCTCGAGTTCCGCGTGGTGGGGGGCACGGGACTCTCCGCCGGTCCCATGCACTACCTGCGGGACGGGATGAAGATGCCCCGGCTGGGCTGGCTCTACGCCCTGATCGCGGGCATCGCGGCCCTGACCACGACGCCCTTCACCCAGCCCAACTCGATCGCGGTGGTCTGGCAGAGCCAGTTCGGCATCCGCACGTGGGTGTCGGGCCTGATCATCGCGGTCCTGGCCTGGCTCGTGATCATCGGGGGCATCAAGTCGATCGGCCGTGCCGCGGAGAAGCTGGCGCCCCTCAAGGTGGGCCTCTATCTCGTCGGCGGGCTCGTCGTGATCGTCACGCACGCCGGCGAGCTGCCGTCCGTCCTGGCTCTCATCCTGCGCGAGGCCTTTTCGGCGGGCGGGCTCGTCGGAGGCACCGCCGGCGTCGGCATGATGGTCGCGATGCGCTACGGCGTCGCCCGCGGCGTCTATGCCAACGAAGCGGGCTACGGCACGGCGGCCGTGGCCTACGCCACCGCGCGCAGCCGCGAGCCGCTGCAGCAGGGCCTGAACGGGGTGATGGAAGTCTTCATCGTCTCCTTCGTCACCTCGAGCATCAGCGCGCTCACCATCCTCGTGACCGGCGTCTGGCGCTCGGGGCTCACGAGCACCGCGGTGGTGGCCCAGGCCTTCGAGACGACCATCCCCAAGGGGGGCTGGATCGTCGCGCTCTGTGCCTTTCTCTTCGGATACACGACCCTGATCGGTTGGGCCTACTACGGCGAGCAGTTCCTCGAATACGTCTTCGGCCCGCGCGTGACCATGCCCTACCGCTGGGTCTACTGCATCCTCATCCTGTTCGGCGCCATCGGCAAGGTCGACCTCATCTGGGCCTGGGGCGACTTGATGAACGGCCTGCAGATCTTTCCGAACCTCGTGGGCGTCATCGGCCTGAGCGGCATCGCGGCGGCGACCTTGCGCCGCCACGCGAGCCCTCCTCCGGGGCCCCCCGTGCCCGAGCCCGCGCGCGCATGACCGGATTCACGCGTGACGGGGCCTTCCTCGTCGGCGACGGCGTGTCCCTGGAGGCCGCCGCCGCGGAGCACGGCACGCCGCTCTACGTCTACAGCCGCGACGCCATCGTCGAGGCCTACCGGTCCTACGAGACGGCCTTCGCGCCCGTGCCTCATCGCGTCTGCTACGCGGTGAAGGCCAACGGCGCGGGCGCGATCCTGCGCCTCCTGTCTTCGCTGGGGGCGGGGGCGGACATCGTGTCCGGGCTCGAGCTGCGCGCGGCCCTGCGCGCGGGGTTCCCGGCCGAGCGGATCGTCTTCTCCGGCGTGGGCAAGACGGACGACGAGATCGCGGGCGGCCTCGACGCCGGCATCGGCGAGTTCAACGCGGAGAGCGAAGAGGAGATCGCGCGTCTCTCCGCCCTGGCCGCCGCACGCGGACGGCGGGCGGCGCTCACCCTTCGCGTGAATCCCGACATCGACGCGCGCTCGCATCCGTATATCTCGACCGGCCTGCGCGACAACAAGTTCGGCGTGGACATCGCCTCCGCCCCCGGCATCCTGGCCCGCGCGCGGGCCCTGCCCGGCATCGAGGTCGCGGGCGTGCAATGCCACATCGGGTCCCAGATCCGATCGCTGGAGCCGCCGACGCAGGCGGTGGAAGCGCTCGTGGGCCTGACCCGCCGCCTCCTCGGCGAAGGGTATGCCCTGCGCACGATCGACATCGGGGGCGGGCTCGGCATCAACTACGAGGAAGGCACGGGGCCGGACGTGGCCGCGTTCGCGGCGGCGGTCGTGCCCTCGCTGCGCGACCTCGGCCTCATCGTGCTGCTCGAGCCCGGCCGCTCGCTGGTGGCGCGTGCGGGCGTGCTGCTGACGCGGGTCCTCTACGTCAAGGAGAACCACGGCAAGCGTTTCGTGATCGTGGACGCGGGCATGAACGACCTCCTGCGGCCCGCCCTCTACAAGGCCCACCATCGCATCGAGCCCGTGCGCACGCAGGGCCGCGAGTCCCGCAACGTGGACGTCGTGGGGCCCGTCTGTGAGACCGCGGACGCGTTCGCGCGCGATCGGGAGCTGGAGAGCGTCGAGGGGGGCGAGCTGCTGGCCATCCGAGACGCGGGCGCCTACGGCTTCGCCATGGCCTCCACCTACAACATGCGCCCCCGCCCGGCCGAGGTCATGATCGAAGACGGGCGCGTGCGGCTCATCCGCCGCCGCGAGACCTTCGAGGACCTCATCGGCACCGAGGTCTGAGCTATCGCTCGCTGATGACCCGCCCCAGCTCGCTCGAGCGCGCCAGCCGGTCGAACATCTCGTAGAGGGCGGCCGAGATCTCGCGGATGGCGGCCGCTCCGTCTTCGTCATTCTTCAAGAACGTCGTCTGGATGCTGACGGCGTAGGGCCGGGCGGGGATGTCCACGACCGCGGTCACGCAGCGGACCGCCTCCAACGCGCCCGGCTTGTCCAGGACGGCCAGCCCTTCCGGCAAGGGGACGCGGAAGGGCGAGTCCTTGGGCGTGGCCAGCACCGCGCGGATGTCGCGCGCGGCGGCCGGGGACAGGCCCTTGCCCGCGTAGATGGCCTCGACCAATCGCCGCATCTCCGACGGCGTGCCCACGTTCTCGTCCCCCCGGCGCGCGGCCTCCAGGTCCATCATCTTGCGGCGCAGGCGCGTGTGGTCGAGGTCGAGGTCGTCCTCCAGCCGATGGTTGACGGCGGCCATCCCGACGCGATTGATGAGGACGTTGGTGGCCTCGTTGTCGGACCAGCCCACCATCATGACCGCGAGGTCGCGCCAGGTGACGCTGACCTTGTCCCCGAGCTCCTGGAGAACGCCGCCGCCCTTGACGCGCGGAAGGGGCGGACGCGTCACCTGTGCGAGGTCGATCTTGCCCTCTTCCGACTGCCGGTACAGCTCGTAGAGGACGGCCAGCTTGATGGACGAGGCCTGGGGGAACGTCTCGTCCGGGCGCACCTCGAATGTCGTGCCCGTCTTGAGGTCCTTGACGGAAAGGCCGAGCACGCCGTCGAGGCGCTTCTCGACGTCCTGCACGCGCGCGCGCAGGTGCGACCAGAGGACGTCCTCCTTCTCGCTCGCCCGCGCCGCCGCGGCCGGACCGGCCAAAACGAGCGCGACCACGGCCAACACCCTCCGGTGAGCCATCACTGCGTTTTCCATACCTTGTCGAACCTCGAAAGCCCGGTCGGACCGACGGCCAGCCCGCGGAGGGAGCGGCGGTACGCGGTCGAGACCGAGACATGGTAGAGCGGCACCCACGGCATGTCGCGTTGGAACAGCGTCTGCGCTTCCCGGTAGATCGCGGTGCGCTCGCGCAGGTTGTCGGTGCGGCGGCCCTGGCGCAGGAGGCCGTCCATGGCCGGGCTGCGATAGCGCGAGCGGTTCGTCGTCCCCACGGCGTCGGAAGCGAGGAGCGCGGAGAGGAAGTCGTTGGGATCGGTCGTGTCCGCCTGCCATCCCATCACGGCCAGGTCGTAGTCTCCGCGCGTCGCCTTGTCCAGGAACTCGGCCCAGGTCGGGACCTGGCGCATCCGCGCGCGGATCCCGACCTCGGCCAGGTCCGCGACCACGCGCTCCGCCACCCGCATGGGCGCGGGGTTGTACGGCCGGGGCGCGTCCACGGCGAGCAGGGTCGTCTCGACGCCCTCTCCGTAGCCCGCTTCGCGCAGGAGCCGACGGGACACGATGCGGTCCAGCATCAGCTCGCGCGTGCGCGTCGCGTAGCCCCAGAGGGACGGCGGAAGGGGATTGCGCGCGGGCTCGCCCTGGCCGCCCAGGGTCTCCTGGACGAGGGCGGGACGATCGATCGCGCGCGCCAGGGCCTGGCGGACGCGCCGGTCCGTCCACGGCCTGCGCTCGTTGTTCACGGAGAGAAAGGCGATGTTGAGTCCCGTGCGCATGTCCAGCGCGGTATCGGGGCGGTCGCGCAGCCGCCGCAGCTCCGTCTCGCTCAGGGCCGTGGAGAGGTCGACCTCCCCCTCGATCAGGCGGCGGGCGAGGGTGGCGGCGTCGGGCGCGCGCTGGAAGGTGACGCGCGCGAGGCGGGGTGCGCCACCCCAATAGTCCGGGTTCGCGCGCAGCTCGACGAGGCCGGGCCGCGCGGAGGCGAGGACGAAGGGCCCGGTGCCGATCGCGGTGGGCCGCTCCGCGGACAGCGCGCGCGGGCTGACCAGCGAGAAGAACGGCTGGGAGAGGGTGGCCAGGAGGGCGGCGTTGGGCTGGTCGAGGGTGATCCCGACCACGAACGGACCGATGCGCTCCGCGTGCGCGGCCAGCCCGCGCGTCCGCTTGATCGCTTCCAGGTTCGCGACCACGGCGTCCGCGTCCAGCGGCGCCCCGTCGTGGAAGCGCACGCCGCTGCGGAGCGTGAAGGTCCAGCGGCGCCCGTCCGTCGTGGCCCAGGTCGTGGCCAGGGCGGGCTCCGGGCGCGAGCCGTCCGGGCGCCAGCGCACCAGCGTCTCGCAGACGTTCGACACGATGGCGGCCGCCGCGAGGTCGGTCGCGCGGTGCGGGTCGAGGGACACGGGGTCGGCGAGCGTGCCCACCACCAGCGTGTCGGGCGCGGACAGGAGCGCCGTAGCCACGGCCAGGGCGGCGATCACGGGCCGACACCGGAAAGGAGCTGGGCCACGGCCAGGCCGAGGTACGTGCCCACGACGTTGCCGAGAACGGCCAGGAGCAGTCCGACGGGCGCCATGGCCGGATGATAGATGGCGGCCACGAGCGGGGCGGACGAGTAGCCGCCGACGCAGGCCTGGCTGGCCGCGCCCAGGAAGAACAGGGGCGCGCGCAGGAGGCGCAAGGCCGCGAACAGGAAAACGGCGTGCACGGCGATGACGATGACACCGAGGAGGACGAACTGGGGATGGCTGAGGACCTTCCTCAAGTCGCCCTGCGCGCCCACGGAGGCGAGCAGGAGGTAGAACCCGGCGTAGCCGACGGTGGACGCGCCCACCTGCTCGAGCCGGGCGAGGGGAGTGAGGGAAAGGAGCAGGGCGGCGGTGGTGAGGAGGATGATCGCCCACGAGAACGCGTTGAGCACCTGTCCCACCGGCGGCAGGAGGGTCCCGATCCTGAGGCAGGCCGCGGTGAGCACGACCGCCAGTCCGACCATCAGCGTCATGTCGGCGACGGTCGGGGGACGGGTCTCCTTGCCCACCACGGAAGCGAGCCGCGCCCCCACGCCCTCGACGGCGGCGCGGTCGGCCTTGTTCCAGCGATCGAAGGCCTCCTGCCGCGCCGCGAACGAGATGAGGAAGCCCATCCAGGTGTAGGCCACGACGGTGTCCACGATGATGAGGACGCCCTGCAGCTCGGGCGAGAGGTCGAGCGCGTTGGCGACGGCGACGAGGTTCGCGCTGCCGCCGATCCAGGTGGCGACGAGAGCGCCCACCGCTTTCCACGCATCCGGAGGCAGCCAGGGACGAAGGGCCAGGAACCCGGCGATGCCGCCGAGCATGACGCCGGCCATGCCCGCCGTCATGACCAGGAGCGCGGTGCGCCCCAGGCGCGCGATGGCCTTGAGCTCCGACGACAGGAGCAGAAGCGACAGGCTCGCGGGAAGGAGATAGCGCGCGATGGCGCGGTAGACCGGGCTCTCCGCGGGCAGGATGCCGGCGGTGGTCGAGAGCATGGGCAGGAAATACGTCCAGACGAGAGCGGGGAGGCGGTCGAAGAGCGGGCGGAGCGCGGGCCAGCGCGCGACCTGGAAGACGAGCGCGACCACGGCCGCCAGGTAGGCGAAGACGAGGACCGGGTCCTGGATCACGGCCGCGGGCCGGGTCCGGGGAGCGGGGCGGCCCTCACTGGGGCCGGCGCGCCCCGCGGTACAGGGCGACCCAATAGGGGTCGTCCAGCGATTCCTCGTGGACGTCGGGCCGGCTGTGGGTGGTGGCATTGATGAAGCGGCCGTCGCCCACGTACATCCCGACGTGCGTGATCTTCTTCTCGCCGAAGAACACGAGGTCGCCCGGCTTCAGGGCGGCGCGCTCGACCGCCTGCGCCCGCGGGTCGTCGAACTGCATGTCGGCGTCGCGCCGCAGGTCGATCCCGTTGACGGCGTAGACGCGGCTGGTCAGGCCCGAGCAATCCACGCCCTGCACGCTCATCCCGCCCCACAGGTACGGGACGCCGCTGAAGCGCCGCGCGGTGGCGACGAGATCGGCTTCCGAGCCGCGGGGGCGCGGGGCGCTCGCGTCCTGCAGGCGTACGTCGCCCGACTGTACGAACGCGGTCTCGCCGCTGGGCAGGCGCACGGTCACCCAGCGCTGGCGCGGGTCCTCCGCCGGCTTCACCACCTCCAGGCGCGCGCCCAGCGGCGCCTGCGCCTTGGGGCGGGCCGTCGTCACGTCCGCGTCGCGGTAGAGGTTGGCCATGAGGCTGGTCACTTCGGCCACCGTTCCTCCCGTGGCGTAGCGCGGCGCGTTGGGATCGGGGTATTCGAACAGGCCTCCGGCCGCGACCCAGCCCGTGTAGCGGTCCGGGGTCTCGATGCGCGCGAACCCGTCCCGCGTCTCGAGCACGGACACGAGCTGGCCCAGGAGGGCCTGGCTGACGACGTCTTTGTCCGGATTGGGCCCGGAGTACATGTTCTCCACCGTCCCCAGGACGACGGCCTGGCGCGCGGGCGTGTCCGCCTCTGCGCGCAGGGCCAGAACCAGCGCCACCGCGCACGCCGCCGCCGAAATCCGTACACGTGCGTATCGGTCGATCAAAGGTCCCCCCGTGAGCCCGCCATCATCGGACAGTCGATGGGGGAGGTCAATCCGCCCCCGTATAATCGCCGCGAAATGCATCCCACCCTGCGCCATCATCCGCTGGACGTGCGGCTGCGCCACGTGTTTCGCATCGCCCGCGGTGCGTCCGATGTCCGTCACAACCTGATCGTGGAGGCCGAGGCCGAGGGCCGCATCGGCATCGGCGAGGCCGCTCCCATCCTGCGGTACGGGGAGGACCGCGCCTCCGCCGCCCGCGCGGTGGACGAGATGGCCGCGCGCCTGGGCGATGCGCGCGCGTTCGGCGTGGCGGCGCGGCGGGCGGCCGTGGCCGGACAGTCCTCCGCGGAAGCGGCCGTGGACATGGCCCTGCACGACCTCGCCGGCCAGCGCCTGCAGGCGCCGCTCTACGAGATCCTGGGCCTCGATCCCTCGGACACGCCGCAGACGTCCTTCACGATCGGGATGGACACCCCCGACGTCGTCGTCGCGAAGGTGCGCGAGGCGGCCGAGTACCCGGTGCTCAAGGTGAAGATGGGCTCGGACGACGACCGCGCGGTGCTGGAGGCGGTGCGCGACACGACCGACCGGCCCCTGCGCGTGGACGCCAACGAAGGCTGGACGCCCGCGGGCGCGCTGGAGCGGCTGGAATGGCTCGCCCGCCTCGGCGTCGAGTTCGTGGAGCAGCCCTTGCCCGCGGCCATGATCGCGGAGACGCGCGAGCTGCGGCGCCAGAGCCCGCTGCCGCTCTACGCGGACGAGAGCGTGCACCGCGCCGCGGACATCCCGGCCCTGGCCGGCGCCTTCGACGGCATCAACATCAAGCTCATGAAGTGCGGCGGCATCGCGGAAGCCCTGCGCATGATCGCGGTGGCGCGGGCCCACGGGATGAAGATCATGCTCGGCTGCATGATCGAGTCGTCGGTGGCGATCACCGCGGCCGCGCATCTCTCGCCGCTGGTGGACACGGCCGACCTCGACGGGAACCTGCTCCTGGAGTCCGACCCCTACGTGGGCGCAAAGGTCGTGGCGGGAAGGATCGTGCTGCCGGAAGGGCCGGGGTTGGGGGTCAGAGCGCGAGCCTGAAACCCGTCTCCGTGTCGGTGCGTTTGGCTGTTCTTGAGGGCTGGCTTATTTAGTCAGGGGGGGCACTTGCGCACCATCCACGATGGGCGCTGCGCGGCCCCCCCTGAAACCCCCCTCGCAACGCACCGCCGCTGCGCGGCGCTGCCTTGCTCTGCGGTCGGGCTGCCCGTCTCCGTCCGTTTCGCCGATCGGGACGACCATCAGCAGGGAAGGCGTGATCTCCCCCCCTTGTATCCTCCGCCGGACTACACGGTAGCCCGTCCCCCCCACGGTCCCGAGACCGTGTTTCAGCATGGGCGCCGTGTAGCGTTGAGCTGTCCAGAGCCCGAACGGTTGCGCGGCCATGAGGCCGCATCTGCAAGGCTGGGCCACGACAGCAACGGAGGAACGCCGTGGATCAGCCCGTCATCGGAATTGACGTCGCCAAAGCTTCCCTCGATGCGTACGTCCATCCGTCGGGAGCGCGGTTCCGGGTCGCTAACGACGACCTCGGAATCAAAACGCTCCTCGAGCAGCTCAAGACCTTCCCGCAAGCGACGGTAATCCTCGAAGCGACGGGCGGCCTCGAGTTCAGAGTCGCGGCCGCGTTGGCCAGCGCCGGTTTCCCCATCGCCATCGTCAATCCCCGGCAGGTTCGCGATTTCGCTCGAGCCATGGGTCGATTGGCGAAAACAGACCCCATTGACGCGGAGATCCTCGCCTTGTTTGGTGAGCGCGTTCGGCCCGAGCCGCGCCCAATTCCGGACGCCACGCTCCGAAGCCTTGAAGCGCATGTCGCACGTCGCCGGCAGCTCGTCGACATGATTACCGCCGAGAGCAATCGCTTCGGCCAGGCGACCGACCCCGACATCAAAAAGCAGATCAAGCGACACATCACATGGCTTCAGCACGAGCTCAAAAGCGTCGATACAGACCTGGGCGATGCCATGCGCCACAGCCCCATCTGGCGCGCCAAGGACCAGCTCATTCAAAGCGCTCCCGGTGTCGGGCGCGTCACCAGCTTCACCCTGCTGGCCCAATTCCCCCAGCTCGGAACGCTTCGTGGCAAACAAGCGGCTGCTCTCGTCGGGGTCGCACCCTTCAACGTGGACAGTGGGACGCTTCGCGGCCGACGTCATATCTGGGGTGGTCGTGCCTCGATACGGTCGGTCCTGTACATGGCCACCCTCTCCGCCGTCCGCTATAACCCGGTCATCGCCGAGTTCTATCAACGCCTTCTCCGTGCCGGGAAGGCCAAAAAACTCGCCCTGGTGGCCTGCTCCCGCAAGCTGCTCGTGATCCTCAACGCGATGCTCCGAGACAACCGCCCCTGGACCCCAGCGCACCTTGACCCTCAACACGGTTGCTGAAACCCCCCTCGCAACGCACCGCCGCTGCGCGGCGCTGCCTTGCTCTGCGGTCGGCTTCCCTATTCGTACCTGAGCGCTTCGATGGGGTCCAACTCCGCGGCCTTTCTGGCCGGATAGAACCCGAAGAAGATCCCCACCGCGCCCGCGAACGCGAAGGCGACCAGGATCGACGACGGCGTGATCAAGGTCGGCCAGCCCAGGCCGCTGGTGAGCAGGCGCGAGACGGTGAGGCCGAGGACGACGCCGATCGCGCCGCCCACGATGGAGAGGCTGATGGCCTCAGCCAGGAACTGCCGCAGGATGTCGCGCGTGCGCGCTCCCACCGCCATGCGCAGGCCGATCTCGCGCGTCCGCTCGGTGACGGACACGAGCATGATGTTCATGATCCCGATGCCGCCCACGAGCAGGCTGACCGAGGCCACGCTCATGAGGAGCATGGTCATGGTGTCCGCCATCTGGGTGCGGGTGGCCGCCATCTCCGCGACCGTGCGCACGGTGAAGTCGTCGTCGTTCGGATCGGCGATCTTGTGCCGCTGGCGCATGAGCCGGGTGATGTCCACCGCCGCCGGCTCCACGTTGTCGCTCGAGGTCGCGGACAGGACGACCTGCTGGATGTAGGTGATCCCCAGCAGCTTCTTCTGCACCGTCGTGTAGGGCGCGATGATGAGGTCGTCCTGGTCCTGTCCCCACTGGTTCTGGCCCTTCGGCACCAGCACGCCGACGACGCGGAAGGGCAGGTTCTTGACCCGGATGATCTGGCCGATGGGATCCGAGTCGGGGAAGAGGGTCTTGGCCACCGTCTGGCCCAGGAGGGCCACCTTCTCCGCCACCAGCACGTCGCGGGCGGAGAAATCTTCGCCGGAGGCGAGGGGCCAGTTGCGGATGACGATGTAGTCCTCGTCCCCTCCTTCGACCGAGGTGTTCCAGTTCTGGTTGCCGGCCACCACCTGGGCGCGCCCGCGGACCATCGGGCTCATGCGCGAGACGGTGGGGACGTCCCGCTGGATGATCTGGGCGTCGTCGAGGGTGAGCGTGGTGGTGCTGCCCGCGCCCCCGCGCGCGACTCCTGGCCCGCGCCCGAAGCTGCCCGACGAGACGTAGATGACGTTCGTACCCTGCTGCTGGATCTGCTCGTCGATGGAGGCGCGCGCCCCCGAGCCGAGCGAGATCATGGCGATGACGCTGGCCACCCCGATGATGACGCCGAGCATGGTCAGGGCCGATCGCACGGCGTTGCGCCGGATGGCCACGAACGCGATCCGCAGGACGTTCCGGATCTTCATGTGACCGCCTCCTCTTCCGGAAGGGCCGCCCGCTCCTGGGCGGCGTCGCGTCGTTTCTCCACCCTGCGGTCGGAGACGACGCGCCCGTCGCGGAACGTCACCTCGCGGTGGGCGTACTCCGCGATGTCGTGCTCGTGGGTGATGAGGATGATGGTGATCCCCTTCTCGCGGTTGAGCCGCTGGAGGACCTCCATGATCTCGACGCTGGTGCGCGTATCCAGGTTGCCCGTGGGCTCGTCCGCGAGCAGGATCTCCGGATCGTTCACCAGCGCGCGCGCGATGGCCACGCGCTGCTGCTGGCCGCCGGAGAGCTGGCTCGGTGTGTGGTGGGCCCGTTTGCCCAGCCCCACGATGTCGAGGAGGCCCTGGGCCTTGGCGTGCCGCTGCGCGGCCGGAGGCGAGTCGGAACTGTAGAGCATCGGCAGCTCGACGTTCTCGATGGCGGACGTGCGCGGCAGCAGGTTGAAGTTCTGGAACACGAAACCGATCTTGCGGTTCCGGAGCTGGGCGCGGCGGTCGCGATCGAAGCCGGAGACGTCTTCGCCTTCGAGGAGATAGCGGCCCGTGGTCGGCCGGTCGAGGAGGCCGGTGATGTTCATGAACGTCGACTTGCCGCTCCCGGAGGCGCCGACCACGGCCAGGAACGTGCCCTTGGCGATCTCGAGGTCGACCCCGCGCAGCGCGTGTACGGTCACGTCGCCCACGACGTAGGACTTCTTGAGGTCCACCATCTGGACGAGAGGACGATCTTCGCCCACCGTCCTCAGCCCCGGGTGCGCCGCTGCGGCTGGGGCGCGAAGGGGTTCGTGCCTCCGGAGGCGGCGGGCCGGGGGGCGCCCGCGCGCGGCGTGCCGTCGCCGATTCCCGTGATGATCTGCGCGCCGTCTTCGAGGCCGCTCACGACCTCGACCCATTGCCCGTCGTTGATGCCGGTGCGAATGGGCTGGGGCTTGGGCTTGCCGTCGGGACCGGGCACGAACACCATGGCGCGTCCTCCGCCCGGACCCCCCGCGCCCCCGCCCCCCCAACCCCCTTGACCGCCGCCACGTCCCCCGCCGGATCCGCCGCGTCCGCCGCCCGGCCCGCCTGGACCTGCACCCGGAGCGCTGGCCGCCGCCGACGAGCTCGAAGCCGCGCCACCGCCCTGGCCGGCGGCCGCCGCCGGCCCACCCGCGCCGCCGCCCGGTGCACCCGGTCCCGCCCGGCGCCCGCCCGGCTGCCACCCTTCCGGCCGGAACCGCAGGGCGGCCGCGGGCAGTCGCAGGACGTCCTCGCGCTTCTGGATGATCAACGACACGGTCGCCGTCATGCCCGGCATGAGCCGTCCGCCGGGATTGTCGACGGCGATCAGGGTGTTGTAGGTGACCACGTTCTGCACGGTGATCGGCTGCAGGCGGACCTGCTCGACGCGGCCGGTGAAGGTTTCGTTGGGATAGGCGTCGACGTGGAACGTCACGTCCTGTCCCGTGTGGACGCGGCCGATGTCCGCCTCGTCGATAGAGGCGTTCACCTGCATGTGGGTGAGGTCGTTGGCGATGACGAACAGCGTCGGCGCCTGCAGGGAAGCCGCCACCGTCTGGCCGACGTCCACGTTGCGTGCGACCACCACGCCGTCGATGGGAGCGCGGATGACGGTATGAGTGAGGTCGACCTGTGATTGCTGAACGGCGGCCGCGGCCTGGGCCACCGCCGCCTCCGCGCCCTGGATGCTGGCCACCGCTCCTTCGTAGTTCGACTTCGCGGTCTCCAGGTCGGATTGGGGCAGCAGTTGCTGGGCGGACAGCTCCTTGGCCCGGTCGTACTTCTGCTTCGTGTCGGAGACGGTGGCCCGCGCCTTCTCGACGTTCGCGCGCGCGGCGACGAGGTTGGCCCGGGCCTGGCTGAGCCGTGCATCGAAGGTCGAGGTCTCCAGGCGTGCGATGACCTGGTCCTTCTTGACCCGCGAGTTGAAGTCCGCGCCCAGGCTGTCGACCGTCCCCGAGACCTGGGAACCCACCTGTACCGTCGTGACGGCCTGGAGGGTCCCGGTGGCGCCGACGACGTCCACGATGTCGCCACGCTCCAAGCTGGTCGTCTGATACTGGATCTCCTTGTCACGTCCCCGGAAGGCGAGGAAGGCCCCCGCCGCCGCCACGACCACGGCGAGCGCAATCCAGGTGCGGCGCGAGTTGAAGCGCATACCTGAGTTTAGATCGGATGATGGGGCCCCCTGTTGAGGGGGAAGGCGTCAAACCTTGTCACCACGAAAAAAGGGGGCCCGAAGGCCCCCTGCGCACCCGGAACGTGCCGTTACTGCGGTCCCAGGGTCCCGCTCGTGAGCTGGTTCGTCGAGGAGGCGCCCGTTCGCGCGGAGATGGCCCCGAGGGACACGGTGGCATTGCCGCCGCCGCCGCCGATGCCCGCCTCCTGCACGCGCTCGAAGTTGACCAGGCTCTTGCGGTAGTTCGCCACCGCCTGCAGCTCCGTGACCTGGGCGAAGGCGAGGTCGCGCTGGGCCTGCGTCACGAAGAAGTTGGTCGACATACCCGCGGCGAACTTCTTCGTCTCCGCGTCCAGGCGCTGCTCCTGGAGGACGCGAGCGGCCCGCGTGGACTCCACGAGCTGGTAGTTCGTCTCCACGGCGCGGGCGGCCGCGCGCACTTCCTGGACGACGTTCAGCTCCGTCACGTGCAGGCTGGCCGCCTGCTGGTCGCGCGCGATGCGCGCGCGCGCGGAGTTGGCGCCGGCCTGCCGGTTCAGCACGGGATAGGAGAGGCTCACGGAGAGCGTCCAGGTGGGGAAATTACGGCCGAAGACGTCGCCCACCGCGCTCCCCCAGCCGCCGGTGATCGGATTCGGCAGCGGCTCGCGCGTCACCGGATCGAGCACCTGGGTGCCGCCCAGCCCGGTCGTGCCGTAGCCGGCGTTGAGGTTGAGGGCGGGCAGAAGCTGGTTGCGGGCGTACGTCACCCCGTATTCCGAGCTCTCCAGGCTCTTGCGGGCGCTCTGGATGTCGGTTCTCTTCTGGAGGGCGGTCTGGATAGCGGCGGGCAAGTCGACTGTCACCCGGTCCGCGGTCGGCCGGTCGGTCGGAACGATCCGCGTGTTCCAGCTCTCCGGCTCGTTGCCGGTGAACATCGTGCGCTTCAGGACGTCTTCGGCATCGGCCACCGACGCCTCCGCCTGGATGACGTTCGCCTCGCGGCCCGCCACTTCCGATTGCGCGGAGACGACGTCGAGGGGGGCCATGGTCCCGACACGCACCTTGATGCGGTTCTCCTCCAGGAGCTGCTGGGCCAGGCCGAGGCTCTTGCGCTGCGCCTCCAGGTTGTCGAGGGCGTAGATGAGGTCGTAGTAGGACTGCTTCACGTTGGCCACGGTATTGACCACCGTCTGGTGGAACTGGACGTCGGAGATCTCGGCGCTCTTCTTGGCCACCTTGATCTGGTAGCGCGTGGAGTCGATCCGGAGGTTGCGCAGCAGGGGCTGGGTCAGGTTCAGGTTGAAGTTGGACGTGAACGAGGGGTTGAAGGTCGAGAAGATCGAGTTCGTGGCCTGGCGGTTGTTGTTGAAGTCCGCCTCGAGCGAGCCGCCGGTGGGGATGGCGGCGAAAGCGCCGAAGTTGTAGGTGAACGTCTTGTTGTTCAGTCTCTCCGCGCCCGTGAACGTGGACGTGGCGGGCTGGGTCTGGGAGCGGTCGCCGATGGTGGAGATCAGGTACGGCTCGTAGTACCCCTTGAGGCCGCGGACGTTGTAGTCGGCCGACTCCGGGTCGAACTTGTCCACCGCGATGTCCGCGTTGTTCTCGAGCGTCCGCCGGACCGCATCGTCGAGGGACAGCTCCAGGACGGGCCGGCTGTCCGGGCGCGCCGACGCGAGGGGGTTGGGAGAGGGGCTCGGGTAGGGAGCGGGCGCCTGCGCGAAGGCAGGTACGGCCGAGGCCAGGAACAGGGCGAACGCGGCACGACTCACTCGAATCATTCTGACAAGACCTCCAACGGTGCTGGCGACGCTATTCGTCCGGGCGGCAGGTGCGGCGGACACGATCCGGGTGACGGCGGACCTCCGATTATAGCGCGGCGCAGAGGTGCGCCCGCCCGCGTACTCTGGGTCAAACGATAAAGACCCTGCAAAAGATCCCGTTTTTGCAGTCCAAAGATTTGAAAAAAAGAAAAGGGGCCCGAGGGGGCCCCTTTTCCAAGCGTCCGGAGCGGGTGCGCTAGAAGCGCACGCGGGCCGTGAACGCCGCCTGCCAGCGCGAGCGCAGGTCGTCGCGGTTGAACTTCAGGTAGGTCGGGCTGTTGATCGTGGCCAGGTTGTACACGTATTTGCCCGAGGCGGCGTCGAGCGAGACCGCGATGGGCGCGAGGTCATTGAACACCGGGAAGTCGATCAAGCCCCACTCGGAGTTGAGCAGATTCAGGAAGTTCAGGACGTCCGCGCGCAGCTCGAGCTTGCGCGACCCCGCGAACGGGATGCCGAGGCTGGCCGAGAGGTCGAGCGCGTTCGTCCAGGGCCCGCGAAGCGCGTTGCGGGGGACGACCTGGCCGCGGAACTGGCCGAGCCCAGGCGTGTTGTCGATGTAGGCATCGAGCGACGCGAAGGTCCCGCCCGTCACGAGCACCTGGTCCGCGCTCGAGGGGATGAACACGAGGTCGTTCGCGGCCTTGGTGTCCGCGTTCACGTCCTGCAGGAACAGGAACGTATAGGGCCGGCCAGACTGCCCGTTGTAGTAGGCCGCGGTGAGGAGCCTGAGATTGCGCGGCAGCTTCCACTCGTAGTTGACCATCAGGTTGATACGGTGCCCGGGCGAGAAGCGCGACTCGGTGAGCGGGGCCTCGTTCGGGTTCCCGGGGATGTAGTTGTTCGCGAAGTTCGAGGCGGCCTGGTCGGACCCGCCGTCGTTGACGGACTTCGCCCGGCCGTAGAGGTAGCTCGCCATGAAGGCGAGCCCGTTGCGGAACGGTCGCTCGACCTTGCCGTTGATCGTCCAGGAGTTCCCCTTCGTCGTGTTGGTCAGGAAGATCACGTCGCTGAGGGTGGTGACCTTGCGGGCCATGACCGGCCGCCCGTCGCTCGCCCGCACGTTCGCGGTGGGGATGAAGTTGAGGTTCTTGTAGTCGATGTCTTCGAGCGTCTTGCCGTAGAGGCCCTCGACGGTGGCGATCATCCCCAGGAAGCCGAGGTCGCGGTCATAGCCGAGGCTCGCGCGGAGGAGCTGGGGGTACTTGAAGTCGGGATCGACGAGGTCGATCTCGTTCGTGAAGCTGCCCGCGTTGGCGCCGGTCACGGTCTTGGGCTGGTTCGCGGGATCGGTCACGAAGGGGATGCGGTTCGCGTTGTTCAGCGCGGCCCCGATGCGCGTGAAGTCGACGCCCGTGTTCCCGTATTGGTTCGAGAGCCAGACGTAGGGCGGCCGGCCCGCGAAGATCCCGAGGCCGCCGCGGAGCTGCGCCTTGCCGTTGCCGGTGATGTCCCAGTTGAACCCGGCGCGCGGGGACCACAGCTTCGAGGACGGCGCGATGTCGGTGCGGTAGCCGAAGTTCGCCTCCGCCGCCGGGTTCGCGGTCGGCACATCCGGGAAGGTCGGGATGTCGACGCGCAGGCCGTAGTTCAGGGTGACCCGCGGGGCGACGCGCCAGAGGTCACCGGCGTAGAAGCCGAACTGGCGGACGCTGAACTTGGCCGCCTGCTTGGGATCGGAGGTCGCGGAGAAGCTGTAGTCGTACTGCTGGGCCAGCCCGGCCGCGAAGTTGTCCAGGTTGCTGAAGCGGTAGGTGCCGAAGTTGTCGCGGATGAAGAGGTTCTTGAACTTGAAGAACTCGTTGTGGGTGCCGACGGTGATGGTGTGGTGGCCCTTGTGCATGGTGTAGTCGTCGGTGATCTCGACGACGTCCTGGTTGAGCTCGTTCGCCGCCGAGAACTGCTCCGTCCCGAAACGGATGGAGCAGGTCGACGACCCGCAGCCGCCCGGGGTGAGGTCCACGCGCACCGAGGGGAAGTCCGTTTTCCCGTCCCGGATGTCGCGGATCTTCTGGTAGTTGACGCGCAGCTCGTTGACGGACGTCCCGAACGTGCTGTTGAGCTGGGCCACCGTGGAGTTCGTGCGGTTGTGGATCTGGTAGAACGTGTCGGGGGTCAGGAAGAGGCTGTTGGAGGGGAAGCCGACGTCCGTCGTCGGATTCGTGAAGTTGTTGCGCACGATCAACCGGTGGCGGTCGGACAGGTTGAAGTCGAGCCGCACGAAATACTTGTTGCTCGGCGTCTCCTTGGTGAACTCACCGAGCGCGTTTCCGCCCAGGGAGGGGTCGTAACCGTACTTCGTCTGGAGGATGCTGAGGGCGCGGTCGAGGTCGGCCTGGGGCACGATGAACGTCTGTCCCGACGAGCCGTCCGCCGACCATCCAGCAGGCGTCTTGTTGCGCGTCAGGTCCACGTTCACGAAGAAGAAGGCCTTGTTCTTCACGATCGGCCCACCCAGGCTGACCGTGAACTGCTTTTCGCTGAAGGTGCCGATGGGCCGGCTGGGGGAGGCGAGCTGGCCGGTGGTGTCGCTGAAGCGGTCGGCGCTGTCGCCCACGAGGCCCTGGTTGCGGAACTCGTACATGACGGTGCCGTGGTAGTCGTTGGTCCCGCTGCGGGTGATGGCGTTGATGCCGCCGCCCGTGAACCCGCCCTGGCGCACGTCGTAGGGCGCGGCCACCAGCTGGACCTCCTGGATGGCGTCGAAGCTGACGGCCTGGGTGCCCGTGCCGCCGCCCGGGTTGCCGGAGTTGCCGGCCAGCGCGAAGAGGTCGTTGTTGTTGGCGCCGTCGATCTGGATGTTGTTGTAGCGCGAGCTGCGGCCGCCGACGGAGAGGACGTCGGGCCCGCTGCCGTCGCCGTTCCCGACCGGGGTGAACTGGGGCGAGAGCCGCGCGATGTCCGTGATCGCGCGCGACACCGACGGCATGTTCTGGACAGCCTCCAGCGGGATGTTGGACGCGGGGCCGGTGGCGGACGGGTTGATGATGGACTGCGACGAGCCCACCACCTCGACCGTCTCGCTCATGGTCTGCAGGGCGAGCTTGGCGTTGACGGCCAGCTCGGACCCGAGGGCCACGTTGAGGCCCGAATACCGCTGGTCCTTGAAGCTGGGCATCTTCACCGTGACCGCGTAGGGACCACCCACACGCACGTTGAGGATCGAGAACCGTCCATCCGTCCCCGTGACCGCGGAGTATCGCGTGCCCGTGGGCTCGTGCACCGCCTCGATGTTGGCTCCGGGCAACACGCCCCCGCTCTCGTCGGTCACGAGCCCCGAGATGGCTCCCGTCGTGACCGTCTGTGCACCCGCGGGGGAGGCCACCAGGAGCGCGAACAGCGCCAGCGCCAACGCCAACCGACCGTTACTGACCAGACGATTCATCGCACCTCTCCAGATTTGGAACGTGGGTCGACCGGCCGCGGGGGAGAGTCCGGTCGCGAAAGCCGCAAGCGGCTGCACAAGGAGAACACGCAGGGAAGTCCGCAGAGTTGATGGAAAAGAGGCCAAAGGGCCGAGCGCAGGCTACTACTTTCAGGAGGTGAAATCCATCACATTGACCAGAAAGGAGGAGGGCCTTCCGGTTCGCCCGCTATAATTCCGGCTCCCCGTGAGGAGGGTGTGATGAAGGTGTTGCTGGCGCATGACGCGATCCAGGCCCGCGTCCTCGAGATGGGCAGGGACATCGCGCGAGACTACGCCGGCCGCGAGCCTCATCTGGTCTGCGTCCTGAAGGGGGCCTGCACCTTCATGACCGACCTCTCGAGGGCCATCGACCTGAACCTGACCCTCGACTACATCGCCGTCTCGTCCTACGGCGCGGCCACGAAGTCCTCGGGCGAGGTGAAGCTGGTGAAGGACCTCGACCAGGGCCTGGAGGGACGGGACCTCCTCGTGGTGGAGGACATCGTGGACACGGGCCTCACCCTCAACTACCTCCTGAACGTCCTGCGTGCCCGCGGGCCGCGCACGCTGAAGGTCGCGGCCCTCCTCTCCAAGCCGTCGCGGCGGCTGGTGCAGATCCCCGTGGACTACGTGGGGTTCAGCATCGAGGACCACTTCGTGGTCGGCTACGGCCTGGACTACAACGAGAAGTATCGGAACCTCCGCGACATCGTGGTGTACGGCAGCTAGGACAAGCCACACGTCAGGCCAAGCCAAATATCGAGCGAGGGCAAAGCCCCACGTAGAGCACGGCGGCGCGCGCAGCGCGGCGACGTGCGAGGGGGGTTTAAGGGGGGGCCGCGCCGCGGCGACCGCGGTGGTCGCAAGTGCCCCCCCTTACTTAGAAAGCTAAACTTGACCCAATGCGCTACGTGATCGGGATCGACGCGGGCGGGACCAAGACGGTCGGCCTGCTCGCGGACGAAACCGGCCAGGTCGTCGCGGAGGAGCGGGGAAGCGGCGCCAACCTCCAGACCCACGGCGAGCTCGAAGTCGAGAAGGTCTTCGACGACATCGTGGAGGCGCTGGCCCAGGGCCGCACGATCTCCGCCGTGGGCCTTGGCATCGCGGGCGTGGACCGGCCCCACGACGAGGCGGTCATCCGCGGCATCCTGCGCCGGCTCGGCCATCGCGAGAAGGTACGCGTCGTCAACGATGCCGCCATCGCGCTGATGGCGGGGGCGCCGGACGGCGTGGGGATCGTGGTCCTGGCCGGCACCGGCTCCATCTCCTATGGCCAGGACCGGTCCGGCCAGAGCGCGCGCGCGGGCGGCTTCGGCTTCCTGCTCGCCGACGAAGGCTCCGGGTATTGGCTGGGACACCAGGCGCTGCGGGCGACGGTGCGTGCCTCGGACGGACGGGGTCCCGCAACCCGCATGATGCCGATCGTCTTCGAAGCCCTGGAGGTCTCGTCGGTGAGCGAGCTCGTCCCGCGCGTCTACGAGAAGGGGCTGCCCAAGCATCGCATTGCCGCGCTCGCCGGCGTCGTTCAGCGCGCCCGCGACGAAGGCGACGCGGTGGCGGCGGAGCTGATCGAAAGCGGGGCGCGCGAGCTGGCCCTGGCCGCGCGCGCGGTCGCCCGCCAGCTCGACCTCGGTGGCGGCCCCTTCCCGGTGGTGCTGGCGGGGGGCGCGTTCAAGGCCTGCCCCTCGATGGTCACCCCTCTCGAGAAGCACCTGGACCTTGCCGGCGCGCGTCCCGCCCTGCTCGCCATCGAGCCCGCGCGCGGAGCCGTGCGCCTCGCCCTGGACCTCCTCCAAACATGACCCAATCCCGACGACTCATCCTCGACGACTCCACAGCCGTGGCTCGCGCCGCCGCCGATCTCCTCGCGGCAGAGGTGGCGGCCCAGCGCGAGATCGTCCTCGCCCTCCCGACCGGGCGCACGCCGATCCCGTTCTACGACGAGCTGGCGGCCCGCCATGCCGCGGGCGCGCTCGACCTCACGCGCGCGCGCGGTTTCAACCTGGACGAGCTGGTGCTGCCGCGCCACGATCCGCGCACGTTCCGCGCGTTCATGGAGCAGCACGCCTGGGGGAGGACGGGACTGCGGCGCGACCGCTGCGACATCCCCGACGGCGAGGCGCCCGACCTCGAGGCCGAGTGCGTCCGCTACGAGCGCGCGATCACCGACGCGGGCGGCATCGGCGTCGCGATCCTCGGGGTCGGCGTGGACGGCCACGTCGCCTACAACATGCCCGGGCCGGTGCGTCTGGGTACCCACGTGACGCGGCTGCCCGACGGCCTGGCCGCGTCCCTGGCCGTGCCGCCGGGCGATTGGCCGCTCCGCGCCATCACCATGGGGATCGGGACGATCCGCTCCGCGCGCCGGATCCTCGTCCTCGCCACCGGCGAATCAAAGGTGACGGCCGTCCAGCGGCTCGTGCACGGACCCGAAGACCCGCATTGGCCCTGTTCGTTCCTGCACACGCACGCGAACCTCGACCTGATCGCGGATCGCGCCGCGGCCTCGCTCCTTTGATCGAGCGATCGGCTCTCTAGGCGCGCCGGCGGCGTGACGGGGGGCGCGCCCCGCCTTTACCGATGGCGGCACGGACGTGCCCGCCCGCGGCCGTGAGGCGGCGGCGGGCGTCGTCCGCGGTCACGCGGAGGCGCGCCATGACGATCGCGGTCTTCATGTCGCCCGCCGCCGCGAGCAGGCGGGCCGCCTCTTCCGCTTCGACCTGGCCCGCGGCCATGACGATGCGGCGGCCGCGGTCGCGCAGCTTGGCGTTCGACTGCTTCATGTCCACCATCAGGTTCCCATAGACCTTGCCCAGGCGGACCATGGCCGCGGTAGTGATGGCGTTGAGGGCGGCCTTGGTGGCGGAGGCGGCCTTGAGGCGCGTGGAGCCGGTCAGGACCTCGGGGCCGGTGGGAATCGCGATCACGACGTCGGCCATCGCACGCAAGCCGGGCCGCGGGGCACAGGTGACGAGGACGGTGCGCAGGCCGCGGGCCCGCGCCGTCTCCAGGGCGCCGCGCACGAACGGCGTCACCGAGCTGGCCATGATCCCGACGAGCACGTCGCTCGTGCGCAGGCGCTCCGCCTCGGCACGCCCTTCGTCGTCGCGGTCCTCCGCGCCCTCCACGGCACGGAACACGGCGTCTTCGCCTCCGGCGATCACGCCCCGGATGCGGTCGGGATCGGTTCCGAACGTCGGCGGGCACTCCGCGGCCTCGAGGATGCCCAGGCGCCCGCTGGTGCCCGCGCCCAGGAACACGACCCGTCCGCCGCCCTTCAGGGCGTCCGCGACGAGGTCGGCCGCGCGCGCGATGGCCGCGCGTTGCCCGAGGGCGGCGACGACCGCCCGCCGATCTTCATCGAGCAGAAGACCCACCACGCGCGACGTCGGCAACGTGTCCAGCCGCTCGCTGCGCGGGTTGCGGCTCTCCGTGAGGAGCCCGGCCCACGGCGCGGAGGCCGGCCGCTTCATCTCTTGACGCTCTCCACGACCTTGGCGCGCATGGCTTCGGCGTCGCGGATCACCGCGGCCTCGTCCATCGTGAGGACCTTGCGATCTCGCATGACGACACGGCCCTCGATGACCACGTCCCGGACGTCCGCGCCCTTCGCCACGTAGACGAGGTGCGAGACGGGGTCGTACAGGGGGTGGAGGCGCGGGGCGGCCAGGGAGACGACGACGATATCCGCCCGCTTGCCGACCTCGAGGGAGCCGAGGCGGTCCTCCATCCCGAGGGCGCGCGCCCCGCCCAGCGTCGCCATCTCCAGCACGGCCGGCGCCGGGGCGGCGGTGGGGTCGCCGCTCGCGTGCTTGGCGAGCATGGCCGCGGCGTCCATCTCCTCGAACATGTCGAGGTCGTTGTTGCTCGCCGCGCCGTCCGTGCCCAGGCCCAGCCGGATCCCTTCGGCGAGCATGGCCTTCACCGGCGCCGCGCCCGAGGAGAGCTTCATGTTGCTCTGCGGGCAATGGGCGATGCCGACCTCGGCCGCCTTGAGGATCGCGCGGTCGCTCTCGGAGAGCCAGACTCCGTGCGCGCCCAGGACCCCTTTGCGCAGGAAGCCCAGGTCACGCAGGTGCTCGGTCGAGGTCTTCCCGTAGCGCTCTTGGATCGTCTTCACCTCGTCCGCGACCTCCGAGAGGTGGATGAGGATGGGCGCCTGGTAGCGGTCGGCCAGGGCCTTCGCGGACTTGAGCGTGTCCGGCGAGCACAGATACGCGGAATGTGGCGCCACCGCGGGCACGATCAGGGCGTCGCCGGTCCATCGTTTGAGGAACCGCTCGGCGTTGGCCAGCGCCTCCGGCACCGTCTTCGCGTCCGGTGCGCCGCCCGGCACCTCGATGACCGTCGAGCCCAGCACGCCGCGGATGCCCGCCTCCTTGGCTGCCTCCGCGACCTGGTCCTCGAAGTAGTACATGTCCACGAAGGTGGTGGTCCCGGAGCGGATCATCTCCAGCGCGGCCAGGCGCGTCGCCGTCTTCACGAAGGGCGCGGAGACGTTCTTCGCCTCCGCGGGAAAGATGTAGTGGGTGAGCCAGTCCATGAGGCGCAGGTCGTCGGCCACCCCGCGGAACATCACCATGGGCGCGTGGCCGTGCGCGTTGATCAGGCCCGGGATGACGAGGCCGCCGGTGGCGTCGAGGACGTCGCGGCCGCGGAAGGCGGCGTCGATCTCCGCGGCGGGGCCGACGCCCACGATGCGCCCCGCGTCCACCGCGATCGTGCCGCCCGCGATGACGCGCCGGCCGGAGTCGACGGTGACGACCGTGCCGTTGCGGACCACGAGGTCGATCGTCTTCGGCTCCGCCGAGAGAACGAGAGGCGCAGAGAGAAGGAGAACGGAGGCCACGAGCCGCATCTACAAATTCCTTGCATCGAAAGGGAGGGGGAGCAGCTCCGACATGCGCAGCGTCCGCGTGCGGCCGTGCAGGTTGACGATCTGCACCCAGATGTCGCCGGCCAGCTCCCACATGACCTGGCGGCAGGCCCCGCAGGGCGCGGTGGGGCGGGGCGAGTCCGCCACCACCACGATGGCGTCGAAGTCGCGCAGCCCCTCGGAGACGGCCTTGAAGATGGCCACGCGCTCCGCGCACATCGTGAGGCCGTAGGAAGCGCTCTCGATGTTGCAGCCGGTGACGACCTCGCCCGTGCGCGTGCGCAGGGCGGCCCCGACCTTGAAGCGCGAGAAGGGCGCGAAGGCCTGGAGGCGGGCGGCGCGGGCGTACTCGGCCAGCTCGCGCAGGCCGGCAGCCCGAGCCTGGGCGCGCGGCTTCGGGCTCTTCCTCTTCATGCCAGCCGCGCCGCGTCGGCCAGGACGCGCCCCAGCACGTCGAGCAGGCCCGCCTTGACCTTCTCCGCGACCTCCAGCACTTCCATGTGATGGAGCTTCTTCTTGATGACACCCGCGGCCATGTTCGTGATGCAGGAGATGGCGAGGACGCGGATTCCCATGTGCCGGGCCGCGATCACCTCGGGCACCGTGGACATCCCCACGGCGTCGGCGCCGAGGGTCCGGGCCGCCTTGATCTCCGCCGGCGTCTCGTAGGAGGGGCCGTTGAACCCGATGTAGACGCCGCGGCGGACGGTCATGCCGACCTTGGAGCAGGCGCGCTCCGCGATCTCCTGGAGCTTGGGGTCGTAGGCCTCGCTCATGTCGAAGAAGCGCGGACCGAACTGCTCCTCGTTGGGACCGATGAGGGGATTGATGCCCATGTAGTTGATGTGGTCGGTGATGATCATCAGCTCGCCCGGCTTGTAGTTCACGTTGACGCTGCCCGCGGCGTTGGTCATGACGATGGTCTTGATGCCGAGGCGGCCCAGCACGCGCACGGGGAACACGACCTGGGCCGGCGAGTACCCTTCGTAGAAGTGCACGCGCCCGTTCATCACCGCCACCGGGGTGTCCGCGGTGACGCCCAGCACCAGCTCGCCGCGATGTCCGATCGCGGTCGAGGTGGGGAAGTGCGGGATCTCCCCGAAGGGGATGCGCGTCGCGCCTTTCAGGGAATCCGCGAAGGCGCCGAGGCCAGAGCCGAGGACGAGCCCGAGCACGGGCCGCAGCTTCGAGCGCCCGCGCACGAACGCCGCCGCCTCCTCCGCCTCCTTGAACCCGCTCGCAGCAGCGGTCACAGGAGCAGGCCCGCGATGCAGGCGGTCATGAAGTTGGCCAGGGTGCCGGCGATCAGCGCGCGCAGGCCCAGCCGGCTGAGGTCGTTCTTGCGTTCCGGGACCAGGGCGCCGATGCCGCCGATCTGGATCCCGATGGACGAGAAGTTCGCGAACCCGCAGAGGGCGAAGGTGGCGATGGCGAAGGAGCGCGGATCGAGAGTGGTCTTCATGGGTCCCAGGGCCGAGTAGGCGATGAACTCATTGGCCACCATGCGCAGGCCGAGGAGGCTGCCGACGGCCAGCGCGTCTTTCATGGGCACGCCCATGAGGAGCGCCACCGGAGCGAAGGCGTAGCCGAGGATCGTCTCCAGCGTGAGTCCAGTCAGGCCCAGGACCACATTGACCAGTGCGATCAGGGCGAGGAACGAGATCAGCATGGCGGCGACGTTGAGGGCCAGGTTGAGGCCCTCGGAGGTGCCGCGCGCGGCCGCTCCCACCAGGTTCGCATCCGTGCGCACGATCTCCAGCTTCACCGTCCCCGCCGTCTGCGGCACGCCCGTCTCCGGCAGCAGCATCTTGGCGATGAGGATGCTCCCGGGCGCGGTCATGAGCACGGAGGCGAGCAGGAACTTCGGATCCACTCCGCCCACGAAGATGTAGGCACCCATGATCCCGGCGCTGATGTGCGCCATGCCGGAAGTCATCACGCAGAGCAGCTCCGACTCCGTCATCGTGTTCAGGTAGGGGCGTATCGTGAGCGGCGCCTCCGTCTGCCCCATGAAGACCCCGGCCGCCGCGTTCAGGCTCTCCGCACCGCTCGCACCCATGAGGCGCGTCATGATCCGCGCGAAGAACGTGACGATCACCTGCATCACGCCGAGGTGATAGAGGATCGCGAACAGCGCGGCCACGAAGATGATCGTGGGCAGCACCTGGAACGCGAACACGAAGCCGATGCTGCCGCCGCCCTGCTTGCCCAGGGGGCCGAACACGAACTCCGAGCCCTTGAACGAGAGGGCGAGGAGCGCGCTGATCTTCTCCCCGAGCCAGGCGAAGATGCGCTGGCCGATCGGCACCTTCAGGACGAAGAGGGCGAGCGCGAACTGGAGGCCGAGACCCCAGGCCACGGTCCGCAGGCGGACGGCCCGGCGCTCCTTGGAGAACACCCACGCCCCGCCCAGGATGGCGGCGAGGCCGACGACGGAAAGCAGCCGCTCCATTCCTACTCCATCACCGCGTGCACGAGCGGCCGCGGGGCCGGCGCTTCTGCCCCGATGCGGATCGCGCGGCGGAGCATCGCGAGCGCTTCCTCCAGCCGCCGCCGATCGCTGACGTGGACCGTGGCCAGGGAGTCCCCGGCGGAGACGGCGTCGCCCACCTTCCTGCGCAGCACGAGCCCGACGCCGGGGTCGATCCGGCTGTCCACCGTCTCGCGGCCCGCCCCGAGCAGCATGGCCGCCGTTCCCACCGCCCGGCAGGCGATACCGGTCACGCGCCCGGACGACTCCGCGCGCAGCTCGACCGTCTCCGCCGCCCGCGGCAGACGCGAGAGGTCGTCGCAGACGCGCGGATCGCCACCCTGGAGGGCGATCACTTCCTGGAACTTCTTCAAGCCCATGCCCGAAGACAGCGCTTCGCGCACGCGTGAGCGCGCCGCGTCCAGGTTCGCGGACGCGCCCCCCAGGCTCAGCATCCAGGCCGCCAGCTCGACGGACAGCATCTCGAGGTCCGCCGGCCCCTTGCCCTGCAGCGTCTCGATGCACTCCGCGATCTCGAGCGCGTTGCCGACGGTGCGGCCGAGGGGCTGCTCCATGTCGGTGACGAGGGCGACGACCCTCTTGCCCATCCCGCGCCCGATGGCGAGCATGGCCTCGGCCAGCGCGCGCGAGTCCTCTGCCTTGACCATGAACGCGCCGTCCCCCGTCTTCACGTCCAGCACCAGCGCGTCGATCCCCTCCGCCATCTTCTTGCTCATGATGGAGGCGGCGATGAGCGGCCGGCTCTCCACCGTGCCCGTCACGTCGCGCAGCGCGTACAGCTTGCGGTCCGCGGGCGCGATCTCCGGCGTCTGGCCGATGAGACCGAGGTGGCTCTTCCGGAGGACGGCGCGGAACTCGTCGAGGGACAGGCCCACGCGGAAGCCCGGGATCGACTCCAGCTTGTCCAGCGTGCCGCCCGTATGGCCGAGCCCGCGCCCCGAGATCATGGGGACGTACACGCCGCAGGCGGCGGCCAGGGGCGCCAGGACCATCGACGTCTTGTCCCCGACGCCGCCCGTCGAGTGCTTGTCCACCTTGGGCCCGGGCAGCTCGCCGAGGTCGAGCACCTTGCCCGTCCGCATCATCGACTCCGTGAGGGCCACCGTCTCCCGCGAGGTCATGCCCTTGAAGAAGACGGCCATGGCCAGGGCCGAGGCCTGATAGTCGGGGATGGTCCCGCGGGTGTAGCCCTCGATGAAGGCGGCGATCTCGTCCGGCGTGAGCTCGTGGCCGTCGCGCTTCTTCTGGATGACGTCGACGGCCCGCATGATGCGAGCCTACTTCTTCTTGAGCCGCTCGACCTCGGCCCAGAGATCGCGGCGCTTCTTGACGGGCACCGCGGGCGGGCGCGGGGGATCCGGGGGGGCGGGCATGCCGGCGAGGACCTGGTCCATCAGGCTCTTGTTGTCGTCCTTCTTCTTGGTGCGGCGGGTCGGGACCTGGCCGTGCCGGTAGTCGTGCGTGTTGTAGCAGGTCCGGCAGGTGACCTTCGCGATCTGGCCCTCGGTGAGGCTGGCGATGTCGTGATTGAGGAGGAGCCGGCACCGCGGGCAGTAATCGTCGAGGACATCCCCGAGCCTGAGAGGCCGGTCCGACATGAGGAACCTCCAGAAGGGCGCGCGGCGGCCGAGAGTATAGCGCAGTAGAATCCGTGAAGGCCTTTGGAGACCGTGCTGCCGCCCACCTCGACCCAGAACGACTACTACCGGCTGCGCACGGAATGGCTTCGCTACAAGAGCCAGCTCTATGACGGGCTCACCGGCCTGCCCGCGCTGCCCGCGGTGGTGGAGGACGTGCGGCGTGTCCTGGAAACGAAGGGCGCGGCCGACGTCGTCTACGTCGACCTCGGACGATCGGGGGGACAGGAGACCAAGCTCGGCTGGGCCGCCTACGACGGCGCCGTGCGCGAGTTCGCGGCGGCCCTGGCTTCCCTGCGCGCGGGCGGCGAGCTGGGTCCGCAGGATGTCGTCTCCCTCCACACCGTGCGCTCGGACCGCTTCCTCATCTTCGTGGCCGGAGGCGAGTCGTCCAGCGCCGCCCGTCGCGACCGCCTGCTGGCCGCGCTGCGCACGCGCATCGACTCCGCGCCGCCCGCGAGCGTGCTGCGCACCCTCGACCTCTCCGCCGGCCATGCCCGCATCCGCTACGACCCCATCGTGCGCAGCGAGCGCTCCATCCAGCAGGGGGTGGCGGAGGCCATGCTCAGCAGCCTCGTCGAGCGCGCGAGCGTGGAATCGGAGCGCCGGCAGGAGATCTCCCGGCTCATCTCCGAGTCCGGCGTGCGCGCGGTGTTCCACCCCATCGTGCGGCTGGCCGACGGGGCGATCATCGGGCACGAGGCCCTCACGCGGCCGATCGGGGGCGTGTCCTTCGATTCCGTCGAGGCCCTGTTCGCGTTCGCGGAATCGACGGATCTGCTGATGCAGTTCGAGCGGCTCTGCCGCCGCACCGCCATCGAGACCGCGGCGCACACGCCGGGCCTCGGCCTCCTCTTCATCAACGCCTCGCCGAGCGCGGTCGAGGACCCGGAATGGGCGGCGGGGGGCATGGACGAGGTGCTGGCCCACAGCGGCCTCAGCCCGCGCGACGTCGTGGTGGAGATCACGGAACGCGTGGCCATCGTCCATCACGACGAGTTCCAGGACGCCCTGCGCACGTTCAAGGAGCGCGGCTACCGCGTGGCCGTGGACGACATGGGGGCGGGCAACGCCTCGCTGCAATCCCTGGCCAGCATAGAGCCCGACTTCCTGAAGTTCGACACCAGCCTCGTGCGCGACATCGACAAGAGCAGCATCAAGCAGAGCCTGCTGGAGACGCTGCGGCAGCTCGCGGACAAGATCAAGGCGCGCGTGATCGCGGAGGGGATAGAGCGGGAAGAAGAGCTGCAGGTGCTGAAGAAGCTGGGGATAGAGCTGGGGCAGGGATTCTTGTTCCACCGGGATGAAGCGCAGTGAGCGATGGTGCGACGGTCCGCCATCGAACAACGTCTTCGAGTGAGACGGGGGGTGCTGCGCCGGACCCCCCAGACCCCCCTTTCCTCGCGTCGACTCGTGGGCTCGGCGAGCCGGTCCGTTGCTGGCCCCTGCACAAATAGCCGGGAAATAGGGCAGGATGTCGGTTGCATGAATCCGACTGGGACAATCCGTGCGTAACGCCGAAGTCATTCGCCAGTGGCGGATCCTCAAGCGGATCGAGGCCGGGCGCTACACGACCGCGCAGGACCTGGCCGACGAGCACGGCGTCACGGAGCGCACCATCCGCCGCGACATCGAGGCGCTGCAGGAAGCCGGCTTTCCCCTCTTCGACGAGCGCACGGACGGCCGCAAGGTCTGGCGGCTGGTCGAGGGCTACAAGCAGCGGCTGACCCAGACCTTCACGCTGGCCGAGCTGAGCGCGCTCTACTTCAGCAAGAACCTGATGTCGTTCCTGGGCGGCGCGCCTTTCGCCCAGGACCTCGACGCCGCTTTCGCGAAGATCCGGGAGGCCCTGCCCGCGCGCAGCCTGCCCTACCTGGCCCGCATCCAGGACCTCTTCTCCGCGCGGCCCGATCCCTGGAAGGACTACTCGAACAAGCAGGACATCATCGCGCAGCTCATCGACGCCGTGCTCCACCAGCGGCGCGCGACCATCGCGTACTTCTCCTTCAAGAGCAAGCGCACCAAGACCTACACCGTCGATCCCTACCGGCTGGTGTACTGGCACGGCGGCCTCTATCTCTACGCGCGGGCGGAGGAGCACGGCGAGGTGCGCACCTTCGCCGTCGAGCGCATCGAGAAGATCGAGGTGCGCGACGAGACCTTCGAGGTGCCTGCCGACTTCAACGTGTCCGAATACGCGCGAGGCGCCTTCGGGATCGCCGGGGGCAAGCCGGAGCTGGTGGAGATCGCGTTCGAGGCGGCGGTGGCGGGCTACATCCGCGAGCGGGTCTGGCACGAGAGCCAGTCGCTCGAGGAAGGGCCCGGCCACGGCGTGACCCTGCGCATGAACGTGTCCCCCGGGTTCGAGCTCAAGAGCTGGATCAAGGGGTTCCTGCCCCATGTCCGCGTGATCAAGCCGGCCAAGCTCCGCGCGGAGATCGCGAAGGACCTCGAACAGGCCCGGAAGAGCTTCAAGAGTTAGGGCGAGACCGGCCCGTGCCTAGGGCCAGGGCTCGAACTCGGGATCGTGCTCGTATGTGCCGAGCCGGACCGTGTACTTGTAACGCTTGCCGCGCTCCCTTCCCCTGAACTTCCCCTTCTTCTTGCGGGGCTCGGGGTTCGTGGTGACCTCCTCCACCGCGCCCGCGTCGGCGGACACGATCGCGTACGCGGCCTCCGTCCGACAGTAGTCGTCGACGATGTCCCACACGATGTCCCCGTCCCTGGCCACCCACGCGTGATAGGGAAGAGCCACCACGCGGCACGCCTTCGCGTTGGTCGGATCAGGGAACTGGAACAAGGTGACGTGGGTCGTGGTCGGGTACGCCGGCGGGGCCGTTGCCGGCGGCGCGGTTGAGGGCGGGGGCGCGGCCTGCGGCTGGGCGCAGGCCGACAGCGCGGCAAAGGCGACGGCGCCGATCGCGGCCGAAGTGCGGCGGTGCATCATCAAAGGCCTCCTTGGCCCGCCGCCACGCGCGGGGCGGTCACGAGCCGTTGAAATGCTGGGTTGTCTCGGAGGGCTCCGAAATCATCGTCACGGCCGGCATCGACGGCGCTGTAGCCATGGGCCAGGGCGTCGCGCAGGCTGGCCAGCGACTCGCCCGTGCGCCCGCCCAGGGCGGCCACGATCGACTTGCGATAGAGGACTTCGCCGTCCTCGGGGCTCAGCCCCACCGCCTCCGCGACCCGGCGGGCCGCCTTGTCGTGGCGGCCGAGCTTGGCTTCGAGCAACGCGGCCAGTCCGATCGTGCGCGCGTCGCCGGGGCTGACGCGCAGGAGGCTCTCGCTGCGCTCCAGGGCACGGCCGTAGGCCTCGCGCGCGGCCTCTTTCCGCCCCAGCCGTGCGTACACGTCGCCGAGGTTGCGGTACTTGATCGGGGAGCTGGGGTCGAGGCGCTCCGCCTCCTCGAACGGCTGGACGGCTTCCGCGAACCTGCCCTGCCGGTAGTACGTGGTGCCCAGGCCCGAGTAGGCGCGGGAATCGGGTGCGATCTCGATGGCACGCCGGTAGTTGGCGACCGCGTGGTCGTCGTCGCCGATCATGCTGTAGGCGGTCCCGAGCAGCTGGAACGGCCGCGAGTTGTCCGGCTGCAGTTCGGTGGCGCGTTGGAACGCGGCCGCGGCCTCGGCATACCGGCCGGCGCGGAGATAGGCCTGGCCCAGCGAGGCCTGGTTGCGCCAGAAATCGGGGCGCTGCGCGACCGCACCTCGCATCTCGATGAGCGCTTCGGGCGCGCGTCCCTGCGCGAGGAGGATCTCTCCCAGCAGCCGGCGGGCGTCGTCCCGTGCTGGATCGCGGGCCAGCAGGCGCTGCAGCTCTTCCGCGGCCTGGGGCGCGCGGCTGGTCCCGCGATAGATCTCGGCCAGGGCGAGCCGCGTCAGCGGCTGGTCCGGGTCGAGGCGCAGCGCCTCCGTGATCGAGTCCTGAGCCCGCGCGGCCTCCGCCGGGTCTCTCGTCTCCTCGTAACGGCGCCAATGCGCTTCCCCGAGGGCCGCGTGGGCGAGGGCGAACCGCGAGTCGCGCTTGAGGGCCTCCTGGAGGAGCTGGATGGCGCGGGGGACGTTGCCGGCCACGTCCACGCGTTCCAACAACGCGCGGGCGCGGCCGTACAGCGCGAAGGCCTCGCTGTCGTCGGTGGGCGCGCGCGCCAGCCGCTCTCGCTCGGGACCGCTCAGGGAGACCTGGAGCGCTTCCCCGAGGCTCTCGGCCGCGGCGCGATGGAGGGCGAACACGTCGTCGATGTTGCCTTCGTATTGCTTGGCCCAGGCGATGGAATCGTCGGGACGCACGATGTTGAGGGTGACCTTGATCCGTTGCGCCGCGCGCTGGACCCCGCCGCTGACGAGGTAGGTCGCCCCCAGCTCGCGGGCGACGGCCGACGTCGGCCGCCCTCTCTGCTCGAGGGTGGCCGACCGGGAGACCACCGTCACCGCGGAGATCGCGGCGAGGCGCGTGATCAAGGTGTCCGCGAGCCCGACCCCCAGGTACTCGTCATGCGGGTCACTGCTGACGTTGTCGAGAGGGAGTACGGCCACCACCGGCCGCCGCGCCGCCGACACACGTGACTGATGCGCTCGCCACCAGCTTCCGGTCCCGCCCAGGGCGACCAGCACCACCGCCGCTGCGGTCAGACTGGCGGCGGGCCTACGCGGGCTCGGGATGCGGAGACGTCCCGAGGTGACCCCCGAGGAGAGGCTGGCGGCCAGGCGGGCCAGGGCGGCGTCGAGATCGCCCGTGGACGCGTAGCGGCGCGCGGGATCGCGCTCGAGGCAGCGCAGCACGATCTGGTTCATCGCGGCCGGCACTTCGGGCGTGAACCGGCTGGGCGGCGGGCAGCGCTCGCCGGGATCGCGCAAGGCCAGCGGCGCGGTCCCGCCGTCGCCGGGCGCCCGCCGTCCCGTCAGCATCTCGAAGAGCACGAGACCGAGCGCGTAGATGTCGGTGCGCGCGTCGGTGGTCAGGCCGACGGCTTGCTCGGGTGAAAGGTAGGCGAGGGTCCCGAGGATCGCGCCCTCGCCGGTCAGCCGCTCCTTGCCGTGCGCATAGGCGAGGCCGAAGTCCATCAGGATGGCGTGGCCGGCCCGGTCCACCATGATGTTCGCGGGCTTGAGGTCACGGTGGACGATCTGCCGCGAATGGATCGCTTCCAGCCCCGCGCAGATCTGCCGCCCGAGCGCGATCGTCTGCTTGGTCGAGAGGTGGCCGACGGACTGGATGAGGTCGTCGAGGCTCTGGCCCTCGACGAACTCCATGCTGATGAAGAGGGTGCCCTCGATCTCACCGAGATCGTAGACGCGGCAGACGTTGGGATGGGTGACCTCCTGGGCCAGCGTCAGCTCGCGCCGGAAGCGTTCGCTCGTCTGCTCGTGCGGTCCGGAGCGCGCGCGCACGAGCTTGAGCGCAACCGTCTTGCCCAGGCTGCCGTCGATGGCCTTGTAGACCTGGCCCATCCCACCCGCGCCGATCTCTTCGACGAGGGTGTAGCGATCCCCGAAACGCTGGCCGGGGGCGACGCGGAAGGCGCCCAGCCCGCGTGGGGGAGGGCCAGGTACGGGCGCGGTGCGGGGGGGAGCACCCGGGACGGGCGCGGTGGAGGCGGAGGCGAGGTCGTCGGCGAACGTCGGGGCGCTGCAGGACGGACAATGCCCTCCCTCCGGCACTGCGCCGCCGCAGTAGGGGCAACTCACGGGATCACACGCGGTAGTGACACCTGGATCCTCGGAAACTATGGGAAATAAACGGGGAGCGTACGCCACCGCCCGCGGGTCGTCAATATATCTACGACCCGACCCCGGAAAGTGTTCAGGCGACCTCGAGGACCAGGACCGACGTGCCAACCTGGATCTGGTCGCCGGGGGCCAGGAAGGCGTCCGTGACCGCCCGGCCGTTGACGAAGACGTGCCCGCTCTGGCTGAGGCGCTGGAGCCGCCAGGCCGAGCGCTCCACGTCGGGGACGAGCGAAGCGTGCTCGCGGGACACCGTCCTTTCGTCGACCAGGACGGCGCAGCGGGCGGGGTCGCGGCCCAGCCGCGTCTCGCCGAAAAGGTCGAACGTGCGGCCCAGTGCCGGCCCCGCTACGCCGCGCAGCCGCCAACCCCCCGCGGTCGCGGAAGCGGAGCTGGCCGCGACGACGGCCGTCGCCACCGCCGGCGCCGCCACGGCGAGCTCCGCGGCGAGCGGTGACTTCATCATCACGGTGCGGCTGAACACGCCGCCTCCGAGCTCGCGGGCGGAGCTGAGGCCGCGCGCCTTGAGGATGTAGGTCATGACGAGGAAGAAGGAGCCGCACTGGATCGCGACGCCGAGGAGGGGAGATTCGCCCACGAACGTGTCGTAGAGGCCGTGCAGGAGGGACGAGAGGGACAGGCCGAGGAAGAAGAAGACGAAGCGGTGCCGGCGCTGGGAGACGCCGAGCGCGATGAAGTAGCCGAAGATCGCGCTGAAGCAGGCGTGGAGGAACGGTGTCATGGCCATGCGTACGACGTTGTTGTAGACGGGCATGACCAGGTACCCGGCCTTGCCCGTCTCCTTCATGGCCCGCAGCGACTCCTCGAGGGTGCGGAAGACGTAGTAGACGTTCTCCGCCCCCGCGAACCCGATGCCCGACATCATCCCGAGGAGGAGCCCGTTGATCGGCTTGCGCATCTTCGTCGTGAAGAGGGCGAGCGCGATGAGCGGAATCGCCTTGGTCAGCTCCTCGCGCACGCCGACGCCGAACACGTAGCCGCTGAGGCGGAAGGCCAGGAAGTTGCGCGTGATGAGCCAGCCCGTGATGTCGACCGGCGTGAAGAGCCACAGCTCGAGGATGGGGAGGCCGATGAAGCAGGTGAACAGCACCGTCCCGAAGGCGAGCCGGAAGCTGAGGTCACGGTCGGCGAAGAGCCGGTAGAGGAGCAGGGACCAGAGCGCCATCGACCACAGGGCCAGCCCGTAGAGGATCGCGTGGTTCCCCTGGAGGATCTCGATGGCCAGGGGCACGACGGCGACGAAGACGAGGAAGCGGAAGACGGGGCTGCGGATGATCTCGCTGCCCGTGATCTTGTCGAGGAGGACGGCCTCGCGCAGGGAGGCGCCCATGGCCTCTTCGATGTAGTCGAGGCCTCCGGCGGAGGCGGGAGGCGCGGAGGCAGGCCTTCCGCAGGCGCCACAGAAGCGCGCTCCGGCGGCGAGTGGCCGCCCGCAGAAAGTGCACAACACCGCGGCGGATTATACGCGTGCCCTCCGGTATGATCCCGGAGATGGCCGACATCGAGACCTTCCCCAATCGCCATCCCGGCCGCGAGTACACCATCGTCCACACCTGCCCGGAGTTCACGGCCGTCTGTCCCAAGACGGGGCAGCCGGACTTCGGGACCATCCGCATCACGTACGTCCCCGACCGCGAGTGCGTGGAGCTGAAGAGCCTGAAGCTGTACCTCCAGTCCTACCGCAATCGCGGCATCTACTACGAGCACGTGACGAACGTGATCCTCGACGACCTGGTGGCGGCGATGAAGCCGCGGCGGATGACGGTGGAAGGCGACTTCCGCGTCCGGGGCGGGATCTCGACGGTGGTGCGCGCGGAATACGAGGGGCCGATGCGCAGCCGCGCCCGCCCGGCCGCGGGCGGCCGTCCGCGCCGGCCCCGGCGATGATCTCTCCGCCGTTCATCCTCGCCCGCCGCTTCGTGGCCGGACCGGACCCGGGGTCGGCCATCGCCGCCGGCCGCCAGCTCCACGCCCGCGGCATCCGCGCCACCTTCGACCTCCTGGGCGAAGACGTGCTCGATCGCGAGGCCGCGTTGCGCAGCGCGGAGGCCAACAAGCAGCTCCTGCGTCAGATCCCGACCGAGATCGAGCGCAACATCTCGATCAAGCTCACGATGTTCGGCCTCGACATCTCGGAGGAGTTCTGCCGGGAGAACGTGGCCTCCCTCCTCGACGTCGCGCGCGAGGCCTCTGGGTTCGTGCGCATCGACATGGAAGGCTCGAAGCACACGCAGCGGACGCTGGACCTCTTCCACCGGCTGCGCGAGACCTATGACAACGTGGGGATCGTCCTCCAGGCCTACCTGCACCGAACGCCCGCCGACGTGAAGGAGGCGATCGCCCGCGGCGACCGTGTGCGGCTGTGCAAGGGCGCCTACAAGGAGCCGCCCGAGGTCGCGCACCAGGACATGGAACACATCCGCAAGGCCTACCGCGAGCTGGCCCATCAGCTCCTCGACCACGGGAACTACCCGGCGATCGCGACCCACGACGAGATCCTGGTCCGGGACACGCTCGGGTACGCGGCCGTCCAGAAGATCCCCTCCGACCGCTTCGAGTTCCAGATGCTCTACGGCCTCCGCCCGCGCCGCTGGGACGAGCTCGTGGCCGCCGGCCATCGCGTGCGGATCTACGTCCCCTACGGCACGCACTGGTTCCCGTATTTCTATCGCCGCCTCCGCGAGCGCCGCGAGAACATCTACTTCGTCCTGCGCAACCTCCTCGGCGGCTGACGGCGAGGCCGCAACGTGCTCAGCGGAATGGGCTTAGACAGGGCTCGCCGGCTCGGTGGCGTTGACAGCCGCGGTAAGATCGATCCTTGTGCCCATGCGCGCCGCGGTCTACAGGGGGAAGGGTGACCTGCGTGTCGAGGAGATCCCCGTCCCGGAGGTGGGGGGCGGCGAGATGCTCGTCCGCGTCGACGCCTGCGGCGTCTGCGGGACCGACATCAAGAAGATCCTGAAGGGCTTCCTGCCCGGGCCGCGGGTCTTCGGCCACGAGATCTGCGGGACGGTCGCCCGCACGGGCGCGGGCGTCACGCGATTCCACGAGGGCGATCGCGTCGTCGTGCACCATCACGTGCCCTGCGGCCGCTGCTTCTATTGCTCGATCCAGGCCTATGCCCAGTGCGAGGTCTACAAGCGCAACGGGACGACCGCCGGGTTCGAGGCCGCGGGCGGGGGCTTCGCGGAGTACGTGAAGGCGATGGACTGGATCGTCGAGCGGGGCGCGATTCCCGTCCCGGACGGCGTGCTTCCGGAAGAGGCGGCCTTCGTGGAGCCCGTCAACACCTGCCTGAAGGCCGTGCGCAAGGCGGGGGTGACCAAGGGACAGACCGTGCTCGTGGTCGGGCAGGGCCCGATCGGCCTGCTGCTGATGCAGCTCTGCCGCTGGGCGGGCGCCGACGTCCTGGTCAGCGACACGTTCCCCGATCGCCTCGAGATGGGGCGGCGCCTGGGGGCCTCCGTGGCCCTCGACGCGGGGGTGGTGGACGTGCCTCGGGAGGTCCGTGCCTTGACCGGGGGCCGGGGCGCCGACCTGGCCGTCCTGGCCGCCTTCGGCCAGGCCCCATTTGCACAAGCGGTTGACGCGACGAGGCCGGGTGGCCGTATCATCGTGTTCGCCGCCACATCCCCTGGAGAGACCGTCCAGATCGACTTGGGGGCGTTGAGCGCCGCCGAGAAGGAGATCCTCACGTCGTACAGCGCATCCGTGGACGTCCAGGACCTGGCCGCCCAGCTCGTCTTCGCGCGCGAAATCCGCGTGCGCGAGCTGGTGACGCATCGATTCTCCCTGGACGACGCGCCGCGGGCGGTCGAGGTGGCGGCCCATCCGGGGCCGGGCGTGCTGAAGGTGATGCTCCAGCCACCCACCCACGATGGTGGCCGCCAGGGGCAGCCACCCACCCACGATGGTGGCCGCCAGGGGCAGCCACCCACCCACGATGGTGGCCGCCAGGGGCAGCCACCCACCCACGATGGTGGCCGCCAGAGGCAAGACGGACGTACTGATGGGACAGCGAGGTGAGTCTTCGTGCGACCTAAGATGAAGGCGGCCGTGCTCTACGGGCGTGAGGACGTGCGCATCGAGCAGGTCGAGGTGCCGACCCTCGAGCCGGGCGACGTCCTGCTCCGGACGCGGGTGGCCCTCACGTGCGGCACGGATGCCAAGGTCTTCCGGCGCGGCTACCACGCGAAGATGATCGTGCCGCCGGCCGTGTTCGGGCACGAGATGGCGGGCATCGTGGAAGAGGTCGCGCCCGGAGTCGAATCCTTCGAGCCGGGCATGGCCGTCGTGGCCGCCAACTCCGCGCCCTGCGGGGACTGCTACTACTGCCGCCACGAGATGCCGAGCCTGTGCGACGACCTCCTCTTCTGGAACGGTGCCTACGCCGAGTTCGCGCGCATCCCCGCGCGGGTGGTCAAGAAGAACCTCCTTCCCCTGGACGAAGGGCTCGAGTTCCGCGAAGCGGCCATGGTGGAACCCTTGGCCTGCGTGATCCGGGGCGTCGAGGAGAGCTGGATCGGGCGCGGGCAGTCGGTGGCCGTCATCGGCACCGGACCCATCGGCCTCATGTTCGTCGCCCTCGCGCGCATGCGCGGGGCCCACGTGACCGCGGCCGGCCGACGGCGCTCCCGGCTGGACAAGGCGCTCGAGATGGGGGCGGAGGGCGTCGTGGCGGCGCGCGAAGGCGTGGACCTGGCGGAGCTGCTCCGCCAGCGCAGCCCCGACGGGCGCGGGATGGACGTCGTCATCGAGGCCGTCGGCCTGCCCGGGACCTCGGAGGCCGCCGTGCGCGCCGTGCGCAAGGGGGGCGTCGTCCAGCTCTTCGGCGGCTGTCCGACCGACACCAAGATCGGGATCGACTCGCAGCTCCTCCACTACCAGGAGCTCACCATCAAGTCGACCTTCCATCACACGCCGGAGAGCGTGCGCAAGGCCTTCCGGCTGATCGCGGACGGCCACATCGACCCGAACGCGTTCATCACGGCGGACGCGTCGCTGGACGACCTGCCCCAGGTGCTGGGGCACATGGCGCGCGGCGGAGACGGCCTGAAGACGGCGATCCTGCCCTAGAAAAAGAAGAAGGGCGCACGGTGCGCGTGCGCCCTTCGGTCCAGGCGGCCGTCTCGGCTACTTCTTGCGGCGGCCGGCCTTCTTGCGCGCCCCGGCCCGTGCCTTGGCCTTCTTCGCGGTCTTCTTGCGAGCGGGCTTGCGGGTGGCGCTCTTCTTCTTCGCGACCTTCTTCTTCGCGGGCTTCCGGCTGGCGCTCTTTTTCGCCGCCTTCTTCTTGGCGGGCTTGCGCGCGCTCCGACTCGCGCTCCGCTTGGGTGCCGCGGGGGCGCCCGAGCCGAGGCCCGTGTCGGCCGGTTGCGGCGACGGCGATGGCGACGCGGGAGTCGTCCCGGAGTCCAGCGGCTCCGGAGACCCGGTCGGGGTGTTGTCGTCCATGTCTCAACCTCCAGGAGCGGGAATGAGCCAGCGCGTTTCGGCGCGTCGAGGCTCGTCGTATGGAACGAAATCGGCGTGACTATGCTCCCGCGCGGCGTGCGCGTCAAGCACGCGCGCTCAGGGAGCGGAAACGAGGCGGGAAAGGGTCGGGGACGGCTTTTCGAGGGGCGCATCCGGGCGGATGCGCCCCTGGCTTGCCGGCGCTAATTCAGCGTGATGTCGGAGGGAAGCTCGGCCAGGACCCCGCAATCGTCGCAGAGCATGTAGCCTTCGCCGGAGCCGCCTCGCTTGTGGAGCGGGACGGGATGCAGATCCTCAGCCGTCACGTGCCCGCCACGACCGATCGACAGGATGGAGCACCCGCAGAGCGGGCACCGCGCGTCCACGCCGACGACGTATGCGGCCATGATGAACCTCCCCCGGGCCAGCCACCACTCCGCCTCGCGGAGTGTGGCGCCCTCAACACATTGGACGCGGACTGGGGGGGAAAGGTTCAGTCCCGGGTGGTGCTCCTCACCCGTTTCACAGTTGTCCCACATCCTGTGACAGCCCGTCGTGCGGCCCATCACGTACGTGCGCAGGATCACGAAGGGTTGACACCGCGGACGTCCTTCTTCTAGACTGGGGTTTCATCTGTCGCGGGGTAGAGCAGCCAGGTAGCTCGTTGGGCTCATAACCCAAAGGTCGGTGGTTCAAATCCACCCCCCGCTACCAAACCTAATATCCCCTGGATTCAGGGAAATACAGCAAGGGCGGCCCGCGTGGCCGCCCTTTTCATTCCCAGCGAAAGACTCTCGTGGCGAGCGCGCAATACGCGAGGAAGAGCGCGAGCAGCGCCGCGGCGTTGACCCAGTGTGCGCCCCAGCCCGATCCGTTCCACACGCCTTGAAGCAGTGCGACGGCGTGTGTCGTCGGAAGCAGGTAGGCGACCGCCCGCAGCGCGGTAGGTAGCTGGCGGAGCGGGAAGAACAAGCCGGACACGACGAGCATCGGGTACAGGACCACCGCCCCGATCGGTTGCGCGAAACGCGCGGTGGGGACGAGGCTGGCGATCACGAAGCCGAGCGACAGGATGCCCAGGGTGCCGAGCAGCACGGCCATGGTGAAGCTGAACACGTTCACCTGCATCACACCGGGGAAAAGCCGCTTGCCCGCGAGCACGAGGAGCCCGAGGCTGCACACGGTGAAGGCGAGCTTCACCACGACGTGCGCGCCCAGGATCGTCACCGGCGAGAGAGGCGTGGCCCGGAGCCGCTTGAGGATGCCTCCTTCGCGATAGATGGCCATGATGGCCACGAGGGACTGGACGCTGCCGAGGGCGATGATCACGGCGGCCACGATGGCCGGGTTGAAAGGCATGTCGAGCCGCGGAGCGGCCCGAGGCCCGGCCGCGCCGACGACGCGCCCGAGCACGATGAAGACCACGAGCGGAACCACGAGCGCCCCCATGAATCCCATCGGCTCGCGAACGAAGATCTTGGTCTCGACCCAGCTGAGCTTCCAGAACCCGCGCAGGAAGCGGGGGCGCGTCATCAGTCCCGGATCCCGTGGCCGGTGAGCTTGAGGAACACGTCCTCGAGGGTGGGGACCACGGTGCGGAAATCGCGGACGCGGAGGCCCTCGCGGGCGATGTGGTGGATCACCTCGGTCACGAAGTCATCGCCCTCGCCGCGAATCGTGTGTGTCGCCTCGCGGCCCTCGCCCCGCTCGATCGCGCCGAGCCGCTGCAATCGCCCGGCCAGATCGGCATCGTCGCTCGTGAACACGACTGCCCGCTGAGGGCAGTGCTTCCGGACCAGCGCGTCGGGCGTGCCCACTTCGATGAGCCGCCCGTGCTCGATGATGGCGACGCGGTCGCAAAGCCGCTCGGCCTCTTCCATCAAGTGAGTCGTGAGGAAGACGGTCGTACCACGGTCGCGGATGCCGGTCACCAAGCCCCAGATGGCGCGGCGGGCTTGCGGGTCGAGGCCGGTGGTGAGCTCGTCGAGGAACACGACGTCGGGCTCGTGGATCAGCGCGAGCGCGATGAAGAGCCGCTGCTTCTGGCCGCCGGAGAGCGTCATGAACCAGGCGTTGCGCTTGCCGTCGAGTCCGAGTCGTGCCAGGAGCGCGTCCGCGTCGGCGACCCGGGAGTAGAGCGACCCCCAGAGATCCACGGCTTCCCAGACCTTGATGCGCTTCTGGAGCTGCGCCTCCTGGTGCTGCACGCCGATCCGCTGGCGGAGCGCGCCGGCGTCGCGGCGGGGATCGAGGCCGAGCACCGAAATGGTGCCCTGGTCGGGAACGCGGTGGCCCTGCACGCATTCCATCGTCGTCGTCTTTCCCGCGCCGTTCGGACCGATCAGGCCGAAGATCTCTCCCTCGAGCACCTCGAGCGACACGTCGTCCACGGCCACCGTCCGGCCGTAGCGCTTGGCAAGATGGGAGACCGAGATGATGGGATCCCGCGGCACCATCGGATCCTATCGTGCCGCGGCGTTGATCGCGGAGCGGACCCCTCCCCCGGCGGAACGCATTGCGAGCGATCAACGATCAGTGGTGCTCGGCTGTGGAGAGCGCCCGCCTTATGGCCGCGACCAGCTCGTGGTCCACGACGGCCGTTCCCATCCCGTCCCAGGCGGTGACGATCCAGCTGTCGTCGAAGGAGACGTGCACGCGGCGGACGTGAGGATAGGCGGGCATGAGCCGGGCTACCAGGCCCTGAATGGAGGGACGGATGGAAATGGGGACCGTGTCGTCGATCGTGATGTCTTGAGCCACGACGTTCTCCTGCGGCGCGGAGGTTCCGCCCCAGGGCGCGCGCCGAGATGTCCTGACGACGGTACACCCTGGATCAACGCGGGGCCAGTGCGCGCACCCGCGGCACCAGGGCCTCCGCGGCCAGGCGGTGCGCGACCTCGTTGGGATGGTGGTCCACGGGGTGGACCCAGAGGGATTCCGCGGTGTGCCCCCTCAGCGACGCGCGCAGGTCCACGCGCGGGATGGCCGCGTCCGCGCAGAAGCGCGCGATGGCCTCGTCCGCGGCCGCGAATGGGTAGGCCTCGAGGTCCACGAGCAGCGGCCAGGAGGCCAGGAGGAAGCGGCCGCCGCGCCCGCGCATCTGGCGGTCCATGTCGCGTATCTCCTCCTGGGTCCGCGCCCACCCCTCCCGGTTCGCGGGGCCGTAGAGGTCGAGGTACCACCGTGTCGTCTCGCGCCCGACGCGCCAGGCCTGGACGCGGTCGCCCACGAAGTCCGCCAGCCGTGACGGAAGCACGCGCGGACGGGCGGAATCCTGGCCACCGAGCAGACGGCGATGATCCAGGATCCAGTCGTCCATGGGACCGTGCCTCGCCTCCAGCTCTGGAGGTCTCTCCGGATCGTTGAGGACCATCGCGTACACGACCACGTCGGGCTCGAAGGGCAGCACCTTCTCGAACATCTTGTGGAGCGAGGGGAAGTCGGCGCCGCGGCGCGCGCAATTGAGGACCTCCCAGCGGCGATCGCCGGAAGCGTTCAGGAGGGCCTCGAGCCGCCGCGCGGTGGTGTCGCTCTCCTTGACGCCCTGGCCTTCCGTGAACGAGTCGCCGAGCAGCACGACGCGGGTGACTCCCGAGTCCTTCGCGGTGAGGTCCCGCTCCCGGAAGAAGAGCCCGTTGTACCGGAACTCCACCGCGTAGGGCGCGCGGGCCGCGACCGCGTCCACGCCCCCCACGCCTCGCGCGGTGTAGGCGGCGCGAACCGCCGGCTGGCGCAGGTCGACGTCGAAATAGCCGCGCGGGTTGCTCGGATAGCAGTCCAGGAAGAGACGCTCGCGGGCGCCGTACAGCTCGCCCGGTCCCTGCGACCGCGCGGGCGTGTAGCCGGCAAGGCGCAGCGCGCCCTCGGCGGCGAGGGCCACCGCGATCAGCGAGGCCACGACAAGGGCCATCCGCCCCAGCAGCTCCTGGCCGCGGCGAGAAGCGGCGCTCACTTCACCGACGGGCTGGCCGCGCTCGCCGCCGCTGCTGCTTCGGGCTGGATGCGCGTGTGGACGTCCGCGCCATACCAGACGGCCACCGGCGTGATGCGGAGGGCGCGGGTCTGGACGGCGAGATCGACGCGCCGGTCCTCGATCATGACGTCCTGGCGCACCGCCGCCGGGAAGTCCACGGGCCGGAAGAGGGAGCGCGGCAGCTTGACGTCGAAGCCTTCGTGCAGCCGGTCCCGGATCTTCGCCAGCAGCTTGTCCGGGTCCAGGCCCAGGCCGCACTTCGTGACGTCGTCCTGCTCCTGGATGGCCGTGCGTACCTCCGCCCAGGACTTGTCCGTCATGTCGACCCCGATGCGGAACTCGCGCGGCGGGAACTGGGGTTCGGCGCGCAGCCGCTCCGGGCCGGCGAAGAGCTGGAATGCCCCCGTCACCGGGTACTCCCGCGCGATCACCTCGCCGTCCAGGCGCTTCGTGACGTCGAAGTCCTTGCACACCACGGAGGCGATCGATCGGCTGTCCCAGTTGAAGTGGACGGTGGCCGAGCCGTGCCCTTCCTCCAGGACGACGGGAAGGCTCACCGTGAGCGTGTTGTCCGGAGCGGCGGAGACGCGCGGCGGCCGCGCCCGGAGGAGGCCTCGCACGCGATGGATGGTGACGTCGAGCGTCCATGTGCCCGCATTCACCTTGCCGAGGAACGTCCCCACCGTGAGCGCGTGGGCGTCGTGGACCTGCTTCTCGAGGGGCAGGTCCAGCGCGACGCGATCGAGGTAGCGCGCGGCGACCTCCTGCACCACGTCCTCGACCAGGGCGGGCCGGATCCCCAGGATGATGTCGCCCCCCTGGGCCAGCGCTTCCGTCACGACGGGATCGCCGGCCACGATCTTCGCGAACTCCGCCCGCCGCCGTTCGTGCTCCGCGCGCTGGCCTTCGAAGTACTCCGCCCCGGATCGCGCGCGGCAGGCGGCGGCGAGGACGGCGGCGGCGAGAGTCGCGGCCGCGATCCGCGACTTCATCGCGGCCCTCCTTCCGGGGCGGGGCTCGACTTCGCGGAAGGCGGGCCCGGGGCGGGGGTGGTCCTGTCCGTCGAGACGTCCACCGACACCCAGAGCTTCCCGCTGAAAGCCTTGACGTCGGCCACGGCCGCGCGGACGGGGATGGTCGCGGCATCGATGCGCACTTCGCCCGGCCCCACGGCCGGAAGGGTGACGGTGCGCTCGAGCCGCACCGGGATCTCGATGCGGGAGGCGAGTGCGCTGAAGGAATCCAGCTGCACGCGTCCGAGCTGCTCGACCAGGTCCTCCACGATGGAGGACTTGACGCCGTAGACGTTCACGCGCCGGGCGTCGAGCGCGATGATCTTCACCGAGCCGCGCAGCACGCCGGAGTCGGGATCGAGCGCCACCACGTCGAGGCCGCCGAACACGGTCACCTCGGCATGCCCCTCCGCCTCCGCGCGGTCGGCGAAGCTCGCGTCGCCGTCCAGGCGCACGAGGCCGAAGCCGTCCTCGAAATGCACGTCCGCGCGTGAGACGCGGATGCGATAACGGTCGACGATCACCCGCTCGAAGGGAAGGGTGGCCGCGATGACCTGCCGGACCAGGCCTTCGTCGGCGACCACGAGCAGCTTGTCGAACGGCAACAGCGCTCCCCGGCGCGCGGCCGCCATCAGGCCCTCGAGCCCCTGCCGTCTCCGGTCGAGCACCGCTTGCTCCGCGCTGGTCGCGGTCTGGGCGCGATGGCAGGCGGGCAGGAGGACGAGCAGGGCGACGGCGAGGCGGGCGATGGGGCGTGACAAGGCGAGCCTTGACACTAGCCGCCGTCCGCGCGCGCGGTCAAGCGATCAGAAAGAGGGCCCGCGGCGTCCACGACTGGCGGTAGACTGTAAGCCAGGCTTTCGTGGGTGACCACGGTGCCGTTCCTCGCATGACCATCGCCGTCGATCTCCAGGCCTTCTCGCCCTGCGACAGTCTCTACGTGTCGCCGCACCACGACGACGTGATCCTCTCTTGCGGAGCGCGCCTCCTGGCGGACGCGGGGCGCGGGTTGCGCATCCTCGTGGTCACCGTGTTCGGCGAGGGTGGGCGCCCCTGGCCGGAGGTCGGCGCGCTGGCCTCGGCGGACGTGCGGCGCATTTCCCTGGGCCTTCCCGACGCCAGGCAGCGCACCGACTACTACTCGTCGTTCCAGGCCCTCGTGGAAGGGCGGCGTGACGACGACGACCGCTGGGTGAGCCAGATCGCGCAGGCGCTGGGAGAGATCGCGCACCGCTCGAAGGCTTCCCAGGTGTACATGCCCCTCGGCGTGGGCAGCCACATCGACCATCGCCTCTCTCACGAGGCCTGCCTGCGCGGCTTCCAGGGTGGAGAGGGCCGGAACGTCTTCCTCTACGAGGAGCGCCCGGAGGCTTTCGTGCGCGGCGCCGTCCGCGTCCGCCTGGGCCAGGTGGGGGCGAGGCTGCCTCCGGCCGCCATCCACGCCGCCGACCGCGCGCGGCTCGCCCCTTTCCTCTGGCGATTCCATCTCGCGCCGACCCTGCGCGGCGACCTCAAGGGCTTTTCCGAGCGCCTCCGTTCGGCGGGGCTGGCCGCCCGTCAGTGGCGGCAGGGCAAGGCCTGGCACCCGCAGAAGGGATTCGGGCCGCGTCTGCAGCCCATGGTCCAGCCCACCGATCCCGCGCTGCTCGAGAGCGTGCGACAGCTCCAGACCGCGCTCGCCCCGACGAGCGGCGCCGCCAAGCGCGTCGCCCGCCTCTCTGCCGCCTATGCGCGCCGCCTGGGCGGGAGCGAGCACGCCGAGCGCTTCTGGCTGCTGCTGCCGCCGCGCGAGGAAGGCGGCATCACCACCGTGCCCGACGTGGACGAGCCGCTGCCCGCGCGCGCGGGCTGACTCGGGCCGCGCTAGACGGGTTCGGACAGGTCGCGCAGCCCGTTCCAGCGGTCGGGATCCTGCAGCCAGAGCGTGTTGAGGTACGTGCGGATCTCGTGCGCGCTGAACCGCGCCTTCAAGGCCTCGAGCCCCTTGCGCATCCGCGCGTCGTCCAGGGTGGCCGCGTCCGCTTCGTCCTTGAGGATGCCGTCCTCGTGGGGCAGGCCGATCGCGTCGAGGAAGACGGCGAGCATCTCGCGCCGGGCCCCGAGATGGAGGGCGACGAGGAGGGCGGCGGCCACCGGCTCCCCGGGATCGAGGACGGACGCGAGCGCGCGTCCCTGCTCCTCCGGAGACATCGATCGCGCCACCTGCGGGCGCAGGTGCCGGGCCTTGACGATGGCGCCGAGCGCGCTGCCGTAGACCTCCTGCGGAGGCTCCGCGAAGAAACGCTCCGCGGCCGCGATCTTCTCCTCGCGCTCGAGCCGCTTCCACAGGCGCACTGCCGTCTCCTCGAAGTTCATTCTCCGGAGTATATTCCGCGGCGGAGGATGGTGACGCACATGGCGGCCGCGCCCTTCGACGCCCAGGGTTGCCTGAGCCCGCAGGGCTTCGCTCAGATCTCGGCGGCTCCGCCGGGAAAGGCGCCCCCGGATCTGGCTGCCCATCTGGCGGGCTGCATGCGCTGCCAGCGGCGCCTTCTGGCCACGGCGCTCCCCCCGTCCGGGCCGCGGCGGGAGCGGCCGCCGATGTGGCGCACGGCGCTCGTGATCGTCGTCTGCCTCGGGCTCGTGCTGCTGGCGATGGCGCTGATGCACGTCCTCAACACGCCGGCCCCCTAGACGACCACTTCGTTCAAGGGATCGGCTTGCCGCCGTCGACCCGCCCCACCCCGCGCTCCCCGAGCAGGCGATTGAGCTCGGGCACGCTCTTCTCGACGACCGCGTTCACGGCGGCCACCGTCTCGTCCACCTGCTTCTGGACGCGGGAGAGCGATTGCCGCTGCGGCGCGGTGGGGGCGGCGGTGATGCCGCTGATGGCCAGGTAGAGGGTGCGCGCGCGCGGCATCAGCGGGTCCGGGTCCTCGGCCAGGGGCGCGCCCGCGAATCCCAGGGGCTCCTGGCGGTTGATCTGCCGCGCCAGCCCGTCCACCGTATCCGCGAGCGTCTTGATCGCGGTCTTGACGTCCTCCGGAGCGGACTTCTGAGACTCCTGGACGTCCGCGAGCTGCTTCTTGAGGGCGGTGACCGACTTGTTCGCGGCTTCGGCGCGGCCCCAGAGCTTCGCCGCCTGGCGCGAGGCCTGCTCCCATTCCTTGCGCTCGGAGGCGCCGATCGTGATGCGCGGGTCCTCCTCCACGACGATCGGACGCGAGGCGGAAGCCGAGCCCACCGTCACCTTCGCGGTGTAGGTGCCGGGGGCGACGAGCGGTCCGCGCGGCGGCCCGAAGAAGGATTCGCCTCCGCCCGGAGGCGGGGGCGGCACCGGCGGCTCGAGGCGCAGGTCCCAGCTCGCCTGGTTGAGGCCCTTCTCCTTCGGCCCCTTGATCTCGCGCACGAGCGCGCCCGCGGCGTCGGTGATCGTGATCTTCACGTCCTCCTTCTCGCCTGGCCGGGCCTTGAGGACATACGTGATCGTGGCTCCGTCCGGCGGATTCGCCCCGGCCATGAACTTGTGCCCGGTGTTCCCCTTGTGTCCGTAGACGCGGAAGGCGATGGCCGGCTCGACCTCGAACACGCGAAGGTCCGCGTCCGCGGCCGCGGGGTCGGCCTGGGCGAGGGCGCCCAGGTCGTCGAGGACGTAGACCCCGCGCCCGTGCGTGGCGACGATCAAGTCGTTGTCGCGCGGATGGACCTGGAGGTCGAAGACGGGCACGGTCGGGAGCTTGCCGCGCAGGCGGGTCCAGCTCCCGCCGCCGTTCCAGCTCGCGAAGAGCCCGAACTCCGTGCCCACGAAGAGGAGACGCGGGTTCTTCGGGTGCTCGCGCACGACGTGGACCACCTGGCCCTTGGGGAGATCGCCGGCCAGGGCGTGCCAGGTCTGACCGAAGTCGTCGGTCCGGAAGAGGTAGGGTGCGTCGTCGTCGGCCCGATGGCCGTCGAAGGCCACGAAGGCGGCGCCGTCGCCGGCGCGGCTGGGCTCGACGCGGCTCACGTACGTCCCGGCGGGCACTCCCGCGGGCAGCTTCAGCCGCGTCCAGGTCGCGCCGCCGTCGCGCGAGACCTGCACGTTGCCGTCGTCCGTCCCGACCCACACGACGCCGGCCTTGACCGGTGACTCCGCCAGGGTCGTGATGGTGCCGAAGTGCACGACCCCGTCGTTGCGGGACAACATGTCCTTCGCCGTCTTGCCGAAGATGGTCATCTTGTCGCGCTCGGCGCCGGCGGTCAGGTCCGGGCTCACGACCGTCCAGCTCTCGCCGCGGTCGCGGGAGGCGAAGAAGCGATTGCCGCCGTAATACACGGTGTCCGTGTCGTAGCGGGAGACCACGATCGGTGAGTTCCAGTTGAAACGGTACCGTTCGCCTTCCGGGGGCTCGGGGCGGATGCTGCGCCGCTCGTTCGTGCGCGCGTCGAAGCGGGACAGGTTGCCGTCCTGGCTCTCGGTGTAGACGATGTCGGGCTCGCTCGGATCGATCACGTTGTAGAACCCATCGCCCCCGCCCACCCGCGACCAGTCCTCGTTCGAGATGCCCTGCTGGAAGAGCGTGCGGCTGGGACCGCACCAGCTCCCGTTGTCCTGGAGGCCTCCGCAGACGCGATAGGGCCTCTGCATGTCGAAGGAGACCTCGTAGAACTGGGCGAGGGCCACGGTGTTGACGAAGTCCCACGTCCGCGCCCGGTCGTAGGTGATGTGCACGCCGCCGTCCGATCCGGCCAGGAGATGGTTCGAGTCGGCGGGATCGATCCAGAGCGCGTGGTAGTCGCCGTGGATCTTCTGACCGACGTCCTGGCGGAACGTCTTCCCGCCGTCTTCGGAGAGGAAGAGCGGCGCGCCCAGCACCCACACGCGCTGGTCGTTGCTCGGATCCACGTGGACCTGGCTGTAGTAGGACGGGCGCGGGTTCGTGTCGGACATCTTCTTCCAGGTGGCGCCCTTGTCCTCGGAGCGGAAGATGCCCCCCTCCTTGGCGTGTTCGACGAGCACGTACACGATGCGTGGATCCCGCCGGTAGATGCCGATGCCGATGCGGCCCACGTCGCCGGAGGCCGGAAGGCCCTCCGTCAACTTCGTCCAGGTCTCGCCGCCGTTGGTGGTCTTCCAGAGCGCGCTGCCCGGTCCGCCCCCGTTGTAGCCGAACGGCGTGCGCCGCCGCTGGTAGGAGGCGGCGTACAGGGTCTGCGGGCTCTCGGGGTCCATGGCCACGTCCACGAAGCCCGTGTCCTCGTCGATGAACTTCGTGTTGATCCACGTCTTGCCGCCGTCCGTGGTGCGGAAGAGGCCGCGCTCCTTGTTCGGTCCCCAGAGATGGCCGAGGGCGGCGACGTACGCCACGTCGGGGTTGGTCGGGTGCACGACGACGCGGCCGATGTGGCGCGTGTCCGCGAGGCCCACGTGGACCCACGTCTTGCCCGCGTCGAGCGACTTGTAGACGCCGTTCCCCCACGACGACGACTGGCGATTGTTGGGCTCGCCGGTGCCGACGTAGACGATCGAAGGATCGGAGGGCGCCACCGCGACGTCGCCGATGGACGAGACCTCCTGGTCATCGAAGACGGGCTCGAGAGTGACCCCGTTGTTCACCGTCTTCCAGAGCCCGCCCGCGGCCGTGGCCACGTAGAACGTCGAGGGCCGGCTCTCCACGACCGCGAAGTCGTCGATGCGGCCGCCCATGATGGCGGGCCCGATGCTGCGGAAGGGGAAGCCGTTCAGGGCATCGTTGGAAGAAGCGGGCGCCGGCGCGGCAGCCGTCGCCGGCTTGTCCGGTGCCTTGGAGGCGCGTGGGGGGGCCGCGGCCAGGACGGAAGGGGCCGACGAAAGGAAGAGGATGGCGCCGAGGACGCGTCGTGCGGGAGGGTGCATGACGCGGGACGCTATCCGGCGGGCGGCCGGGAAGTCAACTCAGCGCGCGGCGGTTCCCGCGGCCCGTTGCAGCTCGTCGCGCGAGAGGATACGGCCGCCCTTGATCACCTCGCCCGGGGTCTCGAGCACGGCGATGTCCGTGGTGGGATCGCCGTCGAGGATCAGCAGGTCCGCGAGCTTGCCCGCGGCCACCGTGCCAAGCTCCTTCTCGCGGCCCATCACGCGCGCGCCTCCGAGGGTCGCCGCGCTCAGGACCTGGGCCGGGGTCATGCCCGCGTCCAGCATCAACCGCAGCTCGCGGTAGAGGGAAGGCCCGTGCAGAGTGCCGATGTTTCCCGCATCCGTCCCCGCGGCAATGCGCGCCCCCGCGGCGGAGAGCCGCCGCAGGTTCTCGGATCCGGTCTTGAGCGCCGCATCTGCGCTGGACCGGCCGGTGCCCTTGAACTCGGCGAACGTCTTGAGATCCTCGAAGCTGCGCAAGGCGGCGGGGTCGCCCAGGCGCGTCTCGGCCGGGTTCGGCGCGAACTTCCCGGAGAGGACGAGGTCGTATCCCTTCACCACGAACAGCGTCGGCACGTAGAGGACGCCCTTGTCGCGTACGGCGGCCACGAACGCGTCGTCCACGGGCTGATCGAAGACGGAATGGACGAGGATCGCCGCTCCGGCTTCCACGGCCAGGCGCGCGCCCGCCAGCTCGGTGGCATGAACGGCCACGCGCAGGCCGCTACGCCGGGCCTCGTCCACCACGGCGTCGAGGAGGGCCCGGCCGGCGGCGGCGTCATCGCCCGGCCGCTGGATGAACCAGATCTTGATGAAGTCGGGCTTGCGCGCGGCCTCGCGGGTCACGAGAGCGCGGGCGTCGGCGGGCGAGTCCACCTTCACGATCGGCGGATCTCCAAGGTCGAGCTGGGGGCGCGCCACCGTCGAGACGAGGGGCCCGGCCACCGCCACCCGAGGGGCGAGGGCCGTGCGCGCGGCGCGCTCCCGCACCTCGAAGTTCCACATGGGGCCGCCCGCGTCGACCACGGACGTCACTCCGCACAGGAGGTAGCGCGCGAAGGTCGCCTCGAGGCCCTGCTTGACGGAGGCGATCTCCTGCTCGTAGGTCCGGTGGGCGCGCAGGTCGATCACGTCGGGGCGGGTGTAGGCGCCCCCGGACTGGAAGAAGTGAACGTGCGCGTCCACGAGGCCGGGCATCACCCAGCGGCCCCGCCCGTCCACGATGCGGAGACCCTTGGCCAGCGAGACCTCCGCCCGCGATCCGACCGCCTTGATGCGATCGCCTTCGACCACGACGACGGTGTCCGGCCGGGCCGGCTCGCCCGTGCCGTCGATCACGGTGGCGCCCACGATCGCGAAACCGTTGGGCGGGCGAGAGGGAGGGGCCACGGCCGCGGCCACGAGCGTGCCCACGAGGAGCGCGCCCGCCACGACCGCGGCCGCGCGCTCAGGCGTGCGCATCGACGGGCACGATGCCCCCGGAGACGGGGGCAGAGTCGGGCGAGAGCAGGAACACGATGACACGGGCGATGGCCAGGGGCGGGGTCCAAGCCGAGCGATCGGCCTTGGGCATGGCCGAGCGGTTGCTCGGCGTGTCGATGGTGCCGGGCATCACGCAGTTGACGCGGACGCCGTGCTCCTTGTTCTCGAGGGCGAGCACGCGCGTCAGGGCCACCACGCCCGCCTTGGAGACGGTGTAGGCGGCGGCGCCCGCCCCCCCGCCCTCCACCACCTTCGATCCCACCGTGACGATCGAGCCGCGGGACTTGCGCAGGTGGGGCAGAGCGGCCCGGCAGATCGAAAACGCGCTGTCGAGGTTCGCGTGCATCATGCGCGTCCACTCGTCCGCGGGCGCCTCGGCCAGGGGGCCGGAACCCGCGTAGGCGCCGGCGACGGCCGCCACGCCGGACAGGTCACCCAGCCGCGTCACGGCCTCGTCGACGAACCGCACCGTCGCCGCCACGTCGGCCAGGTCCACGGGAGCGCCGCTCAGGCGCGTCCCCGCCGCCATCTCGTCCTGCAGCGTACGCCAGCCCTTCTCGTCGCGATAGGGCACGGCAATGGAGGCCCCGCCGGCCAGGAGCGCGCGCACGACTTCGCGCCCGAGGGCACCCGTACCGCCGGTGACGATGTGTCCGGCCATGTCAGCCTCGCTTCTTGAGTCCGTCGTACGTTCGATCCGGCGCGGACTCGGTGGTGGTGGGCAGCCCCTTCGGACGCCAGCCGGGCTCGACGCCCCCGGTGGGCAGGGGCGCGCCATCGTAGCCGGCGCGCTGGTCCACGAGGTTCGTGAATCCGGCCTGCGTGAGCAGGGCCACCGCCTTGGCCGAGCGGCCGCCCGCCTTGCAGCCCACGACGAGGTGCGCGTCGCGCGGGAAGGTCTTCTCGACGACGGCGAGGAAGTCCGGATTCGGGGTCATTCCTCCCGGTCCCATGTCGAGGAGGGGGATGTTGAAGGACCCGGTCGGATGGCCGGCGGCGAACTCGGGCACCGAGCGCACGTCGAGATAGACGTAGCCCTCCTTGTCCATGAGGTCGCGTGCTTCCTCCGGAGAGATCCGCTTGACGGCCATGGCCACCTCCAACCCAGAGCGTATCCGACGGCGGTCGCGTCGGTCTACGCCGAGCGCTTCACTCGCTCCACGATGCGGGCCGCTCCGGGCGCGAACTCGTCCGGCGGGGAGAGGAGGCTCAGGACGAGATAGGCCTCGCGCGGGAAATCGAAAAAATAGCCGGGGTGCACCAGGACCCCGTCCTGCTCGGCGAGGACGAGCACCCACTCGTCTTCGCTGCGCGTGGCCGGGACGTGCAGGATTGCCGACCACCCGCCTTCCGCGTCGAGCACGGTGGCGGGGCTGCCGGCCGCCGCCGCGCGCAGGGCTTCGAGGTTCGACCGCACGCGCGCGCGGATCGGCGCCTGCAGCTCCTCGGCCCGGGCCAGGATGGCGGGAGCGGCGTGCTGGACCGGCGTGGACACGGACAGATAGGTGTCGGCGACGACCTCGAGGCGCGCGCGCGCCTCCTCGCGCGCGGCGGCGGGTCCGGCGAGGGCCATCCAGGCCAGCTTGAGCTGGGGCAGTCCACAGGATTTCGAGAGGCCGCCCAGGCACAGGGTCAGGGCCGGCCCGTCCGCGAAGAGCGTGGGCGCGCGCGCGGGATCGTCGCGCAGGGGGAAGTCCGCGAAGACCTCGTCGGAGAGGATGGCGGCCTCGTGCCGCGCGGCCAGGGATCGCAGCGCCTCCGCTTCCCCTACCTTCACGAAGGAGCCGGTCGGGTTGTTCGGGGAGACGGCGACGATGGCGCGCGTCCGCTCCGTCAGCGCCTCCGCCATCTCCGCGACGTCGATGTGCCACGTCCCGTCGTAGCGCAGGGGATAGGACTGGACGCTCACCGATTCCAGGCCCGCGAGGTACTCGAACAGGGGATAGCTGGGGCGCGGAACCAGGATCGTGTCTCCCGGATCGCAGAGCAGCTTGAACGCGAACGCGTAGGCCTCGCTCGTGCTCGCGGTCAGCAGGATGCGATCGGGAGCGACGTCCGCGCCGCGCCGCCGGAAGTCGGCGGTGATGGCCTCGCGCGCGGGGAGGCGGCCCACAGGGTCCGGCTCGTACGCGAGCGCCCCGGGGTCGGCGAGGGCCGCCAGCACGTCCACGGGGGCCCGCAGCCCCGCACGCGTGGGGTTCGTCTCCGTGAGATCGAGGAGCGGCGCACCCGATCGGCGGCGGGCCTCGACGGCGGCGCTGAGGCGGTTGGGCGCGCGCGCCCAACCCGTGCGTCGCGAGAACATCGCCCATTGTAAGAGGGGAAGCGCGCGCATCTGCGGGGTAAGATCGGCGGATGTCCTCCGTCGTGGTCCGCGACCTCCACAAGACCTACGGCACCGTGGAAGCCGTGCGCGGCCTGTCGTTCGAGGTGGCGCCGGGCCAGTGCTTCGGCCTCCTCGGCCCGAACGGGGCGGGCAAGACCACAACGATCGAGATCCTGGAGGGCCTCCTCGCGCCCACGAGCGGCGAGGTCGTCGTGCTCGGCCGCCGCTGGGGCCAGGACGACCAGGCCATCCGCGAACGGATGGGCGTCTGCCTGCAGCAGACCGTCCTCTCGGAGAAGCTGCAGGTGGGCGAGACGGTGGACCTGTTCCGCCGGTTCTACCGGATCGGCCGCGCTCCGGAGTCGGTGATCCACGAGGTCGAGCTCACGGAAAAGGCGCACGCGCGCGTGGGGACGCTGTCCGGCGGACAGAAGCAACGGCTCGCCGTCGCCTGCGCGCTCGTGGGCGACCCGGAGCTCCTCTTCCTGGACGAGCCCACGACCGGGCTCGACCCCCAGTCGCGCCGTCAGGTCTGGGACATCGTGAACGCGTTCAAGGCCGGCGGCCGCACCGTGCTGCTGACCACGCACTACATGGACGAAGCGGAGAAGCTCTGCGACCGCGTGGCCATCGTCGATCACGGCCGCATCATCGCGGAGGGCTCCCCGATGCACCTCATGACGTCCCTGGGCGGTGAGCACGTGGTCGAGATCGCGGTGCGCGAGGACGGCCAGGGGCCGCTGCCCGCGGCGGCGATGGAGGGGCTGCCGGGTGTGCGCGCGGCCCACGCCGAGGCGGGGCGCATCGTCCTCACCGTGGCCGAGCCCCACGTCGCCGTGCCCGCGATCCTCGAGAAGGTGCGCACGGGGGGCTGGGAGCTCTCGGGGCTCAGCACGCGGCACGCGAGCCTCGAAGACGTGTTCGTGTCGCTGACGGGAAGGCATCTCCGCGATGAGTGACGCCGGGCGGGAGGGGAAGGCGACGGGCGCCACGGACGGGCGGGAGTTCACGCGCCTCGACGCGTTCCTCGCCTTGTGCCTGACCCGCTTCCGCGAGTTCTACCGCGAGTCCGAGGTCGTCTTCTGGAGCTTCATGTTCCCGATCATGCTCTCCGTCGGCCTCGGCATCGCCTTCCGGAATCGTCCACCGGAGACGCTGCCCGTCGCCGTCGTCGCCGGGCCGGAGGCGGCGCGGCTGTCGGGCGTCCTGGGCCAGACGCCGCTGCTCAAGGCCAGCGTGATGGACGCGGACGCGGCCACGCGGGCGCTGGCCCTGGGACGGGTGGCCCTCGTCGTCGCCCCGCGCGCGGACGCGAGCGTCGAGTACCACCTCGATCCCTCGCGCGCGGAATCGGCCATCGCGCGGGCGCGCGCGGACGACGCGCTCCAGCGTGCGGCCGGCCGCCGCGACCCCGTCGCCAGCGGCGTGGTCGAGGTGCGCGAGCCCGGGGGCCGCTACATCGACTTCCTCATCCCCGGCATCGTGGGGATGAACATCATGAGCGGAGGGATGTGGGGGGTCGGCTTCAACCTCGTCGACATGCGGATCAAGAAGCTCCTCAAGCGGCTCGTGGCCGCCCCCATGCGCCGGCCGGACTTCCTGGCCGCCAACCTCGCCATGCGGCTCGTGTTCATGGTGATCGAGGTCTCCTTCGTGCTGGGCTTCGGGCACCTCGCCTTCGGAGTGCCGCTGCGGGGAAGCCTGCCCGCCGTGTTCACGGTGGGAGCGCTGGGAGCGCTCTGCTTCGGCGGCCTCGGCCTGCTCGTCGGCTCGCGCGCCCGGCGGATGGAGACCGTGACCGGCCTCATGAACGTCGTGATGATGCCGATGTTCGTGCTGTCCGGGATCTTCTTCTCCGCGGACCGGTTCCCGCAGATGCTGCAGCCCCTGATCCGCATCCTCCCCCTCACCGCCCTGAACGACGCCATGCGCGCGGTGGTGTTGGAAGGTCTGCGCTTGTCGTCCCTCTCGGCCCCTCTGGCCGTTCTCGTGCTGTGGACGCTCGCGAGCTTCACAATCGGCCTGAAGTTGTTTCGCTGGAACTAGGGAACGCGGCACGTGGAGCCCGGCGGCGCCGCGTAGTGGCGGCGCCCGGGCGAGGGGGGTTTCAGGGGGGGTCGCGAACACCCACCGCGGTGGTGTGTGAGTGCCCCCCCTGACTTGAAAAGACATAAACTCCCGGCGCGATGGAGCACGCCAAATCCAACCGCGAGCAGGAGCGCATGGCCGGCCAGCACGGCGCGGTGACGGCCTGGCGGCGCTGGGGCCCCTATGCCGCGGAGCGCTCCTGGGGCACCGTGCGCGAGGACTACAGCGAGAACGGGAACGCCTGGGCCTACTTCCCCCATGACCACGCGCGCTCCCGCGCCTACCGTTGGGGCGAAGATGGCCTGGCCGCCATCTGCGACCGCTACCAGCTCCTCTGCTTCGCGATGGCGCTGTGGAACGAGCGCGACCCGATCCTGAAGGAGCGGCTGTTCGGAGTAGTGCCGTCCGAAGGCAACCACGGCGAAGACGTCAAGGAGTACTACTTCTACCTCGACTCCACGCCCAGCCACTCCTACATGAAGTGGCTCTACAAGTACCCGCAGCGGGAATACCCGTACCAGCAGCTCGTCGAGGAGAACCAGCGTCGCGGGGGCCGCGGCCCGGAGTTCGAGCTCCTCGACACCGGCCTCTTCGACGACGACCGCTACTTCGACGTGTTCGTGGAATACGCGAAGGTGACCCCCGAGGACATGGCCGTCCGCGTGACCATCCACAACCGCGGTCCGGAGCCCGCGCCCATCCAGGTCCTGCCGCACCTCTGGTTCCGGAACACCTGGGCCTGGGGGCCGCGAACGCTCGCGGAGCCCTCCATCGTGATCGAGGAGATGGGGCCGGGGCGGGACGTGCTCCTGGCCGACGACTCCAGCGCGGACCCCCTGTCCAACCTTCCGTTCCTCTACCGCCTCGGACCGCGCCGGCTGACCGTGCCCGCGGGAGGCGAGCCCCTCTTCACGAACAACGAGACCCACATGCAGCGCCTCTACGGCGCGGAGGCCCAGAGCCGCACGCCGTACGTGAAGGACGCCTTCCATCGCTACGTCGTGAACGGGGAGAAGGGCGCCGTCGATCCCGCGCGCAAGGGGACCAAGGCCTGCGTGCGATTCCGCGCCGTCGTCCCTCCGGGGGGCTCGGTCGTCTACCGCTTCCGATTCACGGGCGACGAGCCCACGCCGGATCCGCTGGGAGAGGTGGACGCGATCGTCGATGCCCGGAAGGCGGAGGCGGACGCCTTCTACGAGGAGGTCCATCCCGCGCGCGCCACCGCGGACGAGAAGAACGTCCAGCGCCAGGCCTTCGCGGGCATGTTGTGGTCCAAGCAGATCTACCTCTTCGACGTGAACCAGTGGTTCGAGGGCGACAACCCGGGCTTCCCTCCGCCGCGCTCACGTGTCTCGATCCGCAACACGCACTGGCGCCATCTCAACTCCATGCGGATCCTCTCCATGCCGGACAAGTGGGAGTACCCCTGGTTCGCGGCCTGGGACCTCGCCTTCCACTGCACGCCGCTCGCCCTGGTCGACCAGGAGTTCGCCAAGGAACAGCTCTGGCTGCTGCTCTTCGAGCAGTTCCAGCACCCGTCCGGGCAGCTGCCCGCCTACGAGTGGGAGTTCTCGGACCTGAACCCGCCCGTGCACGCCTGGGGGGTCTGGCGCGTCTACAACATGGACCGCATCCGCAACGGCAAGGGCGATCGCGAGTTCCTGGAGAAGTGCTTCCACAAGCTGCTGATCAACTTCGCCTGGTGGATCAACAAGGTCGACCGCTCGGGCAACAACGTCTTCGAGGGCGGCTTCCTGGGCCTCGACAACATCACGGTCATCGACCGCAGCGAGCCCCTGCCCGCGGGCGCCGTGCTCGAGCAGTCCGACGCCACGGGGTGGATGGGCATGTTCTGCCTGAACCTCATGCGCATCGCGCTCGAGCTGGCCAAGGAGAACCACGCCTACGAGGCGCTGGCCACGAAGTTCTTCCAGCACTACATCTACGTCGGCGCGGCCATGAAGAAGATGGGCGGCCGCCGCTACTCGCTCTGGGACGAGGAGGACGGGTTCTTCTACGACGTCCTCACCTATCCGGACGGCAGCTACGAGAAGTTCCGCGTGCGCTCCCTGGTGGGGCTCATCCCGCTCTACGCCATCGAGCGCCTCGAGGACCACTGGATCGAGGGCTTCCACGAGTTCCGCTCCAACCTGTACTGGTTCCTCGAGAACAAGAAGCACATCGTGCAGGACGTCTGCCACCCCGTCGTGAAGGACGACGGCGAGACCCACGTCCTGGCCATCGTCAACGAGAGCCAGATCAAGGGCCTCCTGCGGCGCATTCTCGATCCGGACGAGTTCATGTCACCGTTCGGCCTGCGCAGCCTCTCGCGCTACCACGCCCAGCGCCCGTTCGTGTTCGGCGACCGGGCGGTGGGCTACGAGCCCGCGGAGTGCGATTCCAAGATCAAGGGCGGCAACTCGAACTGGCGGGGGCCGGTCTGGTTCCCCACGACGTTCCTGATGATCGAGTCGCTCCGCAAGCTGGGGACGGCTTTCGGGCCCACGCTGAAGGTGCCGGCCGACGGCCGGGAGGGCGCGCAGAAGACGCTCTTCGAGGTGGCGGAGGACCTGGCCAACCGGATGATCCGCATCTTCACGCGCGGGCCGGACGGGACGCGCCCGGTCTACGGGACGCGGAGGAAGTTCCAGGAGGATCCCTACTGGCGGGACCTCATCCTCTTCCACGAGTACTTCGACGGCGACACCGGGGAGGGGCTCGGGGCCTCGCACCAGACGGGGTGGACCGGACTCGTGGCGTCGCTCATCGACGAGTGGCGGCGGCCCCGGCAGGCCTCCTCGCGGCTGGATGGACCGTCCCCCAGCCGGCCGCGGCCGGGCGCGCCCGCGCCTTCGCGCAAGGACGGCGCGGCCTGACGAAGAGCTACGGCTCGCCCAGGATGACGGTGATGGTGTTCGACCGGACCTTATCCAGCGTCGCGTAGACGTTGAACTCGCCCCGCTGGCTGGCGCGCAAGCGCGGCTGGAACTCGTTGGAGAAGGTCACGATGTCGATGAGGTGCTCCGGGTCGAACGTCCATTCCGGATGCCCGGTCCCGGTCGTTTCCTTGTTCTTGGCGTCCTTCGCGACGATGTCGACGCGGAACCGGTAGCCGAGCGGGATGATCGGCGTCCCGTTCTTCGTCGTCTCGTAGTCCACGCGCCGGCCGGCCGCATCCTCGACCAGATACAGACGCGCGGTGATGCGCACGGGCGGTCGGTTGTTCGTGACGGGCGGCTCCCCTTCCGGCGTCGGCTCCGGAGTCGGAGCGGGCGTGGGCGTGGCCACCGCGACGGGCGCCGGCGTGGTGACGGTCACCGGCGCGCTGGGGCCGCCGCCGCCGCACGAGACGGAGGCCAGGGAAACGAGGACGAGAAGGGAAGAGGCCGTCGCCGGGAGCCAGGTCTTCATCGCGCTACTGCATACGCCGGATTTCACCGTACGAAATTGAGCGTGATCGTGTTCGAGGTCACCCCGTCCTGGACGGCCCAGCAGTCGAGGCTGCCAACGGCGAGGCCCTGCACGCGACGCTGGTTCGTGTGGTTCCCGCTGACGCGCGCCAGGCCGAGATCGCTGAAGAAGAACTGGACCTCGCTCTGCCCGACCGTCTCCCGGTTGTCGAGGTCCTTCGCGGTGACGTCCAGGCGCGCGGTGTAGCCGACGGGGATCGGCTGCTTCGGATCCACGTTGCCCGTGTAGGTTCCGTCCGGGTTCTCGATGACGAAGATGCGCATGGTCAGCCGCTTGGCCGGGTTCGTATTGGTGACCGGCGGCTCGCCCTCTTCCGGCACGGGCGACGGCGCGGGCGTGGTCGCGGGGACCGGAGTCGGAGTGGGCGTGGCCACGACGACGGGAGAAGGAGACGGCGTCGGCGCCGCGGGGCTGGAGCCACCGCACGCGGGAAGGACGATCACTGCCCCTAGGAGCACGGCCCGGCCCTTTTGCATCACACCTCACTACACAGCGATGGGTACGCGTAGAAAAAACACTCAACAATAGACCAAGGTCCGCCCGCCGTCAACGACGGCGGCCCTTGGCCGCCCGGGCCGCCTCCGCACGCACCCCCGGATCGGGGTCGTCGAGAGCGCGGGCGAGCGCCGCGGAGACCTCGCCCGACGCGGGGTGGCGGCCCAGCGCGCGTACCGCCGACCCGCGCACCAGCGGGTCCGCGTCGCGGATCGCTTCCACGAGCGCATCGCGGGCGGCCGCGCCCCCCGGTGCCTTCCGGCCGAGCGCGATGGCCGCCGCCGCGCGTACGCGGCTGTCGCCGTCACGTCGGAGGGCGTCGGCGAGAGAGGGCACGGCGTCGTCGTCGTCGGGAGCGACGCGGGTCAGGGCATGGACGGCGGCGAGGCGCACGTTGTCGACGGGATCTCGCAGAAGAGCGACGAGCTCAGGGGCCGCGGCCGACGCCTCCGGCCCGATGCCACCGAGGGCGAGGGCGGCGCGCCAACGCACGTTGCTGCTCGGATGCCCCAGCGCCGTACGCAGGACGGGGGTCGCCGATCCCGCGGCGGGACCGATGGCGCCGAGGGCGTCGATGGCATGCCATCCGATGTCGGGGTCGCGCACGAAAGCGATGAGGGCGGGGACGGCCGCGCGCGCCTCCGGTCCGATCTGGCCCAGGGCCCAGGCCGCCTTCCATCGCACGTCGGGGCGGGTGTCCGAGAGCGCGGCGAGAAGCGCCGGCACCGCGGGGCGCGCGGCCGGGCCCATGCGTGCGAGCACCGCGGCCGCCCCGGCTCGCCCGCGCGACGCCGCGTCGGCCACGATGGCGACCAGGGCGGGCAGGGTCGTGGCCGGATCAGGCTCGATGCGCGCCAGTGCGTCTTCCGCCCGCCACCGCACTTCCTCCGCCGGGTCGTCCAGCCGCGCCGCGAGCTGGCTCCCCGCCGATCGCGCCCCCGGCCCCACGGCTCCCAGCGTGTGCGCGGCGCCCGCGCGCACGGGAGCGCTCTCGTCACCCAGCGCGGCCGTCAGCTCGGGCAGGGCGGGCCCGGCGTCCGCAGCGAAGCCTCCGAGGGCCCAGGCCCCGGCCGCGCGGACGGAGGGGTCCGAGTCCTTCAGCGCGCGCACGAGGGCGGGGACCACGGACGCCGCGTTCGCTCCCGCGTTGCCGAGGGCCCGCGCCGTGGCCGCCCGTGTGGCGGGATCGGGATCGTGGAGGCGCTCGAGCGGAATGACCCGCGGCCCCTCCGCGTCCGTGGCCTGGACGGTGCTCCCGCCACCGCGCGAGCGGTGCCCGTCGTCCGGCGTCGTGCCGAGGAGGGAGGACTCGGCCAGCGCTTCGGCGACGCGGCGGGCCCCGGACGCGCTGAGATGGTCGTAGTCGAGGAAGGCGCTCTCGCCCATCGGCCGGAGAATGGGCAGCAGGTCGAGGACCGGAAGCCGCTCCGCGGCTCCGAAGGCGGCGATCCGCTCCTGCGCGCTGGGCCGTTCCGCGCTCGCGAGCTGCATGCGGAAGGGCAGCACGGCCAGGCTCAGCCGCGCGCCGTCCGCCTCCACCTCGCTGCGCAGCCGCCGGAGCTCCTCGAAGAACCGCGTGAAGGCGTCGCGCACGTTCGGGGACTCGGGCGCGGTGAAGAGCTCCTCCACGTCGTGGATCTCGCGGCGCTGCGCGCCCACCAGGCGGCGCACGAGCGCGGACCGTGTGTGCAGGGCCTGGAGCAGGCGCGGGGGCCGGGCCAGGTTGTTGTGGATCTCCGGGATGTCGTTGAGGCAGATCGCGACCACGACGTCGTCGGGGCGGTAGCGGCGGCCGATGCGCTCGTAGGCGATTCGCTCCTGGCGCGTGGACCAGCCGCTGAAGGCCACGTTGAACACCTCGGCCCGCCGCCCGCGCGCGTCGAGCAGGTCCTGCAGGACCTGCGGGAAGGCCTGCTCCGGGCGGAGCCCGTAGCCGAGCGTGACGCTGTCGCCCAGGATCATCACGCGCCGCACGCCGGGCTCTCCGGCCACGGCATGCTCGCGGTCACGCATGCCGTCGTGGTTGTAGTCCTCCCAGGGCGGCCAGCCCGTGGCCGCGGACTTCACGGTGTAGAACTCGCCGTCGTTCCACACCGTGATGTAGCTGGCCACCGGCCGGGCCGGGGGCTCGCGGTCGAAGAGACGGCAGAGGCCCTCGAGACCGGCGAGGACGAGGAGGACCGACGCCAGGCTGAGGGCGAGGTTGGCGGCGAGGCCCCGCGTGGTCTCAGCTCCCTCCGCCGCCGTTCGGGCCCTGCCGCACGGTGAGGCGCACCGTGTTGCCGGAGGCGTTGTACGACACCTCGTCCACGAGGCGCCGCATGAGGAAGATCCCGCGTCCACCCGGCGCGAGCTGGCGCTCCGGGGACGTGGGATCGTGGACGGCGTGCGCGTCGAACCCGATGCCGGAGTCGGAGACTTCCACCACCACGCATCCGGCCGAAACGAGCAGCACGATGGCGACGCGCCGCTTGGGATCGAGGCGGTGGCCGTGCACGGCGGCGTTGGAGAGCGCTTCGGCCAGGGCCACGGCGAGGTCGGTCAGGCGATCTTCGTCGAGCCCCGCCGGGGCCACCGCTTCCAGGATTCGATCCACGGTCGGCGCCACCGCGTCACGGCGGCTCGCCATCCGCATGCGGATCGGGCGCGGCTTCGGTGCGGACGGACGTGCTCCGCGCCGGGCGGGCGCGCTGCGGCGGGGCCGTGAGACAGCGGGTCGGCGCATCCAAGAACTCGAATGGGGGATCACGCCCGGTATGGCCGGGCGGCGCAGATCTTAGCTCAGCCGCGGACGCGACGCGCGGTGACGGCGGCCACGGGAATGCGTGGCTCCGCCGCGTACGTCAACTGGTGCGGGACGGCTCCGCCTCGTCCTCCTGCGTGAGCTCGGCGACGCTCGCCACGTACCGCAGCAGCCGCACGGCCGTGTCGTTTTCGGTCGTGCAGAGGCACTCCGCGAGCCGGGCCCGGCTGATGAGCTCCTTGCGATACGCGCGCATGGCCAGGAACACGTAACGCTCGGGAAGCATCTCCCAGCGCGGCTGGTCCGGCAGCTCCTGCTGCACGGCCGCCGCCTCCGGGCGCGCGCCCGCGCCCGCCTGCCGGATGGCTTCGTCGATGCGCTTCAGCGTCGCCGTGGAGACGAGCTTGAGGGCCTCCAGCCGGACGCGCAGCGCCTTCAGGGTGACGCCGAAGGTGCGCGCGAGGAAGAGGATGGCGATGTCGCTGACCTCGTTGGCCTCGCTGTGCACGGCCCCGAAGCGCTCGCGCAGCCCGCGGCTCGGCATGAGGAGGGCGGCCGCGAACGCGCTCGAGAAGGTTTCGATGGGCGCCTTCTTCTTCGCGTCCTGGAGATCGACCATCGCTTCCTCGCGGCTGGCCAGCAGATGGCCGAGGGCGCGCGCGAGGGTGAAGCGCATGCGCGGGATCGAACGCTCGGACAGGAGGACCGAGCCGCCGATGGCGGGGTGATGGAAGGCGCCCGCGCTGAGGCGGCCGCGCTGGGACAATACGTACACGCGGATCGCGAAGGTGTCTTCGAGGCGCACGCGCAGGTCGCGGATGGGCGCGTCCGGTCCGATGTCGAGGTGCGCGCGAACGGTGGCCGCGAGCTGCTCGGCCTCCGGCACGGAGAAGAGCCGCGGCACGGGCAGCTCGGGCATCGCCGTACGCGGCAGTCCGTTCGTCTCCTCGAGCTCGAGGTAGTTGCGGCAGAGCGACTCGAAGTTCATCAGGAGGAGCTTTTCGGGCGAGGCCTCGGGAGATCCCTTGGGCCGGCCCGGCCGGCGCGGCGGCCCGACGGCGGACGCGTCGAGCTTCTCCGCCATCAGCCGGAAGTGGGGACGGAAATCGGCCTTCCCCCAGACGCCGAGGCCGAGGAAGTAGTCGAGCGGCCGCGACAGCACCTCGGAGTACTTGTAGAGCTCGGCGACCGAGACCGGCCGCCGCCCCTGCTCGATGGCGACCTGCGTCGTGCGTGCGAGCCCCAGTTTCTCGGCCACGACGGCCTGGGTCAGACCGAGAAATTCCCTGGCTTTCGCGATTCGTTGACCGACCGCTTCGTTTGATTCCATTGGAGGGGGCTCGATCTGACTTATTTCTCGAACTTATATCGCTCCATGCGAGATTGTGTCAAGCGGCCGGCTGAACTTTCCCAGTGAATTAGCCCAAAATTTCACTGCCTCCTACCCCAAGGGGCCCGGGACGTCGCACCTGTCAGGATTGCTGACACAAAAGCGGGGCGGCGCGGTTCTTGCTATCGAGGGGGACAGACGGCCGGAGGATGACCATGAAAGTGGGATACCGGCAAGCGGCGTGGAGGCTGTTCCAGGTGACGCTGACTCCGCTCCCTCGTTGGCCCATTCGCGTGACGTGGGCGGACACGGAGCTCGAGGGCACACCGTTCCAGACGACGCGCCTTCCGCTTCCCGTCGTTCGCCCCAAGGGGACGCACTGAGCGGCGCTGGCGCCGCCTGGAGTCGACTCGATGACGAAGAGTCCGTCGCCGCCACCGTCCAAGTCCGGCGTTCTTCCGGGCACTCCCGCGGGCGAGCCGCGCAAGGGCCCGGGCATCATCCCGGGGACGCCGGACGATGCTCGCGACGAGAAGGGCGGCGGCAAGAGCTCGCGCCCTCCGCGCCCCTGAGACTGGATTTCCACGCGGCGGTGAGACAAACTCATCCGCCGCCATGCCCGCCTCGCAATTGAGCAACGCTGCCGTCGTCCTCCTGGGGGTGATCGCCCTCGGATCGCTCGCGCAGGCGGTGTTCCTGCTCGTCCTGGGGCGCGAGCTCATGTCGATGGGCCGGCGATTGGACGCGTTCCAGCAGCGGCTGGTGCGCGACCTCCATCCCCTCGTCGCCGACATCTCGCGTGCGACGCGGGATCTCGCCGCCGCATCCGCGCTCACCGAGCAGCAGGCCCGCCGCATCGACGGATTGGTCACGAGCGCCCTCACGAAGCTCGTCGAGGTGGAGCGCGTCGTCGAGGAAGTCCTGCTGCCGCCGGCCAGCCGCGTCGCGGGCTGGCTCGCGGCCTTGCGGAGCGTTCGTACCGTCGTGGACTTCTACCGCGGCCTTCGCGGCTGAAACGTTTCCGACTCGACTACCAGCCCTTCGCGCTGGGCTCCCAGGATCCCGTGCGGGTGAACTCGCCGCGATCGCGCGAGAAGACGCGACGGATCGGCATCACGTAGCCGCCGTCCACGAATCCCATCTGCTCGAGATCGGCCCCCGCCTCGCCGCAATCGGAGCACTTGAAGCCTCCGAGCGGATGCCGGACCGGATTGTGGTGATGACGGAGATAACAAAGGAAACGAGCGATCATCGGTGCCTCCCGGGATCTCCGGCGCCGCATTCCCGCGCCGGCCCCACGGGGCGGTGTCCAGCAACCCCCATGCCATCCCTCGCACACCGGCCCCGCCCTCTAATGCACACGAGTCTCGTCTGAAAAAGTTTCAAATGGGACCCGTTCGGCGGTGCGGCTCCCTGACCACGGAGCGTGGAGCAGCCACGATCGAAACGACATAGCCTCCACGGCCCCCCGCCCCGAAAAGCGGCATACGGATTGCTAGTCCTCTGGCTCAACCGGCGGACGAGCGCCGGCGCGGGGTGACGGAAACGCCGCATGAGACCACTCACGGAGGCAACCATGAACCGCAAGCAGAATACGGAGGACCGGCGCCGCTACGAAGTCCTCAGCCAGATGTTGACGGACCGTCAGGCGGAGATCCGCAACAAGCTGCGCTCCCTCCGCGAAGTCCTTCCCGCCGCGGTCACCCAGGTCAAGGACGACGAAGAGCGCAGCATGGAGGACTTCGTCCTCGGCATGGACTTCGCGCTCATGGAGATGGAGTCCGAGACGCTGCGCAAGATCGACGAAGCGCTGCTTCGGCTCGACGAGGGCACGTACGGCATCTGCAGCGAGTGCGACGAGAGCGTCTCCGAGATGCGGCTCAAGGCGCTGCCGTTCGCGACCCTCTGCCGGGACTGCCAGGAGCAGGCCGAGGAGAGCGAGGCGGCCCGCCATGCGCGCCCCTCGCGCTTCTTCGAAGACGCGCCACCCGCCTCCCCGCGCGAGCGGCGGGGCAGCAGCTCCGAGAAGGCGCGCTCGTGGGATGCACCGCGCCGCGCGGAAGCGCCCGTCATCACGCCCGTGCAGACCGTGCAGGCCGAGACCGCGGCGCGCTCGATGCGTGCGGTCAAGCCGGCCAAGGTCGCGCGCGCCCGTTCCTGAGCCGGTCCTCCCGCTGATCCTCGCGGCCGCCGCGCCTCATGGCGGCGGCCGCGTCATTTTCGTCTCCTCTCCCGCGCGCGGCGCCCGCCCATCGCCGGTTCGGCGTGATACAAAGGGACGATTCGCCCGCCTGCACGGAGGGCCGCCCTGGGCGGCCCGCGAGAGCGTGGGGCACGGGTCGAGACCTCCATCCGATGTCCGAGTCCGATCCGCAGCGCGGCGCCCGCCCCTCTCTGGCCCGTACTCCGTCCGGCCGGTTCCCGCCCCCTGGTCCCGCGCGAGTTCTCGTCGTCATCGCGGAGCCCGAGCTGCGCGCGGCGACGGAAGAGGCCCTCGCTGCCGCGCCTGTGGTGACGGTGCCCGACGCCCCCTCCGCCCTGGAGGCCGCTTCCCACGGCGCCCCGGACGTGATCGTGGCCGACGGGGCGCTGGGCGACGAGCTGCTGGTTGCCTTGAGGGCGGACCACCGGACGCGCGCCGTCCCCGTCATCGTTCTGACTGCGCGCACGGGTCCCGACGGCGTGATGCAGGGGCTGGAGGGTGACGCGGACGAGTACCTGGTCAAGCCCGTCCCTTCCCGTGAGCTGGCCATGCGCGTCGATGCGCACGCTCGCCGGGCCTGGGCGCGCGACGAGATGCTGCGTGTGGAGGCGTCGGCGCGCGACGAGGCGGAATCGTCGAACCGCGCGAAGGACGAGTTCATCGCCATGATCTCGCACGAGCTGCGCACTCCGCTCGGCGCCATCCTCATCTGGGCCCAGCTCCTCAAGTCCGACGACGTGGACCCGGGGGCGGTGACACGGGCCGTGGGGATGATCGAACGCAGCACCAAGACCCTGGCCCAGCTCATCGACGACCTCCTCGACGCCTCGCGGATCATCGCGGGCAAGCTGACCTTCGAGACCCGTCCCCTCGAGCTGCGGCCCGTCATCGAAGCCGCCTTCGACGCCGCCGCGCCCGCGGCCGAAGCCAAGGGCATCCTCCTCGAGCGCTCGCTGCCGGGCCCCTTGCCGCCGGTGGCGGGCGACCCCGGACGGCTGCAGCAGGTGGTGGGGAACCTCCTGGCCAACGCGCTGAAGTTCACGCCGGAAGGCGGGCGCGTCGAGGTGCGCCTGGCCCGTGCGGGCTCCACGGCCCACATCACGATCATCGACAGCGGCAGCGGTATCAGCCCCGAGTTCCTCCCGTTCATCTTCGAGCGCTTCCGCCAGGCGGACACGACGAGCACGCGCAAGCAGAAGGGACTCGGCCTGGGTCTGGCCATCGCGCGCCAGATCGTCCAGCTCCACGGCGGCACCATCGAGGCGGCGAGCGCCGGTGAAGGGCGAGGGAGCGTGTTCACCGTGAAGCTCCCGCTCCTGGTCTCGAACTCACCGGTGGTCGTGCCCGCCAAGAGCGCGGAGGAAAGGGCCGCGCGCACGCCGGCCCTCGACGGGATCACCGTCCTGGTCGTGGACGACGAAGAGGACGCGCGCGAGGCCATGGCGGTCCTGCTCGGCCAGGCCGGCGCGCGAGTGATCTCCGCCGCGGGGGCGGCGGAGGCCATCGACACCCTGGACCGCGAGCGGCCCGACGTCCTCCTGAGCGACATCGCGATGCCGGGCGAAGACGGTTACGCGCTCATCCGCCGGGTGCGATCGCGCTCCGGCGAGGCCGGCGGGCGCATCCCCGCGGCTGCTCTCACCGCGTATGCGACCCTCGAGGATCGCGCCAAGGCGATTCGCGCCGGCTTCGACGAGCACATCCCGAAGCCAGTGGACCCCACGCGCCTCATCGGCGCCGTGGCCCTTCTCGTGGACGCGAGCCGCGCCGCCCCGCCCAGTCCACGCTAGATTCCGCGGGCCGTCCCCTCATCGACTCAATGCGAAGGTCCTCCGGGGATCACGCGGCCAGCGATGAGACCCCGGAGGACCCTGTTGGGGGAACGTGGCGTCGTGTCCACGAGGAGCACGGCACCTGCAACGATAATGGTGACACACCCGACATCTTGGCAATGAATGTCGGTGATTTTGACATCACGGGTGGCGGGCTCGCGCATGGGCGCGCCCCCATCGCGACGCGCCTTCGTTGCCCCTAGGGCGCCTGCGGGGAGGGCGTGGGCGTCGTCGCCGGTGACGGCGGCGCATCCGAGGGGACGAGGACCGGCACCGGCGTGGGAACCGGAGGCGGCGTACCCACCGGGATCGGCGTCGGCTGCGGCCGCGGCGTCGGGAACGGTGTCCCGTATGCGGCCGGCGTCGGCGTCGACGTGATCGCCGTGCCCCCGACGCCCACGGTTCCGGGAGTCACAGCGCCGGTCGTGGGAGGTGCCCCCGCATTCGGGTCCGTCGCCGTCCCTGCTCCCGTCACGGGGCCGCCTGGCGCGGGCTGAGGCGAGACCTGGCCCGTCGGCGCCGCGGGCTGCGGCGTCACCGCCGGGCGGGGGGCGTTGGGTGTGGATGTCGCGCCGGCGGCGGTTCCGGTCCGAGCGGCGCCGCGAGCGGGACCGGCCGTCCCGGCTGGGCGCGGCCGAGGACTTGCGCCGGCACGGGCGCCTGGGCTCGCCGTACGCGCGGCGGGACTGGGCGCCGCGGGTGATCCCGTGATCGTCATGGCGCCCTGCGCGTTCGTGCGCGCGCTGCCGCTGCCTGGTGCGATTCCGATCATCGAGGGCGTCGGTCCGGCATTCGGAGCCGTGGCGGGCGCAGCGACGGCCGGCTCGGTGGTCGCCGGCATCGGCACGACGCCTTCGGGAATGCCGGGCGCGCCGCCGGCCGGGGCCACCGTTCCCACCACGGGCACGACCGCGCCATTCGCGGGAACCGCTGTTCCCACCGCGGCGCTCCCGGTCGTCGCCACGGTCCCGTTCGTCCCCGCCGCGCTCCCGCTACGCGACCCGTTGCGGGATGGCGCCCGCGTGGAGGCGCCGGCAGCGGTGTTGCCGGGGACGCCGGAGGCGGCGGACGCCTTCACGTCCACCACCGTCGTGCCACGCAGCCGCAGCAGGACTTCCATGCCCCGTTTGAGCTCGCCCAGCCGGGAGGCGGCGGGAGCGGCCACGGAGAACGTCTCGTCGCGGCCGCCGTCGGCCTTGACGTCGACACCGCGGACGGTGAGGCGTGCACCGGCCGTGTCCACGGAGACGACGCGTGCGTTGAGGACCGTCTCTTCGTTCGCGCGCGGAGCCGTTTCCGGCGTGTACGTCTTCGGCTGCTGAGCCTGCGCGAAGGCCGCGCATCCCAGGAACGCGAGCACGGTGAGCGTCCTCATGGCTTTGTTCCTTCCTGACGAGTGTCTATTGACAAAATCTACGCCCGAACACAGATACTGTCCACCAGTGTCGGAAGAAATGACTCGACGGCCTGCGGGCCCGCGACGCCGGCGCTGGGCGCCGCGGGTCCGGAAACCGAATCAGAGGTTGCGGATCGCAGCTGAGGATGCGGCCGCCGTCACCGGCGCGCCGATGCGCGCAGAGCGGGCTCGCACCGCGACGGACAGAGCGGCTCGCAGGTCGTCGGGGCGATCGAGAAGCGGTGACCACCACCGCCATTGGAGTTCCCCTCCGAAGGGCGCCGCCGGAGGCGTCTCGACCCGGCATACGAGCTGGACCCCTCCGTCTTCGGAAGGCCAGGTGCCGAACTCGACTTCGCACGGCTCGGGCGAATCCGCGAGCAACTCCAGCGCGACGTTCTCGAACGCGCGCACTGTTTCCGCGGGCGCGCCCTGCGCCGTACGCCTGATGACGGCGCTCAAACGGGTCGCCGTCCTTGGATGATGCGGATGAGCACCACGACCACGGCGAGGATCAGCAACAGGTGGATGAAGCCACCGAGCGTCGAGCCACTCACCATTCCCAGGAGCCAGAGGATCAGCAGGATCACGAAGATCGTCCACAGCATCGTGAGACTCCTTTCTCAGCCGCCGAGACCAAGAGCAAGGCATGTGCCACGGCGTAAACTCCTGCAGAATGACGCGAGCGAGTGCGGATTCTTCCCAAGGTTGTAAACTGTACATTCGAGCAGGCGCGCGCCCGCCCTCGACGCGCGCGGCGCCGCTGATTTGGCAGACTTCACGTGATGTCTTCGACAGTGCAGCCCCGGCCCCGGCCGTGGCTTGCTTCTTGCACCGGCGCCCACGCGATCGAATGAAAGCTCAACGGTCGTTCCCCTCCCTGGTCATCCTTGCGCCGCATCGAATGGAGAGTTGATGCCGCACGCATTGCTCGTCGATGACGACGTCAACTTCGTGCTCGGCCTCGCGGAGGTCGTCGGACGGGAAGGCTTCACGACCAAGCCCGCGCACACGCTGAAGGAGGCACGGGCGGAGATCGCGCGCGCGATGCCCGACATCGTGCTCATCGACCTGCATCTCCCGGACGGCACGGGCCTGGACCTGTTCCGCGACCTCGAGGCCAGCCCCTCTACGGAGATCGTGCTCATCACGGGCCAGGCCAGCGTGGACACGGCCGTCGAGGCGATGCGCAAGGGCGCTTCCGACTATCTCGTGAAGCCGGTGGACCTCGCGCGCGTGCGCGCCGTACTCGCGAACGTGGTCCGCACCCGCGAGCTGAAGGAGCAGATCGGCTCCCTGCGCGGCGAGCTGCGCAAGCTCGGCCGCTTCGGTCCGCTCATCGGCGCCTCACCGGTGATGCAGCGCGTCTACGACATGATCTCCAAGGTGGCGCCGACGGATGCCACGGTGCTGCTGCTGGGCGAGACGGGGACGGGCAAGGAGCTCATGGCCGAGACCATCCACGGCCTGAGCCGCCGTCACAAGGAGCCTTTCCTTCCCATCAACTGCGGCGCCGTCTCGCCGAACCTGATCGAGAGCGAGCTCTTCGGCCACGAGCGGGGCAGCTTCACGGGGGCCGACCGCCAGCACAAGGGCTACTTCGAGCGCGCGAACCGGGGGACCCTGTTCCTCGACGAGATCACGGAGATGCCGCCCGAGCTGCAGGTCAAGCTCCTCCGGGTCCTGGAGACGGGGAAGGTGACGCGCATCGGCGGCAACGAGGCCTTCAACGTGGACGTGCGCGTGATCGCGGCCACGAACCGCCGGCCGGAGGAGGCGGTGGCGAAGGGCAAGCTCCGCGAGGACCTCCACTACCGCCTCAACGTGTTCCCGATCTCCCTTCCGCCCCTGCGCGACCGCCGGGAGGACGTGGAGCTGCTCGCCCAGCACTTCCTGGCCACCCTCAACAAGGAGCACGACACGGCCAAGGAGTTCACGCGGCCGGCGGTGAACCGCCTCAAGAGCCACAACTGGCCGGGCAACGTGCGCGAGCTGAAGAACCTGGTCCACCGCGCGTTCATCCTCGCCGACGAGCACATCGGCCTCGACGCCTTGCCCCTGGGCGTGCAGGAGAGCTCGGGGTCCAGCCTCAACGTGAAGGTGGGCACGTCCCTCGGGGAGGCGGAGCGCCGCCTGATCCTGGCCACGCTCGAGGACTGCGAAGGCGACAAGAAGAAGGCGGCCGAGGTCCTCGGCATCAGCCTCAAGACCCTCTACAACCGGCTCAACGAATACAAGACCGCCTAGGGCCAGCAGCGAGGAGCGGCTTTGCCGCGACGAGCGGGTGGGGGGTAGCGCGAAGCGCGCAGGGGGGCGCATCCACCTGGGGAGGCGCGACCCCCTGATCTTCTAGAAGATCTGTCCGAACCCGAACCAGAGCTGGTACGACCGATCCTCCGGCCGGCGATTGAGCGGGAACGCGAGGTCCACGCGGATGAGGCCGAACCCCGACGCGTAGCGCACGCCGAACCCCACGGAGTGAAGGAGCTTCAGGTCGAGGTCGCTGACCGTCTGATAGACGTTCCCCGCGTCGTAGAAGACGGCGGCCCCGAGCCCCGTCTTCGGATGCTGGTAGCGAAGCTCCTGGTTCAGGATGAGGGTGGCCCCGCCGCCGAGCGCCTCCCCAGACTGCGTCTGCGGGCCGAGCGCGTCCGTCCCGAATCCGCGCACCGTGCTCGTGCCGCCGGCGCGGAAGAGGTCGCTGATCGGCAGGCGGTCCTCCCCGAAGGTGTGAATGGCGCCGAAGGAATAGCGCTGCGACCAGGTCATCGCGCGTCCGATCGGGAAGTTGTACGAGGCCTGCACCAGCTCGCGCAGATAGTTGAAGTCGGCGCCCAGCACGGGCGCGGCGTAGGAGAGGTTGACGCTTATGAACGCCCCCCGCGTCGCGTTCAAGGGGTTGTCGCGCGTGTCGCGCACGACCGACGTATCCAGGGCGCCCACGTCGATGGGGATGGGCTCCGGACCGAGTGGAGCCGCCCGCTGGAGGCTCTCGCGGTCGCAAGGATCGACGATGCCGCGGATGGTGTGGCTCACGGGCGGAAATCCCTGGCCGGGGCAGGTCAGGCGACGGTAGCGGTACCCGTAGAGGATCTCGAAGGGATGGAAGCGGTGCACCGATTGCTGGAGCTGCACGCCCTGGTCGACGCGCTTGCCCACGTCGAGCGGAGGCGGCTCGGCGCCGGGCGCCGGCGGCTCGAACGCGGTGCGGATCGTCTGCCGCAGGTCGTAGGCGGAGATCGTCATGTCGCCCAGGTGCCACACCGTGGGCAGGTGCAGGGAGACGCGGCCCTCGCGAAGGTAGCGGCCGGCCTGTACGCGCGCGCCCAGGGTGGCCGCGCGGCCGAGCAGGTTCTGGATCTGGCCGTCGACGGAGCCGCTCAGCGCGTCGATCTGGTTGTAGCGGGCGTCGTAGGCGACGCTGTACGGCGCCCCCTCCTCCAGCTCCACCGTGATCTTGGAGACGGGGTCCTGGGAGCCCGTCACCACGACGCGGCGGAAGACGCCGAGGTCGCGCAGCCGGCGCTCGGCGTAGGCGAGCTTGCGCGGGTCCAGGGGCTGGCCGGGCTTGAGCTCCGTGAGCTGGGCCCGCACCAGTCGCTCCCTCGTGCGCCGGATGCCGCGGATCTCGATGGGGCCGATGGTCTGGGCGATCGCTTCGTGGACGTCGAAGATCAACCGGAGATCGGATCCCTCCTGCTCGAGGCGCGGATTCACGCGCACGCCCGGATGCCCGAGCTTGAGGTAGTGATCGCGCAGCCGTAGGACGGCCTGGTCCACGGCGGCGGGATCGTAGCGTCCGCCGGTCGGCAAGGCGGCGACTTCGAGCAGCCCCGCCTCCGGGAGGGTGACTCCGGCGAACGTGACGCCGGCGACCTTCGCCTCCGGTCCCTCTTCGATGGGCACCTCGATGCGCACCACGCCGGGCTCCTCGACGATTCGCGTCGGACCGACCTTCGGCGCGAGGCGCTGGGCCGCGCGATAGGCGGCACGAATGCCCTCCTCCGCGTCCCGCGGCCGCGTGATCAGCATCGGCGCTCCGCCCGCCGCGTCCAGCAGGGCCTTGGCGGACAGCACCGAGGCCCCCGGAAAGGACGCGCTGGCCTGCAGCACGGGCCCGGGATCGGCCTTGAACACCATGACGTGGTAGCCGCCCTCCATCTGCGTCTCCACCTCGACGCTGGCTTTCAGGTAGCTGCGGCGGCGCAGCTCTTCGAGCAGCACCTCGCGCGCCTTGTCGACGGCTTCCTCCTCGAACAGCGCGCTCGTCATCTGCTTGTCGATGCTGGGCGGGTTGTCGATGCCTTCGACCCGCCAGCGGTGCCGCATCCCGGCGACGCCGGCGAAGACGGCGATGTCGTCGTCGTCGAGACGCGCGTCCACGACCGCCTCCAGGTAGCCCTGGTTCGCGAGGTGCTGACGGAGGCGATCCGCGTCGTCGAGGAGGTCCCAGTAGGTGACCTTCTTGCCCTTCCGCGCCTTGGCCACCTTCAGCAGGTCCGGGAACTCCCCGAGCTCGCCTTCCAGCTTCACGTCCCGCAGCTCCACTGGCGCGTAGGTGGTGGGCTCTCTCTTGGCGCGGGGCGGGCCGCCGAAGTTGAGACGCTGCCCGACGGAATATTGATAGGTGCCGTCGAAACGCCGCTGCAGCTTGAACGTGATCTGCTGCCCGAGCCGGAAGCCGTACTGGATCTCGTAGTACTGCTCCTCGGGGTTGCTCAGCCCGTTCGAATAGATGATGCGCAGGGCGGGGGTGAGGTTCTTGGCGAACGTGAAGCGGGCGGACGGGTTGCCTTCACGGGCCAGGAGGTCGGGCTGGATGTCCACCTGGTCCAGGCCGAGGTCGACGAGCTGGCGCGACACCGCGCGCGTGAACCGCCCCAGCAGCAACGCGCTCGCCTGCTCGCCCACGATCCAGCCGCTGCTGGCCAGGGCCACGTCGGAGCGCCCGGTGGCGATCAGGCTCGCGATCTCCGAGGAGGACAGGGACGGGTCCGAGCTGAGGTCCAGCGCCACGTTCGGCATCGTGCCCGAGACCACGACCGTGACCTGGACGTCCTGGGCGGGGTCCTTGATGACGGTGGTGGCGCGCACGTTCACGTCGGGGTCGGTGGTGCCGTTGTAGCTGAGGTACCCGTCCTCGACCGCGAACTCCCGCGTCTGGATGAAGATCTTCCCGCCGGGCAGGAGATCGAAGCGGCCGTAGGGCGCGGGGTTCGCCATGTCGCCGCGCACGGAAAGGCCGCCTTCCGCCTCGATCTCCGCGAGGTTGTTGCGCACGATGAACGGGTTCGTGGTGACCACGGCCAGGTTCAGGGCGATCGACTGCAGGAGCCGGGACGGCTGAGCGAGTCCCGGCGGCACCGTGGGCGCGAGGAGCGCGTCCTCCAGGAAGATGTCCGTGTCGTAGAGGCTGCGCTCGACCGCGACCGATCCGGCCAGCAGGAAGTCGCCCGGCTTGCCGGTGAGGGTGAGGTCGGCGTTCAGGCGTGCCTTGAGATCGCTCAGGATCTGGCGCACGGCGCCCCCGCGCCCTCCTACGGGATAGCGCAGTCCGACCTCGGTCGCCTTCACCGCGACGCTCACGTTCTCCACGGAGAGCCCGGCCAGGCGGGCCGTGCCCTCCATGGTCACGGGCCCGCCGCCGAAGGTGGCGGTGCCTTCGGTGAGCCGGATCGTGCGCTCGTCGACGGTCACGAGCACGTTGATCCCGGTGAGAGGCTGGCGGATGTCCCGGGCGCGAAGCGTCCCGTCCCGCACGTGCACGGTGCCGCGGGCCTCGGGATTCGCGAACGGTCCGCTCGCGGTGACGTCGACGTCGGCGAGGCCGGTGAGCGAGGCCTCCTGGAGGAGGGGAGACAGGGTGCGCAGCTCGAGCACACCCTTGCCCGTCGCCTGGAAGGTGCGGGCGCGCAGATCCGCGTCGCCGTCCACGCGGAACGAGCTGCCGGCGGTCGTGACGACGAGGCCATCCGTCGTGACGTGGCCGGCCTGGAGCCGTGCGGTGATGGGTGCGATCTCCAGGTCCAGGTCCTGGACCCGCACGCTGGTCGGCGTGAGGGTCAGCTCGCCGTGGGCGTCGCGCCACGACCCCGCCGTCCCCGCGATCCGCGCGTCGCCGGTGAGGGTGGCCTGGACGGGCGAGGCGCCGGGCCGCAGCAGCTCGAGGACGGCGGCGGCCTGCACGTCCTGCCAGTGCAGGTTGAGCTCGGCTTCCACGCCCGGCGTGAGGCCGAGGCCCTCGGCGCGGGCGGCGGGCAGGAGCGCCGCCACCGGGATCGTCCCTGTCAGCTCGACCGCGCCACCCCCGACGGTCGCGCGGATGTTCTGCACGACGGCCGCGTCGCCCTGCAGGTCGAGAAGGCCGTCCTCGACGGTCACGATCGTCTGGCCGGACCTCTGGGCCGTGATCCCGGAGAGGGCGACCTCGCCAAAGGCGCGCGGGCGCACGCGCGTGCCGCTGAGCGTGATGTCGCCGTGCGCCGTTCCCGTCACCGTGAGGTCGGCCGGGTGCGGTGTCCGGGAGAGGTCCGCGTCGAAGACGACGTGTCCTTCGATGGGCGCGGTGGCATCGAGCCCCAGCCGGCCCGAGGCCGCGGCGGTGACGCCGTTGCCCTCGACCTGCACGGTCGTGAACTCGAGCACGCGGTTGCGCAGGCTCGCCACCACGGGCTGGGCCGCGCGCGCGGTGAGGCCCGCAGTCGCCAGCTCCAGCGTGTCGAGGCGCAAATCCGCCACCGCCGCTTGCGGGTTCGAGAGCGGCACGGTCACGTTGGCCGTTCCCGACGTCACGCCCGTCACGGGCTGCGCCAGGGGGACGAGGCGCGCGACGCGCTCGATCTGCGTCTGGTCGAGCTTCAGCGTCGCCTGCAGGGTCTGCTTGTCGACGGTGCCCTGGCCGCTCACACGCAGCTCCGGAGCCTCGAACGTGAATTGGCCGCGACCGAGAAGGCCCTGGAGCCGGGCCGTCACCGGTCCGACCGGCTCGCCGTTCCACTGGAGCTGCGGGATGTCGAAAGTGGCGGTTCCGGAAAGCCGGTCGATCGGGCCCGACGCCGTCAGGTGGACGTTCGCGAGGCCATCCGCTTCCGGACGGAGGAGCGAGAGGTCGACGGATTGGCCGTCCACTTCGAGGCGGCTCAGGACGGAGCCTCGCCCGTCGGCGGACGCGGTGAGCGTCGCTCCGAGGCCGCGCGCTTCCAGGTTGGCGCTGTACGCGTCGCCGGCGTAGCGGGCGCGCCCGGTCACGGGCACGGTCTCCGGGCCGCCCTCCGTCTCCACCCCGAGAGACCCTGTGACCGTCGCCTCGATCGGGGGCGGGAAGGCGCCGCGCGCCTGTCCCCGCACTACGAAGTCCGCCGACCGCAGGCGCGGCAGGGACCCCGCGGCCGGACGCTCGCCGTCCAGCTTCAGGTCGAAGGTGAGGTCCACGGCGCGGGCCTGCAGGCGGACGCCCCCGGACGCGTCGAGCCGCGCCCGCAGCGCCATGTCGCCCGCGGCGAGGCCCGCCGTCTCGACCGTGCCCTTGACCTGGAGCGTCGAGCGCCAATTGCCGGACGCGCTGAGGGTCCCTCCAAGCCGCCCGCTCTGCGGCCAGGCCAGGGCCACGCCCTGCGCGCGCAGGCGGGCCACGTCGATGCCGGAGAACTTCAGGTCCGCGTCGGTCTGGTTTCCTCGAAGACGCACCATGCCGTCCGTCCGCCCGCCGAGGAGATCCGCCTCCAGGGTGACGTCGGTGCGGCCGTCGAGCCCGCCTTTGTGGACGAGGTGCGCGTCGATGCGATCGATCGGCCAGCTCGAGATCTTGAGCGTGCTGCCCTGGATCTTCGTGTCGAGGGTCATCGATTCGCCGAGGCCGCTGAGCTTGCCTTGGGCGGTGATGCGCCCGCTCACGTCGGCGCCCAGCCCGAAGGCGGAGAGATCGCGCAGGTCGATGCGCGCCTGCAGCCGGAGATCGGGGTTGAGCGCGCCGATCCGCCCCAGCGGGCCGGAGACCTGCACGTGCGAGTGGAGGACGTCGCTCTCCAGAGAGTCGATGCCGATGTCGAGCCGCGAGGAGACCCGCAGCCGGCCCGTCACCGGGCCGAACGCGACCGTGGTGTCCCGTTGCCACGTCCCGCCTTTGGCCGCGACGTCCAGGGCGCCTTCGCCGACGGCGCCCCGCAGGGAGACGCCGGTGAGGCTCAGCTGATTCTGCGGTCCCAGGTGGTAGACGATCGTCGCGTTGGTGACGGTGAGTTGCCGGATGACCAGCGACTGGTTCAAGGCCGCGGAATCGCCGGTCGTGGCCGGCGTGATCTCCAGGCGGGGCGACTCGAGGACGACAGACAGGAAAGAGAGAGCCTTCCCGAACAGGAACCCCGGCTCCAGCACGACCCTCGCCTTGGGGACGGTCAGCCGGTAGGTCGGGCCCTGGATGACGAGGTCTTCGACGTCGGTGCTCAGCCGCCCCGGTACGGTGTGCATGCGGCCGATGCTGCTGCCGGCCCCGAGCCCGGACTGAAGGCGCTTCTCGACGAAGCGGCGCAGGAAATCCTGGGGCAGGAAGCCGAGGAGGACGAGCACGACGAGGACGACCGCGAGGAGGACGAGCGCGACGAAGATCCGCCCACGCCGTGCCATCAGCCTAGCGCCGGTCGCGAGTCGCCGGGATGGCCCAGCTTGAAGAGTTCATCAAAGATGCTGACTTTCATTGACAGTTATAGCTTTGGAGCCTAGATTGTGTCAAGGAAGTCTCTGCAAGACTAGGAGTTCCCCGGGGGGCTGCACATGGACGCGACGACGCTGTTGAGGAAGGACCACGAGGCGGTTCGTCAGCTCTTCCGTGATTTCACCGAGGCCGGGAACGACCTCGACGCTCGCCGCAGCCTCTACCGGCACATCCGCCACGAGCTGCAGACCCAGTCCCGGGTCGAGGAGCACGTATTCTACCCGGCGGTGATGCGGCTCCGTGCGGAGCCGGCGCGGGAGGCGGTCCGCGACGCGCTCGAGGACCATCACATCGTGGACGGCCTGCTCGCCGAGATCGATCAGCTCGAGCCCGAAGACGCCCAGTACGGTGAGAAGATGCGCACGTTGCAGCAGAGCGTCGAGCGCCACATCGCGTCCGAAGAGGAAGCGCTGTTCACCCAGGCCCGCATCCACCTCACCGACGAGAGGCTGGAGCGGCTTGGGCGGGACATGGCGAGCCTCCGGGAATCGCTCGTCGGCGATACGCCGGCATCCCCGGACGCCTCGCGCGCTCCTGCCCGTGCGTAAGCCGCGTGCGCGCTGGGGTTGGGGCTGGGGCGGCCCCGGTTCCGGGCCGCCGCGCTCCTAGGCCCGTCCCAGCCTTCTCAGCAGGGCCAACGCGAACAGCGAGCCGGGATCCGTCCGCCACTCGTCCAGCATCAGGCCTGTGCCGCGCAGCGCCGTCTCCAGCGACTCGCGCGTGTACTTGCAGCTGATCTCCGTGCGGATCTCGCCGCCGGCGGGCAGGGACAACGACGCGCCCGCGCCCGGAACCTGCACGTCGACGGCGTCGCGGGCGCGCAGCCGCATCTCGATCCAGCTCCGCTCGGCATCGTAGAAGGCCACGTGGTCGAAGACGTCGGGATCGAAATCCGCGCCGAGGCGGTCGTTCATGACGCGCAGGATGTTGCGATTGAACTCCGCGGTCACCCCGCGCGCGTCGTTGTAGGCCGCCTCCAGCCGGGCGCGGTCCTTGACCAGGTCGACCCCGAGGAGGACGGCGTCGCCGGGCGCGAGAATGGCGGCCGCGGAACGGAAGAACGCAGGCACTTCCCTCGGATCGATGTTGCCGATGGTGCTGCCCAGGAAGGCGATCAGGCGGGACTCGCCGGGGCCGACGGCGCGCAGGTCGGTGAGGAAGTCGCCGACCACGCCGGACGTGCGCAGTCCCGGCCGCTCCGCGCGGAGCCGCGCGAGAGAGCTCGCGATCGCGGTCTCGCTGATGTCGAGGAGCGTGCAGCTCTGCAGCGTTCCCGCCGCGTCCATCGCGTCCAGGAGCATCCGGACCTTGCCCCCGACGCCCGATCCGAGCTCCACGAGGTTGCGCGGACGCACGTGCCGGACCACTTCGGCGGCCACCTCGGGGAGGAGCGCCTCCTCGGTGCGGGTCAGGTAGTACTCGGGCAGGCGCGTGATCTCGTCGAACAGCCCGCCGCCCCGCTCGTCGTAGAAGTACTTCGACGGGAGCATGGGCAGGGGACGCGACTCGAGGCCCGCACGGACCTCGTCCGCCATCCGATCCTGCTCCTCCGTCTCCGAGCGCACCCGGCGGATGTCTTCGGCGATCTCGAGCGGTGTGCTCATTGATGTCAGAATTTCAGACTTCCGTTGACCGTATAGCTGACAAGTGCCTAGAATATGTCGAGGGTTGGCGTTCCGCCAGTCCCGCTCCCGCGAAGTATAGGTCGGGTTCACTCTCAGGCAGGAGGTGCCTCCATGAAAATCAAGGAAGTCATGACCAGCGGGGTCGAGTGCGTGCGTCCGGAGACGACGCTCCAGGAGGCCGCTGCCAAGATGAAGTCCCTCAATGTCGGTCCGCTGCCCGTGTGCGAAGGCGACAAGCCGGTCGGGATCGTCACGGACCGGGACATCGTCATCCGCGCCATCTCGGAAGGCCGCGATCCGCGCACGACGGCGATCCGGGACGTCATGACGAAAGACGTCGTGACGGTCCAGGAGACGGACGACGTCAAGGACGCGGCTCGCCTCATGAAGGACCGCCAGATCCGCCGCGTCGTGGTCGTGGGCGCCGACAAGCGCGTGACCGGCATCGTCTCGCTGGGCGACATCGCCGTGGACACCCACGACGACAAGATGTCGGGTGACGTACTGGAGAAGGTCTCCGCGGATCCGGTTACGGCAGGGAAGCGGTAATCGAAGTCGCTAAACGGACGGAACGGAGACGGGAACGGGGAAGGCCCATTCCCGTCTCCTTCTCCGTGCCCGTTTCCGTCCGTTGGGCCGACCCAGCCTACCGGTTGCTGGCGTGGGCCGCGTCGTCGTTGACGCGCAAGGACTGCACCATCCGGTTGAAGGCCGCGCTCACCGTGTTGTAGTCGCGGCCCGGTGCGATCAGCAGCGTGTAGAGGACGTGGCCGTCCGCCATCTGGCGCGTGACCACCGTGACGCGCTCCTCCTCGCCCGTGACGGGTGAGGTCCCCGACAGCGTCGTCGAATAGCCGGGCTGTCCATCGATCGTCTCGCGGCGTCCGCGCGACGCGGCCTGCAGGTGTGGGTTGCCCTGGCGGATCTGGCTGATGAGGTCGGCCGAGGCCTGCTCGATGGTGGGGTTGCGCCGTCCGGAGTTGCCCTCGAAGGGATCGTAGTGGTTCACGATCACGCCGTAGATGATGCTCTCCTGCCCGTTGCCGGTTCCCACGACGCCGCCGTCCGGGACGATCGTCACGCCGAACCCGTTCTGGGCCTCGTAGGCGCGCCAATTCGACGGGATCTGCATCTCGAAGAAGTCGTCGCGCTGGCGGAAGTCCGTGTACCGCGTGGACGGGGCGTCGATGCGCACGCTGCCCGTCTGACGGCCCGGCTGCGTGCGGCCGGAAGGATAAGACGAGGAAGTCCGTCCGCCCCCTTTGGCGATCTCGGCCATCGTGGGTGCCGTCCCCATCCCGCGTAGGTTGGCCTGCACGCGCGCGAACTCGGAGTTGTTGGCCACCCGCGTCACGTTGGTGGGCCCGATGAGCTTGACCTCCTGCTGGATGCGCGCCTGCCGGTTGGCGGGCGCCGGATGGTCGCTGAAGAACTGCGCGGCCCCGCCGCCGCTGCCTCCGCTCTCCTTGCGCAGGAGTTCGAAGAAGTTCGCCATCTCCATGGGGTCGTAACCCGCGCGGGCCATGATCTGCGCCCCCACGATGTCCGCCTGCGTCTCGGCGTCGCGGCTGTACTTCAGGAACACCGCGTTCATGCCGAGGCCGCCGATGATGTTGATGATCTGCGCGGTGCTCTGCGGCTTGCCGCGGCCGAGGATGCCGCCCAGCACGCCCAGGCCCGCCTGGGTCATGTAGGCCTTGGTCGCCTGGTTCGTACCGTGGCGGAGGGCGACGTGGGAGATCTCGTGCGCAAGTACGCCGGCCAGCTCACCTTCGGTCCGCGCCGAGGTGATGGCGCCCCGATTGACGTAGGTGAAGCCCCCGGGAAGCGCGAAGGCGTTGATGTCGCGCGCGTTCACCACGCGGATCTGGTAAGGGAACTTCGTCCCGGGCGCCTGCGCGGCCAGGCGGCTGAAGACCGACTCGACGTAGGCCTGGGTGTTCCGGTCGTTGAGCAACGGGAGCTGCCGCTCCGCCTCCACCGCGGACTGGCGGCCGATCTCCACGTCCTGCTCCGCCGAGAAGACGTTGAACCCCGGCTTCACCTGCGTAGGGGCGGCCAGGACCGGCGCCGCCGGGACCATGGTCAGGGTCAAGAGGAGCGCGCCGGCCACGGCGGCTCGAGCGGTCGATTGCGGCGTTGGCATTGGTGCTCCCATCTTCAATGAAGGATGAAGGTACTCCCGGCGCCGGCGCTGCGCCAGGCAGCCTGACGGCCGGCCCTGACCCCTCTCCAGCAATCGATGTGCCAGAGTGGGGCCGGGACGGGTACACTTCACGTCCCTGGAAGCGACTCGGGTCTGGTGACCCGCGCGGCCTTCAAAGCCGTCTGGCCGCAAGCTAATACTTGCGGCGGTGGGTTCGATTCCCACCCGCTTCCGCCACTCTCGCCAGGAAGGTCAGTCGACAGCGCGGCGGGTCCCTAGGCTCCGCGGGCCCTGCGGTCGCGGCCCGCTTCTTCGGCGCGCGGCGTGCGGGGCGGATCGATCGCGTCGTCGTGCCGCGTCACGAGGAGCGGCCGGCGGGCGGGCCCGCTCCGTCGGCCTCGCTCTCGTGGTAGCGGATGGCCAGGCGCGTGCGACCGCACAGGTCGAGCTTCCGGAACACCTGGGTGAGATGGGCCTTCACCGTCGCCTCGCTGATGGCCATCTGCAGCGCGATCTCGCGGTTCTTCAAGCCGCGGGCCACGCGGCGCGCGATCTCCTCCTCGCGCGGTGTGAGCTCGTCCCATGGCCGCGAGCGGTCGGTGGCGAACGCGTCCAGCGCGTGCTGGACGACGTGCCAGGGTGCCCACACCTGGCCCTGATGCACGACGCGGATGGCCTTCAGCAGCTCGCGCGTACCCGCGTCCCTCCCGAGGATCCCGCGCACGCCGGCGCGCAGGGCCTGGACTCCCGATCCCTCGCGGCCGTCCCAGCCGACGAGCACGACGTGAGGGCGCTCGGCGGAGCGGCACAGGGCCTGGCAGCGGTCGCGGACCTCGGGCTCGCGGGCTTCGAGGAGCACGACCGGGCGCTCGGCGGCAGGGCAGGGTTCATTGCGGCGCAGGAGAACGATGTCGGCCTGCGAAGAGACGACGAGCCGCAGCGCCTCGTCGAGCAGGCCCCATTCCGACTCGGTTCGGACGCGGATTACCGGCCTCTGACGCATCACGCCTTCGAGGCAACGGTTCTTTACGCCCCCGCTTCGACGCTGGGCAGAAGGGGAATGACCAGAACGTATACGAATTCTCGCAGAAAGTATACGACTTTGTCGTGACGGTTCTACCACCGTTGTATGAATCGCTTAGGAAGGGATTTGGAGGGGGAAGGCAGGGCCATGCTGGAGAGGAGGCATGGCCCTGCCCGCGGGAGTCAACTCAGGGGACGAAGATCCCCTCGGTGAAGACCTTCAGGATGTAGGCGCCGTCGGAGAAGTAGGGCCCGTAGAGCTCCAGGTTGCAGTTGGGGCAGCCGACGTACCGGTAGCTGTTGTTGCCGTTCAGGAGGTTGTTGATGCCTGGGCTGCCCGAGAGGTCCATGACCCAGGGGCCGCCGCTCGTACCGCCCGTCTGGTCGCAACCCACCCCGATCGTCGGAGGATCGATCCCAGGTGTGCCCGTGGGCTGGTCGTTGACGGCGAAGGTGGCGTTGCAGACCTCGACGTGGCCGCCGTCGAAGACGGGACCTGGTGATGGCGGCGACTGGAACCCGGCCGGGAAGCCGAGCAGGTGCCAGTTCTGGAAGCGCGGGAAGTGGGTGATGAATCCCATCCCGCCCACGCGGTTGTTCACGTAGTCGGGAACGCCGAGGCCGCCCCGGTTCATGGCCAGCGCACCGTGGTCGTACTCGAAGAGGCCCGTCGTCCACAGCGTGAGCGTGACCGCCGTAAGCGCGGTCCAGGAGCCGAACGGCATCTCCACCGGCCCGAAGAGGTGGGCATGGTAGGCCGGGATGAACAGGAAGTTCGTATGGAAGCCCACGCCCGGCGTGAAGACGCAATGGCCCGCCGTCCACACCGTCGAAAGGTTCTCGGAGGCGATGGAGGTGGCGGAGCACTGGAAATTGCCCTGGTTGGGGATCGTGAAGAAGAGCTTGCCCACGGTGCGCCAGGGGCTGGTGGTGCGGACGGAAACGTTGTCCGCGAAGAGGCGGTACCGCGTGTAGACGAACGGCGCGTTGCTCACCGCCGGGAACGACGGAGGCGTCCCGTTGCCGGCCTGGGTCTCCGGCCCGCCGGCGGGAGTGCCGAGCAGTCGCGCGGCGTCGTCCGGGGAGAGGGACCGCTTCGTGGCCCTCTCGCCGGGCAAGGTGGACGACCAGAGGTGGACCGGCGAGATCTTACCCTCGCCCTCGAAGGGCCGCGCCGCGCCGCGGGTGGCCGGGTCGGCCGGAGCGACGAGGAGGTCCCTCGACGCGGCCGCACGCAGGCGCGCGGCCGTCCAGTAGGCCCGGATCGCCGCGTCGTCCCCCGCCGTCACCGCCTGGTCCTGCGATATCGCCTCGAGAGCGGCACCAGTGCCCTCGTCTCCGGGAGTGGGCGGCGGCGCCGTCTCTTTGGGCGCCCCGCCGATGGCGATCTGTGCGTCAGCTCCACCGGCGCCGGCGGCGAGCATCGCGAGCACCGCCGCGGCGAGCCCCAAAAGCCTTCGTGTCTTCATGGCAACACCTTTCCGCTGGCCGGTCGGCCAGCTTCCTTCGTCGTGGCGCACAGAGATACGGGCGCGCGGCGAGCCGTTCAATTGGCGGTATGGCGGATTTTGTGCCGCCAGAGGTCGTACGAAGGCGCAGACGGAGGTCGCGGCGAAAGGTCCGACCAAAGAGTGCCGACGGAGCCGACGAAAGTCTCCCCCGGTCGATCGACGGACGTCGATCAGACGAAAGTGGAACCCCGCCGAGGACGGCCCGCGATCAGGAAGACCTTCACGACGCCGGCGGCCGGGAGCTCGATCATCTTGTCCCCCGCCCCGAGAGTAGACTCCAGAATGATGCTCCCTGCCCTGGTCCTGGCCATGGCCCCCGCCTTGCAACCGCCGCCACCCGCGCCGGCCGCGCCGCCGCCGCGCACGCGTGTCGTCCTGCTGGGCACGGGCACTCCGGGACCCGATCCCGACCGATCGGGCCCCGCGACCGCTATCGTCGTGGACGACGCGGTCTACCTCGTCGACTTCGGCCCCGGCGTCGTCCGCCGCGCCAGCTCCGCCGTACGGACCAAGGGCATCGCGGCCCTGGAGCCGACGAAGCTGCGCGTCGCCTTCGCCACGCACCTCCACTCCGACCACACCGTCGGCTATCCGGACCTGATCTTCACGCCCTGGACCATGGGCCGGCGGTTTCCCCTCGAGGTCTACGGCCCGAAGGGCATCAAGGCCATGACCGATCACATCCTCGAGGCCTATCGCGTGGACGTCGAGACGCGTACGAACCCGGACGGCAACCAGCGCACGTTTCCCGAAGGACACGGCGTGAACGCGCACGAGATCGGGCCCGGCGTCGTGTACAAGGACGCGAAGGTGACCGTGACGGCGTTCCCGACGAAACATGCGATGGAGAGCTACGGCTACCGGTTCGAGACGCCGGACCGCACGATCGTGATCTCGGGGGACACCAATCCCGCGCCGGCCACGATCGACGCGTGCAAGGGGTGCGACGTGCTGATCCACGAGGGACAGTCACCCGCTTGGCTCGCCGGGCGGCCCGACACGTTCCAGAGGTTCGCGGCCAAATACCACACCACGACCCCGCAGCTCGCCGAGCTCGCCCAGGCCGCGAAGCCCCGTCTCCTGGTCGTCTACCACTATTCGAGCGTGGCGCCCGAGGAGATACTGGGTGAGATGTTGCGTCTCTACCCGGGGCACGTCGTGGTGGGGCGCGACCTGGATATCTACTGAGGTGCGCTCCCCATGGTGCCGGTCTCGATCCTCGACCTCGCCCCGATCTGTCTCGGCAGTGACGCCAGCGTAGCGCTGCAGAACACGCGAGACCTGGCCCAGCACGCCGAGCGCTGGGGCTACCAGCGCTTCTGGCTGGCCGAGCACCACAACATGCCCGGTATCGCCAGCGCGGCGACCTCGGTGGTGATCGGCCACGTGGCGGCGGGCACGAAGACCATCCGCGTGGGCGCCGGTGGGGTCATGCTTCCGAACCACTCGCCGCTCGTGATCGCCGAGCAGTTCGGCACCCTGGCCGCGCTGTTTCCCGGCCGCATCGAGCTGGGCCTGGGGCGCGCGCCGGGCACGGACGGCCTGACCGCACGCGCCCTGCGCCGTGACTCCGATGCCGGCGCGGAGACCTTCTCCGAGGACGTCGTCGAGCTCCAGGCCTACTTCAAGCCCGTGCAGCCCGGTCAACGGATCCGCGCCGTCCCCGGGGCGGGACTCGAGGTGCCGCTCTGGCTCCTGGGATCCAGCCTCTACAGCGCCCAGCTCGCGGCGGCGCTCGGCCTGCCGTTCGCGTTCGCCTCGCATTTCGCGCCCGACCTGCTGCAGCAGGCGGTCGAGATCTACCGCGCGCGGTTCCGACCCTCGGCCCAGCTCGCTCGCCCCTGCGTGATGCTCGGCCTCAACGTATTCGCGGCGGAGACGGACGCCGCGGCGCGGCGCCTCTTCACGTCCGTGCAGCAGGCCTTCGTCAACCTCCGGCGCGGCGAGCCGGGTCCGCTGCCGCCCCCGGTCGACACGATGGAGGGGCGCTGGTCGGCGGCCGAGAAGGCGATGGCGGAACACGCCCTCACCTACGCGATGGTGGGCTCGCCGGAGACGGTGCGGCGGGGGATCGCGGAGTTCGTCGATCGCGAGCGGCCGGACGAGATCATGGCCACGGCGATGATCTTCGACCACGCCGCGCGCCTGCGCTCGTTCGAGATCCTGGCCGGGATCGCCGCGGGCCGCTCCGTCAGTCCGTGAGATCGGGAAGGGCCAGGGCCAGCACGGCGGCCACACCGAACAGCGCGCCGTCGGCGAGCAGGGCCAGGCGGAAGTCTCCGACGGGCGCGAACCAGCCGAAGAAGACCGTCCCGAACGCCGCCACCAGCCGCCCGATGTTGTAGCAGAAGCCCGCGCCCGTCGTGCGCAGCAGAGTCGGGAACAGGGGCGGCATGTACATGGTGAAGAGGCCGAAGACCCCGGACGCGAAGCCCACGATGGGGAACCAGAGCGAGATCAGCGCCTCGTGGCCGTGGGCCACGCCGAAGCTGCCCGTCATCCCCAGGAAGGCGAGGAGGAACATCGCGGCGATCGCGCGCCGATAGCCGATCGCGCGGGCCAGCCAGCCGGAGAAGAAGTTCCCCACGATGGACACCGCGATCACGATGAAGAACGCGCGGCTCACCAGCCGCTCGCGATCGGGGCGGGTCCACGATGCCAGCTCGGGCAGGTTCCGGATGTGCTGGGCGTGCCAGAACATGAACGCCCACCACGCGGTCAGGGAGAGCGCGCACACGAGGATCGTCTTCGCAGTGACGGGGAGAATCGCGCCGCGGAAGAGCTCGCTGACGCGTGCGGCGCGCGTTTCCGTTTCCCGCGCGGCCGTCCATTCCGCCGTCTCGGGCACGCGGCGGCGGATCCAGAACACGAGGAACGCGGGCAGGATGCCGACCAGGAAGACGTTGCGGGGCGGCAGCTCGGCCATCAAGTAGACGGTGGCGGCGGCGAGCACGATGCCGATGTTGACTCCGCTCTGGAGCACGGCCGCGATCCACGGACGCCACTTCCGGGGCCACGTCTCCGCCAGCAGCGACGAGCCCACCGCCCATTCGCCGCCGATCCCGAGGGCGGCCAGGAACCGGAAGACGAGGAGCTGCCACCAGGCGTGCGCCGCGTAGGACAAGCCCGTGAAGACCGCGTAGGTCAGGATGGTGAGGCTGAGGGCGCGGCTGCGGCCGAGGCGGTCCCCGAGGCGGCCGAAGAGCCCGCCGCCCAGGGCCCACCCGGTGAGGAACGCGGCTTGGATCCAGGAGCTCTTCTCGCGCACGGCGGCGTCGGCCGGGCTCCCCGCCCCCAGCAGCTCCATGACGAAGGGCGCGGCCACGAGCGTGTAGAGGTGCATGTCGAGGCCGTCGAACAGCCAGCCCAGCCAGGCCGCGATCCCGGACTTCGTCTGCGCGGACGTGAGGTCGCGCAGGCTCCGAGCTTCGGCCGGCGGCGGCTCGGGCGTGGGGGGCTGGGCGGCCAGGCTCGCCATGGGCGCTGATTCTAGTTCGCGCACGTGGGCCCCGATCCGTGATAGATGATCCCAGTGGCCGAGGCAGTGACGGGTTCCGGTGCCGGCGAGAGCGCGCTCGACCGCGCGCGCCGGAAGGCCTACTGGCGGCTGATCCCGCTCTGCTTCATCTCCTACGTGATCGCGTACGTCGACCGGTCCAACGTCGCCATCGCCAAGCTGACGATGACCCGGGACCTGCCCAGCTTCGACAACGCGGTGATCGGCTTCGGCGCCGGCGTCTTCTTCATCGGGTACTTCCTGCTGGAGATACCGGGCACTCTCATCGTCGAGAGGTGGAGCGCGCGGAAGTGGATCGCGCGGATCATGATCACCTGGGGCATCGTGGCCGCCGCGACCGCGCTCGTGAAGACGCCGTTCCAGTTCTACGTCGTGCGTTTCCTCCTCGGACTGGCCGAGGCGGGCTTCTATCCCGGGATCATCGTCTACCTCACGCACTGGTTCGCGAGCCGTGACCGCGCGCGCGCCCTGGCCTACTTCTTCGTGGCCACGCCGATCGCCCAGGTCATCAGCCCCAAGCTCTCGAACATCCTGCTCAAGATCGGCACGGACGAGGTCGTCAACGGCGTGCCCGTCCACCATCCCGAGGTCTGGGGACTGGAGGGATGGCAGTGGATCTACATCGCCTGGGGCATTCCGGCGGTCATCCTGGGGGTGCTCGTCCTCATCTACCTGACCGACCGGCCGCAGCAGGCGAAATGGCTCACCGCGGACGAGCGTGACGCCCTCCTGGCCGAGCTGGAGCGCGAGAAGGACGCGCGCCCGTCCAGCCACAAGATGGGCCTGGGCGCCGCCCTCAGCCACCCAAGGGTGCTCCTGCTGGCCCTGATCTACTTCCTGGTCGTGACGGGCAGCTACGGCGTCGAGTTCTTCATGCCGAGCATCCTGGAGCGCTGGTACTCGCTCAAGTTCGACGCGCTCACGTGGCTGGTCATCTTGCCCCCGCTCCTGGCCGTGTTCGGGCAGCTCTTCGTCGGCTGGAGCTCGGACCGCAAGAAGGAGCGCTGGCTGCACACGTCCGTGCCCATGGCCGCCGGCGCCGCCGGACTCCTGCTGGTCACGCAGAGCAAAGGCAACCTGCCCCTCACCATCTTCGGATTCATGTTGGCCTACGCCGGGTTCAAGGCCTACCTGCCCGCGTTCTGGTCCCTGCCCAGCTTGTTCCTCTCCGGGACCTCGGCCGCGGGCAGCATCGGGTTCATCAACTCGGTGGGCAACCTGGGCGGGTTCATGGGGCCGTTCGTGCTCGGCACCGTGGAGAAGCTCACGGGATCGTTCATGGGCGGTCTCTTCTTCCTGACGACGTGCATGGCGCTGTCCTCGGTCACGGTGTTCTGGCTGGGACGGAGTGACATAGCGGGCTCGGGCCGGGGAGCCGAAGATATCCAGCCCGGCGCTCCGCTCGTGAAATCGGGCAAGGTAGGCGCCGAAACGACGCCCTGAGGCGCACCGTATGACGCGCAGGGCTCCCCCCCGGACAGGGCCCCTCCGCGGCCCCGCTGCTAAACTCAAAGCGTGACCACCGATTCCCGCCCGCCGGCGGACCGCGCCCAGGCCCTCGTCCGTCTCCTTCGCGAGCGGATCGTCATCATCGACGGCGCCATGGGCACCATGATCCAGGCCCAGCGGCTCAGCGACGCGGACTTCCGCGGCGAGCGCTTCCGCGACCATCCGCGCGACCTCAAGGGCAACAACGACCTCCTGGCCCTGACCCAGCCCGCGCTGATCGAGTCCTTCCACCGCCAGTACTTCGAGGCGGGCGCGGACATCGTCGAGACCAACACGTTCAACTCGAATGCCGTTTCGCTGGCGGACTACGGCATGGAAGCCCTGGTCTACGAGATCAACCTGGCCGCGGCCCGCCTGGCCCGCCGCGCGGCGGACACGGTCTCGGCGAAGGAGGCTCGGCCCACGTGGGTTGCGGGCTCGCTCGGTCCGACGTCACGCACGGCGTCGATGTCGCGGGACGTCGCCGATCCCGGCGCGCGGCAGGTCACCTTCGACCAGCTCGTGGCGACGTACTACGAGCAAGCGCGGGGCCTGGTGGACGGGGGAGCGGACCTCCTCCTGCCGGAGACGGCGTTCGACACGCTGAACCTCAAGGCCGCGCTGTTCGCGATCCTCAAGCTGTTCGCGGACCAGGGCCGGAGCATTCCGATCCTGGCCTCGATCACTTTCACCCAGGTGGGCT